>Ga0172371_10008939_pt1 | contig 13879 bp, 16 predicted proteins | sample Lak12m_FD_114543 | JGI IMG/M metagenome (GOLD analysis project Ga0172371, IMG submission 114543) | Freshwater microbial communities from Kabuno Bay, South-Kivu, Congo - kab_022012_12m | ecosystem: Environmental > Aquatic > Freshwater > Lake | place: Democratic Republic of the Congo: South-Kivu... | reverse complement strand
TTGAGGAAAATAGCGCCTGCGTTTTCGAGATCCGCCCTTGAATCATTATCACCGGTTACGCGTTTTCCGGAAACCAGACCGGCGGCTCCAAGTACGACCGCCCCACCACATGTAGCTCCGATGGGCTTATTCTTCGTGTTTATCTCCAGCAGGAGTGTCAGAACACGCTCGTCACCGGCAAGCCTTGAGATTGAGTCGCCGCCGGGAACGATTACGGCATCGAGGAGTTTTGAATTCACTGCGCCAAGCACAATATCCGGTTTTAACAAAGATCCCTGCCGTCCGGCTATGGCCACAGCCTCTGAATCGCCGGTCCCGATTACAACGACCCGGGCGTCTCGCTGCCGCAGTATCTGCGCGGTCTTGACGACTTGTTCGTCATCAAAACCTGGACCTGCGATAATACCTATTGTCTTTCCCCTGAGATTCATTTCACTCACACTCACATCTTACCCTACAATTGATATTTACCCGGTCCGTTCAGAGGTAAACACCAACCTTGCTGCTATTCTTCTCTGCGTTTAAACGTAATCCTCGATTTTCCTGCCTCAGGGGTTATGTTCTCGAGCCGCTTTTTCATCGATAGCAGCCATTCCGCCATTTCTGGTGTCAGTCTTTCAACCAGCTGATGATGTTGGATGCCGCAACCTACGTTGCTGCTGATTTCCACATCCTGCGCTTCCAGTAAACGCCAGTATATACAGCGTTCCCTGGTGCACCAGGCGTCTATTCCCAATGCTGCCTGTAAATGACATGGCTCCCGGACCGCTCGTTTTGCCTCGCTCATTTTTCCTCACTATTCGAAATCAAAGCGTTAGTTAGATTATAGCAGCCACCGGGTAAAACGATTATACTCATCGCTTTGGGTTGTTGCATAAGCAATTCTGCGCTGAAACTACGTACTATTCTGTATAATTGGCTTGCAAAGCCATTTAGAACAAATATCCGTCTTAAAGCAAGATTAGGAAATAATGACCGGGACCTTGAGTGATACTGTGTGCGTTCATGTGCCGCCTTTGGAACGTTCGTCGGAGGTTGTGCGCATGGCAACCACCGCAATGGCCACCCAGGCGGGCCTTAATCTTGACCAGGCAGATGATCTCAATACGGCCATTGACGAATTATTCCGACTTTCAATATCAGATCATAATAAGCAGCATACTTTCTGTGTTCGATATGAAGTCCATCCCGATCGCCTGGAAGTAGTGGCCGAAGGCATCAAGGCAAACCTGGGCGACGAGAGCAGCAAGGTCGGGCGATATCGCCGGTTCATTATTGAAAAGGTAGCCGACCGTTTTGAAGAAAGCTCTAATCCTGAAGGCGGTTTCGACATCCTCCTGGTAAAGTTCCTCACTCACTGATTACGATTATTGTCTAAACGAGCTCACAACTCTTTGAGCCGGGACGAGATCAACTCGTTATTCCGCACTTATAAGGACAATAAGGACCCTGCGGTTAAAAACGTCCTAGTCGGCGCCTATATGGACCTGGTCCATTCGCTGGCAAGACGATTTATCAACCGTGGCGAGCCGCTCGACGATCTGGTCCAGGTCGCTTCGATGGGGCTTCTGAAGGCTATAGATAGGTTCGACCCCGATCGTAATGTGCAATTCACGACCTATGCCGTGCCGACAATCGTCGGTGAACTGAGGCGATATTTTCGCGATCGCTCTTCCGCCATACGTTTACCGCGTGGGTTGCGAGAACGCAGCCATATGCTCAATACCGCCATTCAAAGGTTTTCGCAGGAAAAAGGCAGGTCACCGAAAGTGAGTGAGATTGCCGAGATTACGGGTATAAGTGAAGAAGAAGTAATCGAGGGCCTCGAGGGGGCCGAGGCGACCACAATCGCTTCTCTCGATACAACGACAGAAACAGGTGATCTGTCGCTGCTTGACGTGATCGGCGGTGAAGACAAGACATTAAAATTGCTGGACGAGCGTCTTAGCCTGGCGGGTGCAATGTCGAGTCTTGATGCACGAGAACAAAATTTACTGTATCTGCGTTTTATTGAAGGATTAAGCCAGACTGAGATTGCCGATCGTTTAGAAATCTCGCAGATGCATGTATCGCGATTATTAAGACGGACTTTGCTATCTCTAAGGCAAAGCCTAACTGCATCATCAAGGGAGCCATTTATATCGTGAACACAACAAGATTATCGGGGGAAAGAGTCCTGCATCTGGTAGTTCCAGCCAAGGCGGAATACCTGTCTCTGGTCAGGCTGGTTGTTGCCTCGGTAGCATCGAGCGCCGGCTTCTCTGAAGAGAATATAGCCGACATCAAGGTCGCCCTGTCTGAGGCATCCACGAACGTGGTCAGACATGCTTATCCGGTTGATTGCGATCACCGCAACCGCATCATTGAGGTAAACTGTTATGAAGAGCCAAGCCGGTTAACGATTGAAATCTTGGACCAGGGCAGTGGCATGCACTTGCCCCCGCCTGCGTCAGAGGGGCTGGGTCTTGGTATTATGGGAAGCCTGATGGATAAGGTCGACGTCGAAACAGGCAATTCAGGCACTTCAGTCCTACTGATCAAGACGCCTTCGCTAACCCGGTCTCAAGCGTCATCCTGAGTTTCAGTTTCACTCATGAATGGTGCCCGAGGTGGGAATCGAACCCACACACCCAAAGGGCGAGGGATTTTAAGTCCCTTGTGTCTACCAGTTCCACCACTCGGGCCGAAAGCAAAACTTCAGTTGTGATTATAGGAGTAGTGTGGCAATTTCTCTAGATTTCTTTTAGCGCAGCTGCCTGGACTGCTCCATCGAGTATGTCCAGCTCACTGACTGCCAGCGCCTCGGCGCCTGCATGTAGCATCAACCTCTCCAAAATCAGGGTGCCGGCCACGATTACATCGGCTCGCCCCTCTTGAATAACAGGTACCTCGAGTTTCTGCTCGAGCGTCATCTTCCCCAGTTCCGCCAGCAGCTCTGAAATCCTAGCTTGCGAAATGACATGCCCGTGAATCGCGTCGCGATCGAAGCGCTCCAATCCCAGATCGATTGCCGCCAGTGTCGTAGCTGTCCCTGCCACAGCTATGGTCTTTTGGCAGTCAGCGGCTATATCGGGAACCACCTCATGATCGAGCTTGGCCTCGATAAAAGCGGCGGCTTGATCTAGCTCCTCGCGGCTTACCGGGTCTCTGGTGATAAAACGTTCAGTCAGTCGCACGCATCCGACGTTGAGGCTGCGGGCGTATTTCACCCTGCCACCGATGCCTGTAACTATTTCCGTACTGCCACCGCCAACATCGAATAGTGCCGCACTTTCAACCTCACTACTTTCAAGTACAGCTCCGGAAAAACTTAACCGCGCCTCTTCATCGCCGCTTAGAAGCCGCCAATCGAAACCGTGAGATTCTGCCAGAGACGCCAGGAATTCTTCACCGTCGCCGGCGTCCCTGACTGAACTCGTGGCCAGTACGATCGAGCGTTTTACATCAAACCCTTCAATCCGGCTGGCATAATCATTTACACAATCAACCACCCGTTTCCTGGCTGATGCATGCAGGTGGTTACCGCTGTCGACTCCTTCACCCAACCTCGTAACCGTCGTCAGGCGCTCGAGTTCGGTGATGCCCTTTCCGGTGATATCGGCTACCAGAAGGCGAGTCGAATTCGTACCGGTATCAATGACTGCAATTTTCATGTCATGTTATTAATTATAGTTGCCTCCGGAAGCCTTGATTTCGGCCATCCAGATCGCACATCTTTCATCTTCACAGTTCTGTTTTTCAAGAACTGCGGCTAACTTGCGACCCAGCTCGTAATCAGGATGAACCAGAAAAAAGGCAAAGTGAGCGTGAAGACATTTAAGCAGCTGTGGCTCTCTGGAGCCGGCGATCAGGAAGTTTCCGCTGGAATTATCGATACCGAGCGCAGCCAAAGAGCTGGCCATTTCACGAGAGTACAAGAGCTGTGCTGCTGACAGATCCTTCGATAAATTGATGTCGCCGGCGATCATTTTTTGGAGCACCTTGATAAAACCTGAATCCTCAAGGCGCGCCAACTCACGTCTGAGCCACGGACAGCTAAGGTAATACAGGTTGGGATTTGGTTCTCCTGATTTATTTACCGGGGCATTTGCAAGTACCGACGGCCAGCCAAAGACACAATTAATCGCAACCCTGTAATCAATCTCAGGAATCCGGCCCAGCTGCCTGGCAACCAGTTGAGCCAGTTCTGCAGCGGAAAAGTCCCTGGTTTTCAATGGTCAGGGAATCAGGGACCTGAAAGCGCTGACAATTCGATCGGGCAAAGATTGTTCTTCAACCGGTTCGGCATCAACTGTCGCAGCAACCTCACTCTGGTTCAGGTCCTTGATTACATATGATTGCTCTCCCGGTTTTACCATGCCCAGGTCTTTACGAGCCACCTGCTCGACATAATTGTTATTTTGCAGGCTTTCTTTCTCCTGCTGTAATTGATCGCGATCGTGCTTTAAATCGTCGGCAAGCTGCTGCTCGTGCTGTATCGAACTGCTTTTTTCCAGATACGAGCGGACGGGCGCAACATAATTGCCTAGGATGAGAATAATCACTCCCAGGACCACGAGTCGCCACCAGCCTCGCCGCCGGGTAAGAAAGGTGCCGCTCATTCGCGATGCCGTGCCAACTCTCTGGGACAAGCCTGGCTCCTGTCTAGTTTGAAAGTATCTTGTAGGTTTTTCGCCGCAACCTCATAACAGACCTGCATACCCGGTGCACAATTTTGAAAATACTTTCGTTAATCCTCCATACTTTCGTTAATCCTCCATCCGATGAACCTTGATCAGGTTGGTGGTTCCCGGAACGTTTACCATCACACCCGCCGTGATGACAATTTCGTCGCCTGCCGCAGCTAGCTCGTATTCCCTGGCGGCATCTATCGCCTTGGTAAACATGTCGTCTGTATCTCGCGCGGGAGAAGCGAGGTATGGTTGTACGCCCCAAACCAGCGCCAGCTGATTGACGACGTCCCGGTTCGAACTCACAGCCAACACAGAAGCCGCCGGACGGTGCTTGGCTACTTCAAGCGCAGTTGTTCCTGAACTTGTTGGCGTTACCAGTGCCTTGACATCGAGGCTTTGCGATAGTTCACAAGCGGCGGCGCTGATTGCGTCGGTAACGGATTTTCCTGAATGCTTGTGATTCTTGTTACGTGTCCTGATGGTGGACTCGACGGTCTTGGCGATGCGATGCATGGTATTCACTGCCTTCACCGGGTATTTACCCACTGCAGTTTCGGCCGACAACATCACCGCATCAGTGCCATCATATACAGCATTGGCTACATCGCTGGCCTCAGCTCTGGTTGGAATCGGCCGTTCGATCATCGATTCAAGCATTTCTGTTGCGGTAATAACGGTCTTTGCGCGAGAAATCGCCCGGCGAATAATTTCTTTCTGCCAGTAAGGAACCCGTTCGGGTGCAATCTCAACGCCCAGATCGCCGCGTGCGATCATGACGGCGTCTGAAACTTCGATGATTGAAGTTATGTTCCTGATTGCCTCATGCTTTTCGATCTTTGCAATGACCTTGACAGCCCGTTCCGTCCGGTTGCCAATGAGGCTGCGCAATTCTTTGATGTCTTCAGCCGAGCGCACAAAAGACAGCGCAATGTAATCGACACCCGCCTGAAGCGCGAAATCGAGGTCCAATTGATCCTTTGCCGTCAGGCTCGGCGCAATGATCTGCTGTCCAGGCAGATTAACGCCTTTGCGCGAAATGAGATGACCGCCGGCCGTGACCCTGCAGATGACATCGCCGCCAGCGCTCTCCAGAACTTTAAGGGAAATTCTCCCGTCGTCCAGCAAAACCCTGCTGCCCTTGCCGACAGTCTTGGCCAGATCGCTGTAATTGATGGGAATACGGTCACTTGAGCCCTTTATTCTCTGCGTGGTCAGGATCACTTCCTGGCCCCGTACCAGATCGACGCCTCCATCCGGCATTTCACCGACACGTATCTTCGGACCCTGAAGATCGGCTATTATGGCCACCGGCCGGCCTGATTCAACGGCGGCAGCGCGTAATGTACCAATAACTTTCGAATAAATCGCATGGCTACCATGCGAAAAGTTTAACCGGGCGGCATCAATTCCGGCTTCAACCAGCGAACGAATCTGCTGCTCGCCCTCCGTGGCCGGCCCCAGCGTGGCAACGATTTTTGTCTTCCTTCCACTCATTTCAGGCTCCCATTTTTCATATATGGTAAATCAATCAAATTTGTCCCTTTTCAAATATGAGGAAATAGCTTATAATACATTTAATTTAATCTAGCTATCGGAGCGGCACCCACACGCTGCCGGAAGCGAGGATCAGGTTGGACAAGATGGGTAAAAAGATGGATAGGTGTAAAGCCCCTGGTTGCGGCAAGTGGGTGTTGCACGAGAATGCTTCGGGCTTCTGTTCGGAACATCAGTGCACAGTAGATCCCATCAGCGCTCTGTACGTCGATAAGACTCCGGAACAAATTGAAGCAGATCAAAGTGTTGTTGAGTTTTTTGCCTGGCTGCTTCAGAACCGTACAGTAGAAGAGCTCTTTAATTAGAATTACAAGCCGTAGATAGAGGCTGGTTATTTTGAAGTGTCCCAATCGGGGCACTTCTTTTTTTTCGGTTGTTATTACAGTGCACATCAGCTAAGAAAGAAATAAAGGGCGTAGAGCAACTCGCCGGCGGGACTCATTGAATGAACCGTAACTCCAGGAGGAACTTCCAGCAGCGCCTCGCTGTAATTGAAAATAATCTTCACTCCGGCGTCGATTAAACCCTGCGCGGCGCCCTGCGCTCCCTTTGACGGAACCGCCAGTACACCGATGATAACGTTCTTTTCATTTACTGTTGCGCCTATATCAGATATGTGTTGAATCAGGACGCCTCCGACCTTCTGCCCCACCTTGGCCGGATCGACGTCAAATACGGCAGCTATCCTGAAACCGTGATCGATGAATACATCGGAGCTGGCAATGGCGATTCCCAGATTGCCGCAACCCACCAGGGCAATATTGTGCTGTCCCGAAGTATGCAATATCTGCTTGATGCGGCTGATGAGGTGATCGACGTCATAACCGACTCCGCGTTTGCCAAACTTACCAAATGCCGACAGATCCCGTCTTATCTGTGTGGGATTGATGTTCGAGTGTTCGCTGAGAACTTTTGAGGATATTGTGTTTCTGCCGGTTTTTCTCGTTTGCGTGAGAATCTGGAGATATCGGGATAGCCTGGCGGCAACCCCAAGAGACAATTGTTTGTCTGACATTCAATCTCCTCAGGTGTATCAGATTGATACCGGTTCAACCCTATCCATTTATTCATGGCCCTGCAACAAATAATGCTCAGAATAATTTCATGTCATATTCGTTATTTTTTGTCTTTCGTGGGCATATACGAACATATGAGCATGCCCGGTCTGATGCCGGAGACGATCGAGAGATGACATGAACTGAATCCTTACGAGAAATTGAACGTCGAAACATTGACAATAACAGACTTAGATTTTATAATGCCAATGCGCTAAATGATTTAAATTACAGGGAGGAATATTCAATGGGCAAAGTAATAGGAATTGACCTTGGGACCACTAATTCATGTGTTTCGGTACTTGAAGGCGGGGAGCCAACCGTAATCCCAAATTCCGAAGGAGGCCGTACAACGCCATCAGTTGTGGCTTTTACCAAGGATGGTGAACGGTTAGTCGGAACAGTTGCCAAACGCCAGGCGGTCACTAATCCAGAAAACACGGTTACCTCCATCAAGCGTTTCATGGGCCGCAAGGAATCCAACGTCCGCGATGAAGAGAAGACTGTTTCATACAAGGTGGAAAGTGACTCCACCGGTGACGTAGTCATCGATGCCGGCGGCAAGCAATGGAAGCCACAGGAAATTTCAGCCATGATTTTGCAAAAACTCAAGCGTGATGCTGAGGATTACCTCGGTGAAAAGGTGACAGAAGCCGTCATAACCGTACCCGCTTATTTTGAGGACTCGCAGCGCCAGGCGACCAAGGATGCCGGCAAGATCGCCGGTCTCGAAGTAAAGCGCATCATCAATGAGCCAACCGCAGCATCATTGGCTTACGGTCTCGACAAGGAACACGACCAAACTATTCTTGTCTTCGACCTGGGCGGCGGCACCTTCGACGTCTCGGTCCTGGAACTGGGTGAAGGTGTGTTCGAGGTCAAGGCTACCAGCGGCAACAACCACCTCGGGGGCGATGACTTCGATAAACGCGTGGTCGACTGGATGGCTGAGGAATTCAAAAAGGAACAGGGAATCGATCTGCGCCATGACAAGATGGCAGTCCTGCGCCTGGTGGAGGCTGCTGAAAAAGGCAAGATTGAGCTTTCCAGTGCCATGAGCACCGACATCAACCTGCCATTTATTACAGCTGATGCCAACGGCCCGAAGCATATGACCATTACCCTCACCCGCGCCAAGCTCAATGAGCTGACCGCGGATCTGATCGAGAAAACAGTCGGTCCGATGAAGCAGGCGATCAAGGATGCCGGCATCAGCGCCGAGGCCATCGACCAGGTTATTCTGGTCGGCGGCATGACCCGCATGCCTGCGGTCCAGGAGCAGGTACAAAAAATCACCAACAAGGAGCCGCACAAGGGTGTAAATCCTGACGAAGTCGTAGCCGTTGGTGCGGCCATTCAAGGTGGCGTCCTGGCCGGTGAAGTCAAGGACGTGCTGTTACTCGACGTTACGCCGCTGTCTCTCGGAATTGAAACCAAGGGTGGCGTCATGACCAAGCTGATCGAACGCAATACGACCATTCCTACCAAGAAGAGCGAAATCTTCTCTACTGCTGATGACAATCAAACCAGCGTTGAGATCCATGTCCTTCAGGGTGAGCGTGAGATGGCGGCCTATAACAAGACACTTGGCAAATTCCAGCTGCTGGGAATTCCGCCGGCGATGCGGGGCATCCCGCAGATTGAGGTAACCTTCGATATCGACGCCAATGGCATTGTGCACGTCTCCGCCAAAGACCTCGGCACCGGTCAGGAACAAAAGATCCAGATCACCGGGTCCAGCGGACTCAAGGATGAAGATATCAACCAGATGATCAAGGAGGCTGAAGCCCACGCCGACGAGGACCATCGTCTGCGCGAGCTGGTCGAAGCCCGGAATAATGGCGAGAATCTCGTCTACTCTACCGAGAAATCCCTCAAGGAGATGGGCGACAAGGTTGACGCCGATACCAAGAGCGCTATCGAAACAGCCATCTCCGACCTCAAGAAGACCATGGAGGGTGAGAACACGGGCGACATCAAGGCCAAGACCGAAGCGCTTCTGAACGCCTCTCACAAGCTGGCTGAAGCCGTGTACCAGCAAGCGCAGTCATCGCAAGCTGCGGGCGGACCTTCCGGAACAGCTGAAACAGAAGAGGAAGAAGTGGTTGAAGATGCGGATTATGAGATCATCGATGATGAGGAAAAGAAGTAATAAACCGGTCTGGAAATTATATGGCGCATCATAATAAACATTCCGGTTCGCAGGCGGAACCTGAAAAAGCGGAAGAAGCTTCGGACCGGAAACTGACCGAGATCAGTTCCGAGCTGCACGAAGAAGTCATACGCGAGCGCGACGAATATCTCGATTCGTTGCAGCGGCTGCAGGCTGAATTCGCCAATTTTCGTAAACGGGTATTGCGCGACAGCGAGCAGCAGGCACGTCGAGCTTCTTCCGAGGTCATCGAAGAACTGCTGCCCGTGCTAGACAACTTCGAGCGAGCCATGCGGGCAGCCGTCAAACATGACGAGAAGCTGCTAACAGATGGCGTCGAACTTGTATACAACCAGTTGCGAGACATTCTTACCAAGAGGGGTCTCTGCGAGATTGAAGCTGAAGGAAGCCACTTCGATCCCATGCAGCATGAGGCTGTAATGTGCCAACCTTCAGAAGAGCACGACGAGGGAACGGTCATGCAAGTACTGGAAAAGGGATACCAGGTCCAGGACCAGGTCGTGCGTCCGGCAAAGGTCATCGTTTCTACCGCCGGCGATAAGAAAAGCGGTAGAAAACACGACGAAAAACAGCCGCACTGATGAACGGTGGAAGATCTTTATAAAATACTGGGCGTTGATAAAGACGCTTCAGCGGCTGATCTAAAGAAAGCTTACCGCAAGCTGGCGCGCAAATACCATCCTGACGCCAATCCTGACGACAGGCAGGCTGAGGCGAAATTCAAAGAAATCTCCGCAGCCTACGACGTCCTATCCAATCCTGAGAAACGCAAACAATACGACGCCGGTCCGGCATTTTACAGAGCCGGTGGCCCCGGCGGCGGCGCGCAGGGTTTCGATCCCTCGATGTTCAGAGACATCTTTGGTGGCGCTCAAGGCGGCCAGCCGGGCGGTGGTTATGCCAATATCTTCGACCTTTTCGGTGGTGGCGGCGGCGGTTTCGGCGGTGGTCAGGCGCCCCCAGTCCGTGGTTCGGATCTAACCTACATTCTCAACCTTTCGTTCGAAGATGCTCTGAAGGGTGCCACCACCAAGATCGCGGTTGACAAGAATGTCCAATGCTCCGTCTGTCATGGCAGTGGCGCGGAGCCGGGTACGTCACCGATTACATGCCCCGAATGCGGCGGCCGCGGCGTCATAGCCCAAAACCAGGGTTTCTTCGCGCTGAGCCAGCCTTGTCCACGTTGTGGCGGCGCCGGAACCATCATCGAAAAACCATGTCACCGTTGCGGTGGCAGCGGCATGGTTCGCGCCACCAAGAAATATACAGTTAAAATTCCCGCCGGCGTTAAGTCCGGTAACAAGATCCGTTTGAAGGGAAAAGGTCAGCCATCACCACACGGAGGCCCGCCAGGTGACCTCTACGTGAAAGTGGAGGTTGCCCCCAGCGCCATGTTCCATCGGCGCGGCGACGATCTCATTCTCACGGTTCCTGTAAGTTTCCCCGAAGCGGCTCTCGGAGCTAAAATCGAAGTGCCGACCACCAATGGCAATATTTCTCTCAAGGTTCCCAAGGGCACCCAGAATGGCAGGATGTTAAGGATCAGGGGCAAGGGAGCGCCGCATATGAAAGGCAGCGGCAATGGCGATCTCCTGGTCAAGGTCAAGGTTATCGTCCCAACCGACCTCAATAAAAAACAGAAGGAAGCTCTCGAAAGTTATTCGAAGCTTCGCACTGAAGACATCCGCCAGGATCTGAATAAATAATGCCTACGAATAAAGTTCAAAAGACCACGAGGGCCTTGTTCATGATCTCGGTGGCTGCAAATCTTGCCGGCATGCATCCCCAGACTTTGCGAATCTACGAACAGAAGGGATTGATAACGCCCGCCCGCACTCCCAAGAACACGCGATTGTATTCAGAGGATGACATCAAGCGGCTCAGATACATCCAGCGTTTGACCACCGATCTTGGCATGAATCTGGCCGGTGTGGAGAAGGTCCTCGAACTGGAAGGGCAGATCGATGGCCTGCACACCCGCATCGCCGCTCTTCGCCGCGAAATGGAAGCGGTCACACAACGTTTGCATGCTGAAGTCGAAGCCGTACACCGAAGTTACAAGCGAGAACTGGTGTTATTACCCCGAAACGAGATTGCAGTCACGCGCAAGAAAAATAGCCAGGGCTAAAAGAAATATTTCCGAGGTGATTCTTATTGCCTCGCATATAGCTTCAGATTTAGTGGAGTAAATGACCATTCTTGTTGTAAGTCCCAATCATCCGAAAGCAACTCTTCAATAACCTTTGCATTGGGGTAGTTCCCCAAATTACCCGTTCCGGCAACAAGCCACAATCGATTTGAGTCTTTTATTTCCAGCGCAAGTTGTTGCTCTAACTCACTTGCGTCATCAATTTTATTAACATCAGGGAGCTTGCTTTTATAACCAGCCCAAACATAATCGGGAGGAAAGAGATAAACATCCTGCGGCTGATCACCACTCACTACACCACCCTTAACAGGTAAGTTTTGAGCATGGTCAGGATCGCCATAATGCTCTTGGGCAACAACGCAATTATAGAAAGGAAAACACAAAATCTCATCACCAACTTCAGTTTTTGACGCGACAACGTTCATGATGCCGCGCCAATCCTCTTGATAAATACCCTGACGCTCAATATTGAGAAACAAAACCAGCATAATAATAATTAGCCCACTGATAACCCAGCTCAGCCTGGATGGTAGCGAACTAACAATGGCGGCCAACAAAATAAAAAAGATTGGAGATGCTACAGCATAATATCTGCCTGCCACCAGTTCCCCTTGAGCCATTTGCATAAATACTGGTAGCGAAATTATGAAAAAAAGGAAACCGGTGAGAACCAGCAGTTTACGCCTGATTTCAGAACTAATATATCTCTTGGCATATATGATAAAAGCTATGGCAGCCAATAAACCAAGAGCGATAATGATTTTTTGTAATCCATTAAGAAAAAGGGCGCTTTCTCCCCTGCCCATCAAGCCGGCATAACCCTTAATGAAAGTAATTGGTGCCGTAAGAATGCCATCGATAAATGCTCGCAATGGAGGAGCTTTAAGGTTGGGAAGGCTACCTTGGGCATATGCTTTTGCCTCGTTGAGCATCAATAGCCAAGGTAATAAAACTGCCGCCAAAGCTGCTTCAGCCAGCAACCAGGCGCGCAGCTTTACCGGGCGTTTCCAAAGTAGTAGAAACAAGGGAATCTCAGCAAGCAAAAACAGAACGTTATAGTAATGAGTAAAAAGAGCTGCAGCAGAGGTCGCAATGTATAGAGACCAAGTTAGCCAACCTCCCCTTTGCGCCGCCTTAATGAGGAAGTAAAAGGAAGCTATGGTGGTAACGATGGCCCAGGAATAATCAGTAGCATCCCGCGAGTACCAGATCATGAAGGGTGAAACCGCAACAAACGCGGCGCCAAACAGACCGGCGCGGCGTGAAAATAGGTCTCGCCCGATTGCGAATACAAATGCAATAGTGGCGATCCCGGCGCCAGCCGAAAGTAGCCTAATCCAGGAATCACCTGAGTTAATAAGGGTCCAGAAGTGTAAAGACAGATAATAAAGAGGGGGATGACGTGACGCCAGGGCTTCAGGTATGACCGACCCCAGGGATCCGGTGCTGACCCGCACTGTGTATAGCTCATCATACCAAAGGCTGGGTCCACCAATTCGCGCCAGGCGGAGAAAGGCGCCACAAACTAAAATCCCAAATAAAAGGATCCTATAAATATTTTTTCTAATGAACGCCAGCGGAGACTCAATTCTCAAGTGCAACACTAGGTCGTTAAAAAAAGGAAGCTGCGATCTGGTCGAGCTGTTTGGACGTTATTTGAACAGCGCTGACGTCCTTATTTTACAGCAGTTGGAAGGGCTTGCGAAGGAGATTGTTTAACAAGTCGTTTTCTTCGAGATTTGCATGCCTACAATTTCAGTGATTCTAATGGAGGATATTGAAAGGTATTGATAGAACTTGACAGCTGAGGATTGATTTGCAAGAATCCGTCAACAGTCCACCGAAAAGGAAGGTTGGCACAAAGAGAATGTGTTTGATGGCTTCCTTCTTAGATATAAGATATCGCTTCCGAAAAACCAAACCCATACTTCTCCCACAAAGCTTAGGAAAGAACTCTAATAGTAGTTATATTCATTGAATACTATTGAAATGTATAGAAACAGCCCTTATAATAATGATAAGATTTATGAAATAAAGATTTTTCCCCTCATTCACAGTTATCTTTTGTCGATAATGGGTAAGAGGCTACATAGGCTGGGGAATCAGGGGGTAAATATCATGCAAGACACAGAGAATTAATAACTAAATATTTCGCCATTTAATAAGGTATCCATGTTTGGGGAGCATCCATCCTTCCCAATTGGATATCTTAAATAATGCCCTATTCTCAACCGGCTCCGGTGACCTATATGTAGCAAAGTATGGGTAAGCGGGG
>Ga0172371_10008938_pt1 | contig 13880 bp, 6 predicted proteins | sample Lak12m_FD_114543 | JGI IMG/M metagenome (GOLD analysis project Ga0172371, IMG submission 114543) | Freshwater microbial communities from Kabuno Bay, South-Kivu, Congo - kab_022012_12m | ecosystem: Environmental > Aquatic > Freshwater > Lake | place: Democratic Republic of the Congo: South-Kivu... | reverse complement strand
TTTGGATCTAATCCTTCTAATTTAAACATCAGTCCTCCAAATCCTCCCCAATATTCAGATATTGTTGTATCAGCATATACTGGTCGCCCATCTCGTGAACCTGTTTCTGCCCTATAATCTGGGTACAACAAATATTTCGTATGGTCTTTGCTCATATACACATACATAGGAGGGCTATTTGTTCTCAATGGCGCCTTACTCGTGTCAATTAAATTAGGATCAATATTTAAACCAATTTTATCTTTTTCTACTGTTTCTTTCTTTGGTTCCGGTTCAATTTGTGTTTGTTCTTCTTGTCTTTCAGCATCAACATCATCTAATGTATCACTTACCGGTTCTGTTCTTTCTTGTTCAATTCTTACTTCTACTTTTCTCGCAGGTTTCACTTCTATTTCTCTAGGTACAATTTTTAATAAATCTCTCCCTTCTTCTGTTTTTACTTCTTCAGCATATCTACCATATCGCCATATTATTAATCCTTTTTCAGTTAAGATAAACATACCATGTTCTCTTGAAACAGATCTTGGTAAAGGTGGATTTATTTTTGTTGTTTTAACATTTCCTTTTGCATCAATTTCTGTTAATTCAGATCTTCCGATAACATATAAAACATCTTTTTGTAATTCAAACCGTTTATCTGAAAGTATATTTTCTGGTAAATAATATTTCTTGTCTTCATCTACTATTTCTATTAAATCATTTTCTTCTGGTTTTGCAACTAATTCTGGTTCTGTTTTTAATTTATGTTCCACTCTCGAAAATAAATTTTTTGCAATTTTTAATCGATTTAATAAAAATTCTTTTCTTTCTTCAATAGGTGTTTTTAATTCAACTACTGGATCAGCAGATTTTACTGGTTTTGATTCAACGGACTCATTGACATCTTCATTAATATCTCTTGAAATCTTAATATCATTCTGACCTAATTTTAAGAAAACTAATCCTTCTTTTGTTAAAATAAATAATCCATGGACTCTCGAATAATTTCCATTTAATAAAGGACTTGATAATAAATCTGAACCCACATTTTGAACAGTACCTTCTGGAGATACTTTAATAATATCTTTTGATCTACCTACAACATACATCACATTTTCTTCTAGAGCAAATCTTATTTTAGTTAATAATCCTTCTGGAACAAAATAACCTCTTGTTTCTGGATCTTGTTCTATTTCAATCAATCCATTATTTGATGGATCTTTTGCTAATTCAATCTTTCTAGTTTCTAAAGCAGAATTTATCTTTTGTTTGATGCCCTCAGGTAATTTTTCTTTTAAACTAGAAATTAATTCTTCAGGGGTCTTTACTTTTAATTTGAGATCAGGTATAATAACTTCAGGTTCTGCACTTACTACTTCTGGTTCTGGCTTAACTGCCTTTTCCTCAACTATTGGTTCAGGCACACTATGTTCCTGAACTACTTCTTCAAGCTTAACATTATGGCGTATTAAAAATAATTTTAATTTATCTTGAACACTATCATTGAATTTTTTACTTTGATAAATTTCTTTCAATTTAATTAAAAAGATATTGAACTTTGTTACACTGTTTTTAGAACGAAATGCAAAACCACCAGACTGTGGATGGTCTTGTTCATTTACGCCTCTAAACAACAATAATAAATAATCTAACATTCTTGCAGAATCTGTTTCTTTGTCTAATACACTAGCTAATTTATCAACATCATCTTTTGTTATAGCATCAACAAACTCATTTTCTTGTTCTTCACTTATTGATTTTCCTAATCTCTCAATTTGTCTTTCAGGAACTTTCGGCTCTGGTGTTTTTGGTTCAGGCTTAACTTCTTTTGGTTCTTCTTTTTCAGGTTCACCAAAAGAGTAAGTTGTTAATTTCAAATCTTTATCTAAAAAAGCAATACCTAATAATTTGCCATAAATTACTACCGAATGATATGAATAATATCCCTTTACTCTATAATCTTTACCCCAAAATCTACCTGGTCTTTGTTCATAAATAATATTATCTGTAATAACAAAAATAGAATTCCTATCTTGTGAAGTTAATACAAAATGCTGCCTATTATAAGGTTGTAATCCTATTTGACCCAAAAATTTGTTTCCAGGACGAAATAACTCCAAACATAATGATTCACCATTTTCAAAAGGTGCATTCTTTTTTGCAGTTCTTGCTAACTCAACCATCTCAGGCAAAGTCAACGCAAATTCTCTTCCAGTTATCTCTTTTAATCTTGCCAAAGTATGTTGTATTAAATCTCTTTCTTGAGCAGATATTTCCTGTTTTACAGATTCTGGTTTTGGTACTTCAGGTTTTCTTCCTTCAACTTCAGGTGCTCTTGTTACTACTTCGCCTTTTAATTCATCTAAATGTTTATTTACCCTTTCCAAAAGTTGTTCTTCGGTTGCAGAGTTAATACCAGTTAATTTCTTTTTATGTTCTTGCAAAATAAAAATTATTTTTGCTTTTTTGTCTGCAGTTAATTGAGCAAACAAACCAAACTCTTTTGCTGAGTCTAAAACATTACATAATTGTCCTACAGAAAAATCATTGCCTAGCAAATCAACAAATCTATTGAAAACATAATCAGGGAACTTATTATATACTTCTATCAAACCAAAGTATACTTGATAACAATTATCTATATCTCTGATATCATTATTAATCAAAGACTTTAATACTGAATCTACTTGCTCAAATGAATATTTATCTTTATTAATTAAACTCGACCAAAATGATTCAGATATTTCTTTGCGCTGTAATTTTAATATTCCTTTAACTAAGTCTAAGCCAGTATTTTTTGTAACCAAATTATCTATAATTTCATCTATCTTATCATGACCTTTTGCTCTATCTGTGTTAAACAATGTTTGCAAGCTTTGAAGTGTTATTTGTTCTGTTTGTTGTTTTACTGTTGCGTCTTGTACTCTTTTCTGAGCTTCAGTTATTCTTATTTGTTCAAAAGGTTTACTATATTTTTTACCAAAATAATTTTCAATATCTTCTGGTTCAGGAAAATCCTCATAAAATTTATTTCTTGCGATAAAAGAAGGATTTAAATTGTCTACAATTCCATTTACTCGTCCTAGGCTCTTCCCTTCAAAGTTTAATTTTGCACCATAAATTGTCTTATCTACATGTTTAAATACTTCATCAAAGAATTCAACTTCATAATCAATATTATTTCTTATTCTATTTATTACTTCTAATGCAATTGATTTTGGCAAAAATATATTTACTGATACTGATGTATTCCTAAGATCCGTTGGATCCCATGATTTCCAAGAACACACTTTACCTATACTATATATTGGTTCACTAACACCATTTAATGTAATTTTTTGTTGTCGTTTGTCAGCATTATCAAAAATTAATACTCCTTGACGACTGTTTTTATTTGATCTATCAAAGATCCAATTCTCATAGGTATTCCATCCAGAAACTAGCCCCGCATCTCTCAAATTTCTCAAATTATTGTCACTACCATAGGGGGCATATCCTCCGCCTTGCACACCATGGGTTGTGCCAGCAATAGAATTATATTTTAATGTTTCTTGAATTAATTCTTTTTCAGACATAGATTCTAATCTTGTTTTTGGTCTAGGAACTTCAAGTTTTCGTTCTTGTTCCTCTTTAGCTTTTCTTGCCTCTTGTTCTCTTTCACTAATCCCAACACCTTTTCCTTTTGGTGTTGCTTCTTGCCTTTTTTTTGCTTCTTCTTCAGCAGCTTTTTGAGCACCACTTATTCCAACACTTTGGCCTTTAGGTTCTATTTGTTCTTTCCCTTTCTCATATAATTCTTCACTTAAATAAAATCTACCTGTAGTCTTATCAAAATAATAGCCCCGTTTATGCATATATTGCAAAACATCTTTTTCTGAGAAAGTAGTTGAATCCAAACCCAATTCTTCAATCAACATTATTCTGATTAATTGTTCTGCACTAGGATTCTTTAAATTGCCATATTTCTTAGTTTCAGCTAAATCTAAATAAAATCTTTTTAATTCACTATCGCCAGACAATTTTAACAAAAATATATTTTTAAGTAAATAACTTTTAAATTCTATCAAAGTATATTTATAATAACCAAACGCTAATTTCTGTTTCTTAAATTGTTTTACAATTTTTAAGAATTTATCACTGATCTCTTGAACAGTTTCTTTACCAGACAATGGAATACTAAATACCATTTTATTCCTGCCATGTAGGGTATCACTTATAACCCCTCCTAACTTTCTTGCGATTTCATAATTTTCTGATGACAAGGTTTTCCAAGCTATACCAATATAGGCAATATTTTTACTTTTATTTGCAGAACTGGTAACTGTCTCAATATTCAAATCATAAAATAATTCGCATGCTTTTAACAGAGGCAATTCTACAATATGTTTAAGATCTGATTTCGATCTTACCTCAACAGATTCTTGTTCTGCAATAGGCTCTACTTCACTTAATAATATTGGGTCCTGTGAAGGTCTTTCAGTCTTAACTTCTTGCACATTCTCAACACTAGATTCTCTTGCATTTAATTCTTTTACTAATTCCTGTGCATGTTTTAATCCTGCACTTATTCCATCTTGAGCAATAACCTCATTCAAACTAGTTAATAAATCAGTTCTTTCATCAGGATTAATTTTGCCAGCCTGAATTAATTTATCTATTTCTTTTCTAAAATCAGAAACTAAATTGATTCTTGCTTTTTCTTCTAAACTTTTCCTGAATTGTTCTTGTTTTTCTTTTACTTTAAGATCATATTTTACAATTGATTCACTTCTAACTACAGGGCTATTTTCTTGACCAGCATAATTTACTCTTCTAGTTTCTGGTTGTCTCCTTGGATCAACAATTGTTCTTCTTCCTTTTTCGTCTAATTTAGGATAATTAGTTTGAGAATGATCAGATCTACTAGCTGGCTTAGGTTTTGGTGTTGATAATCTAGTTATAACCTGTTCTGCATACTTTGTGGCATCATCTAAACTTGCACTTTCCAAAACATTTTGCAATGCTTTTTCATATTTTCCTAAATCTGCTTGTAAAATTCTTCCTTTGTTTAATAATTGTAATAATCCATTTCTAAAATCAGTTTTTAATTTTGCTTTATCTTCAACTAGTTTTTTTGCAGCTTCTTGTTTTTGTCTTTCTTCTTCTAATTTTTTTCTTCTTAATTCTTCTTGCTTTTTTGCTTCTACCTGTTTTTGTGTTATTCCTACTCCTTCGCCTATAGAGGGTCTTTGTGCTTGTTCTTGTAATCTTTTTTTTGCTAATTCTTCTGCCTCTTGTGCTTTTCTTGTTATACCTACAGATGTTTGTTTTTGTGTTTGAGGTACAGATATTCTTGTACCTCCTCTTTTCAAAATACCTAAAATAATATTAAAATAATATTTTGCAACTTGATCATAGTATCTACGTTCTTCAGGAGACAACATTTTGTATTTATCATAAGTAATGTTAAAAAGAGTACGAACATCTAAACTGTTTAAGATTTTCTGTTTTATTAACTCATTCTTTTTATAATCTGGAATATTTTGATCTAAAATAAATTCAACACTTTCATGTAATTTTGTTGCTCTAATTCTTTCTTCCAATACATGATGCAACCTAGGATTATTAAGTCTTAATGTTCTTGAATAAGACTCTTTTAATTTAGGAGATAAGAATCTATTATTTAATTCTCGAATCTTTTCAGTAAATAATCTTGGTCTTTCAGGCAATATCTCACCAAATCAAAATACAAAATATATATAATAATACATAAATTGTATACCATTACTCTTTATATATGTTCCTTTTATGTAATTATATTATTATATTTACTATGGTGATTAGATGTCTGAATTAATGAATTTAGCTTTAAGAAGAAATATTTTTTTTCCAACAGCAGAAATATATCCTAACACTCCGGCTGGTTTTTATGATTATGGCCCAATTGGTGTTAAGATTAGAAACAACATAGTTGATTTTTGGAGAAAAGAATTTGTTGAAGCAAACAATGGTTTAGAAATTGATGGTTGTGAAATATTACCTAAACCAGTATTTGAAGCATCAGGTCACGTAGCTAATTTTGCAGACCCGGTTGTAAAATGTAAAAAGTGTGGTATATTTTACAGAGGGGATAAATTACTTAATGAAGCTGGAATACAAGTACCAGAACAAATTAATACTGATGATATTGATAAATTAATACACGACAATAATGTTGTTTGTGCAAAATGTAAATCTAAACAGTTTGATCCTGCTTTCAAATTCAACATAATGTTTGGTGTAAATATTGGGATTGACAATAAACAACCAGCTTACCTAAGAGGAGAAGCTTGTCAAAATATTTATTTAGACTTTTTACGAGTATATAAAAATTCTAGACAAAACCTGCCTATTGTAATAGCTCAAATTGGAAAAGCATTTAGAAATGAGATTGCTCCTAAAAATGCATTAATTAGAACTCGTGAGTTTACTCAAATGGATATCCAAGTATTTTTTAATCCTAACAAACCAGAGTTATTTAAGTACAACTCAAAAACAAAGATACCTGTTTTTATGCCTAAAGATAAAGAAGCACATTTTGAAGAATTAGGTGCATTAGTAAAAAACAAAGTTATCAAATCTAATGTTGAAGCAGAGTATTTGGAAAAGTATTATAATTTTCTATTAAAATTAGGTTACAAAGAAAACGAACTAAGATTCACATATATTCCTGATGATGAAAGACCATTTTATGCTGAAGCAGCATGGGATTGCGAAGCACATATTGAAGAAATGGGTTGGATAGAAATAACAGGAATACATTCAAGAACTGACCATGATTTATCAGTTCATCAAAAACATTCTCAAACTTCTTTAGAAGTTTTAGACCTAGACCAAAAAGTTTTAGCTCATGTTTTTGAAGTATCAATTGGTACTAATAGAATATTTTATACATTACTTTCAAATAGATTAGAAGGTATGAATGATAAATTGGTATTGAAACTAAATGAGCCTATTATGCCTTACCATATGGCAATATTCCCTTTGGTAAACAAAGATGACATTGACACTTTGGGTGAAAAGGTTTATTCTGATTTGAAAAAAAGATTTAGAGCTATTTATGATGATAAAGGAAGCATAGGAAAGAGATATGCAAGAGTAGATGAAATTGGAGTTAGGTATGCAATTACAATTGATTACCAAACCAAAGAAGACAATACAGTAACAATAAGAGATTCTTGGACTACGACTCAAGAAAGAGTTGCAATCAAAGACTTAATTAAGTATTTCGAAGATAGATTATATAAGTAGTTATGGTAATTATTTCTGAAGAGCTGGTTTGTAATTTGAAGTGTAATTACAAATATGTTAAGATTTTGTTTCTGGAAACTGAAAATAGTTAAGAAAACAAAATAAGTTTTTTTTAAATACTGTCGTATTGTAATACTATAGAAAGAAATTCTATTAGTTAGAGTTTCTCCCTTCCGATAAGAATTTAATCCGAAAGGATTGTGCAGATGGGAACTAAACTGTTGCAACAGGTCCCTGGTTCCTAAACCTTTTACTCTGTAAAAGGTATTTTATCATTAGGATTGCCTCCCGCAATCCTTCTTGATATTTAACTTCCCCTCCTTCTCCCTTCTATATTAGATCTATTTAAATTCTTTTTATTCATTATCTAGTTATGTCTTTAGATAAACACTTAGAAAAAATGCAATCTAAATTAAATAAAGAAATTATAGATAAATATAGCTACAATACAGAAATCACTTTTGATAGTATCCAAAAGTTCTATTGGGCATTAGGATTCTCAAGAACATCTATTTTTACTATTATTCCTTTAACATTCACCCAAACATTAACTACTGGCTTTTCAGGTTCAGGCGAAGGATTACACGCAGTAATATTAGAAGAAACATATACAAAAGTAAATGATTTTAAAATAGGAGATAAAATTAATGCAAAGATTAAATTGAAAGAAGCTAAAACAGTTAATTCTCCTGTTTATGGAGAAGCTATTTTACAAACTGATTTAACGGAAATATACAATCAAAATAATGTTTTATTAACAAAATTAGAAGCAAAATACTTAAGATTTGAAAGAAGTCCTAAGCAAAAATTCTCATTAAATAAAAAGAAATGGACTAAAAAAGAATTAGCCAATTTATTAAAACTGGAAGAAAAGCAAAAATTAGATCTAATTGATATAAACAATATTCCTTCCTATACAATAGGCCCATATTCTATTGAAGATTTTATAATGTGGCAAATGGCTACTGATGCAGGGCCATTTATCAGAGCATTTGAAGATAGACTAAGAATAGCATCATTAAAACCAGGATTGTATTTGAAAGATGAACAAAAGAATCCAATAAGTTATGCTAATGTACATTGGTATCCTAAAGCCGCAAAAAATATAGGTTTACCAAAATGTTTTGATTTTGGAAGACAAAGAATAGGATTAGTAGAAAAAAGTTTATTAAGATTTAAAGATTACAAACTAAAAGAATTAAATTTGAAATCTACTTCCTATGTTTTTGTTGGAGAATTATTAATTATTGATTCTAAATTAAAAGAACAAATTGGTAACCAAATTACTTTAGGAATCAATTGTAAAAATGAAAATGGATTAGAAAAAGCAAATGGTTATGCTATTTTAGAAAAATCACATTAAAAACCAATTTATATCGATTATTCAAAGGATTTAAAAAATATTGTTTTATATATAATATATTAAAAATAATACCTCTATTAATTGAGTTAGTGAAATAATGACTGAATCTCTAGCCCTAAAAGAAAAACCTATTGAATTCTTATTGTATTCTTCACCTGAAGGTAACATTAAGATAGAAGTTTTTTTACATAATGAAACTATTTGGTTAACTCAAAAAAAAATGGCTGAATTGTTTAATGTTCAAATTCCAGCCATTTCAAAACATTTAAAAAATATATTTGAAAGTAAAGAATTAAATGAAGATTCAGTTATTTCCATTTTGGAAACAACTGCTTCAGACGGGAAAAACTATACTACAATATACTATAATTTAGATACAATTATCGCAGTTGGTTATAGAGTAAACTCAAAACAAGCAACACAATTTAGGGTTTGGGCAACTAAAGTGCTTAAGGAATATATAATTAAAGGATTTGTATTAGATGATAATAGATTAAAGAATGGCAAGTACTTTGAGAAAGATTATTTTGATGAACTTTTAGAACGAATTCGTTCAATAAGAGCAAGTGAAAGAAGAATATATCAAAAAATAACAGATATTTTTGCTGAATGTAGTATAGACTATGATCCTAATTCAGAAGTAACTACAGATTTTTATGCCTCAATTCAAAATAAGTTCCACTTTGCAATAACTGGACAAACAGCTGCTGAAATAATTTATGACAAAGCAGATGCAAAAAAACAACATATGGGATTAACTACTTGGAAATATAGCCCAAAAGGAAGAATACTAAAATCAGATGTAATTACTGCAAAAAATTATCTTAATGAAAAAGAAATTAAAAAATTAGAACGAACAATATCTAGCTTTTTTGATTATATTGAAAGAATTATTGAAACTAAAACAATAATGAAAATGAAAGATTTATCAAATAGTGTTAATAAATTTTTAGAATTCAACGAATTTAAAATCTTAGAAGGAAAAGGCAAAATATCGTTTGAAGATGCAGAACAAAAAGCAATAAAAGAATATGATACATTTAACAAAATTCAAAATACAGACTCTGATTTTGATAAGTTTGCTAAAAAATTATTGGATTTTAAATAATAATGTGACTAGTAAAAAAATAAATGATTATAAATTTAATTCTATTAATATATCTATGGATATAAAAGCAGTAATATTAATTCCGGCATATAACGAAGAAAATTGGATAGGACAAACAATAGACCTTATTAATGCAACTGGAATAAATGCAAAAGTAATTGTTATAAATGATGGCTCTACTGACAAAACAGCAGAAATTGCAAAATCCAAAGGCGCAGAAGTAGTATCTTTGCGTAGAAATATGGGAAAAACAGCTGCTTTTTTTTATGGTGTTAAACATAGTTTAAAATACAATCCTACTGCAATTGTTACTTTAGATGCAGATATGCTAAAATTAACTAAATTTGGATTAGATGGTTTAATTAATAGAGCTCACACAGCAACCAATAAAGGAGAAGTAAAACAGATTATATCAAGAACTTATGAATTAGATCATATAGGGGATAAAGAACCAAATGATGAAAATCCAGGTGTTTTAGAGTTTAGTGGTGTAAGATCATTTAGTATTCCCGCAATATATAAATTATTAAGATCTCCTTTCAAAAGATTTGCCCAAGGATTTAGTCTTGAGAAATTCCAGAATTTAATATTAATTTCAAATACTGAAACGTCAAACTATTTGTATACTTTTTGGCAAAGACCTGCAATTACTGGCGCTACAGCAAGCTCAGGAATACAGAATAAACAATTAAATGATTTTGTTCAAAAAAAACAGAGATTAGAAAAATTAATCAGATTAAGAAAAGAATCACAAAAACCACATGTACAAATTAAACCAAAAAAACCTATTTAAGTTTATCTAAAGGATTTTTGACTTTCTTTAGGTCTTCTGTTGTTACTTTAGTATATATCTGAGTAGTAGCTATACTTGAATGTCCTAAAAGAGTTTGTATTGTTCTTAGGTTCTCGCCTTGTTCTAACATATGAGTTGCAAAGCTATTATGTGAAATAAACCCATCAGTTATCAAATTATGATTTCGAGATACACTAAAATCATAAACTATACCAGTATATTTCAATTCTTCTACTTTTTTAACTTTTAACCATTTAACTCTATTAGTATTGCAAATATTCTTTAATATTAATACGTCATTATCAAATTCTTTAATTTTATCTAAATGTTTAAGGATCTTGTTCAAAGTTTCTTTTGTTGGCAATATTTTACTCAAATGTCGATCAAATCTAATATTATCTTGTAATGCCATCTTATACCTAAAACCAACCATCAATTTTATTTTATTATTCAATTTTGATAAAATTAGCCCTACAGGTAATTTTTCGCCTACAAATCGAGATTCTAATTTCATTGTTTTTAAAGTAGGGACATATTTTTTGAATAACTGCTGATCAGGTAAGTGTAATATGTATAATATATATATTATATTATTATTCAAAATTTTGCCTTGAGGTAACTTAACTGTTCTTATCCGTCTATTCAAATGGCTATCAATTCCAAAATATAATAATAATTGTTGAATATCCTTTAATAAATCTTTATTTGAAGAGAAAAATTTAGGATTACCAGTATTTCCTTCCGCATCATAATAACCTGCAATAAATGAGCTTATTTCTTCTTTAGTAGCAGAATATAACTCTAAAGGCACCCTACGTTCTTTTGATCTTTTATTTAAACCTAAATCACAAATAAATTTTAATATTTTAACATCATATATATTTAATGAATAGCTTTTTCGGTCTTTATATTCTGTAATGGTAGTTATTTTGTTAAACTCTTTTTTAACAATTTCATTATAATAATCTATATTTTTTTTATTTTTATCATAAATCTTTATGCCATGATTTACAATAGAAATTGATCCGTCCCCTAAAATATATCCTATTAATCGCCAAATATCTGGGTTATACTTCTTTTTTCCTACATGCTCTATCTTCTTAATTCCTAATAAATATGTTCCTATTTTCAAATCTTTTGCAAGAATTTCTGAAACCCCATTTTCATTAATTGTAAATAATCTATGTTCAGGAGTACAAGAAAGTTCATACCCATCAGCCCAAATAGATAATAATTTATCTGATTTATGATCAAATTTATTATTAATCTTATCAACTTCCAAATTTAAATCTAACAAATTTATGGAATTGATAATCTTATTATTTGAATTAAATAAATCTTTTGCAGAACTAATTTGAGAATTCAAAAATATTCGTGTATCCGGATGTAGACAATGCCTTAAACTATGGCAAGATATATCCTTTTTTATTCCTGCTAACTTAGAACTCTCTTTCACAATTCTTTCCATAGTATCTGAACTAAAAGGCTTTCCATTCAATTTAGCAAACACATATTCACTATTATATTTTTTATTATATTTGGCTCTGTATTTCTTATACTCTTCAATCCAAATCTTAGACAAAATTACAATTCTATCTTTGTTTCCTTTTCCACTTATTACTTTTGCCGTAGCCTCATGAAAATCTAAATCACTATATTTTAGGCTACATAATTCGGATACTCTTAAACCAGAAGAGTACAATAACCATAAAACAAGCTTGTTTCTAGTATCTTTTGTTACATCAAAAAGTGTTTTGACTTCTTCTTTAGTCAAAACTGTAGGTAGATATTTTTCCTTTTTAGGTAGCTTTAAATCATCCATTACATGGCTTTTCAAATATCCTTCATAAAGGAATTTTAAAGCAAAAAAAATCATAGCCAAAGAAGTGTTCTTTACTGTTTGCTTCTTTTGGGCTAGATATTGCACCAAAATATCATGAACTCTATCAACATTCTTCCAATTTGTGAATTTTTCCTCAGTGAAGAGAACATATTCTTTGATGTAGATTAAATATTGATCAATTGTTCTTTGGGTATACCCTCTAATAATTAATTCATTCTTTATTTTTTCTAAATCCTCAAGCATATTATAAAAACTTGTAACTCTTTAAATATTAACTTTTTCTACATAAACTAATTGCATAAATTTCCTTCATAGACATTCTTTCTAATTTTGGCAATGTTTTCAAAACAACACAAAAAACAGAGAAATTCCCTTCGTAAAAATGCGGAATAATAGAGATTATGCCGCATAATCGCATATTTGTGAAGAAATTAACCCAAAATTTAATACTAGATACAATATAAGTTATAAAATTAGACTGGCGTTATGTAGCCGTGCAGGATAAAAATAAATTTATAAAAAAATAGAAATATGAGAAGTAATTTACTTCTCAACAATTACACTAAAATCTTTTTTGTATTCTTTATCTATATAATCATAATCGTCATAGTGTTCGTAAACCAAAAGACGAGCAGGATAAGTTTTATTCACTGTTTGAGTCTTAGTATATATATCAAAATACATTAATTTAGTATCTCCTGGTTCAATTGATCCTATTTTCTTTTCTAATATATTTGCCAAACCAGTTCTTTCAACACTCAAATCTTTACTAACTAAAAATTTTATTGAAACTTTTTTTGCAACATCTGATGTATTTGTAATTTCAGTTCTTAAAGAAATAGGCTTTTTTGCACTAATAGACATTCTAAAAGGAACCAAAACTGTTTTTATTAACAACATTCTACCACCTGTTATGTATATCTGTATTAATTATATTTAATTATAATCAATTTTTTGATTTATTGAATAAATACAAGTAACAAATATTTATAAAGAGATATTTAATTTCCTTTATAATTTAATCTAATTATATATCTTATATGATTACATTAATATTCTCTTTAGATAACACTCTAAGTAGGAACATATTCAATCTTTTGCAAAGCAAAGGCCATTTAGTAAACGAAGAAAAAACAAAAGACTACACTTTTTATGACTTTACCCTAGACCACGAGAACAATATATGCAAAGCTGTTTGCGTTAAAGATTACCTCTATTTAACTAATGAAGACGTATCTAAAATACAGGAAAAAATAAAAGACAAATGTGAATTCTTAATAATCTCAACACACAGATCAGAAACACAAAAAATAGATACAATATCAATACATGTATGCGGCAACTTTAATAAAAATGAATTAGGAGGAGAAAAACAAAAATTATCTTTAGCATATTTAGATGCTTTTGATTTCCTTTACAAAGCAATAGCAGAAGATAAAGAAAAACCAAATACTTTAGAATTCTTTATTGAAGCAACACATCACGGCCCTAGTTTAGATATACCTATTTTATATTATGAAATAGG
>Ga0172371_10008936_pt1 | contig 13882 bp, 10 predicted proteins | sample Lak12m_FD_114543 | JGI IMG/M metagenome (GOLD analysis project Ga0172371, IMG submission 114543) | Freshwater microbial communities from Kabuno Bay, South-Kivu, Congo - kab_022012_12m | ecosystem: Environmental > Aquatic > Freshwater > Lake | place: Democratic Republic of the Congo: South-Kivu... | reverse complement strand
TCCCCGGAGCGGACCGCCTGGACGGCTTCTTCCGCGGTCCTCTTCTTGGCGTTGTACTCGGCGGTCACATCCACGGGGGGCTCTCCTTTGCGTATCTCCTCGGCGGGCGCCGTCCAGCGACGGCCCCGAGGCGCATCCTCTCGCATTCCGCGCAAGCGGTACACCACGACGCGAAACCCGGGGGCAGACCGGCGTGCTCGAGGGCGAGGCGGCCGCCGGCGACGCGCCTGCGGCCTCGCAGGCGACGGTCGACCGGCTCACCGTGCACGCATCGTGATGCATAAGTTGCATCTATGTGTTCGGACTGGTTGCATGGGTGAGTGACTATCTGTATAGTCCACTGCGATGGACTGCGTGCGCACACCCGTTTCCAGCCTCTCGGCCCTCATCGGGTCTCTACGGGCGCGCCGCGATGTCCTCCGGGCCCGACGTGCACGACGCGCGCCGGCCGGCGGGCGTCCCGGACCGCGGTAAGCACCGCAGTCGGAGCCTCCACCTCGCACGCCCGCCGCCGGCGAACGCCCGTCCCGTCCCTGCGTCCACCCGACGTGTCCCGGAGTCCCACATGACAGCACCTCGTGTCACGACCACGACCACCGCAGAGCCCGCGGCCTGCCCCGCGTGCGTCGCCACCGCCGGCATCGTCGGGGGCAGCGGGTACACCGGCGCCCTGCTGGCAGAGCTGCTGCTCCGCCACCCGTCCGTCACGCTCACGCACGTGAGCTCCGAGACGCTGGCCGGGGAGCCAGTCGCCAGGCACCTGCCGCGTGTCCGCACCGGCCTTCCCTTCTGCAAGGAGAGCGAGATCGAGGGCGTGGACGTCGCCTTCGTGTGCACGCCCCACGGTGAGGCGGCCACGGTGGCCAGGCGCCTGCTCGACCAGGGCACGCGCGTAGTCGACCTGAGCGCCGACTTCCGCCTCGACCACGCGACCTACGAGGAGTGGTACGGCGAGCACCCGCACCCCGAGCTGCTGCCGGGTGTCTACGGCCTCACCGAGCTTCACCGCGACGAGGTGGCGCAGGCGCAGCTCGTCGCCAACCCCGGCTGCTATCCGACGGCCGCCCTGCTGGCGCTCACGCCGCTCAAGCGGCTCGGCCTGCAGGACGTCGTCATCGACGCCAAGTCCGGCGTCAGCGGCGCCGGCAAGACGCCCAAGGCCAGCACGCACTTCTGCAGCGTCGACTCGGACCTCGTCGCCTATGGCGTCGAGTCGCATCGCCACTACCCGGAGATCGCGGCCGGCCTCGCGTCCAACGGCTCCGGACCCAGCGCCTTCGGCGCCGCCGCCGGAGCCTCGGCCCCGTCGCTCACCTTCATCCCGCACCTCGTGCCGCTCCAGCGGGGCATCACCGAGACCATCTACGTGAAGCTCTCCACCGCGCCGCTGCCGAGTGCCGCCGAGATCCGGGCCCTCTACGAGGACGCCTACGCCGACGAGCGCTTCGTGGAGCTCAGCGCCACGGTGCCGCAGCTCAAGGACGTGGCCGGCACCAACTACTGCCGCGTCTACTGGCACGTCGACCAGCGGGCCGGTCGTCTCGTCGTCATCAGCGTCATCGACAACCTGATGAAGGGCGCGTCCGGCCAGGCCGTGCAGAACATGAACGTCATGCTCGGCCTCCCCGAGCACGAAGGGCTGGTGTGACATGCTCCCGAAGACGCGCTTCGCCACGCTCCCGCCGCAGGCCCGTGAGGTCAAGGCCGGCGTCACGCACCCCCAGGGGTTCTTGGCCTCCGGTGTCGCCAGCGGCGTCAAGAAGAAGGGCAAGCTCGACCTCGGCATCCTGCGGTCTCAGACCCGTGCGGTCTCGGCGGCCACGTTCACCGGCAATGCCGCCGCCGCCGCGCCGGTCCGCCTCACGCGCGCGTCCAGCGATTGCTCCGGCCTGCAGGCCGTGGTGGTCAACGCCGGCAACGCCAACGCGGTGACCGGCAAGCAGGGTCTGGCCGATGCGGCCCGCATGCGCCTGCTCACGGCCAACCACCTGCGCCTTCCGGTCGAGGCCGTCGGCGTGTGCTCGACCGGCATCATCGGCGTGCCGCTGCCCATGGACAAGATCGAGGCCGGCATCGACAAGGCCGCGCACGCGCTCTCCCGGGAGGCCTCGAACGACTTCTCCGCCGCCATCCGCACCACCGACAAGCACGCCAAGTCCGGCGCCCTCGACGTGGATCTTCCCGAGGGCCAGGTGCATCTCGGCTTCGCCGCCAAAGGCTGCGGCATGATCAGTCCCAACATGGCGACCATGCTGTGCTTCGTGACCTGTGACGCCGATGTCTCCGCGGCGACCTGGACGGCCATGCTGCACGCCGCCGTCAAAGCCTCGTTCAACCGCATCACCGTGGACGGGCAGGAGTCGACCAACGACACCGTGATCGGCCTCTGCAACGGCGCCTCCGGCGTGAAGCCGGGTGAGGCGAGCCTGGCGGTGCTGGGCGAGGCCCTCAGCGCCGCGCTGCTGCGCCTCGCCGTCTCCATCGTGGCCGACGGTGAGGGCTCCACGCGCACCATGAAGCTCACGGTCACGGGAGCGAAGACGCACGAGCAGGCCGAGGCGGTTGCACGTGCGGTGGCCAACTCGCCGCTCGTCAAGACGGCCTTCTACGGCAAGGACCCCAACTGGGGCCGCATCATGCAGGCCATCGGCCAGGCCCTGGGCCGGCACGGGCACACGGCACTGCCGGCCCACATCACCTACGAGGATGTCGTCATCGTCGAGGGCGGCCACCCCGTCGAGCTCGATGCCGCGGCACAGGAACGCCTCAGCGCCATCATGCACCAGCCCGAGATCGCCCTCTTCGTGGCGCTCAACGGGCCCGGGGAGGAGGCCGTCATCTACTTCAGCGACCTCACCCACGACTACGTCACCCTCAACGCGGAGTACTCGACATGACCGTTCGCCATCAGAAGACAGTCCAGACGCTGCTGGAGGCCATGCCGTACATCCGCCGCTTCTGGGGCACGACGGTGGTCATCAAGTACGGCGGCGCGGCGATGACGAGTCCGCGGCTTCGGGAGCAGTTCGCCGAAGACGTCGTGCTGCTGCGTCTTGTGGGCATGAAGCCCGTGGTCGTGCACGGCGGCGGCCCGGAGATCAGCAAGCACATGGCCAGGCTGGGCATGGAGCCCAGGTTCATCGACGGCCTGCGCGTCACCGACGAGGCGACCATGGAAGTCGCCAAGATGGTCCTGGTCGGCAAGGTGAACAAGGAGATCGTGAGCCTCATCGCCCGGCACGGCGGCAGCGCCGTGGGCATCTCGGGCGAGGACGGTCGCATGCTCACCTGCGTGCCCAAGGTCCTGCACGACAAGGCCGGGAACGAGGTGGACCTGGGCTACGTCGGCGACATCGCGAGCGTGGACGTCGGCGTCCTCGAGCTGCTCTCCGAGGCCAACATCCCGGTGGTCGCCACGGTCGGCATCGACAAGCACGGCCACTCGTACAACATCAACGCCGACACCGTGGCGGGCGAGCTTGCCGCGGCCCTCAGCGCGGAGAAGATCATCTTCCTCACGGACGTTGACGGCATCTACGAGGACCAGGGCGGCGAGATGACGTCCATCTCCGAATGCGACCTCGCGTACCTCGGCGCGATGCAGGCCGCCGGCCGCATCAGCGGCGGCATGCTGCCCAAGGCCGGCGCCGTGCGCCGCGCGCTTGAGGCCGGCGTGCACAGTGCGCACGTCATCGACGGGCGCGTGGAGCACGCCGTCCTGCTCGAGATCCTCACCGACGCCGGCTGCGGGACGAAAGTAGTCGCGTGAGTGTGTATTCTATGCACGCATCGGTGCCGGCACCGGCGTCCGCAGTCAGCGCCGTGGCCGCCGTGAGGAGGATCTCGAGCGACGTGGTCCCTCGTCCGCCCATGAGCAAGGCAGAGCGCCAGCGGCTGATCCAGACGGTCGTGCAGCAGCGCGACGTGGCGACGCAGCGCGAGCTCGTGAGCGCGCTCAGCGCTCTCGGCTGCGAGGTCACGCAGGCCACGGTCTCGCGCGATATCCGTGAGCTCGACCTGCAGAAGGTCCGCACGCACCTCGGGCGCGCCAAGTACGTGCTCAGCTCACGCGAGCGGCCCAAGGATCCCGAGCAGTCGGCGCGCCACGTCATGCACGACTTCGCGCGCTCCGTCGCCGTCTCCCAGCAGCTCGTCGTGGTGCGCTGCGAGATCGGCACGGCCAACACCGTGGCGCGGCAGATCGACAACCTCAACCACAGCGACATCATCGGCACCCTGGCCGGCGACGACACCTTCCTCGTCATCGTCGCAGACAACGAGGCGGCCCAGGGTATGCAGCGCTATCTCGACCGTCTCCGAGGGGCCTAGCGCGCGGGCACACACCGGCGCGCACCCCACTCAGGCGACGGCCGGCTCCGCCCGCGTCGCCGGCCTCGCGCCCTCACCGGCGCACCATTGAACCGTCACCTCTGACCACAGGAGCAGCAGAACCGTGAGCACCGACAGCGCCCCCAACGGAACCGTCGTCCTCGCCTACTCGGGCGGCCTCGACACCTCGGCCCTCGTGCCGTGGCTCAAGGAGAAGTACGGCTACGACGTCGTCGCCTGCCTGGTCGACATCGGCCGCGTCAAGGACGTGCCCGGCATCATGGCTCGCGCCGAGGCCGCCGGCGCCATCGCCGCGGAGGCCATCGACGCCAAGGACGAGTTCGCCGAGCACCACTGCCTGCCGGCGCTCATGGCCAACGCCCTCTACGAGGACAAGTATCCGCTGAGCACCGCCATCGGCCGGCCGCTCATCGCCAAGAAGCTGGTCGAGACGGCGCACAAGTACGGCGCCAAGGCGGTCGCCCATGGCTGCACCGGCAAGGGCAACGACCAGGTGCGCATAGACATCGGCGTGCGCGCCCTCGACCCGAGCCTCAAGATCATCGCCCCGGCGCGCGCCGAGGATTGGCCCAGCCGCGAGGTGCTCCTCGATTACGTGGCCGAGCGGAACATCCCCGTCAATCTCACGAAGAAGAGCCCCTATTCCATCGATGAGAACATGTGGGGCCGCAGCAACGAGTGCGGCGTGCTCGAAGACCCGTGGGTCGCGCCGCCGGAGGACGCGTTCCAGTTCGTGAAGTCGGTGGACGAGGCCCCGGATGAGCCGCAGACGGTCATCGTGAGCTTCGAGAAGGGCAAGCCGGTCGCGCTCGACGGCGCACCTCTGGGCATGGTCGAGCTCATCGAGAAGATCGACGCCGTCGGCAATGCGCACGGCTTCGGCCGCGTCGACATGATCGAGAACCGCCTCGTCGGCATCAAGAGCCGCGAAGTGTACGAGGTCGCCGGTTCGCTCGCGCTCATCAAGGCGCACCAGGCCATGGAGGACCTCGTCCTCACGCGCGACCTGCTGCACTTCAAGAAGACCATCGAGAGCAAGCTCGCCGACATGATCTACGAGGGCCAGTGGTTCGACCCGCTCACCGATGCCTGCAAAGCGTTCCTGTTCCAGAGCCAGGAGCGGGTCACCGGCGACGTGCGCCTCAAGTTCTACAAGGGAAGCTGCACCGTCGAGGGCCGTAAGAGCGACCTCTCGCTGTACAGCTACAAGCTCGCCACGTACACCGACGAGGACGAGTTCTCGCACACGGCGGCCGAGGGCTTCATCGAGCTGTGGGGCCTGCCCATCGAGGTCTGGGCCAGAGTGGGCAAGGCGCATCACCTGATGAAGGAGCTCGAGACCGACGACGCCGAGGCCTGAGGGCCCGGCGGCTGCGGGGAGGCGGGCGAGTGACGGCGGTGCGGGATGAGTCCGGGGGCGCGCGGGCGACGGCGCGCTCGGGCCGCTTCGCCGGCGAGCGCGCGACCTCGTTCGTGGCGCTGAACAGCTCGCTGGCGCTCGACTGGCGCCTGTGGCCGGAGGACATCGAGGGCTCGGTCGCGCACGCCCGCGCGCTGCGGGGCGCCGGTCTGCTCGGCGCCGACGAGCTGGAGGCCATCGAGACGGGGCTGGCCCGCGTCGGCCGCGAGATCGAGGCCGGGGTCTTCGTGCCACAGGACGCCGACGAAGACGTGCACATGGCGGTCGAGCGCCGGCTCACCGAGCTCATCGGTGACGCCGGCGCCCGGCTGCACACCGGGCGCAGCCGCAACGACCAGGTGGTGACGGACGTGCGGCTGCACCTGCGCCGCGTCGTCGAGCGCCAGGACGCGGCACTCGCCGTCGTGCAGCAGGTGCTGCTGGAGCGGGCCGGCGACCACGTCCAGACGGTGCTGCCGGCCTACACTCATCTGCAGCGCGCCCAGGTCACGTCGCTGGCGCAGCACCTGCTCGCCTACTTCTGGATGCTCGAGCGCGACCGCACGCGACTCGAGGCCGCCCGTCAGGCCTGCCTCGAGCTGCCGCTCGGGGCCGGCGCCGCGGTCGGCCTGGACTTCGACCTCGACCGCGAGGCCGAGGCCGCCGATCTCGGCTTCGAGCGCGTCGCCGAGAACTCGCTCGACGCTGTCGCCAACCGCGACTTCGTGCTCGACTACCTGGATGCGGCCGCGCAGCTCGGCGGCCACATCAGCCGCCTCGGCGCCGAGCTCGTGCTGTGGGCGACGAGCGAGTTCGGCTTCGTGCGCCTGCCCGACGCTTTCGCCGGCGGCTCCAGCATCATGCCGCAGAAGAAGAACCCCGACGCCGCCGAGCTCATGCGCGCGGCGGCTCCGCGGCTCGCCGCGGACCTCGCCGGCCTGCTCGGCGTGCAGCACGGTCTGCCGCTCGCCTACAACACCGACCTGCGCGAGGACAAGCGCTACCTGTTCGACGCCGTCGACTGCCTCGAACAGCTCCTCCCGGTCGTGCGCGGCCTGCTGGAGGAGATCACGTTCGACGAGCAGCGCATGGCTGCGGCCTGTGACCAGTACCTCGCCGCCACCGACGTCGCCGACTACCTCGTCGAGCGCGGCGTGCCTTTCCGCGAGGCGCACCACCTCACCGGCGCCCTGGTGCGCCGTTGCCTCGAGTCCGGACAGGAGCTCGCGCTCGTCCCGCTCGAGGAGCTGCGCGCGCTCGCACCGGCGTTCGAGGAGGGCTACTACGCGCTTCACGACCCCGCCGCCCAGCTGGCGCGCAAACGCTCGCGCGGCGGGTCGGCGCCGGAGCGCGTGCGCGAGCAGCTCGGGCGCGCGCGGCAGGCGCAGGCCGCGCGCCCCTGCTGCGGCTGAGACGGGCGGGACCCTGCTCCTCCGTCGGCCCCGTCTGGGTACACTCCACGCATGCCTTCCGTCGGGCCACTTCCCCAGTCGTTCTTCGCGCGCAGCGCTCTGGATGTGGCGCGCGACCTCATCGGCTGCTCCTTCTTCGTGGCCGGTGTCGGCGGCCGCATCGTCGAGACCGAGGCCTATCGCCAGCATGACCCCTGCTGCCACGCCTACAACGGCAGGACGGAGCGCAATGCAGTGCTCTTCGGTCCGCCGGGCCACCTGTATGTGTACTTCACCTACGGCATGCACTTCTGCGCCAACACCGCCTGCGAGGAGGAGGGCACAGGCGCAGGTGTCCTGCTCCGTGCCCTGGAGCCGGCGACGGGGCTCGAGCTGATGACCGCGCGGCGCGGTGTCGAGCAGCCGCGCCTGCTGGCCTCCGGCCCGGCGCGGCTCGCCCAGGCCCTCGGCATCGGCCGTGCCCACAACGGTCTGCCGGTCTGGGAGCCGCCCCTGGCGCTCTGTCCGCGTCCGGCCGGCGCGCCCGCGCCCGAGGTCGTCACCACGGCGCGCATCGGCGTGCGCGGCGGCGACCAGAGGCCGTGGCGCTTCGTCGACGCGCGCAGCGCGTTCCTCTCGCGCCCGCTCACGCGCACTCCGATCCTGCCCGGCGGGTAAGATACCGGCAGACCCCAGGCCGGCGTCGGCGCCCGGCGCGGCGCGCCCGGCGGATGCCGTTCACAACGAAAGGACCACCTCGTGAAGCTCCGCGAGATCTACGAGACCGCAGTGCGCATGGGCATCGAGGCCGACCCGCGCGGCAAGGAGGGCGTCGAGGAGTTCCTCGCGCGCCAGCAGCGCCGCTACGAGGCGCTGCCCGACCATCTCAAGGCCCTCGCCGACCCGCAGGACCTCATCAACCCGTTCGCCGACACGCGCATCTACGTCGGCGACCCCGACGCCGAGGTCACCACCATCCTCGGCGGCATCGACATGAACCCGGCCGAGATCGTCCTCGCCGACAGGCTGCGCGAGAAGGGCACGCCGGTCGACGCCGTGTACACACACCACCCCGAGGGTTGGGGCCTCACCAAGCTCGACAGCGTCATGGAGGTCCAGGCCGACATCTGGGCCACCGTCGGTGTCCCCATCCAGGCGGGCGAGAAGTTCATCACCGAGCGCATGGACGAGGTCCGTCGCCGCGTCATGCCCGTCAACTACGACCAGGCCATCGACGTAGCGCGGCTCCTCGACATGCCCTTCTTCTCCGCGCACACGCCCACCGACAATCTCGTGGTGGACTATCTCAACAAGTACTTCGCCGGCAGAGACCTCAGTCTCATCGAAGACGTGCAGAAGGCGCTGCTCGAGATCCCCGAGTACCGCATCGCCGCGCAGAAGGGCGCCGGTCCGTACATCGGCAAGAGCAAGCCCGGCGCGCGAGCCGGCAAGCTCCTCGTCGACATGACCGGCGGCACGGAAGGCCCCAAGCAGATGATCGAGAAGCTCGCCGACGCCGGTGTGGGTACCATCATCCAGATGCACATGGGCCAGGAGATGCGCGACGAGGCCGAGAAGCACAACATGCACGTCATCATCGCCGGGCACATGAGCAGCGACTCGCTGGGCATCAACCTCTTCCTCGACGAGCTCGAGCGCCGGGGCGTCAGGACGATCGCCACGAGCGGGCTCATCCGCGTGTGCCGCGACGAAGACGGCATGGTCATGCGCGAGGAGCCGGGGGCGCTGCCCGTCCGCTGACGGGCTGCCGGCCGACACGGCTCGTCGCGGATCCGGTATCCCGTGAGCGGCACCCAGCGGCAGGTCGAGCTGCTGGCGCCGGCGGGGGGGCCGCGCGCCCTGCGCGCGGCCCTGGCCGCCGGCGCCGATGCCGTCTACTTCGGCCTCGGGCGCTGGAGCGCACGCGCGTTCGCCGGCAACTTCGAGGGCGACGCGGCTGCGGCCGCGGCCGTCGAGCTCGCCCATCTGTATGACGCGCGCGCGTATCTGGCGCTCAACACGCTGCTCAAGGACGACGAGGTGGGGCCGGCGCTGGCGGCCCTGGAGGCGCCGTACCTCGCCGGCCTGGACGCCCTCATCGTCGCCGACCTGGGCTTCGCCCTGCGGGTGCGGCGCGCCTACCCCGGCCTGCCGCTGCACGCCAGCACGCAGGCCGGCGCACACAGCTCGTCGCAAGTGGCGGCGCTCTCCCGTCTCGGCTTCGCGCGCGCCGTGCTGGCGCGCGAGCTGAGCCTGGACGAGATCGCCGCGCTCGACCCGGCCGGTCTGGAGCTTGAGGTCTTCGTCCACGGCGCCCTGTGCTACGGCTACTCCGGCGACTGCCTGCTCTCCAGTATGGTGGGCGGCCGCAGCGGTAACCGCGGGCGCTGCAGCCAGTCGTGCCGGCTGCGCTATGACATGGTGCCGGCCGCGGAGGGCCCGTCCGGTCGGCGGGACGCGGCTCGCCCGGCTTCGTCGCCCGCCGCCGCCGCGTCACCCGCGGCGGAGCCCTCTCGCGTCATGTCCACGTCGGATCTGGCCGCCATCGGGCTGCTGCCGCGACTCCTGGCCGCCGGCGTGACGTCGCTCAAGATCGAGGGGCGCATGAAGGACGCGGCCTACGTGGGCGTCACCACCGCCGTCTACCGCGAGGCCCTCGACGTCGCGCTCGCGGACCCCGACGGCTATGAGGTGCTCCCGGAGTGGCGCACGAGCCTCGAACAGAGCTTCTCGCGCAGCTTCACGACCGCACACCTCGAGGGCAGGCACCACGAGGTGCGCAGCGGGGGGCGCGGTGGCCACCGCGGCGTGCTCGTGGGCAGAGTCGCCGCTATCGACGAGACGCTCGGCCGGGTCGAGGTGCGACTCTCCCAGCCGGTGACCGCCGGCGACGTCGTGTACCTCTATACGCCCTGGGGGCAGTCGGAGCCGCTTCGTGTGGAAGAGGGTGGGGAGGAGCGCCTGGTGCTGAGCGTACGCGAGCGCGTCGCGGTCAAGGACCGCCTGTTCCGCCTCGCCGCCGCCGACGTGGACCGGCTCGCGCTCGACCTCGCTGCGGGCCGCAGTGTGCTGCGGCCGGTGTCGCTCCGGCTGCGCCTCAGCGGCCGTCTCGGCGAGCCGGCGCGCCTCGTCGCCGCGGCGGGTCCCGCGCCCGATGAGGTCACGGCGAGCGTCTCGTCCGCGCGGCCGCTGGCGGCCGCGCGGACGGCGGCGCTCACCGAGGTCAAGGCTCGGGATGCGCTGGGTGCGTTGGGCGGCACCCCGTACCGCCTCGAGACGCTCGAGTACGACGTCGCCGACGGGGTGTTCGTCGCCGTCGGCGAGCTCAAGGATCTGCGGCGGCGCGCGGTCGCCGACCTTGACGAGCAGCGGGTGTCGCGGTGGCGGCGCGAGGCTCCACCCGCCGCGTGCGCGCCTGACGATGCCGCCGCGTCGGCCGCGTCGCCGCGGGCCGGGCGCTCCGCGTCGCGCTCGTCCGCGCGGCTCTCGTCCGGGCCGCTCCGGCCCGGGACCGGCGGCCCGAAGGCTGCCTGCGTGGTGCTCGTCGTCAAGCCCGGCGATCGGCCCCTCCCGGCGCCAGGCGTCGGCGCGCTCTGCCTCGACGCGGCGGGCACCCATGCGCCCGACGTCCTTGCCGGAGCGCTCGACGGCCTGCGCGACAGCGGCTTGCCGGTGCGGCTGCGCCTGCCGGAGGTCCTGTTCGACGCCGACACGCCGCGCTGCCGGGCCGTGCTGCGCCTCGGCTGGGAGGGTGTGTACGCGCGCCATCTCGGGGTCTTGGCCGCGCTCGCGCAGCGGTCCGCGCCGGACGTCTACATCGAGTACCCGCTCCAGGGGCTCAGCGGCCTCGCGCCGGCGGTCGTCGTCGCGCTCGGCGGCCGCCCGCCCGCCGCGGTCGTCGTCTCTCCGGAGAGCTCGCTGGCCGAGCTCGCCGGGCTGGACGCGGCCATGGCTCGGACGCTCGCAGCGTCCGCGCGAGACGCGTCCGGGGCGAAGCCCGCGCTTGAGATCCTCGCCTTCGGCCGCCAGCAGGTGCTGCGCACGCGCGACCAGCTCGGCCGTGCCGAAGGCCTCGTCCCGGCCCCGGCGGGCGCCGAGCACCGGGGCCTGGTCCTCGAGGACGCCAAGGGCTATCGCTTCCCGGCCGACGTGGACGCGGCCGGCACACGGCTCTTCAACGCACGCGTGACCAATCTCGCGGCCAACCTGACGGAGCTCGGCGAGGCCGGCGTGCACACGTTCCTCGTCGTCCAGGCCGACCTCGACGACCGCGAACGGGCAGCGTTCGCAGCCGGCGGCCTGCGGGCGCTCGCGCCGTTCGCGTCGCGCGAGCGCAGCACCACCGGCCACCTCTTCCGCGGGGTCGCCTGACGCCGGCGGTCGGCGCTTCCTGCTCCCACGGCTGCAGCCATCCGGCTCCTGACCGGTCTCCGGGTCCTCAGTCGGCCGGCACCGGCCTGCCCGCGCCCGCTGTGGTATCATCCGCGGCGGCCGCGCGGCCCTCACCGTCGCCTGTGGCGACCGAGGCCGCGACCCCGTCCGGAGACACGTCCCGTGACCGACCGCCGCCTTGTCGACGACCTCATGGTCGGCGCCGTCGAGGTGCTTCCCGAAGGCGCCCTCGAGCAGAAGCTCGACCTCGCCGAGCGCGAGGGCCGGCCGCTGCGCGTCAAGCTGGGCGTCGACCCCACGGCCCCGGACATCCACCTGGGCCACACCGTCGTCCTCAACAAGCTCCGCCAGTTCCAGGATGCCGGCCACGTCGCGGTCCTCATCATCGGCGACTACACCGCCCGCATCGGCGACCCGTCCGGGCGCAGCAAGACCCGGCCCCGGCTCGACGGCGCCATCATCGACGCCAACGCGAAGACCTACCAGGACCAGGCGTTCCTCATCCTCGACGACGACCCGGCCAAGCTGGAGATCCGCCACAACGGCGAGTGGCTCGCACCGCTCACCACCGAGCAGATCTTCGAGCTGACGGCGACCACCACGGTCGCCCGCATCCTGGAGCGCGATGACTTCGCCAAGAGGTGGGCCGCGCACCAGCCCATCTCCCTCCTGGAGATGCTCTATCCGCTGGCCCAGGGTTACGACTCGGTGTGCATCGACGCCGACATCGAGCTGGGCGGCACCGACCAGAAGTTCAACCTCTTCATGGGCCGCGACCTGCAGGAGTACTTCGGGCAGCCGCCGCAGGCGATCATGACCATGGACATCCTGCCCGGCACCGACGGCGTCGAGCGCATGAGCAAGAGCACCGGCAACTACATCGGGGTGACCGAGGACCCGCGCGACCAGTACGGCAAGGTCATGAGCATTCCCGACGAGACGATGATGAAGTACTTCCGGCTGCTCACGCCGCACCACGCCGACGAGCTCGCGCGCATGGACGAAGAGCTGGCCAGCGGCGCCGTGAACCCGCGTGACCTCAAGGCGCGCCTCGCGCGCGAGATCATCACGCGGCTGCGCGGCGCCGCGGCCGCCGCTGCAGCCGAGGAGCACTTCGACCGCGTCTTCCGCCGCCACGAGGCGGCGGAAGACCTGCGGGACCTGGCGCTCGAGCCCGCGGACGTCGGGGACGGCGGCGACGTCTTCGTGCCGGCCGTCCTGGAGCGCTGGTTCGGTCAGACGCGCTCCGAGTGGCGCCGCCGTATCCAGCAGGGCGGCGTCAGCCTGGACGGCGAGCCACTCACGCAGCTCGCCGTCCCCGCCGCCGCTCTCGCCGGGCGGCGTCTCAAGGCCGGCAAGTCGGCCAAGGTGCAGGGTCTGGTCAAGGGTCTCTGAGCCGCGCCGCAGCCTCGTGCGGCAGCCCCGCGTGGGCCGCACGAACGAATCCGGGAGAACGAGGTTGACACCGCCCTTTCCCGGGGTATACTTCCCAAGCGCTTTGAGAGTCCGCTCGTCGCGACAAGCCTTGCGGCGATGACCACAGAGCGCGGGCAGTTGACTAGGCCGGCAGCGTCCTGTAATGTAGGTCGTCCCGCCGGGTCTACGGTGAACGGCAATCCGACCCCCATCCGGAGGTCAGTGCGCCCCAAACCGGGTTCAACGGCCCGACAGTGTGCCTACGTGGCACGCGGTCTTTGAAAACTGAACAGGATGAGGAAGCCGATCACTCGGCGTCGCCCTCGAGGCGGCACGATGATCGGTGGACGCCAGTGCGCCTGGCACATCCTCGGATGTGTCTGGTTCAAATGATTTTCCCGTCAGTGACCTCCATTGCTGACCGGCGGCCCTCGGGCCGGCGGAAGGAGGCCACAGACAACTGGAGCTTCGGCTCCAGCTTTGAGCTTTCGAGCTCTCTCTAAGCTTGTCCCGGGACCTCGGTCCCGAGCACCAAGTTTTCACGGAGAGTTTGATCCTGGCTCAGGACGAACGCTGGCGGCGTGCTTAACACATGCAAGTCGAGCGAGAAAGCGGCTTCGGCCGTGAGTACAGCGGCGAACGGGTGAGTAACACGTGGGCAACCTGCCCCAGAGATTGGGATAACGTTCCGAAAGGGACGCTAATACCGAATGATGCGTGACCTGCCAAGTGGGTCACGCCAAATGGTAGCCTCGGCTTCTGCTCTGGGATGGGCCCGCGCCGGATTAGCTTGTTGGTGGGGTAACGGCCTACCAAGGCGACGATCCGTAGCTGGTCTGAGAGGACGATCAGCCACACTGGGACTGAGACACGGCCCAGACTCCTACGGGAGGCAGCAGTGGGGAATCTTGCGCAATGGGCGAAAGCCTGACGC
>Ga0172371_10008935_pt1 | contig 13883 bp, 8 predicted proteins | sample Lak12m_FD_114543 | JGI IMG/M metagenome (GOLD analysis project Ga0172371, IMG submission 114543) | Freshwater microbial communities from Kabuno Bay, South-Kivu, Congo - kab_022012_12m | ecosystem: Environmental > Aquatic > Freshwater > Lake | place: Democratic Republic of the Congo: South-Kivu... | reverse complement strand
GGCTTGGCGAGACTCCTGCTTCTAACCAGGCCTGGTAGGTCTCAATATCTTTAGCAAATGGGATCCCGGCAACGCTATCGCCTTTGAAATAAGTCACCCATAAATTTTCGGGTAATAAGCCATAATCCTGGGTCAATAACTTCCATAACAGTGCAATTCGTTCATTGTGGTCGATATCGCCAAAGGTAAAAGCGCCGGCCATACGGAAGAAGCTAAGGTGAATATCGTCCCGTCCAACCCTATCCAGATCGAAGTGCCGGAAGCAGTTCTGTACCATCGCAAAGCGGCCACCGTATGGGCTTCCGACCAGTGCTGCGGCGCGCTCGACCTGCACTAGCCCGGCGCTCATCACGAACGACATCGGCAAGCTATCATCCATCAGGGAGCTACCTGGAACGACGCGATATCCCTGATTGTGGAAATGATCCAAAAAAATCTGTTCGATCTCGGGTGAGGTCGGTTTGGAATCGCGCCTGTGGTTTGTCAACATGGATTATTGCTTAGGAACGCGAATTAAACAACTTGCTGACCAATGGAAACCGGAATTGCTCGATAATTCCATAGAGGTAAGTAATCATCGAAGACAATGCGCATGTTCATTTTGAAATCTTCAGCCACTTTGCGTCCGGTTTGATAGGTTCTCTCGATGATCTCAACAACAACCTTCAAGCCCGTGCTGGTTTTCGTTTTTCTCATAAGTTCTTTGACCAGAGCGACACTGGTAAAAATAACACCCTGACAGGCACGGGTTACATGCGGGAATAAGCGATGTTCAATCGGGTTGTACTTGGAACAATAGGGCGGGTAGTGAGCAATGCGGATTTCGATTCCCAGTTCATCAGCCAGCTTTTGGAGGTCTTCTTTGAAAATGTAGAAGTGGGTGTTATTGCTGCCCCCACCATCGCACAAAGCCAGGATCGCAGTGGCCTGAGGATAAATAAACCGTCCATACTGATTCCACCAAGAGCGGATACAGTCGCAAGCGAACTCGCTGGTGTCTTTGCTGATACCCAAATGAAGATATCCGATGTTGCACTGCACATCATAAATCCCATGTGGAATTATGATTCCTTCTGCATTGCTGTTGAAATCATGGTCGTAGGTTTGCAACGTTTCCCGCGTGTATAAATGACCGGCTCGGTAGAAATTGCCCAAATACTCCTTCTTTTTGGTATCAAAACTGATAATCGGGTTGCCAACTGCCCGAAATGCGGATCTGAGTACATCGATTTTGGCGAATTGCTCATCCCGGTGCGCCACCGACTTCTGCGTTTTCTTCTTTTGCGCTTTGCGACGACGATAATGGTGCTTCTCAAGCAACTTGCGCACTACGCTTTTGCTCACATGCACCTGATGATGCTTCTCCAACAACCCCGCAATCTCCTGCGGAAGCAAGTCTGTCCACACCACCTGATCATCCATTGGATCGCCAGCCGTTTGTTCTTTCAGCACATCCAAAAACTGAACGTCGATATCAGGATAAGTTTCATCATATCGATGACGCCCTCCGCCCGGTTCACGAATGCGCTGGTCTACTTCACGCATCGGCAAATTGCTGACCTCCTTTGCCCCACGCCTCACCGTGTTTCGACTACACCCCAGCACCCGGGCAATGTAATTCTGTCCTCCTGGCCCCAACCGCAATGCTTCGCTACCTGCATAGCGTCTCCGATCCTTTTCGGACAAGCTGTTATAGAATTCTCTCATGATTTGTTCTTGTTGCTCGTTGTATGACTGCATTTGCATTTCCTGGTGTTGTGCTTCTCGGCGCAATTTCCATCGATATCTGCTTGACTATACCAGAAAATGAACTGGTTATTTAATTCTCATTCCTTAGTAACCGTCTTCAATAGCGGACTGTATTTCTGGCTCCTGTTGCCGGAAATGTCCCAGTGCTGCCAGGTACTCCTCCTGATTGTAGCTGATTTGTTTTTGTCGCAGCAAAAAACCTAGCAGAGAAAAGGGGATGCCATTTTTTTTCTCATAGCGCAAGACATCTTTGCCGCTGACCTGATGAGCGCCTCGCTGCTGAAGTTCTTGCTCAAATCGGCGCAGCCCGATTTGCAAGGTGTGTGTGAAACGTGCCTCCTCGATGAGACAATATTCCATGAACTTACTGTGTGCTGATTTCAGCTCGGGATAAAGCTCCTCAACCAGATATAGCATCGATCGCATAAAACCGGGATCAGATATTCCTAATAATCGTGTGCTAGTGAGCATTTCGCGCACAAGTTTTTCTACTATATTGGCGCGCCCACCTTTGCCAGGCGCTGGAGCGCCATCCTGAATTAAAAACAACAGTGCGCGTAAGTGATCGACTAGTTGTTGTTCGTGCCGGCGCGTATCGGCTACAGTCAGTAGTTCGGATTTAGAAAAACAACGCACCTGCTGCACCAGATGCGATAAGGCGTCGATCTCATATACTGAACTCGCACCTTGTAGCAACGCAGCCACACGCTCCTGCCCAATTACGATTTCGTTAAATGGTTCTTCAAGTGGAATAATTTGGCCAATCTGTTCATCGATGAACAGCGTGATAAATAGGCAGTTTAGGATTTCAACAAATCGACCGCAAGGACAGCCTGGACGGCAGGTCGGTTCACAGCCAAGCGAAAAGCCGCGATCGAAGAAAACCTCGGTGGTAGGCCCGCATTTATGACTGTTGGCAACCCCCACCATGCGGGCGCTCTGTCGCCAGAAGTTACTGGCCGCGGGCAGGCTAATGATCTGCGCCTCTGTGATGCCAGCAGCACGCCATGCGGCAGCCGTTTCCAAATCTGGAGGAAAACTTTGGCGCCCCACCCGCCCACCGGCATAATAAGTGACAAATAGTCGGCTGGGTTCAAAGCTATATACTTGTGTCAATAAATCCCAGATCTGCCACACTGTCTGTGGCCGGTCAGGTGGTCCAAAATAAAAAGCTCCCGGCATCTGGAACAAGCTGAGGTGAAAGTCGCTGTTGCCGACCTTCTCCAGGTCGAAGTGGCGAAAACAGTTCTGGATTAAGACAAACTGGTTACCGTCTCGCGGCTGTTCTGAGAGCTGCTCGAATTGCACCATCCCAGCGCTCATCACAAATGTCATTGGCAGAGCGTCCGACAGCAGCGAGCTACCGCTCATCAGCTTGTACCCAAGGTTGCGGTAATAAGCCAGGAAGGTGTCTCCTACCTCCTTGACGCTAGGCATGTTCTTAATCGGGTCGTGGTTTACCATTCACACCTCACAAGTTTATAAGTCATTCATTCCTACAGCGGTGATGCCCCCCAGCTTCACTCCTAAATCGGCCAACTGGGTCAACTCTTCATTCCGCCGCTCGATGTTTTGCACTAGCCGAGCATTGAGCAATGCACTGGCAGCCTGGCTAGCCATAAGGGTCAATACATTTACATCATCCTCGTCGTATTTGTATTCCTCAGTCTTATGATAAGTGGCGATTACGCCGAGCACTTGATCGCCTGATAACATGGGTGCACCCACCCAGGAGGCAAAGTTAGTGTGGATATAATTTTTCCTCTCAGGCAGGTCGTACCAGGCCTCGGATTCGGCGATCGTCCTTGAGAGCCTGGGCTTTTTGGCATGAATAACCTCCTCTGTACGACCGGTCCCGTGTTGGCGCGGACCCCAATCTGGTCGATTGGCGATATCTACTGCTTGTCCGTCAACGTAAGCAAGCTCGAACCACACCTCGTCCTTGCTTGGGTCATAAAGTGCTATGAACATGTTCTCTGTATCCATGACCTCGCTAGCCCGATCGTGGATTATGGACAGGATTTCCCGCTCAACCAAGTGGATACTTGTGTTGAGCTGTTGGCCGATCTTGTTTACAGCGGCTAAAGCTGAAACCTTTGTATTCAAATTTGCGACCAATCGGGCGGTTTCTAGGGCAATGGCAGCCTGGTCAGCGAAAACATCTAGCGTAAGTGTATCCTGAGGTGAGTATGCGTTCAGCTGCGAGCTTTCCAGGTTCAATGTACCGATTACTTCTGTATGATACAGGATCGGCATAGTTATCGAGGATTGCGCATTGGCGTATATTTTGTAGAAATGATCTACCTTTGATACATCATCGATAATTACGGGTTGACGGGTCTCGACTGCTAGCCTGTTTGTACCTCCGTGACTGGATTTGATATCCATCGAGACTGGCTCAAGAGAGATACTTTCCAGCATTTGGCTCGCAGCCAGCTTCAAATCTCCACTCTCCTCAACCAGCCACAACCCACCGAAATCAGCGCGCATGGATTGAACCGCTTTCCTGACGATCAGGTCTAGCACATATTGCAGATTCTTTGATGATATGCTATCGTTGATCTCTCGAAATGCGGTCACATCGAACAGACGTTGAGCGTTGTCGATGGCTATGGCAGCCTGGCGTGCAAAGGTCTCCAGCAACCGTTGTACATCGCGGGTAAATGAAACGGATTTCATTTTATGAATGAATAGCGCACCTAGGACGCGCTTGTCGCGTAACAGCGGCAGAGCAGCAAACGATTTTACCCCCAGCTCGATCCCTTCCGGACGGATGGTAGGTATCCCGGGCAGAGGATGGCGAACATCATCTAGGAACAGAGGCTTCTTTTTCGGATCCTGGAGTACATAGCGGGCAGTGCCGCCTTGGCCTTTCGGGCGTGCTGGCTCCTTCAAGGAAACCGCATTCGGTCCTAAGGCCATGATCGAGAAGAACTGATCCGTGTCTTCTTTGTACAGGTTGATGCTGGACGAAGTGTCATCACCCATTAGCTCATTCAAGCCTTCCAGGATCTGCTGTAGCACATTATCCAGGTCCTGCTCACCTACCACTTGATACAGTAGTTCTAACTGCCGGTTCAGTTTACGAGTCGATTCAAACAGGCTGGATTTTTCCACCACCTGGGCAGCTACGTTAGCCAGTCGTTGGTAAAAGTCCTCCATTTCGCTGGTGTAAGCTGCTCTATAACGGCTTTCCAAGTTGAGTACGCCGATTACCTGACCTTCTGAACCGATCATCGGCAAGGCTAACTCCGACTGGGTATCTGCGTACCAACACAGGTAATCTTTTGGGCGGGTGTTTATTAGATCATCTTCGCGACGTAGTTTACCGCTACGAGCTACACTTCCGGTTATCCCTGTGTTCCATGAACGGCAAAGTTTTTCCACAGGAATTTCATTCTTCAATACCAGGCGGTCCTTTTCCCATAATACTGCGAATTCGAGCTCTTCATCTTTGGCCGATGGGATACATAAGTTAAGCGAGCCATAATCGGAGCCGGATAACCGGGCAGTCTGCTCCATAATGATCGGCAGAGGATCAGTCGTTCCAATGGCATCGACGATTCTCTTCAGTGTCTCCAGTTGCTCAGCCCGCTCTTGGTCTGCCAGCGTTTTTTCCAGTGCAGTGCTGGCCATGTCAGTCAGGGCTTGCAATGCTTCTTCCACACCGGGGTTGTCGATCACCGTGTCTAGCACCAGAATGGCCTCCACTCTGCCGCTAGCCTTGATGGGCAGATTGGTCAATTTCCCTTTAACACCTCTTTTCTTAGGCATTGGAATCGGGAGACCAAAATCTGCCAGGCGACCCTTCTTAAGGTCGGCTCGCGTATCTAATGACTCGAATTTCTCCCCAGTCCGGATGACCTCCCCAAACGACCCTTCGTTGTCATATACCGGTCGCTCATGAAAGGCGTTGATTTGTTGTTGGCTCAGTCCCTGATGATCGACAATTCTCAGGTGATGGTTTTTTTGCACCCACAGGACCATGCCAGTGGTACTGCCGACAAAATGGAATGCTTGATGAAAAACACCCCGCAGCACATTTTCACCGGTGGTTGCTTGGGCCAGAGCGCGGCTGGCTGCGGTCAGTGTTTGCTGGCGCTGCCACAGTCGGACAGAGTGAATCTGGCTGGCCACCTGCTGGGCGAAGAGTTGGATGAGCTGGATTTCGGATGGCGTGAATTTATGGGACGTGCGATAATTGATATATAGGACCCCAACCTCCTCTTCCTGCCCTCTGATGGCCCCGGATGCGCGCAATGAAATGCCGACAAAGGCTCGGATCTCCTCTCTGCGCATGAATTTCGAGCCTCGAACCATTTCAAACAGATCATCCTGATCCATACTTGGCTTCAAGGGCACGCGACTCAGATCGACCGGCTCTAAATCAATCGCAAGCTTATCCCAATTGTTTACAACAAGCTTGCCTATATATCGGATGATAGTCGCCAACTCCCTTAGACGCGGTTTATGGGATACGTTTTTTTGGTCTTTTTTAAGACCGAAAACCGCAACCCGGTCTACATCATAAAAAGTCTTTTGCCCTGGATCGTAAGGGTAGATCACTGCGCATGGCGCTCCGGTTAATTCACACGCCATCTCTGCAAATTTAGCAAGCGCCTCCTTTTCATCATTCAGATGACGTAATGTGATCTGGCTGCTGTCCAGTAAACGCTCCAGGTTTTGCCGTCGGCGGAAGTTTTCGATGTGTGCCGCAGCCTGGCGTGCAAGGCTGCGCACTAAGTCGATTTCATAACCTACGAACTGTACTGCTTCTTTATTGTGCAGGGTAATGAAAGCCATTGGCTTGTCTTCCGAGCTGAACAAAGGGACAGCCAGGTTCGATTTCCAGCTTTCCCGATCTGCCATTTCTCTGAACTCTGTATTCTGCACCACGCTCGTATCCAACCCTTCAACCTGGCTAGCAATTTCCTTGGTAGCTAGCGCCCGGCCAATGAGCGTTTTGGATTCGCCTGAATAAAAAATTTTTCCCTCAGCACGAGTTGCTTCGGAAATTCCACGCGCCGCCCGCAGATCCATACTGTAGTTATCATCCAGAAGCATCCACAGCGCTACCGGTTTGCCAGTTAAATGATAAACGGCATCGACAACCGTGGCTTCCATCTCTCTTTGGTTACCCAGGGCGGCCTGCCCGATTTTCTGTAAATATTCGCGCATCCTGGCCTGGTCTAATGCTGGCCCAGCCAGCTCAGCAAAGGAATGGATTAAGCTGATATCCCCATCTGAAAACGCATTCGGGTAAGGGCTGCCCAAGACCAGCACGGCTGTGGTCAGCCCAGCGCGGCGTAGCGGCATCGCCATCTGGGTGCGTATGTCTTCAAGTGGTAAGGGATTGATCTTCGAGAAGTCTTCCGTGTCCTGGTTGACCTGCGCTGTCCCTTCCTGGGCGGCGAAACCAATGATAGAATCATTATCCTGAATGAGCCTGGGTGTTAGCGCGGCGTTGCAACCCAGGCAGGCGATTAATTCCAGTTCGCTGCCTGCTTCAGGGAAAAGGTTAATATATAGCCAACCTGTCGCGGCGTCGGTGACATCGATCGCTTTTTTTAGGATCGCCTCAGCGATTGCGCTCAAGGAGTGTTGTCCTTTGAGTAGGGTGCTCAGATTGTTAATCAGCACGCGGTTCTTGCGATTTTGCGCCGCGTTGTACATGGCTTCGGCGGCCAGGTTGACAAACATACCTAGCATGGCGGCTACATTTTTTCGCCGATCCTCAGGGTACTGCCATACTTCTTGGTAATAGCCTTCCAGCAGGCCCAATAACTCTCCCTTGTGACGCAATGGCATGCATATCCTGGCCCGCCAATTCTCCCGACCTGTGACAAATTCCTGGGGATGATAAGTATCAGCAGGGGATAGATTTTTGGTGAAAACCGGCGCTTCCTTACGCAAAACCTCTTCAAGCTTGGGATCCCCGCGCTCCAGCCAGGCTGAGCGGTCGCTGTCGTTCATCGGGTCTGGATCAACATACGCGGCCAAACTAAAAGCTTGTTTGCGACGCTCGTATCGCCACACCAGGCACTGATCAGTGCCCAATAACGTTTGAGCGTTTTCGGCGATAAGGCGTAAGGCTGTATCTTGGGCCGAGAGCTCCTGGATTAACTCTTCCAGCTCCGACATTTCGAAGGGCTTGTACAGATACCAATAAGCGCCTTTGCGGATGATTTCGACACCCGCATCCGATGCCTTGGCCGTCAAGACGATGACCGGAAGATAGGGGTTGAGATTGTTGATCCCCTCCAACACCTGGCCACCTGACATGTCTGCATCCAGCACCCAGTCGAGCATCACGATCTGATAGAATTCCGGATTGGTTCTTAGGCTGACCAACGCCTGATTTCCCTTCGCGTATGCCTCTATTCTAATTTCAGGCTTATTCTGGAAGTATCCCTGCAAGCTAGCGCGTGAGGCTTCGTCATCGTCGATGAGGAGAATGTTTATGGTCATGGCTGCTCCTTTGAATCCGAATACTGGGCCAGCTCGACGATAAACGCGCTGCCCACAAATAATATGCTATCCAACAAATACAGTCGCCCATCCATGCGTTCGACAAGGTTGCGGCTGATGTATAACCCCAAGCCTGCGCCACCACGTTTGGAGAACCCAGGCTGGAAAATGCGCTCCCGGTCACGCCAATGTACACCTGGACCGCTGTCGATCACCCGGATTTCGACCGGGCAATTCCCCGCCTGGGGGCTATAGCGAGTTTGAACGATCACCAGGCCATTCTGCAGCAGTGGGCGTTTGAAATTTTGCTCTGCGATCACCGCCATGGCTTCCTTCTGTAATGCAATCATCTGAATAGCATTAAGCATCAGGTTTAGAACGACTTGTTGAAGGGAGGACCGCAAGGCATAGACCTTGGGTAAGTCTTTGTCCAGGGCAAGGAATAGCGCCGCCCCCATCCTCTTTGCGGTTTGCACCAATTGGCGGGCAACTCCGTCAATGACCTGATTTACATCCACTTCTTCGTATTCGTTTTTTGCCTGTCGCATGTAAGCGTCGACTAACTCGCGCAACTCGGCTTGGTTCTTGATAATACGATCGATAGCCTGTACCATCTTTTCGTCCCAGGTTTTTTCCAGCTTGGCCAAATCTTCCAGGGGACGTGATGCATATATTTCTTTCAAACTGGATAGGTTGGTAGACAAGGCGTTGGCCTTGTTGTAGGTTTCATGGATTAGATCACCTAACAGTTGCCCGTGAGCGTAACGCTCTCCATAATGGCGTAGGGCTTCGATCAACGAGGCTCGCTCTACAGCCACCACCAGCGAATACGCGGCCATTTGTCCATTGAAATATGGCGAGTCGATTTGGTTGTCTAATTCCGGACGAAAACGGTCTGGATGGCGGTCGAGTAAGAAAAGCCCGTAGCGGATTTCCTGTCCTGGTATACGGATTGGTATGCCAAGACAAGATTGGAAATCCAATGTTGGGAAAAAATTTTTAAACCGCGTATCGCTTTCCAGTTTAATATGTTCATAGCGGACTTCCTGGCGCTCTATGATCACATTCTGTACGGGGCTAAAATACAACCCATCTTGCACCTGGGATGCCTGGCCGGCTTCGATCTTTGGATATGAAGCGACGATCGCTGCGACCTGGCGTTCGACATCGATCTCGACCAGCAAGCAGTTCGATACTTTTGATCGTCTTGCCAGGCGCGCTAGGATGTCAAAAGAGACCTCAGCAAACTCCCGGTTAGCAAGCGCCGCCGAACCTAATTGCTCAGAAATGCTATTTCCATTTGTGGATGATATCCTGCGGACGAAATAGTGGATGCCAGAGCGCAGGTCGTCGATGTGTTGGATGAGCTCCTCTAGATTTTTGTGGCTGAATGGAAATTCGTTCTGGCTGAGCAGCCTATCATCATTCATCCAAATAACTGTGGTCAACAAGATAGGTAAATTAGGGTATCGCCGGCGGATTTCTTGGGCAACAGAGAACCCATTTTCGCCGTCCAGCTGTTGGTCGACCAATATGAGGCTGTAAGGAATTCCATCCTGTAACTTGCGGAGCGCCTCTTGACCGTTCGTGACACCATCTATTTCTAGGTCACCTTCACCTTGGAAATGATCTTGTAGACCTTTGCTCAGTAAATGTAACCATTCATATTCATTGTCGATAATCAAGATACGTTCCAGTCGAGAAATTCGCTGTTGTGGAATCCGGACAAATATATCTTGATTTTCAACAACATTGACAGTCCTGGCAGATCGGAGTGATCGGGGATGGTTATCGATGCTAAAATAAGCGAATTGCGAGCGGCGCCGTTCAAAGTCGTCAAACCGGTCAAACTCCTGGATGCGCCGGATGATGCTCAGCTCCATCTTATGCTGGTCAGCATCAATCGAACGAATGTGTGCGCTAATCTTGTCTCCTATCCAAAGTACATCCTCGATCGATTGGCCGCGAAGGATCGGCACGCTGGAAATTGGAACGAATGAATCGATCCCCGGCTCGATTTGCACGAAGGCGCCGAGCTGGCGCACATTAACCACCTCGCCATCCACAACCTGGTTAATGCGATATTTTTTATCGTTGATGGCTACTTGCCAAGGATCCGTCGTCTGGCACAGACTGAGGAGCAAAGTTCCCCCACGGGTTTGCTCCAAAATCACAGCATCAAGGATGTCACCCGGTTGGGGATCCTGGGGTGAGGCGCTGATGCGCCGTTCCCAGCTTACTTCGCGCCGGCGGACAAAGCCTTGCCTGCCGTCATCCAGCAACGTCACCCGGATGCCGTTCCCATGAACTTCAACAACTCTCACTTTCATGAAATGCAGCTTTGATCTGCTGAGCTCCGGCATTTCATTATCCTGTTAATCGCATAAATCCCACTTGATTACAACACGTCGTAGAAAATATTATAATTGATTATGGTTATATTTGGTAAATTTCCCAGGCAATTCGCTACGGCATTCACAAGAAAGGAGTTCCAGAAGGTAAAATCAGTTGGAGAGTCTGAGCGGGCTTGGCATCGAATAAGCGACGAGCTTTGGTGAGATTATGGAAGCCATTCTAGAGACAAAGTCCGATGACGAGATTATTCAGGATAGCCATATTACGACCGGAGTTGGCAACCATCAGTCGGATAGCATCTTCGTGCAGGGTAACGTCTCTACGATAGTGTAATCCGCTCTCGATACCCCAGTAATGACGGACTAAGGAGAGCAATCTCTCTGGAGAAGCTTCCTGAGGTGAAAGGCTGGTCAAACCATAAACGACCTGGCGGGTCTTTCCCTGATATGTTTCGTGCCAGATGTTTCTCTCGATGCGAAAGACCTGCGCTACGTAAGGCCAATCCAGGTAGTCATTCAGTTCAGTGCTTACCATGATCGTACGCTTTTCAATTCTCCCATGCCCTTTATTGACCTGTGTGAACATCTGGCAATGCTTCGATAGTGGAGCATCTTGGCGAAGATTGCACACTTCATGCACGAACAACTTTTCAATTGCCCAGTGAGTACGAGGTTGATTGCCTTTGATGGTCCAAATAAAATCTCCGCCGGCATCAACAATCTGTGTCGAGGCTTCTCGTTGGGCATGCATTGCATCTCCGATTACGATTGTTCCGCTCAAGTTCACCTGTCTAAGAATTTTGGGAGCTGCCACAATCTCATTTTCCTTACGATCCACCTCAACTTCTGCCATTACTAGGCCCTGATCGGGTACGTTAATGCTCAACAAGTGCAGACCTCGCACTTCCCCAGCCGGAATTGTTCCTTTGAGAGCTTTACCGTCTGCAATACCCGTCGATAGGTCATATGGCAAGGTACCTTCGTCTTTGGCAGAACCTTCAATTCATACAACTGTTCAGCTCGATTTGCCACCCAATCAGCTATCCCGCTCGGGTTATCATCACCCCCCAGCTTAGCCAGTGTCATCAACAACAGCAGCAAGGCCAGTGGATACTGTTTCCCTTTGACTTTGCGTGTGTCCTTAGACTGTTGATAATACATGTAAAGGCTGGCCACATTAAATATCAATCCATTTTCATTGATATCTTGATGGGGTTGTAGATTGATATAATCCATTTGGGTCTTCCCCGGTTCTTGATGTTTGGTTACAACAAGTTTACCGAAGAAGATCCTTTCTTTTGTCAAGCTACTTTGTGAAAGCCGTTATAAGTGTATTTGTCCCAGAATTGATGGGCGAATTTCACAGCAGGGCTATCGGCGCAATTCTCTCAGGCCTAATGGTCTGGTTTAGCAAACGCCTGACCCGGCCAATATCAATCTTGCCAGTATCCCAGACTTCGTCTTGTAACCGTGCACGGTTCTGCTACGCACGCTGCCTCCCCAACGCTGAAATATCTCCCCTTTACAGCTTGGACAACACATTGGACGATTTTCAGTATAACCCTTGCCATCTGGCAGTTTCAGACAACAATCAACATGGCAGGCTCCAATAGAAGGTTGCTTTAACAACTTCCATATTGCATGTAGCTTGCCAATTTATTCATAACCAATCACTTTTGGGACAATCACAGAATTCGGTTGATGGAAAACAAGAATAATTCATCGTAAGATGAGGATAGACATTTTGAATCGCCATATGCTACAATTAAGACATGGCATCTATCAAGCACAAAATCCGCACGAACCAGGCTCTCCAGGTCCTACAGCGCTCAACCGATGGATCGAGCATTGTAGATGCTTGCCAGGATGTCGGTATTGCACGCAGCACTTTCTACTACTTCGTGGCGACCCACCCGGATGCTATTGCCTCTTATCAGGCAATGGAGATGGTTTCAACCCTGGAACAGCTATCTATCATCCTTGAAAACAAGCTACGGATATTAGAGCAGGTCATTCAGGACGCCCTTTCGGATAAGACTACCCCTCGACAAAGGCTGGCAATCATTAAATACATAACGGATCGCAATGATGAGTTGATCGAAAAACTGGAGCTTGTTCGCCAGAGCGATCCTAAAGATATAGAGGAAATCTTGTCTGGTCCGAAACTGGTTCTAGGACAATCGAGATTTTCGTCTTCGGAAAGTGCTGCATCCAGCCGATAGAAATGTTCTCCCTGAAAGGAGAAAGAGATCCCAGGCGCTTATACATTCTCTCTGCTCTCAAATAATTACCTACTTATACACTACTATTATTTCTCCCTTAAGGGAGTGGCATGATGAACCACTACGAACAGGAATACAGCGGAAATCTTCATAAAGCTGGTGTTGGCGAAAACGATATGGTTGGATCATCAATTGACTCGTATATCTCCTATCTAAGAAGCGTTTCGAAAATACTGAATATGAATAACTAACCTGCAACAATCGCCAATGAAAAAGACATTGAAGATATCATCCAACGGCTTCATGGGAAAAGAGCCGCTAAGACGATAAGCAACTACCGTTCTGCTTTGCGCCAATACGCCCTAATGGTTCCAGATATGGGTTTAGGGAACAAGTAATACGGACCAAGAATAGCTTCAAAGAGAATGCTTTTTATCTGGGAGAAGTTATACAGGATTAGACATAAATGATTGGAGAAGGGCTCAGGGGGATATACGGGGGTATAGCAATCTGATCTTCCAACGATAATAGCTTGAATTGAAATAATTTTTACAGTAAGAGATCTGATGATAGCACTATTTATAATACCCTCATGCCTGCCGGTATATCTTGGCCTTATTCCGAACCCCGAAAAACAGAACATCAGCCAAAGTCAAGGAAAAGCGGATTGACTGTTGACCACAGCGATACTTGCTGGAGTGAAATTACCTGCAACGAAACGAACAGGGCTGTCCTTTGAGTAGAGGCAGCCCTGATCGTTGTTGCGCCACGCTCTCAGGCTTCTAGGCTGAGAACCCAGTCATAGTCTCATTTCTGCCAATCAATCTCAGCTTTCTTTCCCACCTCCATAAACAACACATCAGCCAGGTATGATTGTGCTTTTCTGGTTTCTAAATCGGCCTTAGGATTGCTTAATATCAACCTGGCTGTAAGAATGTACGTTTGTTGTCGATTACCCGTACTTGATAAAGGCGATGTTGGCAAAGGCGATAGCGGTTGCAGTATTCATATATGCTTGATAGTTCCTTGTTGGTTGCTAACCGCCAAAGCCAGAACCGGATAAAACTTAGAGTAATATGGACAGTTAATT
>Ga0172371_10008934_pt1 | contig 13884 bp, 6 predicted proteins | sample Lak12m_FD_114543 | JGI IMG/M metagenome (GOLD analysis project Ga0172371, IMG submission 114543) | Freshwater microbial communities from Kabuno Bay, South-Kivu, Congo - kab_022012_12m | ecosystem: Environmental > Aquatic > Freshwater > Lake | place: Democratic Republic of the Congo: South-Kivu... | reverse complement strand
ACCCCCGCAGCCGTCCTCTCCACACTCCTTGTTCATGCAGTCGGGCTTGCACTTGCACTTGCCCAGCGGGGTGCAGATCTCGGCGTCCTTGCACTGCCCGCACTCCGCTCCACAGCTATCGGGACCACAGTCCTTGCCCTCGCATGCAGGGATGCACACGCATGCGCCCTCCGCACAATCGAAGCCGTCCCCGCACAAACCGCACAGCGTCCCGCAGCCGTTGTCGCCGCACTCCTTCCCGGCGCAATTGGGGATGCACGGCGCATCCGTGGTTTCGCCGGCGTCCCCGTCCGGGTCTGCTCCGTCGCCCGCGTCCCACCCCATCTCGGAATCCAGCGTCTCCGGCAGCGTCTCGGGCAGCTCCAAGCCGAGATCCGGAGCTTCCCAGGCCAAGTCGCCGACATCTCCTCCGCTGCCGTCCGCTCCGTCAGCCGCGGTCCCTTCGCCGGTCCGGACGTCGGCGTCCCCTTCTCCCGCAGTGCCCGACACGGCCCCGGACGAGCACGAGGCAAGGAACGCGCTCGCTGCAAGGAACACCCTCGCCGCAAGGAACACTCTCGCTACGCGGAGCCAACCTCGGCTTCCGGTCCGGCGACCATCGACCATCGTCCATCGTCCATCACACATGACTGCCGCTCCACACGATCTGGCTTGGGCCGCGCCAACCCCTTCTTCCTCTCGGCCCGTGCAAGACTCCCATGAATCTACCATCGCTCGCATCGATCGGCAATCGGATGCGAATTCAGTTGACGTTCCGAGGCGCCGCGGGTGTACACTGCCCGCCGGTGTTTTGTGCGAGGAAGAAATGGGCCACCTGGTGATGAAAGAGGAGTACCGGAAGCTGCGGCGCAGGCTGGACGGGAACCCGGTCGGCGCGCCCGATTCCGAAGCGCTCTACGATATCCTTTCCTTGCTGTTCACGCCTGAGGAAGCATCGATAGCCAGCCGGATGCCGTACGGCTTCTCGTCCACGAGGAGGCTGGCGAAGCTCCTCAAGATGGAGGTCGTTCAGTTGGAGCCGCGGCTTGACGAGATGGCGAACAAGGGGCTGCTGTTCGACCTCCGGAAAGGCGACAAGTCGCTCTGGTTCCTCAACCCGCTGGTGATCGGGTTCTTCGAGTTCAGCATGATGCGGATCCGTCCGACAATGGACCAGAAGGTCGTCGCCCACAAGATCTGGGAATACATGTTCGAGGACCCGCGGCTGGCATTCGTGAACGAGCTGGCCGGAGGCAAGACCCAGCTCTTCCGCCCTCTCGCACACGAGCCGACGCTGGACGAAAACGTGGTCGAGATCCTCGACTACGACCGGGCTTCGTACATGATCGAAAGTGCAACCGCCTGGACCGTGGGACTCTGCCATTGCCGCCACGTGGCGCACCATCGCGGCAGGGACTGCAAGGTGGCGAACGGTATGGAGAACTGCCTGTCTTTCAACGAGCCGGCCGGGTACTTCGCTCGCAGGGGTATGGGCCGGGCGATCTCCAAGGAAGAGTCCCTCGCTATAATGGAAGACTGCAGGGCCCGGGGCATGGCGCAGATCGGCGACAACATCAAGTCGCACGGCAACTTCATCTGCAACTGCTGCAACTGCTGCTGCGAAATCCTCGAGAGCTGCCGCAGGCTCCGCACTACGGTGCCGCTGCTCTCGTCCAACTTCATCGCGTCGATGAGGATGGACACGTGCAAGCAGTGCGGCATCTGCGCCAAGTGGTGCCCGGTCGAGGCGTTCCAGGTGCTGCGCGACGGAAAGAAGAAGAAGATAACGCTCAACGACTCGGTGTGCCTGGGCTGCGGCGTGTGCGCCACCAAGTGTCCCAACGGTTCGGTGAAGATGGTGGCTCGGCCTGCCCGCGTGTTCACTCCGGAAAACACGCTGGAGAGAGTCGTCCTCATGGCGCTTGAACGGGGCAAGCTGCAGAACCTGCTGTTCGACGACCCCGAGAACATCACCCACGATGTGCTCCGTATGTTCACGAAGGTCCTCCTGAAGCTGGGACCCGGGCGCCAGGCCATGGCGCAGGGCCAGGTGAAATCCGCGTTCATGTCATCTTTCCTGAAGATGGCGCGTAACCGGCCGGGGGCGGACATCTGAGCCGACCGCCGAAGACACGTTTCACGCTAATGTTGTAGTGTTAAATACGGTATGGTAGATTACTGACCCGTATGTCGAGGGTGTGAATATGCACGCGTCGATGATGTTGCTTGTTTTGGCGCTTCAGGGTGGGATGAACCAAGCCGGCCCGTGTGCCCCGGGGGTCCAGGTAGCATCGGACTGTCTCGGGATCTCGGGCACAGGCTGCTGCACGAACGACAACACCGTACGCTGGTGCAAGAACGGCGTGCTGTGCGAGCAGTCGTGCGACGCCGCGCCCGCATGCGGCTGGAAAACCAGCGCGGGCAAGTATGCCTGCGGGTCAAAGCCCAAGGCCGACCCCGAATGCTCAAACCCCTATTCGTGCTTCGTTGATGGATGCGCCCCCATGTGGGAGCAGGCCGGCTGCTGCGACTGCGGTTGCGAAGCCTGCGTCTGCCAGAAAGACCCGTATTGCTGCGCGGTAGCGTGGGACGCCGCGTGCGTTGATCTGTGCCGCGGGTGCGGCTCATGCGGCAGCAAGGACGGCTGCGCTCCATCGCAGGCGCCGGGATGTATGGGGTGCGGGTGCGAGCTGTGCGTGTGCGAGATCGACTCGTACTGCTGCACGGAGAAGTGGGACTCGCTGTGCATCCAGCTCTGCAACGAGCAGTGTGGCGGAGAGTGCGCACCCTGCGAGCCTGACTGCAAGGACAAGGAGTGCGGCGACGACGGCTGCGGCGGGAAGTGCGGGCTGTGCGCACCGAACTCGAAGTGCGTTGACGGCCAATGCCAGCCCATCTGCACGAAGAAGTGCAGCGGCAAACAGTGCGGCCCCGATGGCTGCGGCGGAAGTTGCGGCACCTGCCCCGCTGAGCACAAGTGCACACCGCTGGGCAAGTGCATTTACGAGTGCAAACCCGACTGCACGGGCCTGGCGTGCGGCGACGACGGCTGCGGGGGAACGTGCGGCGAGTGCCCGGAAGACCAGGGGTGCGTTGACGGACAATGCCTCTCCGGCGTCTGCGTGCCGCAGTGCAAGGACAAGCTCTGCGGGAACGACGCTTGCGGTGGGTTCTGCGGCTACTGCCCGGTTGGCACCATTTGCGACGACGTCACCTCTGACGGAGATCCGGCGACGTTCAAGTGCGAAATCTACTGCCTGCCCGACTGCAAGAACCCGAAGACAGGCATGACCAAGCAGTGCGGCGACGACGGCTGCGGCGACTCGTGCGGCCAGTGCGCACCCGGGCTCAACTGCATAGAAGGCGAATGCAAGTCCATCTGCTTCCCCGTCTGCGATGGGAAGACGTGCGGCACGGACTACTGCGGCGGCTCTTGCGGCACCTGCCCCCCGGGCAACGTGTGCCAGGAACCGCCCGGAACATGCGTGCCCCAGGACCAGTGCCTGCCTGACTGCATCGGCAAAGAGTGCGGCCCTGACGGCTGCGGTGGAAGCTGCGGCAACTGCCCCGGCACGTTCTCGTGCTCGTTCAACATGTGCCTGCCCAACTGCGCGCCCAACTGCCTCGTGCCGCCCGACCGCCTGAAGGTCAAGCAGTGCGGATGGGACGAATGCCCGGGCCAGGGCATCTGCGGAGTCTGCGGGCCCGGCCTGACTTGCGGGTATCCTTACGTCTGCGTCGATGACAAGTGCGCATGCACCCCGGAGATGGAATGCGGGCTGCCCGACCCATCCTGCCCGAGCACGTGCGGAACCTGCACCGGTCCCCAGACGTGCGACATGGAGACCGTGATCGACCCCCAGACAAACGTGTGCGAAGACTGCACGCCCACGTGTGTCAAACCGGACGGCCTGCCCAAGCAGTGCGGAAGCGACGGTTGCGGCGGAATTTGCGGCGGGGCGTGCCCGCCGGGAATGAGCTGCGACGAGGACCCCAACGACGGAGACGTGAAGCTGTTCGAGTGCGACTTCTGCGTTCCCAACTGCCTGAATCCCGGCGGCCAGATAAAGCAGTGCGGAGACGACACCTGCGGCGGGATCTGCGGCACGTGCCCCCAGGACTTCACCTGCGACCCGATCAACGGCACATGCATCCCGTGCGTCGGGCAATGCATGGTTCCCCCTGCTGGCGTCCTGCCGATGGAGTGCGGCCCCAACGCGTGCCCGACAGGCTGCATGGAAGAGGCGCTGGGTCCGTGCACCGAGGAATGGCACTGCAAGAACGCAGGCGGGCACTGCAATGCGATGACCGGCCAGTGCGTTGGCTGCGGAAGCTGCGGGCAGGTGTGCCCGACCAACTGGAAGTGCGACGTCAACATGAACGACGGCAACGGGCTCATCTACGTATGCATTCCGTGCATCCCGAACTGCCAGGACAAGGAATGCGGTGACAACGGGTGCGGGAACTTCTGTGGTACGTGCCCCGCGGGCTTCGACTGCGACACGGTCTCGGAACCCGGCAAAGCCACGTGCGTTCCCAAGTGCGAGCCCATCGCCGGCTGCTTCGACAAGCAGTGCGGCCCCAACGGCTGCCCGCTCAAGTGCATGGAGAACGATTCCGGGCCCGACTGCGGACCCACGAGCCAGGAATGCCCGGAAGGGATGCAGTGCGACCCGGGCACCAAGGAGAGCCCTCACTGGAAGTGTGTGGACTGCGACGGCGGCTGCGGCACTTGCGCAGTGGACGAGTACTGCGCGGAGGACTACAAGTGCAAGGACAAGCCGAATGCGTGCACCGGCAAGGAATGCGGCCCGGACGGCCTGGGCGGCGATTGCGGCGAGTGCAACGAGGGCTTCGAGTGCAAGAACAACAAGTGCGTGGTCCCGAAGCCGGATGAGGGCGGCGACGAAGAGGTAGTCGAGCAGGTTGACGTGACCGAGCAGGAGATCGAAGAGGTCGGGGAGACTTCGACACCCGACGACACCGCCGCTCCGGACACCAAGAAAGAAGACACCGGCTACGTGCCGCCGGTCTGCGGCCCGTGCGAGAAGCTCTTCATCTCGGTGTGCGTGCCCGACGAAACCAAGCCCGGCTGCGGAGACGACGGCGGCGGCGGCGGCGGCTGCGCGTGCGCCACATCGCCCATCCGTCCCCCGGCCCGCGCCGCAGGCGAAGCCTTGCTGGTCGCAGCAACCCTTCTCCTCGCATTCGCCCTTCGCAAGAGGCGAGGCCAGTGCCCTGTCCACGGGAGAGATCGGCCAATCCCGTAAGGCCGTCGGTGCCGAGCACAACATCAGATGGTGCCGAGCATGTGCTGTTGTGCGCGGAATCGACCGCGCATATACTCGGCCGATCGGCATTCTTGCCGTGCTTCGGAGGGTGGGATGAGGACTCTTGCGTTCGCTTTGGGGCTGTGCATGCTCGTGTCGACAACGGCGGTCGCACGGCCGCACCTGGGGCTCAGGTACCACAAGGTCGGCAAGAACCTCATCATCGAGAACCCCGAGGTGGTCCGGCACAAGAACGGGGCCGACGACTGGGACGCCATGCTCAAGCTCGGCCCAGCAGGACTCTCCGGGCAGAGCGCAAGCGCCGCAATGCACAAGCCCGAGGGAGTCGGGGACGCCGGCATGGCGATGCCCGATGGAGCGGCCAAGACCCTTCTTCCGCTTGTGACGCCGGAGACCATCGATGGCTTCCAGGAGACCTTCTCCGACCGCGTGACGGAGCAGCTCAGGCCAGGCCACTGGGTCGCCAGGCACTTCAGCACCGGCACCGGGACGTTTGTTCCCGCGGAAGACGAAGGCTTCCCCGCACTTACGGCAGATGCGTGGGCAGCGGTGGACCTCGCCCCTGACTGGATCAGGATCGAGCTCATCTCCAACCTCTGCCACCTGACCGCGGCCCAGCAGGACACGCTGGCCTCGCTCATGCTGAACGTCGAGGACCCTCTGTGGCTGGATGAGATCGCGTTCCTGCTGGCAAACACCGCACCCGAAGACCTCACCTACGAGCAGTTCCGGCCCGGCTACCTCGTGGACCAGGTGCGCTTCCTGTACATGGCAGACCCGCTTCTGGACTACGTCCAGCTCAAAGAGGTCGGCACTCCGGGCGAGGGCGACTACTGGACCACCGCTGTCTACAAGTACACCGATGCCGAGGGCGACGATCCCCCTGAAGTCAAGGAATGGGAGCTTCCCCGCGAGTACTACTACTGGTGGATCGTGCACTCACGCCTGGATGGAGAGGAGCTTGTCGATATCGACCCGGCAAAAGGGCAGTGGGCCCCGTATCCCGGCGCGGTCACGTTCAAGGACTTCTATGCGTTCAACCCGGACACCGTGGAGGACTATATGCTCCACTACATCTTCCGGAAGGCGCCGCCCTACGAGAAGTACAAGGGGATGGAAGCCATCCCGCCGGCCAGCCTGGAGGGGTGGAAGCCCGCGTCCCGCGGCTTCTTCCCGGAGTGGAAGGAGATCTCCCCCATGTTCCTCACTTTCGACAGCGAGGGGCGGGTCACAACCATGGAGTTCAAGGTTCGACCCAAGGGGATCGTGCTCGCCACCACGCTCCAGGTGGAGAAGGCGTACGCCGACGGGAAGTCGGAGCTGCTGCGCAACATGCTCCGCTATGGAGCGGGCAACGTCGTCATGCGTAACGACTGGAAGCACGTGGTGATCATGGAGCGGGCACCGTTCGGACATGACGGCGTGATCGAGTCGGTCCTCAACGATTGGAAGGTCACCTACGAGATAGTGGATTCGACGTGGCTGGCCACCGCGGACCTCTCGGACGTGCACAAGATAATCGTCCCGTCTGACCAGCCCCTTGCCGTGTACCAGGCGCTTGCCGACAACCGCGACGCGCTCCAGGCGTGGCTCTCCGCGGATTGGAGGATACTGGAGCTGCACGGCGCAGTAACCCAGGAGGAAGACGACTGGTCCGGCCTGGTCATGCCGGGCGGGTTCACCTACGACTTTTCCGACGCGGGGGACGACGTCATCGAGGTGGAAGGCCAGCCGCCCCTGATGAAGTACATGGCGGACACCAAGACCGTGTGGGACAAGAAGCAGTACCCGGGGCTTTCCGGCGACAGGCCATGCGACCCGGACACGTTTGCGATGGACAAGATCGGCTGGTGGTCCTCACAGAACGTGTTCGATTCCGCGGTCGACTACGGCGAGAAGCACTCGTGGCTGATAATGCCGGAGCGCTCCAGCTACTCGGTGCGCGTGCTCTACAATCACTATGGCAACTGCGGGGAGAACCAGGACGTCATCACGTCCGCAAGCCGCTCGTGCCTCGTGCCCACCGCAAACACCTCCAACGGCCCCGAGGACCACGTCTGGAGCGAGTTCTTCCTCATGGACTCTTGGCACACCTACCAGATGGGCTGGGCCGACGCTCCCACCGATATCGACACCCCCGGCATCTCGTCCGGCAAGAAATGGGGCGGCGGCAAGAACAACTCCTTCATCACGTCCGCACGCGGAGACGGCGCACTCGTCAACCGTACGGACTACTACCACTACACCGGCAAGATCAACATCTCGGTCGTGGACGCGGCGGGCGATCCGATAAAGGGTGCGGAGGTTCTGATCGCGACCGAGACGTTCTACAAGCAGAACGGCGCTTACCCGCTTACAATCGGTTTCTGGGACATCACGGACGAAAACGGCAAGCTCGTCATCGAGGCCGGGGCAAACGTCGAAGAAGACCTGTCCCAGTGCAAGAACCCCGAAATCGAGCTGCGCTGCAACAACTACTACGTCAAGGTCGTAACCTCTGCCGGCAACTACCCGCCGGAAGACAACAAGGTGTCCCTCATAGTCGAGGACATAGAGGCCGGCAAGGGATTCGAGAAAAACGTGGACATCGTGATCGACGGCGTCCCGACGGTACACCGTGCCGGCGGAACCGTCGACTACGCAGAGGCCGACCCGACTCGTGTGCTGAAGCTCGACGTGCACCTTCTCGAAGAGCTGCGGTGCGGCTTCGGACTCTGGGCCGGCGAGTACTGCGACCATAACGGCCCGGGCGTCGTAGACTTTTTCATCCTCGATCACACAAGCTTCGTCAACTTCTTCAACGGAGAACCCTTCGATGCTCTGGTTTCGGCCGAGAACATCGATTCAGACTACGAGCTGCTGGTCAACGCACCGCCGTTCGGCGACTGGTACTTCGTCGTCGTGAACAACGGCAGGTTCCAGTTCGAGCAGCTCTTCGACGCCACGATCTCTGTCCTGGAAGGGGAGCCGCCCCTGGTGAACCCGGAGCCGACCGACACCGAAGACGTCGTGGAGCATCCGCCCATCGTCGACGTGAGCACACAGGACGGCACGGGACCGTCCGCCGACGCCGGCCCCGACGCAGCAGCAGATGAGGACGCATCGTCCGGCTCCACCTCGGGATGCAGCACAGGCACCGTGCCCTCGCAAACGGCCGGAGCGATGGCACTGATCCTGCTCACCGCTATGGCCGTGGGCCTGAGCCGAAGGCCCAGGCAGGCTATGTGCCGCCCGCCAATCAACGCGGCAGCATCTTCCGGTCCATCATCTCGGCTTCCGGTCTCTCATTTCGGCTCCACCCGGTAGAAGCCAATCTCGACCTCCCCGGTGGGAATGTAAAGATCTTCCGCGGGCGTGTAGCCCTTCGTGCCGATCGTCCTGGTCTCGACCGGCACAAGCCGGACCTTCTTCCACCACGGGAATCGTTTCAGCCTGAGGTAATCCGGGGCGTACTTCCCAACTTCCTCGCCGGGAAAGAAGGAGTGAGCCTGGAGGCCGATGTAGACAAGGAGGGGAGGGACCGATCCGGCTACTCCCTCCTCCCCCCTCGCTTCGCTCGGGGTGCTCCCCCCAGAGGGGGGAGGCGAGACGGGTGACCAAGGGGGCAGATCCTTCCTGTGGCCGAGCATCTGCTCAGGATCTGCGGTGGCAGCTTCCAGGCCGTTCTCGGCCAGCAGGAAATCGGGAAGGGCAAGGGGTGCGATCGTGCGGAAGCCGGGGACGTCGATGGGCTTGGGCTCCAGGAGGACGGATCCCTCGGGGAGCTTCGGAAGCGTGTCCATGATGAACGAGAATTCCTCTGCACCCGCGTCGCGGGCCTGCACCCGTGCGACATACGGTGCAGAAAAAGCCGCCACAACCAAGACCGTGAGCGCACATGCTGACAGGCGGATGCGGGACGCCTTGCGCAGCAGCCTGGCCCGGTGCGGGGTCCCGGCGGGCACCGAGGCCACGCCGCGCTTCAGCTCCACCATCCCGCAAAGCCATGCGGGGAGCACGCCCGCGGTAAGCGCGTAGAACGGCCACGTGAAGTACTGGTACCTGAGCTGCGACGTGATGTGATCCGAGAAGAAGAGATACAGCGCCCCAAAACCCAGCGTCAGCGCAAGCACCGACCAGCCCATTCGACGGTCGGTGCGAAAGAGAACGATCAGGCCAAGCACAACCGCCAGCGGCAGGAACACGGGTGTCACGTCCGGGTCCAGCAGCAGGTTCCGGTCCGGCCGCAACAGCGCAAGCGGCATCAGGAGCAGGTTCACCGCGTGCACGTTCCGGCTCTCGTCCCGGCCCAGGCCGGAGAGCACGTGCACATACTGCGGTACGGCAAGGAGAAGGAAGGCGAGGGCAGCGCAGGCCAGGGCCCCCCCCACCCTGCTTCGCCACGGCTTCGCAGGACAAGCCCTGCCCTCCCCCACCGGGAACGATGGGGAAGGGATTCTCTTCTCCCCTCCCCCGGCCTGCCCGGGGGAGTGCCCGGCTTCGCCGGGCGAGGGGGACTGTAGCCGCTGCGCTCCCCCAGCGCCGGCCGATCGGGCGTTCGTCCATTTCCGTGCCAGCGCTACGATCACGAATGCGGCCGGGAACGCGAGCACCAGCACCCTGGAATGGACGGTCCACACAAGGTAGCCCGCGGCGCCCAGCAGCAGCCACGGACTTCGGGTAGCAAGCCAGCCGGCCCAGTTGACCAGCGCAGCCATTGCAAGGAAAGAACACAGCACGATGCCGTTCTCGCTTGCCGCGGGGATGATGTGGCCCGGCAGGAGAGCAAGAAGAATCCCCGACGAAAACGCCCAGACTCTGCTTCCGCCCAGCAGGCGCACCAGGAGAAAAAGGAGCACGCAGGTCACGGCGGACAGAACCCGGTTGACCATGAAGTAGGTCCCGACCGTCCGCGGCAGGTAGGCCCACAGGAAATGGTAGAAGGTGTAGTTGCCCAACCCGTACCCGGCTTTGTCCGCGAGAAGCGCGGGCTCCCCGATCGGCGGGCAAAGCGGGATTTCCAGGAACGTCATGCCATGGAAGTTCGGGTGCAGCAGAGTCTCCGGCGGAAGCAGCAGCCGCGCCAACATCGCTGCGCTGAAGACGAGCTGCATGCACATCAGGTCGGCAAACCCGCGGTCCCGGATCCCACGCCAGACCTTCCAAAGCCTCACCCCCACGGACAGCACCAGCGCTGCGAGCAGCACCGTCAGGACGTGGTGGAAGACCCAGAGAAGGGACGGCCCCATGTGCACCGCCGCACGGTCACGAAGACATCGCCAGTTGGACTATTCGCTTCAGGCTGTTGCTGAAACGGACCGGCACGCCCTTGTGGTCCTCGCCGATGTACTCGAGGCGATCGATGCCGTGTGGTGGCCGGGTGTAGTCTCGGCCGGGCGGGACGGGCCCGAACTCCTCCGTGCGCACGAACCGATCGAAGGTATACGGGCGCCCGATCAGAGCGGACAGCACCCCCTTGACCTGGATCACCTTCCTGAATGCACCCGTCAGCGCTGCCTGGCTGTCGTACGATGAGAAAGCCTCGTTCTTGACCTGCATTTCTTCGTCGGTAAGCTCGATGCGGTGGCGAACGCCGCCCCGCCATACCGGATAGCGCAGCACGACCGTGTGCATCAGCTCGTACTCGGGGAACTCGAAGATCGGGATGGTCCGGCCCTGCTCCGCCTCGACCTGCCTTGCGGCCCGAACGGCAAGGAAGTGAGTCAAGTCGTGCTCGACGTGCCCGCCCTGCCAGGCCATCGTCCAGACCACGTCCGCACCCTCGATCAGCGGCACGAGAGCACCGGTTACCCTGTCCACGATCGCCATCACCCTGGCCGCAAGGGACGGGACCACCACACCCGAGTGCCGCCCCTTCTGCGGCTGCCGTGCCAGGTCGATGAAGAGCTGGTAGTTCTCCAGCTCCGACTGCCCGACGAAATGGAGCGCCCTGGGTCCATAGCCAATCTTGCCCAAAGCCGTCACGGCTTCAAGGTCCCGCTTGCGTGCATACTCCTCCGGATCTTCTCGGGCCATGGGCGCCAGCCCGTCGCCGTTCGTCATCCAGGCGACCGTCCCCCGGTCCCGGCAACGGTGCAGGATGCCGGCGATCGGGAGGTCGTCGTCCTGGTGTGCGAAGATGAACAGGTGGCAGCGCTTCGGGTCGAACAGGTCGGGCGGGAACGGTTCGGTGCGCATGGCAGCTACTTCAGCTCGTCCGCGTGGCGCATCACCTTGGCCACCGCGTCCACGACGTCTTGAAGGTCCGAGCGTTCGCCCAGGAGATAAGGGTAGTGCAGCCAGCACCCCTCCTCGTGCGCGAAGCGCATGCCGACCGGGAAACGCATCTTGCGCAGCGTCTCCGGGGCCTGGATGCCGTCGCCGTAACGCGGCCGCAGCATGGGCCAGTCGTTGCTGGTCGCAGCGAAAATCGGGTTGAAGGGCATGGGGACGTAGAACACCCCGTCCATCTCCACGCCCTCCGCCTCCAGCGCCGCAAGCACCTTGTCGCGGTGCAGCCCCCGGAACGCGTCCGGGTTGTACTTGAAGATGAGCTGGTAGAAGCCCCTGCGGGTCTCGCGGGGATCGTGCGGCACCGCGGTCATCGCTCCCATCTTCGCCAGCTCCGCGGTCAGGAACGCAGCGCCTTCGGCCTTCTTCGCAAGGAGCTCGTCCGCTCGATCTAGCTGGGCCAGCATGATCGCAGCCTGGAGCTCGGTCATGCGTGCGTTGTAGCCTAGCAGGTAACCATCGAACTGGTTGTACGCAGGCTCTTTGCGGCCGCAGTTGACCAGCGAATGAACCTTCTGAGCGACGATCTGGTCGCGTGCAGTGATGAGCCCCCCTTCGCCTGACGTCAGGATCTTGCTCGATTGGAAGCTGAATGACCCGAGCTCGCCGTAGCTTCCCACCCCCTTGCCGCGCCACTTGCAGCCGTGCGCATGAGCGCAGTCTTCGATGAGCGCCAGCCCGTGCTTTCGGCAGACGTCGGTGAGCCCGTCCAGGTCCGCGATGCTGCTTCCCAGGTGCACCGCGATGACGGCCCGCGTGCTTGGCGTGATCGCTGCCTCGACCTGGGCCACGTCGATGCAGTAGTTGACGGGGTCCACGTCCACGAAGACCGGCACCGCGTTCACACGGATGGGAGACGCACCCGTGGCCACCCACGTCGTTGCGGGGACGATGACCTCGTCGCCGGCTTTCACCCCCACGGCCTTCAGGCAGATCTCCAGCGAGACCGACCCATTCGAGCAGCAGACCGCATGCTCCGCATCCTGGTACCTGGCGAACCGCTCGGCAAACAGCGCTGCCCTCGGCTGCGGCTCCGGAAAGCCGCCCCACTGGCTGTTTTCGAGCGCGTCGAGAAGGTTGCTTTGCTCCGCTTCGCCGCGGACCGGCCACTTGGGCCACGGCCTGGTGCGGACTTTGGGACCGCCGTTTATCGCAAGATGTGCCATCTCCAATCCTCCTGCTTTCCTTCAGCTCTTCAACATTCCCCGAGCCTTGATCGCCTTGAGCACGTCCAGCGCCGCTCCGACTCCCGGCACAAGCGGATTGGCCAGGAGAGCAAGCAGCGCCTTCTTGTCGTCGCCGCTTGTTGCAGCGTCGATCGTCAGCCTCTCATACGCCTTCACGTGAGCGATGAGACCCATGATCGAATCCTCGACCTCGCCTATCCGAATGGGCGATACGCCCTTGGAGGAGACCATGGACGGCACCTCCACGCACGCATCCAGCGGAAGCCCTTCGATGGCCCCCCGGTTCAGAGTGTTCACGATGAGACGCTCGGGCTGCTCCCGGGTGAGCGCGCTCATGACCTCGACCGCGACCCGGGAATACCAGGCGCCTCCCCTCTCGGAAAGGAGGATCGGCTTCACGAGGTTCGCCTCGTTCCGGTAGTAGTCCAGGAGCTTCTCCTCGATCTCCATGACCTCTTCCGCACGCGTCTTCTTCTGCTCCTTGAGCTTCTTGAGCATCTCCTCGGTAGCGTAATAGTAGCGCACGTAAGAAGACGGAAGCATCTGGAGCGCAGCAAGGAACCCACGAGGGTATTCGAGATCCGGGATGTTCTTCGGACCAGTGGGGGTTTCCAGGCGCTGGATGAGGTAAGGCGCTACGTCCCTGCCGCCGATCACTATTCGCCGAGCCCAGCCCAGGTGGTTGAGCCCGACCCAATCCAACTCCACCTGCTCCGGCTCCACACGCATGTGCCGCGCAACGTCCATTTGGAATTCCTTGGGAACGTTGCAGAGGCCCACGCAGCGGGTCGTTGCAAAGCGGCAGATAGCCTCGGTCACGATGCCCGACGGGTTCGTGAAGTTGACGATCCAGGCCGTTGGGTTCGTGTCGCGGATGCGCCTGGCCATCTCCAGGACCACGGGGACCGTGCGCAACGCCTTGGCAAAGCCTCCCACACCGGTCGTCTCCTGGCCGATGAGCCCCCGCTCCAGCCCCATCTTGATGTCAACGTGTCGCTCCTTGTTCCCGCCGACCCTGATCTGGAACACGACGAACGCTGCCTGGTACACCGCCTCGTCAAAGCTCTGCGTGGCCTCGACTACCAGCTTGGAGCTCAGCGCAGCAGCCATCCGTGCCGAGAAGCGCGACACAACTTCCAACCGCTCGGGGTCGGTGT
>Ga0172371_10008933_pt1 | contig 13886 bp, 14 predicted proteins | sample Lak12m_FD_114543 | JGI IMG/M metagenome (GOLD analysis project Ga0172371, IMG submission 114543) | Freshwater microbial communities from Kabuno Bay, South-Kivu, Congo - kab_022012_12m | ecosystem: Environmental > Aquatic > Freshwater > Lake | place: Democratic Republic of the Congo: South-Kivu... | reverse complement strand
GGCATCGCCGACCTGAAAGTGGCGGTCGGCGCGGTGCTCACCAGCCCGCTCCGGCGCGCCGTGCAGACCGCCGAGATCGCGGCCAAGGCGCTTGGGATGCCGGCGACCGTGGAATCGGTCCTGGCGCCCGGCTTCACCCCTGCGCTGCTGTTGGCGTTGATCGAGAAATACGAGGGCCGCGATCTGCTGCTGGTGGGCCATGAGCCGGACTTTTCAGCCATCGTGCGCGCGCTCACCGGCGGCGATGTCAAGATGGCAAAGGCCGGTTTTGCCTGTATCGAAATCGTTTACCCGCAGACCACCGCGGGCGAGCTGATCTGGTTGATCCCGCCAAAAGTGTTCAAGGCGGGGTGAAACACATACCACAAGGAGAATGCACGAATGCAGTATACACAACTCGGCCGCACAGGCCTCAAAGTCAGCCGGTTCTGCCTGGGCACCATGAACTTCGGCCCACAGACCAGCGAGTCGGATAGCTTTGCGATCATGGATCGGGCGCTGGAGGTCGGGGTCAACTTTTTCGACACGGCCAATGTCTACGGCGGCAAGCGCGGGGAAGGGATCACCGAGCAGATCATCGGCCGCTGGCTGGCGCAAGGCGGGGGCCGGCGCGAGAAGATCGTCCTGGCGACGAAAGTCTTCGGCGGGATGGGCGAGTGGCCCAACGAATCGCGGCTGTCAGCCTATCACATCCGCCGGGCGTGCGATGAGAGCCTGCGCCGGTTGCAGACCGACCACCTTGACCTGTATCAGATGCACCACATCGCCCGCGAGACGCCGTGGGCCGAAATCTGGCAGGCGATGGCGGTGCTGGTGCAGCAGGGCAAAATCCTCTACGTGGGCAGCAGCAACTTCGCCGGCTGGCACATCGCGCAGGCGCAGGGGATGGCGCGGCTGCGCAACTTCATGGGCCTGGTCTCCGAGCAGAGCCTCTACAACCTGAACGCGCGCATGATCGAACTGGAAGTCGTGCCAGCCTGCCGCGAGTTCGGCCTGGGGATCATCCCGTGGAGTCCCCTGGCGGGCGGGCTGTTGGGCGGCGTGCTGAGCGGCGCGGCCGCGGGCCGCCGCGCGTCTGAGCGCATCCAACAGGCCATCGAGAAGAACCGGGCCAAACTGGAAGCGTGGGAAGCGTTCTGCGGCGAATTGGGCGAGCAGCCGGCCGATGTGGCGCTGGCCTGGCTCCTGCACAACCCGGTCGTGGCCGCGCCGATCATCGGCCCGCGCACGACCGCGCAACTGGATGGCAGCCTGCGGGCCTTGGCGATCGAGTTGGGCGACGCCGAGTTGGCGCGGCTGGATGAAATCTTCCCCGGCCCCGGCGGCGAAGCGCCGGAAGCCTACGCCTGGTAGGTTGCGGCTATCGGGGCGAGGCGACCTCGCCCCGATAGCATGGCTCGTTGTTAAGGAGAGCAATCGTGTCTGGCCTGCAAACCATCCTTTCCGCCGGGCGCGGCAGCGACCTGGCCGTCCCCTACCTCCTCGACCTGACCCTCTGGTATCCCTGGCACGCGGGCCGCGGGACGCTGCCGCCGGACTGGGCCGACTTCAGCATGACCCAGGTCGCCCAGGCGCTCGGTGTGGCCGCCTGGATCGTCGAACGCCCCTGGCGCGTTGAGCACCACGGCATTCACGTGACGACGCAGAAGGCCGAGGGCGAGCGCGTGGTGCGCTACGAAACGCCGGCCGGCGTGCTGGCCGCCCGGTGGTCGCTCGGCCCCGATGGGGATTGGTGGCAGACCGAGTATCCGGTCAAGACGATCGAGGACTTGCCCGCAGCACAGGCGGTGGCGGCGGCACGAGCGTATGCGGTGGAGCCGGGCCAATCGGCCAATCGGCCAATCGGCGAATCCGCGAATGCCGAACTTGTCGCCTTGGAACTGCCGATGCGTCCGTACTCCGATCTGCTGCACACGATGCTCGGCTGGGGCGAGGGGCTGTTGCTTCTCAAGGGCGAGGGCCGGCCGATCATCCTGGAGCTGCTGGCGCAGCTCGAAGAAAAGCTGGCCCGCTTGACCGAGGAGATCGCGAAGTTGCCCGGCGCGATTTTGCTAGCGCCGGACAACCTCGACGGCCAGTACATCTCGCCGCGCGTCTATCGCGAGCATCTGGCCGAAAGCTATCGGCGCACCGCCGAGATCGCCCACGCGCACGACAAGCGGCTGGTGGTGCACGCCGGCGGCCCGGTGCGCCGGCTGCTGCCGCTGCTGGCCGAAGCCGGCGTGGATACGGTGCAGGGGATCGCGCCGCCGCCGCAAGGGGACGCTTCGCTGGCCGAAGCGCGCGCCGCGGCCGGGCCAGATCTGATCCTCTGGGGCGGCATCCCGCAGGACTACCTGTTGGCGACGCGGGATCGCGACGAGTTCGAGGCGGCGGTGCAAGATGCGGCGCGCCAGGCTGCCCAGGATCCCCTGGCGATCCTCGGCGTGGCCGACCGCGTGCCGGTGAACGCCGACCTGGCCCGGCTCCGCGCCATCCCGCAGTTGATCCAGGAGGCCGTGTCGGAGGGATGAGGCGGCAGGCGTCAGAAGACAGGGGGCAGAAGACAAACACCCCAGCACCTTTTCACCGTGTCACCGTGTCACCTTGTCACCCTGTCACTCGCTTCAAATCGGGCCCTGGACGGGGATGGCGATCGGCGCGCCAGCCTCGCTCAACGCGGCCAGCGCGTGGCGGCGCAGCCCGCGGCCGACCTCCGGCTGCTTTCCGGCCACCGTCTTCGCCATCAACCGTACCTGCACCGACCAATCGTTGAAGCCGCTCCAGGGCAATACCTGTGGCGGCTCCAGCAGATGGGGTGCAAGCTCTGGGTCGGCCTGGGCACGGGTCATGGCGCTGTCCAATGCCTGCGCAACCCGGCCGATATCGGCGTCGAACGACAGGTTAAGATCCACCACGGCGCGCGCCCAGGTTTTGCTGGCGTTGGCGACCACCCGCACATCGCCGTTGGGGATAACGATCAAGCGGCCCGCGATATCGCGCACCTGAGTGGCGCGCAGCGTGATCTGCTCTACGCTGCCGCTCGTATCACCGATCTGCACAACATCGCCCACGCGGAATTGATCCTCGGCCAGGATCAACAGCCCGCCGATGAAATCTTTGATGATCGTCTGCGCGCCGAGGGAGACCGCCAGCGCCACCACGCCAACCGAGGCCAGCACCGGCTCCAGGCGGATGCCGACCACGCTGAGGATCATCAGCCCGGCAAGGAATAACACGAAGCTGCGCGCGCCATTCAGTCCGGCGTTCAGCAGGGTGTTAAGGCGGGCGCGGCGGGCGGCGTCCATCGCAGGATGCCCGACATAGCGCCGTCGCAGGACAGCCGTTACGCCGCTCGCCAGGCGCAAAAGCAACAGAGCCAGCAAGATGATGATGCCGAGCTGCAAGAGCCTGGCAAGCAAGAACTCGCCAAGAATGGATGCGGTGGTTGTGAGCATGGTTTTTCCCTCGACCGACGTGCAATACGTCCGTTTCAGTATCCATTATACCGGCACGGCGCGTATTATTGGAAACCTGACAGGCCATCCATGATCCAAGAACAGGTGACATGCAGACACGACGATCTTCCTACCAAACGGCTGCGCTGGCCGGCGCGCTCGCGACGGCCGGTCTGATCGGCTGGCTCTACGCGGCGCACCAGATCTTCTACGCGCTGCCGTTCGCGCCGTTCGATATCACCGACCTCATCATCCGGCTGACGCCGGGCGCGGTGGCGACGGCCGGCATCGAGCGCCTGGGGCAGTGGGCGCGCATCAGCCTGCGGTGGGCCGGCGTGCTCACGATGATCGGCTGCGGCGCGGGGGTAAGCGCGGGATACGTCGTGCTGCGCCGCCGGTTGACCGCCTGGCAGGCGAGCCTGGCGTTGACCGGCGCGGCGTTGCTCGCAACGTTGCTCGTCCGAGCGCCGGTCGTTCAAGGCCCGGTGGTCGAGCCGCCCCGACCGGAGGTCGTGGCCGCCCTGACCGCCAGCTATGCGCTCTGGGCGACCGTCGTTGTGTGGGCGATCGCACGCGCCACACCGCTTTCGCCGGCCGCGCGCCCTGAGCGCCTCGCGATCGAAAGGCCGACAGCGACCCACCGGCGCGCCTTTCTGGCCCGCTTCGGCGCGGCGATGTTCGGGCTGGCGGCCGGCGGTTTCCTCGTGGGCCGGCGGCGCCAGCCAACCCCGCCCATCGTTGACCTGCCGGCGCCGGCCCGCCCCCAAGCGGCCATCGCCACGTCCGTCCCGCCGCCGACCGCCGCGCCATCTGCGCCCACGCCCCTGCCAGCCACTTCGCTCCCCCGCAGTCCAACGGCCGCCACAGGCCCGCAGCCTACCGCTGCGCCGCCTGTGCTCGCCCAACCTATTCTCACCCCAAGCGCGCCGCTGCCAAACTTCACTCCCGCGCGCGGCACGCGACCTAACATCACCCCGCTGCCCGATTTCTTCGAGGTCAATATCGGCGCCGAATACCCACGGATTGACCTGGGCAAGTGGCGGCTGGCAGTCAAGGGGCTGGTCGAGCGACCGCTGAGCCTGACGTTCGACGATCTGCTGGCGCTGCCGCGCGTGGATATCTACGGGACGCTGGCCTGCATCTCGAACGAAGTCGGCGGCCGGCTGATCGGCACAACCCTCTTCAGCGGCGCGCGCCTGGCCGATGTGCTCCAGATGGCGGGGCCGGGTCGCGAGGTCGAAGAGGTCGTGCTGCGCGGGGCAGACGGTTACGACGAATCCATCCCGCTCAACAAGGCGCTGCACGAGGACACGTTGCTGGTCTACGGCATGGAAGGCAAGATCCTGACGCCGGCGCACGGCTACCCGTTGCGCATCTACAACCCCAACCATTACGGGATGAAGGGGCCGAAGTGGCTGGCGTCACTGGAGCTGATCGCCCAGTCGCACACCGGCTATTGGCCGCGGCTGGGGTGGGATAAAGAGGCGACCGTCAAAACCACCAGCGTGATTGACGGCGCGGGCAGCATCCGCGCCGAGAACAGCGTGGCGACCCTCGGCGGCATCGCGTTCGCGGGCTGGCGGGGCATCCAGGAGGTCGGCGTGCAGATTGATGGCGGCGAATTCCGGCCAGCGATCCTCGACCGGCCCCTCAGCCCGCTGACATGGGTGCGCTGGCGCTACGACTGGCGCAACCCGCCCCCCGGCAATCACCGGATCGTGGTGCGCGCCATTGATGGGAACGGCGAAGAGCAGACGCCCCAGCCCGCGCCGCCCCACCCGGACGGAGCGAGCGGGTGGCATCGGGCAGTGGTGACGATCTGAGCTTGCGATGAGCGCAAAATGATGGCTGCCCTCGATCGGTTGCCATGCGTGAGGTCGCCGGGCCGATGGTTCCCGACGACCTCATCGGAATCAAAGCCCACGCTCCCCAATCACGCCACCTGAATCTCGCTGATAGACCACGGGATGTTATATCGGTTATCCGGGATGTAGCTGCTGGTCTGCTCCAGCCGCAGGTAGCGCGCTTGCACGGGCGCGTCGAACGGCACATTCGCAGGTGAGCTGATCAAACGGGCGCGGCTGGCGGCGACTTGCCAGTTCTTGCCATCCATTGACGCGCTGATCGTCAGCCCGCGGGGGAACTCCCTGGCCGGCCCTTCGAGGATGACCCTGCTGATGGTCAGCGCCTCGCCCAAGTCCAGCTCCAGCCACATGCCGGGGGTCTGCGGCACGCCGCTGGCCCAGGTTGTCCCGCTATCCCCGTCAATCGCCAGGGGCGCCAAATCTGCACCGTGGCTGGCCTTGACCGCCCAAGCCGCCGCGGTATCCACCTTCATCTCGCGGATCGTCCACGGATGGTTGAATTTGTCGGCCGCGATGGCTTCGATCTTGATGAAGCGGGCCAACAGCAGCGGCACAGCAACCGCCACCGGCTGGTAGTTCAGCGCCTTCGACGCGACCTCGCGCCAGGTCTGGCCGTCGGCCGAGACGCTAATCTTGTACCCGCGCAACTCTTCGCCCTGGGGGCTATCGAGCGCCACGCCCCGGATGCGCCGCATTGCGCCAAGATTCACCTGGAACCACATGCCGGGGGTCTGTGGAGCGCCGCTGCTCCACACGGTCGCGGGGTTGCCATCGAGCGCCTGGCCGGCCGATGCCAGGTTGTGGCTGGCCGATGCCACCAACTCAGGCTCAGGTTCACCCTGGACGTCAATCTCGCTGATACCCCACGCGGGCAAGACGATTTGCAAACGCACATACCGCGCGCGCCGCGGCGCAAAGGCGGCTTCGATTACCTCGCCCTGCTGATCCATGCTGCGCGCCACCTCGTCCCACTTCTGGCCATCAACCGAAACGCTGACGGCGTACCCGTGCGGATACGCGCCCACCGGGCTTTCGGCCCGAAAGCTGTTGATGATCTGTGGCTGGCCCAAGTCAACTTGCAGCCAGTCGCCGTCCGCCTGCCCCGCGCCGGAGTTCCACGCGGTCGTGGGGTCGCCATCCACCGCCTTCGCCGCGTCGCCGGTTGCCTTGTTGGCCGACATCGCCCACTTCCGCTGGGGCCGCGGCTGAACCTCAACAGGCACATCCACCACGGCGGCCTGCTGTTGCGAGAACCACGTGACCATTTCCTCAACCATGTCCCAGCGGAGGGTGTAGCGGCCCGGCGTAGGCGGCGCCAGCACCCGTGCGCGCATTGTCACCGTCTGATCGGGCGCGATATCGCCCGTCAGCTCGGTGCGCTCGCCATCTTGCACGGCCACCTTGCCTGCGGCATCCACCCAATGATACGACAGCCGGAACGCCTTGTCGCCCTGCGCAGTCCAGGTGCGAGCGCCGATATTCTTCAGGACAACCACGATGTTGGCGATCTTGCCAGCTGGCATCTGCGACGGGGTCTTGTGCGCCAGGGTGAACGCATAGTCCGGCCGCGGCTCGATCAGCTTCAGGAGCGTAACCTTCCAGCCGGTCTCACCCAAGAAATTCGGGCCAGGACAAGCGGTTGTCGAAAGATACGTCTCTTTATGGCCCAGGATCGGCAACTGTGCGCCGACCGTTTCGCGGATGGCGCGGCATAGGGCCGCCGCCGATTGGAGCTGCTTATCCGATGGCCGTTTTTCCCCGGCGAAGTTTCCGGCCAGGCAGATCGCCACTCCTTGCCAGTTGTTCAGGCCGACGCCATAGGGCTGCCCAAACGGCGTGACGGAAGGCTCACGTTCTCCCGCATGCCATGAAAGGGTATCCAGCGAATGACAGCGTTTGATGGTTCCGTCGGGATCAACGAAGAAGTGGTAGGGAATCTCAGGGTACTGTGGCCGGCCGCCGCCATCTGTCTGCGTGACCGACCATTGGGCGACCTGCTCGGCCGTCCAGGTCGGGTTATCAGACTGATGGATGACGATATTCTTGATGTCCTTCACATCGCGGGCGTCGAAGAACCCTCTATCCGGTCGCGTAGGCAGCAGAAACCGCCGGTCAACGATCCCCGGCACACGATCAATCGGCCCCTCATCTATTGCCTGAGGCCGGTTGACGGCGCGAACGCTATCTACGACCGGATAGCATGTGTTATCTTCGGGTTTGCCCCAACAAAAGTTCGACCATGTCGGGTCTTGCGAGGTGGCGATGAAAGCGCTGGCCGAGCACAGGTAAACACCGTGTCGTTGGATCGCGTCGTAATACTGGGCGTATTCCCTGGACATGATGCCTTGGTTGAGGTTCGGCGTCGAATTGCCGAACTCCGTGATCTCGATCTTCTTGCCAGGAAAGAGCTTATGGTACTGGACGAAGTAGAAGCCCCAATCCTGATTCCATATGTTATTGTACTGCCAATAGCAGTGTACTCCCAGCCAATCCGCGATGTTGATCGCCTCGGCGCACTGTTTGGCCCATTCCAGGTCGGAGCGCGGGCCGGTTGGATGCAACGCCAGGCCGGGGAACCCCAACTTGGCCCAGGGGCAGGCTTGCTTGAGGCCGCGATAGACATCCACGAACCACTGATTGAAGTCGCGCGCAGATTCCAACGAAGGCGTCCAACCCTCGTACAGGTCCACATGATTTGGCTCGTTGTGAATCTCGATCTTGGTGGCATACGGTCGCAACGCGGTGATCACGGGCACAAAACGGGTGACGAACTCAGACGCGCGCGGATGCCAACTCCGGCCACTGCCCTTGTCGCCGCCGATGCGTTCGTCCCGGAGACGCACGATGAACTCGAGATCGGGAAAAGCCTGGCGTAACTTCTGATAAACCTCCACCTTGGTCTGGCTCATCGTCTTGAGCGTTTCGATGTTGGCGCGACGGATAATCTCATAGTCGAGCGGCGTAAAATCGTCGGCGTTACGGGCGTGCAAGCCAACGCGCACGCGGCCGGTGACGAACTTCGGAGCCTGGCCGGGAGCACGCGATCCCCGACCACGACGCGGCGGACGTCCGCCTCTGGTACAACCGTGGCAGATCATGGCGACCTCCTGTTCGACGAAAGCGATAACTGATCAACACGGACTATGGGGAGGCCCGCCCTGGCCGATTCACCACAGCCGCGTCCAGTTCGTGCCAGTGCAGGTGGAAACAAACAAAATGATGAAGATGATTGCCAGGATCAAACCGCACCCACACCCGCTGCACGAGCAGCCGCGCCCGAAACCAAACCGCTTCTGAAGCCAGTCGAACAACGCGTTGAGCAGAAACAACTCCAAGAGACCTTGTAGACAGCCTTGCCGGCGTTCCATGCCTCCTCCTTGATATAGCAGAGGCCCGGTGTCTGCGAGAAACCGGGCCTCTGATGCGGTTTCTATAAACTATTTACGCAAGAACTGCCCGAAAGGTTGCTAACGCCGCAACGATGTCCTCGCCCGTCACGTGGTAGTTGGTCACCGCGCGGATGCGCCGCGGGCCGACCGGCAGCATCCGCACGCCACCCTCAGCCAGCCGGGCGGTGAGCTGCGCCGCAGTCAGATCGGGTCGGACGACGCTGAAGTAGACGATATTCGTCCGCACGGCCACATCCTCCACCTGGATGCCCGACAGCTCGGTCAGACCGGCCGCCAGCGCCCGCGCGTTGGCGTGATCGTCAGCCAGGCGTTCGACCATCTGCTCCAATGCGACGATGCCGGCCGCCGCGATCACGCCGGCCTGGCGCATCCCGCCGCCCACCACCTTGCGTGCCCGTCGCGCCTCCGCGATGAACGCCTGGCTCCCGCACACCACCGACCCGACCGGCGCGGCCAGCCCCTTGCTCAAACAAAAGGTGACGGAGGTGGCAGCGGCGACCAGTTCCCGGACATCCACCCCCAGTGCAACCGCGGCGTTGAAGATACGCGCGCCGTCTATGTGGAAAAGCAGACCATACTGCTGAGCCAACGCGCCGACCGCCCGCATATACCCGACCGGCAACGGCGCGCCGCCGCAGCGATTGTGGGTGTTCTCGATGGTGATGAGCTTTGTGCGCGGGAAGTGCGGGTTGCCGGGGTCGCGGATCGCCCCGACGATCTCATCCAGATCGAGCGTGCCGTCGGGCTGGTTCTTGAGCACGCGCGGATGGATGCCGCCGAGCGCGGCCATGCCGCCCTGCTCATACATGTACGTGTGCGCCTGATCGCCCAAGATCACCTCGTCGCCGCGGCCGCATTGGGCCAGCAGGCTGACCAGGTTGCCCATCGTGCCGGAGGCGACGAAAAGCGCGGCCTCTTTGCCCAGTCGAGCGGCCGCTATTTCCTCCAGCCTTTGGACGGTCGGGTCGTCGCCAAAAACGTCATCCCCCACCTCGGCCTCGGCCATCGCACGGCGCATGGCGGGAGTGGGGTGGGTGATGGTATCACTGCGAAGATCAACGATGTGCATATCATGCCTTTCTGTGGTAGAATAGCTGTCACTAACGGAGGATGCCATGATCGAGACTGCGCGCCTGATTACCCCGCAGGGTAAGATGATTGAGCTTGCGCCGGAGATCTACCGGCAAATCCAGGATTTGCTGGACCGGCAGCCCAAGCGCGCGACGCGCTCGATGGCCGATCAGATTATCCGCGACACCTTCGGCAAGTACGCGGGGGGCGATTCGCTGACCGCAGCGCCCCTGGCCGAGCGGTCAGCCGAACGGCTGCGCGAAGACGCCAAGATCGTGCGCCATCATGGTTGATACGCCGCGCGCCTACGTCCTGGATAGCTTCGCCTTGCTGGCCTATTTCCAGGCCGAACCGGGCGGCCCATTTGTGCGCGATCTGATTCAGGCTACGAACAATCAGGCGGCGACCCTGTTCGTCAGCCTGATGAACGTCGGCGAGCGGCGTGGCACACGTCATCTCCGTCGCGTGGCTGCCTGAGAAATAAACAATCGCCTTATCTTCAATACTTCCGCACCAGCGCCCGATACGCCCCCGGCTGGCGCGCCTGGAGGATCTGATGTTCCTCGCGCACCTTGCGGATTTCGTCCAGATCCACCGTCGCCACGGCGTAGCCCTCGACCGCCTCATCGAGCGCGGTGTGCACCTGGCCGCGCGGCCCAACAAGCATGGACTCGCCGCCAAAGGCGTAGCTCGGCTCCTGGCCGACCCGATTGGCGGCCGCAATGTAGACGGCGTTCTCGCAAGCGCGCGCCACGGTGTACGCGCGCCACTCCTCGATGTGGCCCGCCTCCCATGCCGCGCACGCCACGACCAGGTCGGCGCCGTCGAGGGTCAGGCTGCGCGCCACTTCGGGGAACGCCAAATCCCAGCCGATCAGCACGCCCAGGTTGCCGAACTCGGTCTCGAAGACCGGCAGACGATAGCCGGGGCGGAACGCCAGCTTCTCCTCGCCGCGCAGATGCAGCTTGCGATAATCGCCGATCAACTCGCCATCTGGGCCGATCAACACCGCGGCGTTGAAGAGGATGCTCTCGACCTTCTCCTTGACCGGCATCCCGAACGCGACATGCACGCTAAACTCGGCGGCCTTGCCGGCCAGGTACGACACAGCATGGCCCGGCACGCGCTCAGCCAGCCGAGTGAAGTTCAGGCCGCACTCATAGCCCGACAACGCCAGCTCCGGGAAGACGATCAGGTTGGTCGGCTGCTCGCTGCAAATCCGCTGGACGGTCGCGGCCATCCGCCGCAAGTTCTCCTCGTTGTCGTTCAGCACCGGCGCCATTTGCGCCAGCGCGATGGTGATTTCACGCATGAAAAGTTCCTCCGTAACTCAGTTGAAAACAATAATAGATCAAACGTTCGATTTCTGCAAGTCAAACGTCATCGCCCAGGGACGGCTTATCACGTTTCACGTTTCACGCTTTACTCCACAGCGCCTCGACTTCCTCCCACGCCAACCCCCTCCACCCGAAGCGCTGCCAATCCACGTGCTCCGTCTCATCGAACATCACCCCTTCTTCTTCCAGGAGGGCGCGTTGGATGTCGGCGCTCAGGTCGGCGCGGGAGAGGCTGATCCGGCCGGCGCTGTTAATGACGCGCTGCCACGGCACTTCGGCCGCCTGCGCCTGGGTCAACGCATTGAGCGCCCAGCCGACGGTGCGCGCGGCCTGCGGATGCCCCAACAGCGCGGCGATCTGGCCGTAGCTGGCGACCTTGCCGCGCGGAATCTGCCGGACTACCAGGTAGACGCGCTCAAAAAAGCTTGGGTCCATCGAACAACTCCCGATGCGCCAATGTGACGCAAGGTGGCATTTTGCGCCACCAGGACAGATATCGCCATTGTACACTCGTTTACGGGGACTGACAACCCTGGCTTGATCCTTGGGCCGCGCTGTTCGACAAAAACGCCGGAGTGGTGTAGGATTGTGGACACAACTCCAAACAGCTCAAAAAGGAATTCACCATGATCACCACCCCCGACATCATCCGCCCACCGAAGGAATTGATCGAAGGGCTGGCGCACATCGGCAGCGCCACCACCAGCGGCGAGCTGCACCGGATGGGCATCCGCAGTCCGCACCTCCAGGGGCCGGTCGCCTGGACGCCCGGCAAATCGGTCGTCGGCCCCGCGCTGACGCTCCAATGCATGCCCAAGCGCGAAGACCTGTATCCCGAAGGGGAATACATAGACCCAGAAACGCAGTTGCACCGCCACGTGCTCTATCACACCCAGCCCGGCGACATCGTCGTGGTAGATGCGCGCGGGGATATGATGAGCGGCATCTTCGGCGAGATGATGCTGACCTTCTTCAAGGGCCGCGGCGGGGCCGGCGTCGTGATTGATGGCTGTATCCGTGATTATCCGCACGTGAAGCAGCTTGACCTCCCCCTCTGGCTGCGCGGAGTGACGCCCAACTATCACACGCAGACGAACATTTTTCCGTTCGCCGTCAACGTCCCGATTGCCTGCGGCAGCGTGTTAGTGATGCCGGGCGACCTCATCGTGGCGGACGACGATGGCGCGGTGGTGGTGCCGATCAAGCTGGCGCCGGAGCTGCTTAAACGCGCGAGCGAGCACCACGAATGGGAAGAGTTCACCAAGCTGCGGCTGAGCCAGGGCGGGCGCTTGCGCAAATACTATCCGCTGTCGGAAGAAGCCCGGGTGGAGTATGAGGAATGGCGCAAAACGCAGGGCCGCGGCTAATTACCACTCCCCGCTCTGGCCGGTCTCCGACCGAGCCAGTTCAGGTGCAGATAAAACGAAAGGACTGAAGGGATGGATGATCCTCGCGCAATCTGGGCCAAAACCCTCATCCGGGACTTCTGTGCGGGGCCGGAGAACAGCTTGTGCGCCCCCACCCCCGAACGGGCCTGGGCCGAGCCGCTCATCGGCTTTGCCGCGGGCGACGATCCACTCTGGCTGGCATACAAAACGCATGTCGGCCCGGAACACTGGACGCCGGGCGAAGCGTTCGCGCTGGCCTTCCCCGGCGAACGGCCAGCAGCGAGCGCATTGACGGTCATCGCCTGGATCCTCCCGCAAACAGAGCAGACCAAAGCGGACAACCGCGCGGAAACCCGTTTTCCCGCCGAACGCTGGGCCAGGTCGCGCATCTTCGGCGAGGCGTTCAACGCACGGTTGCGCCAACATGTGGCCGACAGTTTGACCGCGGCCGGGTATCCCGCGGCCGCGCCGCATCTGTTGCCCGGCTGGACCAGGGTGGACTCGGCGCAGTTTGTCTTCTCATCCACCTGGTCGGAGCGCCACGCGGCCTATGCCGCCGGGTTGGGAACCTTTGGCCTGTGCGACGGGCTGATCACCGCCGCGGGCAAGGCCGTCCGAGTCGGCTCGGTCGTGGCGCGCATTCCGCTGCCGCCGACGCCGCGACCCTACGCCCATCACCGCGCGTACTGTGCGTTCTATGCTGACGGCTCATGCGGCGAGTGCATCGGTCGTTGCCCGGCCGGTGCGCTGACGGTGGCCGGGCACGACAAACGCAAATGCGAGGCCTACGTTTCAGCCACGCGCAGTTATGTACGGGAGCAGTTCGGCTTCGAGGGCTACGGCTGTGGGCTGTGTCAGACCGACGTACCGTGCGAGTCGGGGATCCCCGACTGACTTCACGGCTTGCGCAGCTCCAGAAGGTTCCGTAACCGGTCTCGACCCGTTCGCCCGGCAACTGCCTGAAAGTCGGTCAACGTGATCGTTTGCGGCGCCAACCGTTCGATGCGGTCGGGCGCCGGTCGCTGCGCTTCTCCCCCCATGTTCGTTGTCTCCTTTCTGACAAAACACTCCGCATCTGCCGGATGATACGATTTGACTGGGGAAAAGTCGCGTCAGGGCACGAGTTATCGGCGGCCCTCGCGATTTGACAAGCGGCCGGCTTAATCGTATAATGGATATTGTATACAATCTATATTATACAATCACCGCTTCGTGGCGGATTCAAAGGCGCGTGCCATGGGCAATCCGGTCTTTGCACCTATCGAACCCCGCACTATGCACAATGAGATCGTGGATCTCATCCGGGATGCCGCGCTGCGCGGCGATGTCGAGTTGGGCCAACACCTCCCCGAACAAGAGCTGGCCGAGCAGATGCGCG
>Ga0172371_10008932_pt1 | contig 13886 bp, 10 predicted proteins | sample Lak12m_FD_114543 | JGI IMG/M metagenome (GOLD analysis project Ga0172371, IMG submission 114543) | Freshwater microbial communities from Kabuno Bay, South-Kivu, Congo - kab_022012_12m | ecosystem: Environmental > Aquatic > Freshwater > Lake | place: Democratic Republic of the Congo: South-Kivu... | reverse complement strand
GTCGGTGTTTGGTGGTCGGTGGTCGGTGGTCAGTGGTCAGTGGTCGGTGGTCGGTACTTGGCCTTCCGCCTCGCATCAGGCCTTCGGGACGAAGCGGCGGAAGAAGGCGACTTCGCGTTCGGCGGTCGGCAGGAACTGGTCCGGGGTGACGTGGAACTCGCAGTGGACCGACACCGGCCCCGAGTAGCCCTCGCGCCTGAGGACACCGAACACGCCGGTCCAGTCCACGACGCCGGTGCCAGCCACCACCCAGTCGCGCTTCACCGAACCGTGACCGTTCTTCTCCACGCGGGTCAGGAGCACATCCTTGACCGCCACCAGGCTCAACCAGGGGCGGACCATGCCGACGGCGGTCGCGAAGTCCTCGCCCTCGACGGCGAGATGAGCCGGGTCGAGGTAAGCCCCGAAGAGGGCCGGGTCGAAGCCGCTCAGCAGATGGGCCATCCCGGCTCCGTTGAGGCCCATGCAACGGTCGCTGTGCGTATGGTAGCAGATGCGTACGCCGTAGCGTCGGGCCAGCGGCTCCCAGCGTTGGAACGCCTCCCGGATGCGCTGACACTCCGCCATGTAGTCGTGCTTGGTCGGGTCATAGCGGAAGTACCCCAGCTTCAACAGCCGCACACCCGCCAGGTCCATGGCCTTGAGGATGGGCTCCGCGGTGGCATGCTCCGGCTCCAGCAGGTCGAAGTTGCCGGTGACCATGGGGATGTCGAGGCCGGCGGCGCGGGACAGGGCTGCCACCCGCGGCAGTTCCGTCGACGCATTCTCCGGGTTCACCGGGTACCCTGGACGGACGCAGAGGTCGTACCCATCGAGACCCCAGGCCTGGGCCAGCGCCACCAGCTCGGCAGGGGACTTCTCCTTGAGCATCTTCGAGAAGAGGATCAGCTTCATGGCGACTCCTTCGTAAGGCTACGCAGCGGCTGCAATGTGAAGCCCCACCAGGAACTGTCAAGCCCACCCTCGTCGGGCGGGCTGCCGGTCCCGCGCCGCCGGTTCGTCGTCGAGGCTCTGGCTGCGCCTGATGAGGCAGCATCTGCAGCGTTGAGGCAACTTCCCGGCCAAACCGGGAACGCCTGGAGGGCGGGTTCTCCGTAACCCGCCGCCGCGATGCGGAGATCCCGGCCTCCAGACTGCGGGGAGCTCTTGGCGGTTTGGGGCGGAGCTTCGCTGGCCGGTTGCGTCCGCGGGTCGGGGGACCAAAGCCGCGTCATGCTGCCCCGCCGGCAGTCCAAAGCTCGGCCCGCGGCCAGCGCAGGGTCGTCAGCCCCAAGTCCCAAGCCCCAAGCCCCAAGCCCCGCGCTCCGAGCTCCCTGCCGCACTGGACAGCGCCCGCTTGCCGTCTACAGTTCGGGCTGTGCCCGTTCGTGCTGCGGTCTGGGCTGCGATCCCGGGAGGTCTCCCCAATGGACCCGCGCATCATCCGTCGCAAGATCGACATCCTGAGTGGTATGGCCGTCGTCGAGAGCCAGCCCATCAGCGGTTGGCAGGCGCGTGCAGCCTGGCACCTGGGGCCTGGGCGTTACCAGTACACCGGCAACCGGCATGGCGTCCCGGACGCCTCCGCCTGGCCGGCACTCCAGACGGTCTTCCTCACCGCGTCGCTGCAGGTCCCGAGTGGTTGGGACCCGGTCCGGACCTTCCTGAGCTTCTCGTTCCGCGACATGGAAGGGCTCCTCTCGGTTGACGGACAGCCCTGGGCCGGCCTCGACTTCGCGCACTCGCGTGTGGCGGCTCCTCGAGGGACCGGGCCCCGCAAGCTGCACATCGAATTCATCTCGGTACCCCACGCTTTCTGGGAAGCGCCGGCGCGGTCGCGCGAGGGGCAGTTCCAGGGCGGCCGGGTCGAGCTGGTGGATCTCGAGACCGAGCAGCTCTGCCACGACCTCCGGTTTGCCTTTGAGACGGTGAACGTGATCCACGACGAGCGTCGGCGGGCCCTGCTTTCGGCGGCCATTGAGGACGCTTTGCTGGCCATCGACCTGACCGCGTCTCCCGAGGCGTTGCGGCGGGGGATCGCCAGCGCGCGGCGACTGCTGGCCGAACGCGTGGGGGCTGTCGGCCGGGACCCTGAGGGCGGTCGGCTGCTACTGACCGGGCACACGCACATCGATACCGCCTGGCTCTGGCCTCTGAAGGAAACCGTCCGCAAGTGCGGGCGGACCTTCGCCACGGCCTGCCGGCTCATGGAACGTTACCCAAAGTACCACTTCGCCTGCAGCCAGGCGCAGCTCTACGCCTACACCAAGGCCCAGTACCCCAGCCTCTATGCCGAGATCAAACGCTGGGTCGCGTCCGGGCGCTGGGAGACCACGGGCGGCATGTGGGTCGAGGCGGACGCCAACCTGATCTCGGGCGAGTCCATGGTGCGCCAGATCCTCTACGGCCTGGCCTTCTTCCGCGAGGAGTTCGGCACGCGGCCGACCCTGTGCTGGTTGCCGGACGTGTTCGGCTATAACGGCAACATGCCCCAGATCCTGGCCGGGTGCGGGCTGCGGTCGTTCTGGACCTGGAAGCTGCACTGGCAGTCGCGCAACCCATTTCCTCATCACCTGTTCTGGTGGGAAGGCATCGATGGCACTCGGGTCCTGGCCCACATCCCCAAGCTCGGCGGCGGCGCCTACAACGGCACCCCGAACCCCGAGCAGTTGGCGCGGGCCTGGGAGACGTACGTCCAGAAAGGCGGCTACGCCGAGCAGCTCTTCCCCTTCGGCTACGGCGACGGCGGTGGCGGCGTCACCCCTGAGATGATGGAGTTCGCCAACCGCGCGGCAGACTACCCCGGCCTCCCCCATTGCCGGCAGGGCACCCCGGAGCAGTTCTTCGCCGACGTCTACGCCGCCGCGCCCGAACTGCCGGTGTGGGTGGGGGAACTCTACCTGGAGACGCATCGCGGGACCTACACCACCCAAGGTCGCACCAAGCGGGGCAACCGCCGTTGCGAGCTGGCCCTGCGCGACGCCGAGATCTGGGGGACGCTCTCGCGCAGCCTGGGCGCGGCTGGCACTGCGGCCAGCCTCCCGGACTTCGCCAAGGCCCTGCGGAGCGAGTGGGAGACAGTCCTGCTGCACCAGTTCCACGACATCCTGCCGGGCAGCTCTATCGGCGAGGTCTATGCGGACACGGCAACCGACCAGGCACGCGTCCTGGCCACGGCGGAGGCCACCCGCGGCCTGGCGCTGCGGCAGCTCAGCGGCGGGGGCGAGCCGGGCGACGGCCGCCGATTCCGGGTGTTCAACTCACTCTCGTGGGATCGCCAGGACGTGGTCCGCCTGGCCGTCGCCGGCGACCTGCCTGCGGAGGTCTCTTTGCGGGCTGGAGAAAGGACCCTTCCGGCGCAGGTGGTATCCCGCTCGGGCCGTGTCTGCGAGGTGGCGGCGGTGGTGTCTGTGCCCGCCACGGGGGCGGCCACGGTCGAGGTCTGTCACGGCAAGGCCGCCGGGCCGGCGCTGACGGCCACCGCCCGGGTCCTGGAGAACGACTGCCTGCGGGCCGAGATCGGCGACGATGGCTCTCTCGTCCGCCTGTTCGACAAGCGCCCCGGTCGGGAGGTCGTGGCCGCCGGCCAGTCGGCGAACCGGCTGCAGCTCTTCCAGGATGGCCCCGAGCACGAGGCCGCCTGGAACATCCACGCGACCTACGCTCGGCGCGAATACCCGTGGGAAGGGGCCTGCCAGGTCGAGCTGGCGGAGAGCGGGCCCGTGCGCGCCGTGATCCGCGTGACCCGCAGCCACCGGAACACGCGGCTGACCCAGGACATTACCCTCTGGGCCGGGCTGCCGCGGCTGGATTTCCACACCCACGTCGACTGGCATGAGAAGCAGGCCATGCTCAAGGTGGCCTTCCCGGTTGCCGTCCACGCTCCCCACGCCACCTTCGAGATCCAGTTCGGGGCTCTACAGCGCGCCAACCACCGCAATACCTCCTGGGAACAGGAGAAGTTCGAGGTCTGCGCCCAACGCTGGGCGGACCTCTCCGAAGGGGGTTACGGCGTCAGTCTCCTGAACGACTCGCGCTATGGCCATGACGTGCTGGGCAACACTCTGCGGCTGACCCTGCTGCGCGGGACCGAGTTCCCCGACCCGGAGGCGGACCAGGGCGAGCATGAGTTCACCTACTCGCTCCTGCCGCATGAGGGCGACTGGCGCCAGGGCGGCACCGTGCGCTGCGCGGCGGAACTGAATGTGCCGCTGACCGTCGTTCCCGTCTCGGGTGCGGCGGCCGACGCGCCGGTTTCCTACCTGAGCGTCGAGGGTCCCGCGGTGGTGGAAGCCCTGAAGCCCGCCGAGGATGGCGACGGCGTCATCCTGCGCCTCTACGAGCCCAACGGCTGCCGCGGACGCGTTACGGTACGGCACCGACTTCCCTTCACCCAGGTGGTACGCTGCAACCTCGTCGAGGAGGGCGCCGAGCCCATCGCCGCCAGCGCCGGCACCTTCACCTTTGACACGGAGCCCTTCCGGGTGTCCGCCTTCCGGCTGCGCGGTCAGTAGACCTCGGGGATGAAGGTCTGGTCCTCCATGGGCGGACGGATGTAGCCGCTGTCCTTCTGGCGGGGCGGGAGGACGATGGGCTCGGGGGTCAGGTCCTCGTAGGGGACCGTCGAGAGCAGGTGGCTGATGACATTCAGCCGGGCCCGCTTCTTGTCGTCGGAGCGCACCACCCACCAGGGGGCCTGCTTGATATCGGTGTGCGCGAACATCTCGTCCTTGGCCTTGGAGTAGTCGATCCAACGGGTGCGGCTCTCCAGGTCCATCGGCGACAGCTTCCAGCGCTTCGTCGGGTCGTCCATCCGGTCCTGGAAACGGCGCTCCTGCTCGGCGTCGGAGACGCTGAACCAGTACTTGATGAGAGCCATGCCGCTACGCACCAGCATGCGCTCGAACTCGGGACATGAGCGCAGGAACTCCTGGTACTCATCCTCCGTGCAGAAGCCCATGACGCGCTCGACGCCGGCGCGGTTGTACCAACTGCGGTCGAACAGCACCACCTCGCCCGCCGCCGGCAGGTGCGCCACATAGCGCTGGAAGTACCATTGCGTCTTCTCGCGTTCGGTCGGAGCCGGCAGCGCCACCACGCGAGTGTAGCGCGGGTTGAGGGTCTCGGTGATGCGCTTGATGGCCCCGCCCTTGCCGGCGGCATCGCGGCCTTCGAAGAGGACCACGACCTTCAGCCCGCGGGCGCGGACCCACTCGCTCCACTTCACCAGCTCGATGCCGAGCCGGCACCGCTCTGCTTCGTAGTCCTTCTTCCCGATTCTGGGCCGGTCCTCGAGTCCCAGCGGCTCGCCGGCACCCGGGTTGATGGCTGAGGCCGGGATGGCCAGCGCGTCGCGTTCAGGCCGCCGGTTACGGCCCTCGCGGAGCGGCTTGTCCTTGGACCGGTCCCTGGCTTTCTTCTTGCCCACGGCATTGGCCCTCCACCCGGCGCGTGTGCCTGCACACCTCACCCCGCCGGACGACACACGACGTACCTACCACGATACACCCACCCCGGCTCGCCATGCAAGGACTGTGATCGCGCAAGGGCGCATGTCACCTCCGTAGGCCCCGCGGTGCCTGCATCTGGGGTTTGTAGTGAGGGCTTCAGCCCTTTCTGGGGGAAGGGAAACGCCTGAAGGCGTCACTACGAACCCCAACCGCCGGGCGTCCGATCTCGGTGGGACGGCGCGCGCCGGAACCGCTGCAGCAGATGGCCCAGCGCCAGCAGGGGGTGGCACAGCAGCATCCGCGGGCCCGCATAGCGCATCACATCACGGATCTGTTCCCGCCGGCGTGGGGAGTAGCAGTGGACCGGACACTGGGCGCAGACCGGCTTGGCGTTGCCATACCGGCAGGCCGCCAGGCGCGCCTCGGCATACGCCAGCAGCGCGACGCATTCCGGGCAGGGGTGCGGCCCCGGGTGGTGCCCGCGGCAGTAGAGGCGCACCATCGCGGCTACGGTCTTGCGTTCGCTGGCTAGGCTCATCCGAACCGGACCAGGATCTTGGTGAAGGAGGCCGGCGCCGCATGCCAGTCGGCGAGCGCCTGGCCGGCCGCGGCGAACGGATAGACCCGGGTCACGACATCGGCCAGGGGGAAAAGCCCCGCCTCCAACAGGCCGATGACGGCCCGGAAATCGTCGGGCAGCGCGTTCCGCGACCCGCGGATATCCAACTCCTTCTGCACGAAAAGCTTCGTCTGGTATTCGACTGGCTGTTTGGCGTACCCTATGTAGACCACCCGGCCGGCGAAGGCGACCTCAGTGACCGCCGCCTGGAAGGTTGCCGGCAGGCCGATGGCCTCGATGACGACGTCAGGGCCCTCGCCGGGGGTGACTTGCTGCAGGCTGGCATGGAGGTCGGCGCCGGCGGAGTTCACGGCGTGCGCAGCCCCGGCGCGGGTGGCCAGGGCCAGCTTGGCGTCGTCGATGTCGACCGCGATCACGCGCGCACCCCGGGCGGCGGCACCGGCTACGGCACCCAGGCCGATGGCCCCGCAGCCCAGCACGCACACGGAGTCCGTCGCCGTGACGCGGGCGCGGTCCACCGCGTGGCCCCCGATGGTGAGGGGCTCGACCAGAGCCAAGGCCTGCAGATCCAGCCGCGCCGAAGTGAACAGCTTCTGCCAGGGCACCACGATGAACTCGGTCAGGGCGCCATCGCGCTGCACGCCGAGAGTCTGGTTGCTCCGGCAGCAGTTGGGACGCCCCTGGCGGCAGGCGCTGCAGGCGCCGCACTGCGTATAGGGGGAGAGGGTGACGGCGACCCCCGGCTGCCAGGGCGCGGGGACATCCCTGCCGGCGGCCTCGATGAGGCCGCTGATCTCGTGCCCTGGGATGCGCGGGTAGGAGACCATGGGGTTGAGGCCGCGGAAGGTGTTCAGGTCAGACCCGCAGTAGCCCACGAAGCGCACCCGGACCAGCACCTCACCGGCGCCCGGCTGCGGCACGGGCAACTGCCGGACCTCGGTCTTGCCCGGTTCGGTGATCGCCAACGCATCCATCGTCATCGTCAGTGCTCCACAGACGCCGGCCTGGTGCCACGCGGCACCGGCCGGACCCTGGCGGGGCCATCCGCCTCGGGATGCCGCGTCGCCATGGCCGCTTGGGATTTCACACTCCGCCGGCCGAGCGGTCAGCCGCGATCCTCGAGCCCGTAGACACGGGCCGCATTGCCACCCAGAATCGCGGCCTGCTCCGGGCGACTCAGGCTGGCGATGGCGTCGCGGACGATGCCCAGCCACCGGCCGTAGGGGCAGGCGACCAGGCAGACCGGCCAGTCCGAGCCAAAGAGGAGCCGCTCCGGGCCAAAACCGTCCAGCACCGTGGTGAGGTAAGGCCGCAACTGGTCGACGGTCCAGCACCGGTAGTCGGCTTCGGTGACCATGCCACTGAGCTTGCACCAGACGTTGGGCCGGCGGGCCAACTCCCGCATCCGGCCTGCCCATGGCTCCAGCAGGCCCTCGCGGATGCGCGGCTTGGCGATGTGGTCGACCACGAAACGCTGGTCCGGATGGCGGTCCACGCACTGCAGCGCGGCCGGAAGCTGGCGTTCGAAAACGAGGACATCATAGACCAGGTCGAAGCGCCGCAGGGCGTCCATGCCGCGGTTGAAGTCTGGACGGAGCATGAAGGCCTCGTCGGGCTCGTCCTGGACGACATGCCGCACGCCGCGCAGGGCAGGGGACTCCGAGAGGCGCTCCAGGACGCCCGTTACCCCGGGATCGCAGAGCGGCACCCAGCCCACGACGCCCCGGATGCGCGGGCAGGAGCGAGCCAGGTCCAGGAGCCAGGTGGTCTCCTGGACGGTCTGGCGAGCCTGCACGCTGATGGCCCCATCGACCCCGGCCTCGTCCAGCGTCGCCGAGAGGTCCGCGGGGAGGAAGTCGCGGCGGATGGCGGCCATGTCGTCGCCGATCCAGCCGTAGTCCTCGGGCGTGTAGTGCCAGACGTGATGGTGGCTGTCAATCACCATGCCTGAACTCCCAGGGCGGGGCCCGTCGATCGCCGCCGGACCCGCCTCAGCCGAGGTAGGGAAACTCGCGCGAGATCAGCCCCGTGTCTTTCATCGCCAGCCAGAGCCCGGGCGGGACCTCCGCCGCGATCGCTGACACGTTCTCCGCGACCCGCTCGGGACGACTCGTGTTCAGGGCCGTGGCCACCACCCCAGGGACGGCCATGCCAAAGCGCACGCAGACAGCCGCCGGCCGGACGCCGAAGCGGGTGCACACCTCGTGGAAACGCGCGCGCCAGGCAAAGAGGGGCGCATCGCCTGGGGCCGCCGGGTCGACCTTCCGATAATCGTAGAAGGACCCGCCCGTGAGGAAGCCGGCATGGAAGACCGCGGAGTTGATCATGCCGACGCCCTGGCGGTGCAGGCGGTCCATGAAGGCCAGCAGTTCCGGCGGGTGGGTCATCACCGACAGGCTGCAAGCGAACATGGCCCAGTCCAGGGCGACGTTCTCTGCGAGTTCCCGGATGACGGTCCAGTCCTTGGCCCCGACCCCCACGGCCCGGACCTCGCCACGGGCCTTGAGCTCGCCCAGGGCCTGGTAGGCGGCCACCACGTCGGCCAGGCGGCGCTGCCGGTCAGCCTTGCCCCGGGCCGCGGCCAGGTACTCGTCCGGGTCGTGGACGGAGACGATGGCTGGGCGGACCCCGCCGAGGAGATCGCAGCCCTGCTGCCAGCATTCCAGGATGCCATCGTAGCTGATGGTCTGGACCGCGTCGTGCCCCAGGTCGGCCCACACGCCGGGCTCGAAGGTGGGTTCGGGGCCTCGCAGCGGGACCCGTTGCCAGGCCAGCTTGTTGCTGATCAGGACGTGCTCTGCCGGGACCCCGAGTTCCCGCACGCAGCGGCCGATCACCTCCAGGGCCAGGCCAGCCCCATACTTGCCGGCCGAGTCGAGCACGACTGGCGGCGCCACCTGGCGGAAGAACTCGCGCACCGTGGCCAGTTTCGTTTTCCATGGCAGCGCCTGGTAGAGGTTCCCCAGGCAACTGGTGCCGAAGACTATGGGAGGGACCTGCAGACCGCACCGCCCCAACGCATTCCGTGTGCCTAGAAGAGCCATCGCCCGGTCGCCTTTCCATGGGCCCACAGCCTCGCCCCGATCCGTGGGAGTGACCGCACCGCCAGGGCGGCGCCGCGCACGCACCGGTCAGCTCGCACGCCGCCCATGCCGGGGCGCGCGTCACTTTAGTGCCAGCGGGCGGAAGTGCCTACCCACGGTTGCCCTATGCCAGGGCTGTCTCAAGATCCCGGCTTGCGGGGTGGCGCACCCGCACCCCGCGGGCCGGGCGAGTAGGTGACGGCAGCCTTGACGTCCAGACCTCGGTGACCGCCGCACAGCGACGCGCAAGTTGAACGCCGGTCGAAATCGGCGATGGCTTGCGTGTCGCGACGGGATCCAGGTTGAGAAGGCGCAAGCGGTCGCCGGTCCGGGGGCCAAAGTGACCGGCGTTCATCTTGCGCGATTCGCCGAGTTCTGGACGTCACCCTCTGGAGTCGCGCCCGCACGCGGGCGGGTGGCAGCCGCGACCTACCGGGGCCTCATCGCGAGCCTGACGCCGGTTTCCTGCAACAGCCCTGGATGCGGGACAGGGCCGTCTCGAGGAACCGTGGCCGGTCTGGCGACTGTGGGGCCGACGTCCGTTCGGCCCAGAGAGGTCCCCATCGGAGTGGGGACCCACAGATGCCGGCGCGGGTCATCTGCCTCGAGGACTTCGATCTTGGGACCGCCCTGCCAACGGTCCAGCGTTCCTTGAAAGCCTCTTCTTCTACCCTACAGTACCCAGTCGTGCTATCGCCGCCGCTCGAGTGAGCGGCTGACGCGAGAGACCTAGAGCGTCGGTCAAAGGGATCGCCACCTCATGCAAGCACCATTCTACGGGCATGTCCGGCAGTACCTCAACATCAAGAGCGAGATCGATGCGAAGATCTCCGAGGTGTTGATGAGCGGCCAGTATGTCCAGGGCCCCATGTTGGCAGCCTTCGAGAAGCAGGCCGCGACGTATTTCGGCAGCAAGCATGCCATCGGCGTGGGCAATGGCACCGACTCCATCTGGCTCTGCCTGCTGGCCCTGGGAGTCGGGCCGGGCGACGAGGTGATCACTCACCCGAACACGTTCTTCGCCACCGCTGAGGCCGCCTGGATCGTGGGCGCCACCGTGGTGTTTGTGGACTGCGACCGGAAGACCAAGAACATCGACCCCGCCCTGATCGAGAAGGCGATCACGCCCAAGACCAGGGTCATCATCCCGGTTCACCTCTACGGCCAGTGCGCCGACATGCCGGCCATCGCCAAGATCGCCAAGAAGCACGACCTTTTCGTCATCGAGGATAACGCCCAGGGCATCGACGGCCGCGGGGACACCTTCCGTCAGGGCGAGCTGGCGGACGCGGTCTGCACCAGCTTCATCATCCAGAAGAACCTGGGCTGTTTCGGCGATGGCGGCATGGTCTTCACCAACCGTGACGACATCAACGAGAAGGTCCGCAAGCTGCGCAACCACGGGTCGGCGAAGCGCGACCACCACTCGTTCGGCTTCAACAGCCGCCTCGACGACATCCAGGCGGGCGTGCTGAGCGCCAAGATGAACCACGTCACGCAGTGGACCGACCAGCGCATCGCCATCGCCCGCCTCTACGACGCCGGCCTGGCCGGCTGCAAGCACATCGACCTACCCTACCAGACGCCCGGCTACCGTCACGTCTACCACCTCTACGTCATCGAGACCAAGGACGCCGCCAAGCGCAACGACATGGCCAAGTTCCTCGTGGCCAAGGGCGTGGATGCCAAGACGCACTACTCCATCGCAATCCACAAGCAGGACGGCTTCCCCTGGGGCAAGCAGTACCGGATCGTCGGCAGCGTGGCGAACGCGGAGAAGAACGCGGCGAGCTGCATCAGCCTGCCCATGTTCCCCGAGCTCCGGCCCGAGGAGATCCAGTACACCATCGAGATGGTCAAGGAGTGGGACAAGGCCCAGGGCTGAGGGCGCGAGGCGCAAGGGACGGCGGTCCGTCCGCTCGCCCCTGGCGGACCCCGCCCCGAGCCGGTCACCGGCCGGGCTCGCCGGCGGCACGACTGTGCGTCTGACCCAGGTTCCCGGCCAGGCCGGGAACGCCTGGTGGGCAGCTTCTCCGCAAACCGCCGCGCGGCTACGGAGATCCGCGCCTCCAGACCGCTGGCAGCGCGGGGCGGTTTGAGGCGGACCTTCGCTGGTCTGGGCTACGCCCGAGTCCCGCGGACTTGCGGACCGTGCACCTGCGCCGTAAGCACTTGCGTCGCAGGTTTCGACGCGAGCCGTCCTCCCGGGTGGGCTCGTGGTGGCGAGGGAAGTGGCAGGTCGTGGCGCAGGAGAGACAGTCCCATGGCGAAGTACCGCGTGATGGTGGTTGGGATGGGCAAGCGTGGGAAACACCACGCTGTGGCTTTCAAGGCCAACCCCTCGTTCGAGGTGGTGGGCATCTGCGACATCGTCCCGAGTGCTCTGCCTGACCTCGCCGCGCAGCTCGGCGGGGCAGCCTACGGGACAGACGCCAAGGCTCTGGCGCAGCGGGTTCGTCCCGATGTGTTGTGCTTCTGCACTCATCCGAGCATCCGTCTGCCGCTGATCGAGCTGGGTGTATCCAGCGGCGCGAAGCTGATCGCGTTCGAGAAGCCGCTGGCCGCCAGCAGCGCCGAGGCGGTGAAGATCAGGAGCCTGCTCGAGGCCAACCCCGGCGTGAAGGCGGTGGTGAGCCATCAGCACCGCTACGGCAAGCACTACCAGAAGGTCAGAGAGATCATCGCCAGCGGCGCCCTGGGGCGGGTGCACACGGTCTACGCCAGCACTCCGGGCTGGATGCTGCACATGTGCACCCACATGATCGACTACATGCGCTGGTACGCCGGCAACCCGGCCGCCGAGTGGGTCATGGCCCAGGCCGCTGGCCGGAGCAAGCTCTCGGACAACCACCCGTCTCCGGACTACATCGCGGGCTTCATCCAGTTTGCTGGCGGCATCCGCGGCATCATCGAGTGCGGGGCCGGAGCCCCGGACCAGCCCGAGGTCGGCAAATGGTGGGGCAAAAACCGCCTCGGCGCCCAGGGCACCGACGGCTTTGCCGAGGTCCTCACCAACGGCGGCTGGCGCGCCGTGACCAAGGCCGGCGCCATGAGCGGCGACGGCGCCATGAACTACGACCTGGACATGCCCCCCTACATCCAGGAGATGGCCGACTGGCTCGACGGCCGGATCCCGGCCCACCAGAACGGCTTCGCCAGCGCCTACGCCGGCTTCGAGATCATGGCGGGGCTCTGCCGCAGTGTGGTCGAGAGGGGACAGGTTGCCTTGCCGTTGACGGACGCCGGCATAGACGAACTGGCGGCCCTCGGCAAGGTCCTCCCCGAGCGCCGTGTGCTGCTGGGGGCGCCCTGCCACGCCGCCGAGTTCAAGCTCTAATGCTGGCAGCGCGGGCAGTAGAACGACGACCGGCCTGACTGGACGATGCGGCGCACGCGGGAGGTCGGCCCGCAGCGCTGGCACGCTTCGCCCGTGCGGCCATACACGCTGAGTTGGACCGCGAACCGACCCTCGGTGCCGTCCACGTCGCGGTAGTCGTCGATGGTGGTTCCGCCAGCCGTGATCGCCTCCGCCAACACCTCCCTGATGGCTGCTGCCAGACGCTCGCACGTCGCCCGGCTCAGCGCCCCGCTGGCGCGTTGCGGCCGAACGCCGGCGCGGAAGAGCGCTTCGCTGGCGTAGATGTTCCCGACGCCCGCGATGATGGCCTGGTCCATGATCAGGTTCTTGATGGGCCGGCTGCGCCCACGGGTCGCCATGAAAAGGCCCTCGCCGCGGAACTCTCCCTCCAGCGGCTCTACCCCAAGGCCATTCAGGCTGGCGCGCCCGTCGGCCGGCGAGTCGCAGACCTCGACCGAACCGAAGCGCCGCGCATCGGCGAAGCGCCAACTGCGTCCATCGGTCAGGTCCCAGATGACCCGTTCGTGGCGGCCCGCAGGCGCCTTACAGTCGACGATGCGGAACGCCCCGGTCATGCCCAGGTGGAGGACAAGACCAGGCCCCTCTCCCAGTTCCACCAGGATGAACTTGGCACGCCGACGAATGCCGGTGATGGTATGGCCGCAGCAGGCGTCACGCAGGCGCGGCACATCCACGGGTCGGCGCAGGTAGGCGACGGTAGCCCTGACATCGGCGATCGTGGCGCCGCGCAGGTGTCCGCGCAGGCTCCTGACAATCGTCTCGACCTCTGGCAGTTCTGGCATGGTAGCTCCAGGCCGCGGATGCGGCGGCCGACAACACTGACACGGACGGTCCTTAGGACGGGTGTAGCAGGGCGATGTTCCCGGGGGGACCGAACCGCAGAACCGCCGGACCGAGGGAATGGTCAGGGCTGAGAGCGAGAGGCGCCGGGCTGAGGCGCCGGTCGGAAGCCTTCGGCATTCCGCGGTTCGACATTCGGTGTTCTGCGGTTGTCCTGCAGTGGTTCTGCGTTCACCTCCGGCTTCCTGTGGTTCTGCGTCCGCGCGAGGAGACAGACGATGCCAGCGTGCCTAGCCTTCGGTCTTGTGGCCAGTGGGGCTCTGCTCATCGCTGGCTGTGCCGCGGCGGCTGAGGCGGTTCCCATCCGTTTGTCGCCCGTGGCGCACAGCGCCGAGGTCACCCTTCTGGGCGACGGCTCTGCCGAGGTCCGGACCACGGGTGGGGATCCGTACGTGCTCTGCGAGCGGGTGGCGCAGGAGATCGACTGGAAGGAGGCCAGCGTCTTCGCCTTCGAGTACCGTTGCCCCGAGCCCCTGGAGTTCTTCGAGATCTTCTTCGGAGACCCGTTCGCCAGCCACAATCGCTACGGCAGCGGCCCGTTGCCGCCGGCACCGGAGTGGACGGCGTTTGCCGCC
>Ga0172371_10008929_pt1 | contig 13890 bp, 11 predicted proteins | sample Lak12m_FD_114543 | JGI IMG/M metagenome (GOLD analysis project Ga0172371, IMG submission 114543) | Freshwater microbial communities from Kabuno Bay, South-Kivu, Congo - kab_022012_12m | ecosystem: Environmental > Aquatic > Freshwater > Lake | place: Democratic Republic of the Congo: South-Kivu... | reverse complement strand
GCACGCCTTCTTCAAAGCGCTTTTATTTCTCGGCGCTGGTTCGGTTATTCACGGAATGCATGATGAACAAAATATTCAAAAGTACGGCGGATTGAAAAAGTATATGCCGACCACATACAAAACATTTTTGGTTGCCGCAATTGCGATTTCAGGAATTCCGCCTCTTTCAGGATTTTTTAGTAAAGACGAAATCCTTTGGAGCGCTTATGCAAACGCCGGATTTATGTATTGGTTTGTCGGAGTAGTAACTTCGTTGCTTACGGCATTTTATATGTTCCGTCTATTAAACTTAACATTTGAAGGCAAGCATCGCTTCGATGAACACCACGTCCATCCGCATGAATCGCCGAAATTGATGACCGTTCCATTAATTGTTTTGGCGGCGCTTTCTGTTATCGGCGGATTTATCGGAATTCCCGAAATCTTTTCCGGCGAACACGGCAATAAATTCCACGGCTGGTTAGAACCTATTTTTTCAAACGCGCAAATCCGGTTAGCGCATTACGGAAGCCACACACATTTTGAAGAAATTTTGTTGATGGTACTTTCGGTAGTCGGCGCAGCTGGTTCAATTTATTTTGCGCGGCATATCTATCTTAAAGACCAAAAGATTGCAGAAAATACGGCGGCAAAGTATAAAGGAATTTATAAAATTCTCTTAAACAAATATTATGTTGATGAAGCCTACAACAAGATGGTTGTGCAGCCGATATTTAAAACTTCCGAATCGCTTTTATGGAAGATAACAGATAGTAAATTGATTGATGGTTTAGTAAATGGCGCTGCTGCACTAATTGAGTTTGTTTCTGGGAAAGTTCGGAAAATTCAAACCGGCGTTGCTCAAACCTATGCGATTGTTATGATGCTTGGACTTGCAGCCTCGCTGTTCTGGATAATTTTTAGTTTGTAAGTATGGAGAATAATTTGTTAATCACCTATTTGCTTCTCATTCCGTTGGTCGGCTCTTTACTTGTACTTTCTTTCCCCAAAGGAAGAGAGGATTCTGTCCGTATTTTTGGATTGATAGTTTCATTAGCCGTTTTCGTTTTATCGTTGGTAGTTTACTTTAGGTTTGATGCCGGAAATGCCGGATTTCAATTCACTCAAAAAGTTCTTTGGGTTGAAAAGCTAAACATCTCTTACTTTGTTGGCGTTGACGGGTTGTCGCTCGTCCTTGTGTTACTTACAACATTTTTAACTCCGCTTACTCTGCTTTCAAGCTGGAAGAGCATTCAAAAAAACGTGAAGGAATTTACCTTTTTCATGTTAACGCTCGAAGTTGGAATGCTTGGTGTTTTTGTTTCGTTAGATTTGTTTTTGTTCTATATTTTTTGGGAAGCAATGCTCATTCCGATGTACTTTATCATAGGTATCTGGGGCGGACCAAAACGCATTTATGCTTCCGTTAAGTTTTTTATTTATACGATGTTCGGCAGTTTATTAATGCTGGTTGCAATCATTTGGCTTGCTGTGTACGCTTCTGAACCCCTGGGAGTTTTTTCAACTAATTTACTCGATTTGTACCAGGTTGGTCCAACAATCGCAAAGCAAATTCAATATGTAATGTTTGCCGCATTTGCATTTAGCTTCGCAATTAAAGTTCCTTTGTTTCCGCTACACACTTGGTTGCCGGATGCCCACGTTGAAGCGCCAACGGCTGGCTCTGTAATTCTTGCCGGTGTTCTGCTGAAAATGGGAACGTACGGTTTAATTAGATTTTGTCTTCCGTTGTTTCCACAAGCCGCAATTGCTTTTGCTCCATACATTTCAGTGCTTGCAATTATCGGAATTATTTATGGCGCGTTGGTAGCAATGGTTCAAAAAGATATGAAGAAGCTTGTGGCGTATTCTTCCGTTTCTCACTTAGGTTTTGTTGTGCTTGGTATTTTCGCAATGACGCAGCAATCAATGCAGGGTGCCATCATACAAATGGTAAACCACGGACTTTCAACCGGCGCTTTATTCCTTTTAGTAGGAATTGTTTATGAACGAACTCACTCACGTGAAATTGCAGATTATGGCGGAATTGCAAAAGTAGTCCCACTTTTCTCAGTTGCCTTTATGTTTGCTTCACTTTCTTCTATCGGGTTACCCGGCTTGAACGGTTTTATTGGCGAGTTTTTAATTCTTATCGGCTCGTTTAAATCCGGAGTGCTGAATAGTTGGTGGTTTACTGTGTTTGCAGCGAGCGGAGTTATTTTTGCCGCAGTGTATATGTTATGGTTGTATCAACGAGTTGTGTTTGGCGAATATCATCCAACGCAAAAATTAGAACATCTAACTGATTTGAGCGCAAGAGAAGTGATTGTACTCGTTCCAATTTTCATATTTATTGTTTGGATTGGTGTTTACCCAAGTACGTTTTTAAAAATAACAGATGCGGTTTCCTCTTCAATTCTTCACCAGGTAGCAACTGCTTCTTCGGTTTTAGTGAAATAAATCCGACTGTGAAAAAGTTTTTTGTTATTGTGTTGACGTTCTTTGATAGTCAAAATATTTTTGCCGCTGAAACGAAATCTGTGGCAGATTCCCTTGTCACTAGTGGCGAACATGTAAGTCAATTGCCGCATCCGATAATGGTTTTACCGTTTCTTGTATTGTTGCTTTTGATAGCGACCGGTCCGATCTTTTACAAGCATTTTTGGGAGAGAAATTATCACAAGCTTTCTATTCTTCTCGGATTGGTAACGGTAAGTTATTACCTCGGATTTTTGAATGATTTTAGAAGCATAGAACACTCTGTTACTGAATATATTTCTTTTATTGCTCTCTTGACTTCACTTTTTATAGCCAGTGGCAGCATTTTAATTAAAGTGAATTTCAAAGCTACGCCGGTTTCAAATATTTTATTCCTTTTGTTCGGTGCAGTAATATCCAATTTAATAGGCACAACAGGCGCGTCAATGCTGCTTATTCGTCCTTTCATTAAAATGAATCGGGAGCGGATGAAACCATATCTCATCATCTTTTTTATTTTTATTGTGAGCAATATTGGCGGCGCATTAACACCCATAGGAGATCCGCCGTTGTTTTTAGGTTTTTTGCGCGGAGTGCCTTTCTTCTGGGTCATTCAAAATGTTTTCCCAATTTGGATGATAGGAATTCTGCTTGTGCTTCTAATCTTTTTTTTGTTTGATATTTCAAACCAAAAGATTGCGGATTCGGTAACAGCAAAAAGTAAGCAGTTAGTAGAATTGAAAGGCTCGAAAAATTTAAGCTACTTCGCGATTATTATCGCCGCCGTTTTTATTGACCCAAAAGTAATTAGTGGGGTTCCGACTTTAAGTCCGCTTCCTTTCGGCATCAGAGAAATAATAATGTTCGCGGTGGCTTTTGCGTCTTTTAAAAGCGCTGATTTAGAAATTCTTAAAGCGAATGAATTTGATTTTGAGCCAATCAAAGAAGTGGCGTATTTATTTATTGGAATCTTTTTGACGATGATCCCGGCTTTGCAGCTGATCGCATATGAGTCGAGAGTTTATAGCCATTACTTGACGCAAGCTACTTTTTACTGGTCAACCGGAGCGTTGTCATCTGTTTTAGATAACGCGCCAACGTACCTGAACTTTTTAAGCGCCGCAATGGGAAAATTCGGTCTTGACATTAATCTTGCGGCAGACGTTAAACATTTTGTTACAGTTGACGAAGTTTATTTGCGCGCAATTTCAGTTGGCGCGGTATTTTTCGGCGCAATGACGTATATTGGCAACGGTCCTAATTTTATGGTGAAATCAATCAGTGAACGGGCTGGGATAGAGATGCCAAGCTTTTTTACTTACATCTTAAAATTTTCATTGCCGATTTTGCTTCCGGTTTTTGCGTTAATTTGGTTTATATTTTTTAAAGGATAACGATGTACACGTTAGATGAAGCGCTGAAAGACAAAATAAGCGGTCTCTGTTATGGAAACAGAATTCTTCTTCCTTTTAAAGCGCACTTTTTGAAAGTGATAATCGAGAATGATATTATTACCGATTTCTCATCAAGTTCAAAGGGAATTAGTATTGTTGAACATGAAGCATATTCTGATTTATACTTTCTGGAATACAAGATGCTTAGCGAAAATCTTTCTAAATATGAAGCTATTAAAATTGTTTTGGTTGAAGAAGGAAAAAATATTTTTGACGTAAACAATCACCGCAAAATCGCTTTATATCTCAAAGAGAAACATAAAGTTACCATTGAAGAGACTGACGCAGACATTTTATTTATTGAATGAAATAAAGAGAACTTATGAATGAAATTTTTATGATCGCTCCGCTTCTTATTATCAGTGGCGGTATTTTGCTTTCACTTATTATTGAAATGTTTTACAAAAAAAGTGAAATTATACTTCCATGGCTTTCGATTGCGCTTTTTATTGCTACCGCTTATTATTCACTACTTACCGCCTACCAAGAGGGAATAGTTTTCCACTCGATGCTTGCAGTCGGCGGGCTTACGCATATCTTTTATTTTATTTTCAATTTTGGCGCCGCTATTACCGTTCTTCTTTCGATTGATTATATTAAAAAAGTTGGGATATATTTTGGCGAGTTTTATATCTTAATGCTTTCGGCTGTTTTAGGAATGATGTTTCTGGCTGGAGCAAAAGATTTAGTAATGATTTTTCTTGGGCTTGAACAAATGTCTGTTTGTTTTTATATCCTTACAGCCTTTAACCGAAAAAGAGCTTTGTCAAACGAAGCCGGTCTAAAATATTTTTTACTTGGCGCCTTTGCGAGTGGTTTTGTGGTTTATGGAATGGCGTTGATCTATGGTTCAGTTGGTTCATTATCAATCTCTGGGCTGTCTTTTTATCTCATGAACGAAACTCCAAGCATTGTCTTCGCTGTCGGTCTTTTACTTTTTATTATCGGGTTTTCTTTTAAAATTGCCGCTGTTCCATTTCACATGTGGGTTCCGGATGTTTATCAAGGAGCGCCAACTACTGTTACTGCGCTGATGTCCACGGGAGGAAAAGCCGCGGCCTTCACTGCCTTATTGACTGCGCTGATTCCGGTGTTTGAAAATCTTGGGAGAAATAATTTTTCAAAATTGCTCTCTGTTTTTGCGGTGGCAACGATGCTATACGGAGCTATTGTAGCGATTTCGCAAACAGATTTAAAACGCATGTTAGCTTACTCTTCAATTGCTCATGCCGGTTATATGATCATTGGTTTGTCTGCGGCAAATCATGATGGGATATCCGGAATTGTATTTTATCTTGCGGCGTACACATTTATGAATTTGGGCGCGTTCGGCGTTATTTCGATGGTTGAATCAAAAAACAATTCGCAAGTTGATTTACAGAGTTATACGGGATTAGCCGCAAAATATCCGCTGCTTGCTGCGCTGCTTTCAATCTTTATGTTAGCTCTTGCCGGAATACCGCCTTTCGCAGGATTCTTCGGAAAATATTTTGTTTTTGTTTCCGCGATTGAAGCAAATTTAACATGGCTTGCAGTTATCGGCGTAATTGCCAGCGCCATAAGCGCATATTTCTATTTGCGCGTTGTTGTTGTTATGTATTTTAAATCTACTGATTCGCCCATAGATGTTGAACCTTCATATCAAGCTTTACTCGGAATTTTCATTTCAGCTTTATTGGTAGTTGTTATGGGATTATTCCCAAATGCAATAGTTCAGTTCATTAGTTTTTTTGTTGGATAATTTTTTTACCGTACTAACTCATAAATTTGTTCTTAAATTTCAGTTAATTCAAAATCTTGATTTACTAAGGATACGCACAGGTTGAAACTAATTGTTGACAACTTAAAAGAAATATATGATCCCGTTATTTACAAATAATCAAGTTAGAGCAGTTGATAGATTTGCTTTTGAACAACTGAATTTCCCATCGCTTCTTTTGATGGAAAACGCCGCCTCAAGTCTCTTCAAAATTATTTCAGAAAAAGGCTTTTTAGATTCAGCTCCCAAAACAATAGGAATTTTATGCGGTAAAGGAAATAATGGCGGAGATGGATTTGCGCTTGCACGTAAAATGGCTTTCGCCGGGCATAAAGTAATTGTACTTCACCTTTCAGATAAAAAAGATTTATCCGACGACGCAAAAAAAAATTACGAACTTCTGCTCGCTTCTACATTATTGTACAAAAATATTTCACTAAAGAAAATTACCACTGCGAAAGATGTTGCTCTACTGAACTCGGCGGATATCATCGTTGATGCGTTACTCGGCAGCGGAACTTGCGGTGAGTTACGCGGGCTGTTGAAACTTGTTGTCGAAAAAATTAATTCTTTTTCGTGCAAAAAAATTGCTCTTGATGTTCCAACCGGTTTGAATGCTGATACCGGTTATGCTGAGACGATGTTCAAAGCGGATTTAACTATTACACTTGGCGCTTTAAAGCGCGGATTGTTTTTTGGCGATGGATATGCTTCGGCAGGCGATGTTAGTAAAGGCGAAATAGGTATTGGCGATAAATATTTTGCGGAAGAACATGCCGATGATTTTATAGTTGAAGCGAGTGATGTTAAAACTTTTGTTCCTTTGAAGCAGAAAAAATTAAACAAATATACATCAGGGAAAGTTTTGCTTTTCGCGGGTTCAAAAGAATATGGCGGCGCGGCGGCGCTTGCGGCAAAGGCGGCATTCAAATCGGGCGCTGGCGCGGTAATGCTTGCAATTCCGGATTCTTTGCAAAAGATTTTACTGCAAAAACAGCCGGAAGCGGTCATTCAGTTTTACGGAGAAAAAGAGACAAAATATCTTTCGTCTAACTTTTATCATTCCTTAGTAGAAAAAATAGTATGGTCAGATGTTATTGGAATTGGACCGGGTCTTGGCAAGCGCGAAGAAACAATGGAGTTTGTCCGGGTTTTATTACAAAAGCACAAATCAAAAAAAATTGTTATTGACGCCGACGCTATTTATGCCTTGCGAAAAAAAGCATATCTAAGGTATAATTTAAAGAACGTTGTTTTTACTCCTCATCTTGGAGAATTTTCATCTTTAATTAATGTTGACAGAGATTTAATTGAAAAAGATTTGCTCCACTATGGAAAAGAATTTGTTAAAGAAACAAAATCAACATTGATTCTTAAAGGACCAAGAACAATAGTATTTTTTGCTGATGGGCTCGCATTCATAAACCCAACCGGAAATACGGGGCTTGCTAAATTTGGTAGTGGCGATGTTTTGACCGGAATACTTGCAAGTTTTTTAGCTCAAATTAAAAATGTTCGACACGCCGTTTTGAGCGCTGTTTATATTCACGGATTTGCGGCTGATCAATTACAGATGAAAAAGTCCTCGTATGGATATACTGCAAGCGAAGTTGCAAATCAAATTCCCTTTACTTTGAAAGAACTGAATAATGCTCTATAACTTTTTTGATAGAAACAAACTTTTCTCGGTTTACCTTCCGTTGGTACTCTATTGGATTGTGCTTTTTGTCGCAACAACACTTCCCGCAAAGCAAATTCCCAAAACCGGAATCAACGATAAACTTGAGCATTTACTCGGTTATTTTTTGTTGACATTTTTACTAAGTAACGCTCTTTTTTTTCAGAGCAAATACAAAATAGGTAAACGGGCGCCGGTTAGTTTCGCATTGCTAATAGCGGCTTCCTACGGCGTGGTTGATGAATTGCATCAGCTGATTATTCCCGGTCGTTCGTGCGATTTATTCGATTGGATGGCTGATATTGCCGGCGGTCTTGCAGCGGCAGGGTTCTACTTTATTATCAAAGAATATTATTTTAAACAAAAAGTTAGAGTAGTAAACTAACAAATTCAATTTCTCTGTATCTAAATTATGAGCGATTATTAATTATGCCGGCGAGAAGAAAAAAGCAAAGTTCTTTATTTTCAGTTAAGGAGATTCTTCTTTTCCTTCTGCCGCTTTTAAATTTGCTCTTACTTTTTGGAATAAAATATAAAAACCAGAATCTGTCTTTTGCAGATTTTAAGGTTTCATATTTAGGGAATGAACTCAATCTCTTGTTTGTCGTTGTTTTACTTATTGAACTCATTGTTTTATCTATAAGATATAAAGGTAATTTTTCAAAATCGTTTAGCATTGCTGTTAACTTACTGATAGCGCAAACGCTATTTCTTTTTGCTGCAATTTTAATTGTGGGACTTGATATTCATCTTCCGGGCGGGTACATTTTTAGTTTTCCAGTTTCAAAAATAATTCTGTGGCTTTTGTTTTTTAGTTCGCAATTCATCCAGTTTTTACTTATTAGTTATAGCTGGCTCATCATTGTAAAGTCAAGCTCGCTGCTCTTTTTACGAACAATTCTGAACAGCGTTTTTATGGCGATATTTTTGTACGGGTTTGTTTTTTTGTACTCGTTTGGAACGGCGCCTGCGGATGAAAAGAATGAACCTTCGGGTGAAGTTGGAGTAGTTCTTGGCGCTGCGGTGTGGTCGAACAATGTGCCAAGTACCATTCTAATGGAGCGGCTTAATAAAGTAAGAGAACTTTACTTAAAGAAAAAAATAGTTAAGATTCAACTTACCGGCGGAAACGCGCCGGGAGAGTTATCTGAAGCTGAAGTTGCGTTTAATTATCTAACTAAATTTCCCGTTGATCCGAAAGATATTTGGGTTGAAACAAAAACAGCTTCTACTACTGAACAAATTCGTTTTATAAAAACTGAATTGATTGAAAAAAAAGCAGTTAAAAAAGTGGTTATTATCTCTGACCGCTTTCACTTAAAGCGAATTAATGAAATAAGTAAGTTTTATAACTTGAATGTGAAACTTAGCGGATCAAATGTTACGCTGAATTCAAAAAGTTTGGTATATTACAAACTACGAGAGGGAATGGCTCTAATCAATTTTTGGCTTTTTGCAATCTAAACAATAAAAAATATGACACAGATAAAATTTATCAGAAGAATCTTGCGTGAAAAAGTAATGCAGATTTTATATGCGTACGAATTAAACAATGAAAATCTTGAAACAACTAAAAACGGTATTCTTGCCGATGTTGAACTTCTTGAAGATAGAAAATTTGTTGAACAGCTTCTCAGCTGCGTCGTTCTTCACAAAAACGAGATTGATGCTGAAATAAAAAAAAGAGTAAGCAATTGGGAAATTGAAAGAATCGCTATGATTGATAGAATTCTTATGCGAATGGGAATGTGTGAAATGGCTTATCTGGAAGATATTCCCCCGAAGGTTTCTATTAATGAAGTAATTGAAATTGCAAAAACCTTTAGTACTGCTGCGAGCGGAAAATTTATTAACGGAATTCTTGACGGGTTTTTAATTGACTTGAGAAAGTCGGGAATGTTACATAAATCAGGTAGGGGACTGATTGACGAAACTCCCGAAAAACTGCATAACTCGAATGAATGCTAAGCTAAAAATATTTGTTTGGACGTTGTTCGACTTTGCCAACACTTCGTTTTCAATTATTATTGTAACATTTCTTTACGCTGTCTATTTCAAACAAGTTGTAAACAACGGTAATCCAATCGGAGATTTATATTGGAGTTTGGGCACCAGTATTGCCATGCTTCTAACTGCCATCATTTCTCCGGTGCTGGGAGCTATTGCCGATTATTCTGCCGGCAAAAAAAGATTTTTACTGTTTTTTACAGTACAATGTATTCTTGCAACAGCCCTTTTATTTTTCGTGGAAAAGGGGAATGTTCTTTTAGGGTTAATTTTGTTTGTCATTGCAAACGTTGGGTTTGAAGCCGGATTGGTTTTTTATGACGCATTTCTTCCTGAGATAACTTCACCTAAAAATTATGGAAGAGTGAGCGGGTATGGTTTTGGAATGGGGTATGTGGGTTCGTTAGTCTGCCTTGCGCTTGTTTATCCGTTCATTCAAGTAAACCAAATTAAAATTACTTTTCTCATTGCGGCGTTATTTTTCCTCGTTTTTTCACTTCCACTTTTTTATAAGTTGCGCGATACAAGAAATAAAGTTGAAGTTGCAAATGGCTATTTAAGCATTGGGTTTAACAGAGTTCTTTGGACGATAAAACATATTAAAAATTACAAAAACTTGTCGCTCTTTCTGCTTTCATATTTTTTTTATATCGAAGGAGTGAATACGGTAATTTTTTTTTCTGGAAATTACGCAAGCTCCACGCTTCATTTTTCAAACAGTGAATTACTTATCTTTTTTATCACTGTACAAACAACGGCAATTTTAGGCTCTGTCATTTTGGGAATTGTTGCCGACTCGATTGGACAAAAAAAAACAATTATGATAAGTCTGGTTATTTGGTTGATGACAATCTTGCTCGCATATTTTACACAGCAAAAAGAACTTTTTTATGTGGTTGGTCTTTTAGCTGGAATTGCTATGGGGTCAAGCCAATCCACCAGCAGATCATTAATGTCTAAACTAACACCGGACGAGAAAAAAACAGAATTTTTCGGGTTTTATTCTTTCTTCGGAAAAAGCTCGGCTATAATTGGTCCCTTAGTTTTTGGATACATTAGTTACCTTACCGGAAATCAGCGGTATGCGATCAGTTCAATTGCTTTTTTCTTTATTGTTGGATTGGCAATTCTTTTTAAGGTAAAAGACCTAGAAGTAACTGTTTAAACAGAAAGAAGAATTTTCAACTCACCCTCAAGGGCAACCCCTTTATTTCTCGCATACCAAAGATGTAGTTGTTCAACGAATGCGTCGTGTTCCATTCCTTCACTTTTAAGTCTGGTAACGAGTTGTTGCGCCTCTTTTGGACGAGGTCCCCAGCGGAATATTTCATTTCCATTTTTATCAAAAGAAAGAAGAATGGGGATGCTTCTTGTTCCATTGGTCAAGTACAAATCCATAATATTCAGATTATCATCACGCTCAATTATTTGTAATTCGATCAGTGGATTTATTTTTGCGACTTCTGCAATCGCGGGTAGATTCTGTGCGGAATCGCCGCACCAACCTTCCGTTATTACTACCCAATTTTGTTCCGTTTTTATGGAAGATAAAAGGCGCCTTAATTCATCAGAAACCTTAAAAGTTTTCTCAACTCGTTTCATCCTTTGAAGATTGAGTCTTGTGTACGTGTGCAATTTTTTCGCTTCAGTATCTAATTGAACGGAAGAATCAGAAATATTTTTAGTCTCAATTTTATTTACAAATGCTTCATAGGTGAAACTTCGGGCAATAGGTTTTCCTGCAATTTTTGAGAGTGTCATAATACCTTTTTGTTTTTGTGAAAGTAGGATGCAGAAAACCAGAAAAGGATTTGAACTTATTTTGTGGTCATGCGAAAAACTCCGTCCCAATCTTTAGGCGGAGGAAATTCGATGAAGTGCATGCATCGTTTTAAATAAACAAAAGATGGGTGATCGTTCGACTTGATATTTTTTGCTTCGGCAAATTTGGTCGCCGCTTCTTTGAATTGGAATGCTTTGTATAAAGCCAATCCGTCATTAAAAATAGAGAGACAGTCTGTCATGGATTTATCAAGTTGTTCATCTTTAAACGCAATAAGTTCATAAACTATTACAGGTTTTGTTTTCCCTTTTACCACGAGCGCATCAAGCTCCCGCATGATGAAATCTTCTTTGACTATTTCATAGGTTGACTCTGAAACCATCGCATAAGTACCATATTCTTTATTGGCGCCTTCAAGTCTTGAGGCGAGGTTGACAGAATCTCCCATAACGGTGTAATCGAATCGCTCACTTCCTCCCATATTTCCGACGACCACTTCACCGGTATTAATTCCCATTCGCACTGAAATTTCTGTTTGTCCCTCCGCACGCCATTTTGCTCTAAGTTCAGCTAAACGCTTCTGCATTAATAAAGCGGTTTTACAAGTTTGATAGGCATGATCTTCAATCGGAAGAGGAGCTCCCCAAAAAGCCATCACCGCATCACCGATATATTTGTCAAGCGTCCCTTTATTCTCAAAGACGAGGCGGGTCATCTCCGAAAGGTATTCATTTAAAAATGCAACCAATTCTTCCGGTTTTTTTGTTTCTGAAAAAGTAGAGAAACCTGCAATATCACTGAAGAAGATTGAGAGTACTTTTCGTTCACCGCCAAGGCGCATTTTGTCTGGATCAGCAATCAAATCATCAACAACCGTAGAGTTAACATATTGGCTGAACATTCCTTTTATCTGTGCTTTTTGTTTCCGTTCAGTTATAAAGTGATATGCGGTGCTGCCGACATATCCGAGTACAAACGCAAGCGCTGGGCTAATCACATTGAAAACAAATGAAAAATGCGTGAAGAGATAGAATGAAAGTTCTCTTAAACCGAAGACGGCTCCGGCGAGTAAAAAAATGTTGGCAAGTTCTAATAAACCACCTCTCTTTGATTTAATTCCCTTCAACAAAGACGAAAGATAAAAACTTAAAAATGTTGCTAAGAAGATTAACATAATTTCTTGAGCAAGCGACTCTTTCGTTAAAAAATCTTTATTAATAATATTCTGAATCGCCGTTGCGTGGATTTCTACCCCATACATCAGATTATCGCCTTTTTTTTCTCCCTTAGAAAAAGAAATTGGTTTTATATCTTGATCTTCCGGCTCGGTTGAACCAATTAATACAATTTTATCTTTAAAAATTCCGGATTGCAGTAAACCGATATCGGGGTCATCCCAGGTGTTAATTTCTTCTTGATAATCGTCTTCATCTTTTGTTTTGAACTCTTTATCGTCTAACACTTCCAAAAAATTATAATGAAGAAATGTGTTATCCGGTCCATAGTAATTTATCAACATAGAAGTTTTATCAAACTTCGGGATCTCAATATTATTGAGTACAAAAAAATCATTCTGTATTGTAATAACTTCATCGTTTTTGAGGTTGAAGAATTTATTTAAAATTGCAAAACCAAAAGTCGGAAGATATTTGTCTGAGGCTTCAGAATACATCATCGGAACATAACGGCGTATCACCCCATCGTTATCGCTAATTACTCTAACGATACCTATTGAACTGTCCGCATCAAAAAAAATGTTATCATAATTTTGGTGTTCTTTTCGCATCTGAAACTCAAGTTGACCCGTAACTTCTGTTTTGCCGGCAACAACAACATTTTTTGCTTTTCGTAAAATAGTAAACAGAAGGCTATCGTTTTCAGGAGCAAATCTATCAGGGCTGGACATAACAACATCTATTCCGACAGCCTTCACTCCGGCTTCATAAAGATTTTCAATAACTTTTGCGAATAAATAGCGGGACAAGGGAAGAGAATTATATGGCGGATTGATTCCCTTTATCGTTGAGTTGTTCAGATCGAGAATGATAACATCAGATTTCTTTTTTATTTCTTTTGCGCCGCGGTGCGCAAAACGCTCATCAATTTGTTTTAGATCTAATTCTTTAATGCTTGGCAGTGGAAAGAAAATGTCAAGCGTAATGAACGCAACAAAAAAAGCAATCCCAAGGCTAATTACTAAGTTGATCAACCATTTGGGAATGCTTTTAGAATTTTTCATTAAAGGTTATTGCAGATAGAGCTGGGTTGTTAATCCTATAATTATATCATTCGCTTTTAATTTGTTCGAAAGTGAAGTTACAACATCATAGCGCGTATAATCATAGTTGAGATATCTTAGCTGGCATTGAACTGTTAAATTGGGCATTACATAATAAAGTGCGTTTGCGTCAAGCGAAGTTCTTTTATAATCTCCAAAACTCGGGCTAATTGAACCGGAGAGAAGAAGTTTTTCTTGCATCATCGAATAATTAGCTCCGAGCGAAAGTGAAAAATAGCTAAAAGTTGAAACTGCAACTTTGGAACTATTCATACTTAGATTTAAACTCGAACTCAAATTTTCCAACCATCGGGTTCCGCTCGAAATAGTTGCTGAAGTATTTGATATATCATAGTTAGCGTAAGACTTATCGTCTCTTGTAGAAGTAACAAAACTTAACGAAACCGAATGACGGTAATGCCAATCAAAATTATAAGAAAATTGTGTTGATATTCTGTTCGTAACGTCATTGAT
>Ga0172371_10008926_pt1 | contig 13894 bp, 14 predicted proteins | sample Lak12m_FD_114543 | JGI IMG/M metagenome (GOLD analysis project Ga0172371, IMG submission 114543) | Freshwater microbial communities from Kabuno Bay, South-Kivu, Congo - kab_022012_12m | ecosystem: Environmental > Aquatic > Freshwater > Lake | place: Democratic Republic of the Congo: South-Kivu... | reverse complement strand
TGGCGCGATACCTCGAGCGTGTTTTTGAACTGGACGAAGATGGCCTGGGCTGTCTCGGGACGCAGGTATGCCACGTTGTCTGCGCTTTCCACCGGCCCAACGTACGTCTTGAGCATCAGGTTGAACGCCCGCGGCTCAGTCAGCAGACTGCCATTCTCAGGGTTGTAGCGAGTCGAGTCCTGGACCTCATCGAAGCGCTCGCCTTCCAGGTGCGGATTCTCAATCCCCCGCTGCTGATAGAACTGCCTGGCCGGCTTGCGGGCGTAGTCAGCGTGCTTGCCGCTGGCGATCAGCACCGAAAAAGGGTCCTTGCACTCCTTGCCGGCGGTGGCATCCGTCGCGCCGGTGTAGAAATAGGCCGTGCCGCTCTGCGGCTCGATCTGGTCGGCGCGGAAGCGCTTCTTCGTCAGGAGACAATCCACCATCAAATCGCTGAATGTGCTGGTGTGGCCGCTGGCTTCCCAGATTCGCGGATGCATGATGATGGACGCGTCAAGGCCGACTACGTCATCACGCAACTGGGTCATCGAACGCCACCAGGATTCCTTGATATTGCGCTTGAGCTCCGCGCCGAGCGGACCGTAATCCCAGAAACCATTGAGGCCCCCGTAAATCTCGGAAGATTGATATATGAATCCGCGTCGCTTGCAGAGCGAAACGATCTTTTCCATCAGCTCACTGGTTTTTGGTTCAGCCATAGGGCGCGCAGTGTCTCAAAGTGCCCCCGCATGTCAAGGTGGGGTGCAGCCCGGCGGCGCCATCCAGTCGGCGGATCTCAACCCATGCTTGAATCCCTCGCGGCCCGCAACCGCCTTCGCGCGGCGGGCAGCCGCAGGCCCTGAACCATCAACCGGACATGGGCCCAGAAGATGTGCCAGAAATCGTGCACGGGGCGGAAATGTGAAAGGCGCGAGGTTGGGGCCGCGTAGTCCGCTTGCACCGGCTGCGGGCGTAGTGGGATCCCCGCCCACGCCGCTTTTACCATGACCTCGAGTTCGTAGGCATACCGATCGGACCTCACCCGGAGCCGCTGGATCGCCGACAACGGATAGGCCCTGTAGCCGCACTGCGTGTCCGGCAATCGCAGCCCCGTCTCGAGCCGGAAACAAAACGCAGAGAGCGCGTTGGAGAGCCGGCGGGCGAGCGGGGCCCGCGCCGCCTTCAGGTCCCGAACGCCGGTTATCAGGGCCTCGGGCTGCTCACGACAGCAGGTGGCGAATCGCGCGAGGGCATCGGTTGGGTGTTGGCCGTCCGCATCAATGGTAATGGCGTGGGTGAAGCCGAGCGCGTCAGCCTTGGCAAAGCCGGCCCGCAGAGCGGCCGCCTTGCCGCGGTTAACCGGCAGCGTGAGGAGCGTGATATCACTTTCCCGCGCGAGAATCTCCGGCCCCTGGTCGGTAGAGCCATCGTCCACGACGATGACCGGAAACGCGCCCCGGGATTCCCGCACGATGCGCCCGACGGTCGCCTCGTGATTATAAACGGGGACCACCACACAGATGCGCGGAAGGGTCTGCATGTCTCGCGCCTTCACGGGAGCCAAAGTCCCGCGGCCGGCTTGATTTCAGGCACAGACTTTGCCGATTGCACCACCCCACTGTACCAGAACCCGGCGGGCGGCGGAATGCCCAAAGCATAGGATTTCAATTACGAAATGAATGACAACGCCCACCTGAGGCGCTATTGTAGGCGGGCAGATTCATGGCCATGAAAAGCAAACAACCGGATGCGACCGAGCTTGAGGCTGAGCTCATCACGCTCAATGCCTTGGTGCGAGAACGACGACAGCAATTGGCACGCCTTAAGAATTGTCCGAATCCGCACTGTCCCTGTCGCGTCGTTTGGCGCGAGGTGGTCGAGCAGAAGCTCGCGGGCCAGGTGGGAAAAATCCGGCGCAACGTCCGCTCCCGACCGCGCACAACCGCCAAGGCCAGGCGACGGTCGCGCAAATCAGAATAGCATTCTAACGAGGCTGATGCTCTGGCGACTGACCTTTCGCGTTTAAGGGTTCTACCGCACACGCCCCCCCGCATGAGCAACGAGCACCCCAATGCCCGTTTGATGGTGCGGCGAAGCACGAGCGGCTCGCTCGTGCTGGAGATCGCCGGCGACTGGCTCGCCCGCGCCGGCCTGCCGGGGACTGATACTGTGGAGCGGGAACTCGCGGCGGCGGGCGGAGTCAAAGCGCTCGAGTTCGACACCCGCGCCCTGGGACGCTGGAACAGCGGTCTGATGACGTTCATCCTCAAGTGCCATGCTCTGTGCCAGGCCAACCAGCTTGCGTTTCGCGCCGAGACCCTGCCGGCGGAGGTGGCGAAACTCATTCAGCTCTCGCAGGTCGTGCCCGAGAAGAAGGACGCGGTCCGCACGGTCCGCGAGGCTCCGCTCCTGCCGCAGGTGGGCGAGTCGGCTATTGAGGCCTGGACCGGCACCCGGCGGATGCTCACGTTCATCGGTGAGAACGTCCTGGCGTTCCTCAACCTGCTGCGCGGCCGCGCGCAGTTTCGCTGGGCGGACGCCTTCCTCGTCATGCAGGAATGCGGCCCGCAAGCGCTGGGCATCGTGGCCCTGATCAACTTCCTGATTGGCCTGATCCTGGCGTTCGTGGGCGCGACGCAGTTGACCCATTTCGGTGCTTCTATCTACGTGGCCGATCTTGTGGCCATCGCCACGGTGCGGGAAATGGGCTGCATCATGACCGCCATCATCATCTGCGGCCGCACGGGCGCGGCCTTCGCTGCGCAGTTGGGCACGATGAAGGTCAACCAGGAAATCGAAGCGTTTCAGACCTTCGGCATCTCGCCCGTCGAGTTTCTGGTCCTGCCGCGCATGCTGGCGTTGGTGGCGATGATGCCGCTGCTGTGCCTATTCGCGGACCTCATTTCCATCGCGGGCGGGTTCCTGATCTCGACTCTGATGCTGAATATCACGCCGGTGCTTTACCTCAATCGCACGGTGGAGGCCATCTCGCTGACGTCCTTCCTGCTGGGAGTATTCAAGGGCGCCTTCTTCGGGGTGCTGATCGCGCTGACCGGTTGCCTGCGGGGCATCCAGTGCGGGTCAAACGCCGCGGCGGTGGGCCAGGCCACCACCTCGGCGGTAGTCACAGGCATCACCGCCATCATCGCATCGGACGGCATCTTCGCGGTGATCTGCAACGCGCTGAAAATCTAGGCCCATGAACGCGGATACCCAGACTCCCAAGATCGAGATTCGCGAGTTGACCCTGGCCTACGGCTCCTACGTCGTGATGCGTAACATCAACGCCCGCATCCAGCGCGGGGAGATCTTCATCATCATGGGCGGCAGCGGCTGCGGGAAAAGCACCCTGCTCCGGCAGATGATCGGCCTCAAAGAGCCCGCGCAGGGCGACATCTTTTACGACGGTGTCCCGTTCTGGCAGTCGAGCGACGAGGAACGCCAGAAGCGCCTGCGGACGTTCGGCGTGGCCTTCCAGGGCGGCGCGCTCTGGAGCTCAATGACCCTGGCGGAGAACGTCGGCTTGCCGCTGGGCGAGTACACTGATCTCTCCGCCGCGGATATCGCCGAGATTGCCCGCCTCAAGCTGGCCTTGGTCGGCCTGAAAGGCTTCGAGGATTACTACCCGGCGGAAATCTCGGGCGGCATGTGCAAGCGCGCCGGCCTGGCCCGCGCCCTGGCGCTGGACCCCGAGATCCTGTTCTTCGACGAGCCCTCGGCGGGCCTCGACCCCATCAGCTCGCGCAACCTGGACCAATTGATCCTGCAATTGCGCGACAGCCTGGGCGCCACCTTCGTCGTGGTCTCGCACGAGCTGCAGAGCATCTTCGCGATCGGCGACAACTCCGTGTTCCTGGACGCCAACACCCGCACCATGCGGGCGCAAGGCAACCCGCGCGCACTGCGGCAAGACTCGACCGATCCCTATGTGCGCGAATTCCTGACCCGCGGCGAATCCGCCCCCGCCCCACCGGCCCCGGAACCCCTTCGCGTCTGAATCGCTACCGTCTATGAGCAAGAAAGCCAATCCTACTTCCATCGGACTGTTTGTCATTATCGGGCTGGCCCTGGGCGTCGCGGGCCTGCTGTTGTTCAGCTCCGCCCAGCTCTTCAGCCGTTCTTTCCGGTGTATTCTCTACTTCAATGGGTCTCTTAGTGGATTGAGCCAGGGCGCGCCGGTGAAGTTCCGTGGCGTCACCATCGGCTCGGTGGCCAAGGTCATGATTCACTCCAACCAGGCCACCAACGACTACACCATGCCGGTAATCGTTGACATCCAGGACAAGCTGCTCCAGGAGCGGCTGGAAGATGCACGCCTGTTCCGCGACCGAAGGAGCTTCGAGGTGGCGGTGGCCCGGGGGCTGCGCGGAAGCCTTGAAGCGGAGAGCCTGGTTACCGGGGTGCTCTATGTCGAGTTGGCATTTGTTACCAATGCGCCACCGCCGGTGTTTCATCAACTGAAGCCGCTGTTCGTGGAGATTCCCACCCGGCCAACCGATATTCAGCAACTGATGCAGAATATCGCTCGCGTGGACTTCAAGGGGCTCGAAGCTCGGCTGGGCGCCCTGATTACGAGGCTGGATTCGACGATCAGCAGCCTGAACCTCGGCGAGATGAGTGCCCGCGTCACGAACCTCCTGGCTTCGGTGAATCGCGTCGTAACTTCGCCGGAAATTACGAACACGCTGAGCTCGATCCAGCAAACCATGGCCGAATACCGGTTGCTGGCGGAGAAATTGAACAGCCGCGTGGACCCACTCGCCGCCGACGTCACCAACACGCTGGCGCAGGCCAGTCAGACCATCGCCCAGCTTCGCGGGGCGGTCCAGGATCTGCGCGGCATGCTGGCGCCGGATTCACTCCTGCAACACGATCTTTCGCTGGCGCTGGAGCAGCTTGCCGGCGCCGCCCAGTCCGTCTCCTCGCTCGCGGAATTCCTCGAACGCCATCCCAATTCACTCCTCACTGGCCGGGAAAAGCCCCCCAAGAAACCATGAACCATCCGCCGCTCCTGATTCGTTCTCTGCTCGCCGCCGCCGCCTGCATGTGCTTGTGCGGCTGCCTCAACCTCAAGCCCGCCGCGGTTACCACAAGATACTTCGTCCTGAATCCGCGGCCCGCCGCGGCGGCGCCCGGGTCGCCCGCGCTGGCCGTCGGGGTCGGCCCGGTCAAGCTCCCGGCCTATCTCTTCAAGGATTCGCTAGCCGTCCGCAAAGGCACCAATGAAGTCGAATACCTCGACAACGCCCTGTGGGCTGAACAGCTCCAGAGCGGCTTTCACCGGGTCCTCGCCGCCAATCTCGCCGCGCTGCTGCCCACCGACCAGATCCGACTCTCAACCTGGCGCCGGGAAGACGTCGCGCTGGAAGTCCATGTCGCGGTCGAGCAGTTTGACGTGGACCGCACCGGGACGGGGGTGCTAGTGGCCTGGTGGCGCATTCTCTCACCGGGCGGGGAGAGGACTTTGAAGGCCGGGCAGTTCCGCGCCGCGCGCGAGGGCGCGCCGCCGCAGGCGGACCCGCGGGGAGCAACGGCCACCCTCAGTGAATTGCTGGGCGACCTTGGCCGCGAGTTGGCGGAAACGATGCGCATCGTGGCCGGTCATGGCCTCGCGTCGCCTTGAGCGGCAATCTCACTCCTTCTTCGCCTCGCCTGGCTCAACCGCCTTCTCGATCACCTTCAACTGATTCGAACTGTTGAGGATGATCTGAGCCTTGTCCCGGTATTCTTCGATCCGGCCTTTGATCTCAACCTGCTTGCCTTCCAGCGTCTTGAGGTCGCCGAACTGGTTGGTCGCGCGCGAAAAGACAACGCAGGAGAGTGGCGTTTCCGGGTGCTTCCTGTCCAGGTTCACATATACCAGTTTCGGGCGAATCGAGACCTGGGCCACCTTGCCGGTCACGATGACCATCTCCTGGTAATGCTTCTCGGCCTCGGCTGCCGAGATGCGCTTGAGCGAGGAGGTTTGCGGCGCTTCGGCTTTGGGGTCCTGGGCGACGGCGCACAAGGACACCAATCCGAATACAGCGGCAATCGCGATGACAGTCTTCATGCGGGAGAGTCCTAACCCCAGGCGCAGACCCCGGCAAGCAAAAAGGCGCATGTGTCGCAGCCGCCCAAAGGCCAGCAGCGCCGGCAAGGCGCACAGCACCCCTCCTGGCGGTAGATCGTCGGCTACCTCGAACTGAAGAGGCACCTCGCGGAGCAGCCCCATTGCTGCCATCACCCGCTCCAGTCACCGCGTCTCAGCGGCACGAGAGCCAGCGTCCGTATTGGCCCTGCCGCATGTAGGCCCGCTCCGAGCCGTCGGCCAGAACCTCGTAGAGCTTGGTGGCGCGCACGCGATACCGCCGATGACACGACAGGCATTCGTACTCCACCAGTCCCGGTTCCTTCTGTTCGGCTTCCGCCGGCTTGATCATGAGCCAGCGATTCTGGGCCTCAGTCGGCCAATTGCCGGATTGCTGCCGGCCACAGCGGCAGGAAGGAAGGTCTTTAATCGGAAGTTCTCGCGTGGCCGGAGAAGGGCTGGTCGGCGTTGTCATGGTATGCGGATGGTTACTCTTGCCACCTCAAGACTGCGCTCATCAGCCGCGATTTCAAGCCTCAATTTCAACCCAGCGCAGCAATTTCTGCGCCGAAAGACCCTACTTCTGCAAGGCAACCGTTGGCGAAGCGCAAGCGCGGGCTCTGAGCGCGGGCCAGGTGAAGTAAAGCCGACGCCAAGAGTGTCCCCGGTTCCCACCAATGCCGTCTCGGAGTGACCCCTGTCAGTTCGCAGGGGCGATCCGCGGCTGTGGGCAGACTCGACGGGCGGCTCAGGCTGAAGTATATGGGTGGCCTTGGCGCCGTATCATTATGGAACAAAACACGGTCATGTGTGGTTTTCTTCGCCGCCGGCAATGCCTACGGCCCACTCTCCGGGGCTGGCTTGTGCTGCTTGTGGCCTTCGCTGCCTGCGCCTTCGTCGGTCTGCGTGAAATCGGGAGGTTTCTGGCCGTTAACGATCCGGTCCCGGGCGGTGTGCTGGTAGTCGAGGGCTGGGTTCCCGACTATGCGCTGGAAGCGGCCATGGCCGAGTTTAACCGGAACCACTACGAAAAACTGATTGTCACCGGAGTTCCGCTCGAGCACGGTGCTCCTTTGTCCGAATACGAGAACTACGCCCATCTCGGGGCGGCGGTTCTGCTCAAGCTGGGTTTGAGCACTAACGTTGTCCAAGCCGTGCCAACCCCGGCGGTTCGCCGGGACCGGACCTACGCCATGGCGAGGACCTTGAAGCATTGGCTGCGCGAAAATGGCTTGTCCCCAACCCAAGTCAACCTGATGACTGTGGGACCCCATTCGCGCCGGTCGCGTTTGCTCTTCGAGAAGGCGTTGGGAAAGGATTTTGCCGTCGGGGTAATGGCGATTCCCTGCCGCGATTTCGATTTGGCGCATTGGTGGCGTTCCAGCCAAGGCGTGCGGATTGTCTTGGGTGAAACGCTCGCTTACGCCTACGCCCGATTCCTGTTTGCCCCGCCGCGAAGCAGCCCCCGTGCGGACGAGCCTGAAGCGATGCGGTAACCGGCGGCCCGAGCCGACGCGGGAGGGAAACGGGCTAAAAGGGTAGAACTACGCTCACGGTCGTCCCGTGGCCGGCACGAGACCTGATCTTAACCTTGCCCTGGTGCGTCTCCACGATGCGCGCCACGATGGCGAGGCCTAATCCGGTGCCGCCGGGCTTGGTCGTGCTCAGGACCGATTTGAAAGCTCGCCGACGTTGTTCCTCGCTCATGCCGTGGCCGGTGTCCTTGAATTCCACGGCAACATGCGTCGGCTGCGGAGCACGGCGCGGGGTGCGCAGGGCACGCGAGGTGATCGTCAATGTCCCGCCCTGCGGCATCGCTTCTGCGGCATTGAGGATCAGGTTGAGGAACGCTTGCTCCAATTGCGTCGGCGCGCCCGCGACTGCCGGCAGATCGGGTTGAAGGCGTTGGATCAATTGAATGTTCTGGTGCCTGAGCTTGTGCCGGACCAGCAGGCTCAGTTCATCAATCAACTGGTTCAGATTGACGGGCGCCATTTCGGGTTCCGTCTTGCGGGCAAAGTTGAGGATCTGCTCGACGATCTGATTCAACTGTTCAATCTTCTCCTCAATAATCCCGGCATCCTTGGCGCGGGGGTCGCCGGCGGGGAACTTCAGATCGAGCGAGTGGTAGAGCATCTTCACCACCGTGAGGGGGTTGCGAATTTCGTGCGCCACCTCCGCGGCGAGCAAGCCGAGGGCGGAAAGCTTCTCATTCCGGCGCAACTGCTCCTCGACGTCCACGACCTGCTCGTAGAGACGGGCTTTCTCGATGGCGATGGCGGACAACTCCGCCAGAGCGGAGAGAATCCGGATCTCTTCGTTGGAGAATCTATAGGGCTGCCCCGTATAGATGCTGAGGGTGCCGATGGCCTCGCCGCCGTAAAGCAGCGGCACACTCAGCAGGGCGACGAGTCCCTCGCTCCGTGCCACCGCCACGTTTTGATAACGGCTGGAGACCTGAACATTTTCCACTTGAAGCGGTTTCTTCCGGCGCACCACCACTCCGAGCAGGCTTTCCTCGACGCTCAAACGGGGCCGATTAACGTAGCGCCCGCTGGCGCCGAAGCTGGCGCGCAGTTCCAGCCATTCGCGGGTGTCGTCCAACAACATCAACGCGCCCACCTTGGCGCGCACCAAGAGGCAGGCTTCGCGGGTAATGGCGCCGAGGGCGTCATCCAAATTGAGGCTGGAATTGATGGTCTGGCTGACGCCCGCGAGCGATTCGAAGAGGCGGGCTTTCAGACGCAATTGCTCGTAGAGCCAGGTGTTGTGGATAACCCGGGCAGCTTGCACTGCCAGCGCTTCCAGCAGTTCCTGATCGTTCGCACTGAAGGCCTCGAGCCGGTCCGAGTCCACGTTGATCACGCCGCGCACCTCGCCGCTGACCTCCAACGGCACGGCCAGCTCAGAACGGACCTTGGACCGGAGCAGGACATAGCGCGAGTCCTTGGCGACATCACCCACGCGCGCTGGTTTGCCTGTCCGGGCCACCCAACCGGTGATCCCTTCACCGACCCTGAGCTTGAGGTCCGCCGCGCCGGCAGGCAAGCCGGTGGCGGCGTGGATTTCCAACCGGTCATTGATGGGATTGATCAGCACCAGCGAACCGCTCGAAGCGCGCATGAGTCGAACGGCCTGGTCCAGAATCAACTGCAGGGCCTCCTGCGGATCGAGGGTGGAATGGATGACCTCGCCGACCTGGTACAGCAGGTTCAGCCGGTCGAAGCGCGCTTTCAACTCGACGAGCTTGTCGCTCATCGGACTCGGGCCGTCAACCACAGGCCGGCCAGCCCAAAGGAGAGGTTAGGAAACCAGGCGGCGAGCCACGGAGCCAAAGCACCGCTGGTTCCGAGTGCCAAGCCGACTTGCTGCAGGACGAAATAGATGAAGCAGAGCACAATGCTGCTCGCCACTCCCACGTAAACATTCCGGCGCCCGCCGGCTGCGCCAAAGGGGATGGCGATTAGCACGACCACCAGGCACGTCCAGGGGGCGGCGAAGCGCCCATGCAGTTTGGTATGTAGCCAGGAAGCGTCAGAGGGCGACGGGTTGGGATGCAGGCGCAGGTAGTGCAGAAGCTCCATGATCGGCACGTCCGCCTTCCGGGCCGCCCGCAGCGAAAGACTGGAGCTAATCTTGATCTCGCTGTTGATCTCTTCCTGCGTCTCAGTGAATTCCGGCATGGCCAGCACATTGGTCTGCAAGGAAGGCACCGGCGGCAAATCCGTTTGCGCCGTCTCTCTGAACTCGCGCACGTTGTAGAACGTCCATACGCCGTTGACGGGGCGGGCCCGCTCGGCCTGCAACTGCCACGGTTTCGAGCCGTCCTGGACGCTCCACGTCACAATGGGCTCGATCATCTCGCCGGTCTGGGAATGATACACCCCGATGCGCCAGATGCGCCCGTCGCGGGCATTGTCGAAACACAGGTTGCGGAACTCTTTGCGCCCGGCCGTGCGAGCGGACTCCGGCAGATGCCGCTCCAGGATCGCTTTGGCCGCATCGTCGCTTTCCGGCGCCCAGAGTTCGTTGACCGCCAACAGCACCATGCCGCCGATCATTCCAACCGCCAGGTAGGGCGATGTCAAACGCCACAAGCTCACCCCCGCGGCCCGCAGCGCGGTGATTTCATTGTGCCGGGCGTGGTTGGTGAGGGCGTAGAGCAGCGACAGCAGCAAGGCGACGGGCAGCACGATCACCAGGAAATCCGGCATGACCACCACGTAGTACTGCGCGATGTCGCCGACGGACAACCCTCCCTTCCGGAAATCGCCCAGCGTCACGAACAGGTCCGACGAGACCCAAAAGATCAGAAACCCACAAAGACAAAAGCCCAGCGGGATAAGCAGTTCGCGCAACAGGTAACGGTCGTGTAGGCGCATGTGTCCGCAGCCTAAACAGCAGCGGGCCGCAAGGCAAGTGGCACGGCCGCTCGAAGTCCGCAAGTCGAAGGCTTACGCTGCGGCCTGATGGCAGGTGCCCTTTCCCTTCTCCACTGAGCTCGCTCGGTCCCCCGTCAATCCTCCGCCAGCCTGTGCGTGGCGGGCTTCCTCCGGCAGGTAGGCCGTGCGTCCACGGTGGTAAGGGTGTAGCTGTCCTCGAAGCTTCTCCCGCCCGAAGGACAAACCAGCGACCCTCGGAGATAGCTGCGAATGTCGTTGTAGGTAACTGCTTGCTGCTCATCCTTCTTCATGTCCAGCGACCATAGGTGAATCGCACCTTCAATCTGTTGCAGGTTGTTGATGCAAGTCGCTATATAGGCTCGCTCTTTGGCTTTCGCGTAGTTGGGGATCGCAATTGAAGCCAACAGGCCAATAATGGCTACCACGATCATGATTTCCACCAGGGTGAACCCGTCCTCGCCGCATGCGTTGTTTTTCATAACTCGATCTTGCTTTTTGGGCGGCGTGAACGAGGCAGTCGGCGGGTTATTATTATTACGATTACTGTTCACGTATTGCCGGCTGCCTGCCGCCAAGGGATCTAACAACCCTTGGGGGAGTTTGGTTGCGACGAAATACCAGGCGAGAAAGGGCTACCTGCTGGAATGGCAGGCATGCAAGGTCGGAAGTCAGCGGCACCTGCAAGCCGCGCGGTCTAGCGTGAAACGTCCGGCCTGCAACCCACGGCAGCCGCCCCGCCTCTTCCACGCAACCGTTAAGTAAGCACGGCCTCTTGTTTGATGATCCAATCGTAGCCTCTTTCTTCGAGTTCCAGTGCGAGTTGTTTGTCGCCCGTGCGGACGATGCGGCCACCCACCAGCACGTGCACAAAATCAGGCACGATGTAATTCAGCAGCCGCTGGTAATGCGTGATGACCAGTTGCGAGTTGTCCGCTCGGTGGAGCTTGTTGACACCATTGGCGACCACTTTGAGCGCGTCAATGTCGAGGCCCGAGTCCGTCTCGTCCAAAATAGCCAGACGGGGTTCCAGCACCGCCATTTGGAAAATCTCGTTTCGCTTCTTTTCCCCGCCCGAGAAGCCCTCGTTGACGGAGCGCCGCAGGAGGTCTTCATTCAATTCTAGCAATTGGATCTTATCCTTTACCAGCGTAAGGAACTCCATGGCGTCCAGCTCAGGCTGGCCCTTGTGCTTGCGGACTTCGTTCAGCGCGGACTTGAGGAAGTAGGTGCTGTTGACGCCGGGGATTTCCACCGGGTATTGGAACGCCAGGAAAAGCCCCTCGCGGGCCCGCTCCTCGGGATCCAGCTCAAGCAAGTCCTTGCCATCGTAAGATACCCGGCCGCCGGTGACCTCGTAGCCGTCTCGCCCGGCGAGGATGGCCGCCAGCGTGCTCTTGCCGCTGCCGTTCGGTCCCATGACCGCATGCACTTGCCCGGGGAATATCGTCAGGTTGATGCCCTTGAGGATCTGTTTGCCCTCCACGCCGGCGTTGAGGTCCTTAATATCCAATATCGCTTGTTTCATGCTTTCCTAATTTGCCTTCGCTGATGGCTGCCCGTTTACTCGCGCAGCCACGTTAACTCATATGAATTATGCAACCGATTTCGCGCCTTCTCCTGTCGGTGGCTGCGTGCGCGCAGCCGCTAACCCACACTGCCTTCCAGGCTTACCCCCAGCAACTTTTGGGCTTCGACCGCGAACTCCATCGGCAGCTCGCGGAATACTTCCTTGCAGAAGCCGTTGACGATCATGTTGACGGCGTCCTGGGTCGCCAGTCCCCGCTGGTTGCAGTAAAAGATCTGGTCCTCCCCAATCTTGGAGGTCGAGGCCTCGTGCTCCACGCGGGAGGAGGTATTCTTCACCTCGAGGTAGGGGAATGTGTGCGCACCGCACTTGTCTCCCAGCAGCAATGAATCGCACTGGGAGAAGTTGCGCGCGTGCACGGCGCCCTTCTGTATCCTCCCCAGGCCCCGATAACTATTCTGGCCATGCCCGGCCGAAATGCCCTTGGAGACGATCGTGCTGCGCGTGTTTTTGCCGATATGCACCATTTTGGTGCCCGTGTCGGCTTGCTGGTAATTGTTCGTCACTGCCACAGAATAGAATTCCCCGATCGAATGGTCGCCCAACAGGACGCAGCTCGGATACTTCCAGGTGATCGCCGAACCGGTCTCGACCTGCGTCCAGCAAATCTTCGAGCTCTTCCCTTTGCACAAGCCTCGCTTGGTGACGAAGTTGTAGATCCCACCCCGCCCCTGCTCGTCGCCAGGGTACCAGTTCTGCACCGTCGAGTACTTGATCTGAGCGTGGTCTAGCGCGACCAACTCCACCACGGCGGCGTGCAATTGATGCTCGTCCCGCATCGGCGCAGTGCAGCCTTCCAGGTAGCTCACCGACGCGCCTTCCTCCGCCACGATCAATGTCCGCTCGAACTGCCCGGTGTTGGCCGCATTAATGCGAAAATACGTGGACAACTCCATCGGGCAGCGCACCCCTTTTGGAATAAAGCAGAATGAGCCGTCGCTAAACACGGCGGAGTTCAGCGCCGCGAAAAAGTTGTCCGTGTAAGGGACCACCGTGCCCAGATACTTCTTAACCAGGTCCGGATGCTCTTGCACTGCCTCCGCAAAGGAACAGAAGACAATGCCTTTCTCCGCCAACTGCTTCTTGAAGGTCGTGCCGACCGAGACGCTGTCAAACACCGCATCCACTGCCACCCCGGCCAGGCGCTCCCGCTCCTTCAATGGAATGCCGAGCTTCTCATATGTCGCCAGGAGTTTTGGGTCCACTTCCTCCAGGCTCCGAGGCCCTTCGCCTTTCTTCTTCGGCGCGGAGTAGTAAACGGACTTTTGGTAATCAATGGGGGGATAATGCAGGTGCGGCCACGTTGGCTCTTTCATCGTCAGCCAATGCCGGTAGGCCTTCAGCCGCCACTCGATCATGAACTTGGGCTCGTGTTTCTTTGCCGAAATCAGGCGGATGATATCCTCGTCCAAGCCCGGCGGCGCCGAATCGGCTTCCACATCTGTGTAGAAGCCGTACTTGTATTCCTGCTTGACCAGACCTTCGATTGTCTCAGTTGCTGTGCTCATTTTAACTTAATACGCCGCATCTATCCCGGTTTCACGCCACCGATTGCAAGTAACTCACGTAGCTCATGCGAGACCGATCCGGCTCACCGTCCGTGCTTTCCATTTCCGCAGGCCGGGCACCGCCCATGAATGGCGACATCGTAACGCTCGGCCCGGTAGCCTTTGGGCAGCGCAATCCCCGGTGCGGCGGGCAGCTCTATGTCAAAGACGCTCTTGCACAGGTCGCAATAAAAATGTCCATGCTCGCGCATATTCGGGCAAAACCGTGTTGCCCCGCGCTCCAGCGTGACCTGGCGTGCGAGCCCGCATTCCACCAGGGCATCCAGGCAATTATAGACTGTCGCCATCG
>Ga0172371_10008925_pt1 | contig 13897 bp, 9 predicted proteins | sample Lak12m_FD_114543 | JGI IMG/M metagenome (GOLD analysis project Ga0172371, IMG submission 114543) | Freshwater microbial communities from Kabuno Bay, South-Kivu, Congo - kab_022012_12m | ecosystem: Environmental > Aquatic > Freshwater > Lake | place: Democratic Republic of the Congo: South-Kivu... | reverse complement strand
TCCGTAGAGCTTATCCTTAGCCAGGGCGCGGGAAATCATGTATATTGGATAGAATGCTCAAAGAATAAAAAAATAAACAAAATTTCTATAAACACAGCGCCTGTTAATATAGGTGAGATATTAAATAAAGAGCTTTTTAATGAACCTAAGCCAATTATCCTGACAAGCGCGACGCTTTCAACGGACAAAAGCTCTTTTAAATATTTTAAAGCCAGGATTGGCGCGGACACGGCAATAGAGCTGAAATTAGGCTCGCCATTTGACTATAAAAATCAGGTAAGGATGTATATAGCCAAAGACATGCCAAATCCTGACAATTTTACTGATTACGCGGTTAAGGCAGCAGACCGCATTAAAAGGTATCTGGAGCTTACTAACGGAAGCGCGTTTGTGCTTTTTACAAGCTATTCTATGATGAACAGCGTTTATGAAGAGCTCGAGGAACATCTGCTCCAGAGGGACTTCAATGTCTTAAGGCAGGGCAATGGTTTGAGCAGGAATAAGATGCTTGATAGCTTCAGAAAGGAGGCAGGGTCTGTGCTTTTCGGGGTGGACACTTTCTGGCAGGGCATAGATGTCCAGGGCAAGGCCCTTTCCAATGTAATTATAACAAAACTCCCCTTTAGCGTTCCAGATCATCCTGTAACTGAAGCAAGGATAGAGGATATAAAAAATAAAGGCGGGGACGCCTTTTTAGAATATAACCTGCCAGAGGCTGTGCTTAAGTTTAAACAGGGTTTTGGCAGGCTTATCCGCAGCAAAAAAGACACAGGCGTTATAGCCATTCTCGACAGCCGCATCATAAACAAATTCTATGGCAAGGCATTCCTTAATGCAATACCTAAATGCGAGGTAATAGTAGAATAAAATCTTTAAAAAATTATGATTGACAAAAATAATTAAAACGTTTAGAATAGTTGCATATTTATAATATATTTTAAAAACATTAAAAAGGAGGTATACAATGAAAAAGACGATTTTAGTAGTTCTTTTGTCATCTTTTCTTGCAATGTCCGATACTTATGCTTTTAGTATTCCGAAAAATGGAGCTTTAAGACCGCCTCTTGCTGGTTGGAGACAAACGCTTGCTAAATTAACAGATAGTAGAATAAGGACCGAATTAAAAGTTCCAGAAGGCCAAGCAAAAGAATATTTTACAAATGACTATCATTCTTATTGCTTAGCCGGGTTGTTTGCAAGGCCTGTAGATATTATACCTGATAGAGTAATAAATGCGGTCGAAAGAAAATTAGATACCTATATAAAAGAAGGGAAATTGTTGAGCGCTGTTGTTTTAGATTCTGCAGGGACAGATATTGATATCCATGTTACTCATAGGTATGGAGAGTTAAATGCAGCAGTGCAAAAATTAATTATTGAAGCTATGAGGGAAGGTGTTTTAGAAGCCCATAAGATGGGTTTATTAAAAGAGGAGATAGACCCATACTCTATGAGTTTGCGTGATTTATCTAGGCAATTAAGGGTTAAACATGCTACACATTCAATAAAGGAGAGAGGCTCAGAAGCAGTGGTGATCGCTAGGATAATTGGAGCAGGGGTTGGAGCCGCAAATATTAAACTATATCATGAGTTTTTTATACCAGGGTCTACCCCTTTGCAGAAATTAGGGTTTGTACCTGTAGTAGATACAAAAGGGAAACATAAAGATAAGCCTCCTGTTAGAGGTTTTAGGGCAGTTGTCAGAAGAACTGTAGATGTATTAAATGCGAATTACAATGGCCCTGTATGGGAATTTGAAAAATCTTCAGCTGCTACGATAGACGGGCAATACTATCCTTCTGTTGACCAAAGCTTAGAGCTTATGGGCCTCGTTAGCCAGCCTAATGATTATATAATTACTGCTATTTATCCAGTTGAAGGCAGCCTTTTGCCTTCAAGCGAGCCGGTTGTTACTGTAGTATATCAACCAGTATATGGAGAAGAGGGCGGGTTAAGAACTCTTAATCCTACGTTTATTTGCAGGAGCCAAAGCGGGGCAGACGCTGTAGGTGGAGTGGCAAGCATGTTTTATGACCCAAATTTTGTGCCTGGAGGAACCGGAGGAGATCATTATGTTGTGACCAAGCCGGCTACATTAAAAGAAGCTAGAAAAGCGCCTAAAGAAGGCACTGCTCATGTAGTGGTTTATGGTTGGCAAAGCAAAAGAAATGGAGTTATTCCTCAGGAAAGAGGCGGCGTTATCGATCATGTTGCTATGAATCCTACTGCCTTTGGTCCGGAAAGGAAATTAGCAGATTTTCTTGGTTCAGTTATGATTACTCATCAGTACGATCAGCCATATTTGGCGCCTTTTGCAGCTCAAGCAAGAGTAGCGGACATTAGACACAGACAGAGCGCTCTGTTTCAGCGAGCTCCAAAAGAGGCAGATGTAGATCCTCTCATGAGACACATAGAGGAAGGCGTGTCATCAGGTAGATTTATATCTGTTACTGACGATAAAGCTGACATGGGAGGAAAATTTGGGCATAACTATACTCCTGAGTATATGTTAGCTATTGATGTTGCAACTATAATAGAAGCTGTTGAAAGAGGCGAACTTGCCGATGGAAATATTATAGGTTTTACACAAAGAATGCGCAGGTTGCGAAACGGGACCACTACGAGCATAGGAGATGATAGTCATATTTTAATGTTAGGAGATAGGTCGCGCAATAGTTCGCAAGGGCATCAATTGTCATTTATGGCATTTACTAGAGGATATCTTGCTTCTATGGTAGGTAACACGCCTGATTTTGATCCTGAAAAACCTTATGGCAGGGCTCAGGATTTTGCAGGCAAAGAAGCAAAGGCAGCTATGAAAAATCCATATTTTTATTCTAAATTCAATGAACGATTTTTTCAAATATTGAGAGAGGTTATGCCATTAGATTATATGCAAATGGTGGATAACCTGGAAAAAGGATGGAAGTATTGGCAAGAAACAAAAACTGGCGTGGAGCTTGCCAAGACTTTTTCAGGGAATGTATCTAATCAAGGCATGGGTTCGGCAAGATATACTTTAGATATTGAAACTGGAGAAAGGTCTTTTGGTATATTAGCTGGAGATAAAATGGGCCCAGCAGCTTTAAATAGACCTATAAGGGAAGGTGTCTATGATGCGCTCAAATCCGGAAAATTTAGCAATGGTCTTGTTTTTGAGATATGGGACGCTAAGGCCTTAGACGAGGAAGGCAATATCCCTGTAGACGAATTGCCGGATCTATTTGTAGACGTGGAAGAATCAGCGTCCCAGTTATCAGACAAGTCAGAGCATGATTTTATTTTATCATGTTATTCTCAAGGCATCTTGCGAGCTGATTTGCCAGAGGCAGATAAAAAGAGATTAGCAGGCTTGCTTAAGAAATCCGGCTATGTCCCTTCTAAGAGGATATTTCTTGATGCGGAAAAGGATAGAGAAGCCATATATATATATTTAGCAGATTCCGATAGGTTTAACATAAAACAGGTTTGGGCTAAGACAAAACCTGGATGGGATATTACTGCTCCGGAAGACTTTTTAGATAGGCCAATGCTTGGCAGCTCAGTCACAAAATTAGGTATACTTGCAGGTGGAGAATATATAGGTAAAGACGATCCTGTTATGGTAGGAAATATAGTATTAATGGAGCATATATGGGGATTTTTGAAAAGTAATCCTTTAATCATCCAAGGAGATATGAATGGATCTCACTGGTTGGCAGCGCTTCCTACTAGATTTAGCTATGCGGTAGCTAATAAAGAAAGCCATCCTATTCTTGTAGGATTTCGCTATACTGTATCAGATGACGGTAAGCAATTGGTTGAAGCTGAAAGTATTTTTGATGGCAAGGATTATGCTCGTATTAGGAACTTATTATTTAAGTTTAATTTTGAATTTAAAAGAGCATGTTTGGGTGGGCAATTTGAGCCTTATGGCACTAATTGGCGCACAGTAGAAGCAGCATATCCTTTAGCTAAACTTTTGAGGGCGTTGAATAGCCCGGATTCCCCATTTTTAGTTACTAATAAAACACAGAGTAGCGGGGCAGCTAGTCCAATAGGTGTATTAAGTGAAAGGGATTTGCTATTTGAGACAGCAACTGTTGAAAATTTTGAAGACTTGATTAGGGCTAGGCTTGCTAATAATATGGCAGCTTTAAGTAACTTATGATTTTGAAATACAATATGTAAGCATCCTTAATTGACGCTATTGAATTTTCCAAAAAATGTGGTATATTTATTAAAAATATTTTTTGAGGGTTTTACTTGACAAAAACATGATAAAAAGGTATACTATTAATAGTTTATAAATCTATTTATAATATACAAAAGGGTATATGAAAAGATGCATGCGAGTATTATGGATTATTGTCCTGTGTTTTGTATTTGGCATTAATCTTTGTTATGCTGAGACTATCTGGGAAAAGAGGCAAAAGGTTTTAAGCGGGGAGACTGCTAAGGAAACAAAGGAAACGCCAGTTACTCCAGCAACTGATGCTACTGATTATGATACCTCATATAACACTGAAGATGATTTGATTCCGCCAGTGAGCGCAAATGAGCCTGTAACCCCAGCTGCAAATGCCAGTCCTTTTAACATAACTGTTCCAGCACAATATGGCAGTGTCATAGAGTCTAATCAGGGGACTAACGGCAAACTTATAATACATATACAGGACGCGCACGCGAACTACGAGGCGCAGAAAAATATAGCCGCGATAATAGAAAACCTTATTAAAAATAATGATGCGAAGGTGGTGTTAAAAGAGGCAGCAGCTACTGATAAAAATTTTATGTATTTAAGGGAGAAGGCTTCTGTTGAGGCGAGAGAAAAAGCCGCGGAGAAACTTCTTAAAGACGCTACTATTACAGGGACTGATTATTTCGCTTTGACATCTAGCTATCCAATGTCATTCCACGGTATTGAAGACAAGGCGCTTTATGATGAAAACAGGCAGGCCATATGGGACATGGATAAATTTAAAGATTCAGCCTTGGAATATGCGAATAAATCAGCAGGCTGCGCAGATTCTATTAAGGCTAAGATCTACAATGCTGATCTTTTAGCTATGGATAAAGCAAAGAAGGATTATGAAAACGAAACAATAGATCTTTTGGCTTATTATAAGGAATTAAACAAGCTTGTCCAGAAGAAGAATATCAATACTGGAGAATTCGCTAATTTTACCAACCTTGTGAAGATAGACACGCTTGAGCAGAAAATTAATATGGCAAAAATAAGGGACAATACTGCCACTGATGAAGAAAAGGCCTTATATAAGGAGTATCAGGGTGCGTTAAAAAATCTCAATGTAAACAAACTTTTCAAAGAAGAACCTTTAATTGAAAATAAGATCAAAGACGCTATTTCTGATAACGAAGACCAGAAACAATTATACGGGATAGCTAAAGCTATATCTATAATGGATAAAATGCTTTCTGTGAAACTGGTGCCTGAAGAATATAATTATTTTATGGAGAATAAAACAAAATTTGACCCAGAGACATGGGCAAATTTCTTCAGAAAAAAATCAGATGAATTAGGCTTGAATCTCGATGTGCCTGATAATTATTATTCTGTCAAAGACAATTTAGCCACGATTGAAAAGGTGTATAAAACAGCGATGCAGAGGGATAATGTATTTGTCAGTAAAACAGAAGAAGCAATAGGGAAAGATAACGCTAATTCTGCGATACTTGTGGTTGGTGGATTTCACACCCCTAACCTTACAAATATTCTGTCTGAAAAAGGTTACTCATATGTTGTTATCAGCCCAAGGGTAACCACTAAAACAGACGATAATTTATATAGACAGGCTTTAAAAAGCGATCAATAAAAAAAGGAGGAGAAGATGAAGTTAAGTAAGGTTATATTTTTAGGTGTTTTAAGTATCTTCGCAGTAGTTTCTTTGAGTTATGCTTATTCTGCGATGATAAACGTTGACCAGCCTCAAGCTGCAGCAAATCCTGCTGCAACAGCTAAGGTTGAAGGAGCAGTCGATGGTAGTCAAAGAGCTGTAGATGCTAAAGCTGCGCCTCAAGGAAATGAAGACGTTAAAGGTTCTCCATTTCATGCAGGAGGCGACATTGCAGCTTGGCTTCAAAATGAAGCTAATATAGCTGGAAAAACAAAGAAAATGACTATAGATGGGAAAGAAGTGGAAGTTGTTTCTTTCTCTATGAGTGACTTTGCAGAAAAAATTAGAACAAAAAAGAGAGATGGAAGTGCGTGGTCAGATTGGACGCTAAGAGTAGAATTGACAAGTTTGGTTAATATAGGCATATTAGGGATAGATAATGAAGGTAACTACGTGGTTTTTAGAGGTTTTACTCGAGACATGAATAATAGCATTAATGTAAAGGCTATTGAGCAGAATATTGTTGATAAAAAGCGTTATGGTAAGACATTGGGCACCAATGCTCACAGGTTAGATGATGAATGGTTAGGAAGCGGAGATCGTGCTATTGGCGCTGAAAAGTCAAGTAAGCTGAGAGGATTAGCGCGTGAAGCAATTGGGGTGGATATGACTAAGGCAGGCGAAAGGCAATCTGCCGAAGGCGGCATAAACAACGCAATAGCCCAAGCAGCGGCATTATCTGCTGAAATTGTTGCGGCTGAACACATGTCAGTTACGATAACTGGAGAAGATGTAGCATCAAAGACAGGAGTTGTTCAGGCTAACAATGAGCTTGCTGCACAAAATTTAAAAGTTAATGCTGAAGCATTGGTAGAAAATTTGGCAGGCATAGGGGTAATTACCCAGGAAGCTAACATTGAGGGAGCAGCTACAGCAAGAACCGCTAACTTTAACGAAACGAGAGTTAGAGCAATGCTGTATAAAGAAGATCTCGCAATAGAAGGCAAATTTGCTGTGGAATTTGAAAAGATTAAAGACGCAGGAGATATAGTAGCAGTAATTGTAGCTATTAATAACGATATGGAGATAATAGCGCAAGCTTTGCAAAAAGCAGGATTGTCGCAATATGTGGATAATCAAAAAATAATAATTATGGGGGTGGAAAAAGATTCTCCTGCAGCAATGGCGTTTGGAAGATTGTTTGGTGATAAGAATACTTTAGATCTTCAAAATGCAGCCAATATCCTGAACAATAAAGACGCAGTAATAGGAATTGCAGGCGCAGTATAATTCTTGGAACACAATCTAATACGTAGGGGCAGGTTTCAAACCTGCCCCTACAAAATATTACCCCGCACCTTTTTTATAAGGCGCGGGGTTTTTTTGTAACCCATTCCAGCTGCGTCGGCTAATTAGCCGACGCAGCTGGAATGGGGGGGGCTTGCAAAGTTATTGACATGCCTATTTTTTTTCTATATAATTTATATTCTATATAGGAGATATGGTATGCTACCTGATAAAAATGGCAAATTTGGCATATTTGGGGGTAAGTTTGTGCCTGAGACCCTTATGGTGGCTCTTGAGGAGCTTGAGAAGGCTTATAAAAAGGCGCAAAAAGATTCTAAATTTAAAAAAGAATTAGGCGAGCTTCTTGAGGTTTACGCAGGCAGGCCAACCCCGCTGTATCTTGCAAAAAATATATCTAAAAAAATAGGCAGAAAAATATATTTAAAAAGAGAAGATCTGCTTCACACTGGCGCTCATAAGATAAATAATACCTTGGGCCAGGCGCTTCTGGCTGTTAAGATGGGGAAGAAGCGTATAATAGCTGAAACAGGCGCAGGACAGCATGGCCTGGCAACTGCTACAAGCGCAGCGTTATTCGGCCTTAAATGCGACGTATATATGGGCGAAGAGGACATTCATAGGCAGGCGCTTAATGTATTTAAGATGAGGCTTCTTGGCGCAAGAGTAATACCTGTTTATTCAGGTAGTAGAACCCTTAAGGACGCTACAAGCGAGGCAATAAGGGATTGGGTCACAAATGTTAGAAACACATATTATGTCATAGGTTCTGCAATAGGCCCTCATCCATACCCAATGATAGTCAGGGATTTTCAGTCAATAATAGGCAGGGAGACAAAAAAGCAGATATTCAGATATGAAAAAAGGCTTCCTGATTATATGGTTGCATGTGTTGGGGGCGGAAGCAATGCCATAGGATTTTTTCATCAGTTTTTTAATACAAAGGTGAGATTTATTGGAGTGGAAGCAGGCGGCTTAGGCATTAATACAGAAAAGCACGGAGCAAGTCTTTGCAAGGGATCTGTAGGGATTTTACATGGTACCAAAAGTTATCTTTTACAGGATAAGCATGGACAGGTAAAAATAGCCCACTCAGTATCCGCAGGCCTGGACTATCCAGGCACAGGGCCTGAACATTCATATTACAAGGATATGCTTAGGGCTGAATATACAGCTATTACTGACAAAGAGGCGCTTCAGGGATTCAAGATGCTAACTGAAATGGAAGGAATAATACCTGCTTTGGAGTCAAGCCACGCAATATATTACGCTGTAAAAAAATTAGCGCCGAAGATAAACAAAAATAAAATCATAGCAGTATGTCTTTCCGGCAGAGGGGATAAGGATATAGATATAGTTAAAAAAATTATTTGAAGGTTGCTTAAAGTTGTATAAGGTTACGTAAAGTTGCTTAAGGTTGCAAAAGCAACATTATGCAACCTCAAGTAACTTCAAGCAACCTTATGCAACTTCTTAATACAATGAATCGCATTGACTTAAAATTCATAGAGCTTAGAAAAAAACACAAGAAGGCTTTTATCGCTTTTATAATGGCAGGAGATCCGTCTCTTGGGGTTACAAAGAAATTAGTTCATGAATTGTCGCGCTCAGGCGCTGATATCATAGAACTTGGCGTGCCGTTTTCTGACCCTATAGCAGACGGGCCTACAATACAGAAGGCGTCTTGCCGCGGCCTAAAAAGCAAAACAAGCTTAATCAAGGTTTTTAACCTGGTTAAAGATGTCAGGTTAGAGATGCAAACGCCCATTGTTTTTCTAATCTATTATAATCTCGTGTTTCATTATGGCATTGAGAAATTTGTGAAGGACGCGGTAGATAGCGGAGTGGACGGGATTGTTATACCTGATCTCTCTCTCGAAGAATCAAAAGAACTGCGCGAGGCGGCAAAAAAATATAAATTTGCAGTGATACATCTTCTTGCGCCCACCAGCTCAGATGAAAGGGTAAAAAAGGTCAGCGAAGCGTCAACAGGCTTTATATACTATGTTTCTCTTACAGGCACAACAGGCGCCAGGATAGGCCTGCCTGAAGGATTGAGCTCAAGCATAAAAAGTATAAAGAGGATTACTGATAAGCCTGTTTGCGTTGGGTTCGGGATTTCAACGCCAGGCCATGTAAGGGAGATTCAGAAAATAGCTGACGGCGCGATTGTAGGAAGCGCGATTGTCAAAGTTATAGAGAAGAATATTAAGAAAAAAAATCTGGTTAAAGAGGTTGGAAAGTTTGTGAAGCGATTAAGCAATTAAGCTATTGGGTGATTAATAGGCATAAATAACATAATCGCTAAATTGCTAAATTGCTTTTATATATTTTTTAGGAGGGTTAAACTATGTACGCAGTGATAATGGCAGGCGGTAAAGGTGAACGGCTTTGGCCTAAGAGCTCATCTGGAAAAGCAAAGCATGTCATATCTCTTGGGACAAGGAATGTAATGATTCAGGAGACCATTGCCAGGCTAAAGGAAAACCTGCCAGCAGGAAATATATTTCTTATAACAACTAAAAATCAGTTTTCCAGCCTGAAACCTTATATATCGAGCCTGAAGAAGGAAAATATTATATTAGAGCCTTTTGGCAGAGATACTGCCCCTGCAATATGCCTGGCCGCGCTTATCCTCAAAAAAAGATTTGGGGACGCTACAATGATAGTTTTGCCGGCGGACCATATAATAAAAAATACAAAGGCATTTTTTAAGAATCTCGCGTTCGCGGGAAAGATTGCGGAAAACAATCCGAACCTTCTAACCATAGGCATAAAGCCCAGATATCCTTCAGTTGGGTATGGCTATATAGAGACAGGGAAAGATCATAATGGCTATTATGGCGTAAAAAGATTTATAGAGAAACCGAAAAAGGCAAAGGCAGAGGCGTTTTACAAGAAGAAAAATTATCTCTGGAATAGCGGTATTTTTATATGGAAGACAGGAGCGCTCCTTAGTATGATGAAAAAATACACCCCGGATTTATATTATATTCTGGAAGATGCCTCCAGGTTTGAGGGTAAGGCTGGTTATTCCATAATGCTGGAGCACGAATATTCAAGGCTAAAGCCTATTTCCATAGATTATGCTATAATGGAGCCTGTCTCGCAAAACGACCACAGCAGGATATTCTGCATAAAGGCGGGTTTTGACTGGGTGGATATAGGGTCATGGTCAAGCATTGAAGAGATATATGATAAGGATAAAGACGGGAACATCATGCTTTCGAACGCGAACATAATAGATGTCAAGGGCTCTATTATAATAGGTGATAAAAATCATAGGATAGGCGCTATAGGCCTTAAGGATGTAATCATTGTCCAGACAAAATCAGGCACCCTTGTTTGCAATAAGAACAGGGCGCAGGAAGTAAAGGATTTAGTGAAAACTTTCGGGGGATTTTAAATAATTTACCTTGTCCCGCCGACGCGGCGGGACAAGGTAAATAAAGCCTGTTAAAGCAGCGGGACATTACATGCATAGAATTATTGCCCTTGATTTAGGAGAGAAACGCATAGGCGTTGCTGTCAGCGACGCGTTGAATATAACAGCGCAGTCTGTTGGGACGATAGAAAGAAAAGGCATAAAGAACGATTTAAAAAAAATAGAAGAGCTGATAAAAGAGTATAGCGTAGGCACTCTGGTTGTGGGCCTTCCGTTAAATATGAATGGCACAAAAGGCAAGGCCGTGGATATCGCTATAAATTTTGTCAGCGAGCTAAAAAAAGAAATACAGATTAATGTAGAGATGATAGATGAGCGCCTTACGACTCGGCAGGGCGAACGGCTTTTCCTGGAAGCTGACATGTCCAGAACAAAACGCAGGAAGAATATAGATAAGGTAGCGGCGCAGTTGATTTTGCAGAATTATATAGAGTCGCATCAGGCGGCCCACGGGGCAGGATAAAATAAAATGTATAAAAAGACAGAATTTGACAATGGCCTGGCGCTTATAACAAACAATATGCCTGGCATGGAATCTTTGGCTGTAGGCATATGGATAAGGGCTGGCTCTAGGAATGAGAATGAAGCGAATTCAGGGATATCGCATTATCTGGAGCATATGCTTTTTAAAGGCACGTATTCCAGGAATTGCAGAAAACTAAAAGAGGAAATAGAGGGCAGAGGCGGATCTTTAAATGGATTTACCTCAGAAGAGGTTTCGTGCTTTCTGGCCAAGGTGAGTTTTAAGCATCAGGACATAGCCTTGGAGGTTCTGTCTGACATGGTGCTAAACGCAAGCATTGAGCAGGCTGAAGTTGAGCGCGAACGCGGGGTTATAATAGAAGAGATAAAGATGTATCAGGATCTCCCCAATCACCACGTGCACGATATACTGGGGGAGATTATGTGGCCTGACAATTCTCTGGGTTTGTCCATAGCCGGCAATATAGAATCTGTCGGCGCTATTTTAAGGAAGGACATAGTGAGATACAGGGATATGAATTATACGCCTGAAAATATAGTAGTTGCTTTGTGCGGTAACGTAGATCATGACGGAGTGGAGTCGAGGATTAAAAAGATATTCGCTTCCGCGGAGAGAGGAAAGCATAAAATCCCTGAGGTCTTTCATAACAACCAATCAAGGCCTGCTATGAAGATTATGAATAAAGACACTAAACAGGCACATCTTTGTATAGGACTGCACGCCTTTGGGAAAAATCACAAAGACAAGTTTGGCCTCGGCCTTCTGCATGTTATTTTAGGGGCGAATATGTCATCCAGGCTGTTTGAAAACATAAGAGAGAAAAAAGGCCTGGCGTATGAGATAGGCACAGAGATAAAAAGATACAGTGAGACAGGCGCATTTGTAGTGCACGCAGGCACAGAGCATAAGAAGGCCAAAGAGGCTATCGTGTGTATATTGAAAGAGCTAAGGGGGATGAAGGAAAATATAGTTAAAACAGGCGAGTTAAAAAGGGCTAAGGAGTTTTTTAAGGTCCAGCTTTTAATGGCGCTTGAAGATACTGTGGAGCATATGTTATGGATGGGAGATTACGTGACTTCTTTAAATAGGCTTCCGGATAGAGAGGAGATTATAAAAAAAGTAGAGGCTGTTACAGCGGACGATATAATGCGCGTCAGCAAAAATATATTTAACAGCCCTTGTCTCAATATGGCTATAATCGGGGAATTTACAGACAGAGAACAAAGGGAAATAGAAAAAGAATTGGTTTTATAATATGAATAAAATATTAATAGCGCCAAGTTTATTATCAGCTGATTTCTCGGCTCTTAAAGACGAGATAAAAAAAATAGAGGATTCTGGTGCTGATATGGTGCACCTTGATGTAATGGACGGGCATTTTGTGCCGAATATTACTATAGGGCCATTTATAGTTGAGGCTGTCAGGAGATGCACCAAAATGGTTTTAGATACGCATCTGATGATAGAGTCTCCTCATAGATTTATCAAGGATTTTGTGGAAGCGGGAAGCGATATTATAACGATACATGCGGAAGAATATTTTGAAGGGACAAGGGACAAGAGACAAGGGACAAGGAAAGGAACATCAAGGGCTGTTAATAGAATAGATGAAAAACAGATAAGAGAAGTGTTATCGCAAATCAAGTCTTTTGGGAAAAGAGCAGGTGTGTCTTTAAATCCAGATTCTTCTTTATGCATAGAGGACATATTAAAATACACTGATATGGTGTTATTTATGTCTGTTCATCCTGGATTTGGCGGGCAGAGTTTTATAGAGGCGGTATTGCCAAAGATAAAAGCGCTTAGAAAAATCTACAGCGGGGATATAGAAGTTGATGGCGGCATAAATGATAAAAACGCTAAGGTTGTTATTGGCGCAGGCGCAAATATATTAGTAGCAGGGTCATATTTTTTTAAGGCGCAAGATAAAAAAGAAGCAGTGAATAAACTGCGCGATTAAACCATAACCACCTCTGAGGTGGAGTAATTACTCCACCCCAGAGGTGTATATTAGAAAGGAACAGTGAAATGGGCATTAAATTCGGGACAGACGGATGGAGGGCAATTATATCGGATGGTTTTACATTTGAAAATGTTAGAATAGCTTCTCAGGCAGTGGCGGATCATTTTAAAGGCAAAGATGCGGTCTTTGTAGTTGGGTATGACTGGAGATTTCTGTCTGAGAAGTACGCTGAACTTGCGGCAGAGGTTTTAGCAGGAAACGGGATTAAGGTCTTGCTTTCAGATAAGGCTGTCCCTACGCCGCTCGTAAGCTTTACTATAAAAGACAGGAAATTATCAGGCGGCCTGATGATATCAGCAAGCCATAATCCTCCTTATTATAACGGATTGAAGATAAAAGCGGCTTACGCGGGAACAGCTGATGAGGCAATAACAAAGTCAGTGGAGTCTCTGCTTTCTAAAAATCCAGTGCGGTCCATTGAATTTAAAAAGGGCGTAGAGTCAGGAATTATTGAGCTTGTGGATTTGAAAAAAAGCTACATGAGATTCGCAAAGGCCTATATAGATTTCAAGCATTTAAAGAATTCCAAGGCAAACGTATTGATTGATTGCATGCATGGGGTTGGAGATGGTTATATCCCTGAGATGCTTAAAGGCACAAAAATAAAGATTACCCAGATGAGGACAGGGAGAGATGCCTTGTTCGGGGGAGTGAATCCTGAACCTATTCCGAAAAATCTTGAAGCGCCCTTTAAGGCAATGAAAGACAAGAAAGCGAAATACGATATCTGCATAGTGAACGATGGAGACGCGGACAGGATAGGCGCGGTTATACCTGGCGGAAAATTCATGGGGGCAGGCCAG
>Ga0172371_10008924_pt1 | contig 13898 bp, 10 predicted proteins | sample Lak12m_FD_114543 | JGI IMG/M metagenome (GOLD analysis project Ga0172371, IMG submission 114543) | Freshwater microbial communities from Kabuno Bay, South-Kivu, Congo - kab_022012_12m | ecosystem: Environmental > Aquatic > Freshwater > Lake | place: Democratic Republic of the Congo: South-Kivu... | reverse complement strand
GGCGAACGCCCCCGCGGCCATGCCCACGAGGCCGTGGGCGCTCCAGCCGGATGACCGGGGACTGCGCGGTCGCAGGGCGCGGTACCGGCCAATGCTCTACGACGGACGTGGAATCGGTATCAGGTCACTCCCCGCCGCCGCTGCCAAGGTCATCCGCGAGGCGACGACGGCCATACCGTCCGCGGCGGGCGGGGACCGCGAGAGGCTCGGCCGGGAAGGCGTGTAGCCCCACAGGAGGGCACGGCGGGGACCCGCTGACGGCGACCGCGCCCATCGTGAACAGGCACTACCTGGTCATATGTTTAGAGATCTCGTGCCTGGCGCTGAGCGCCTCCGCTTTCGTCAGTTTCCTCAGCGTGGTCTTGGTGCCGTTCCTCAGCAGGACCGTGACCACGTAGGAAGCTCTCCTGCCAAACAGCTCGTCCCCTCTCCAGGCCAGGTAGCTCACCACAAGCACGATGCCGATGGCCGTGCCGATCGAATCGAGGATGCAGGACAGCAGGAACGCGATCGCGGTCACGATCGCCAGACCGAGGCAACTGAGCAACAGGTGGTCCTTGGCTTTCACCGCGACGACATCATCGGAGTTGAGGGTCGTTGCGCCGATCGTGATGACCGCCATGGTCTCTCCCGGCAGATCCAGCACAGGTACCCGGGCACGACACGTACCCGTGGCTCACCCCTGCCCCAGCCAGGTATCGCAGCGTCCATCCGCGCGAACCGAGGGCTGCTGTGGGGCCGCTCGCCAGAGGGCAGGTCCATGCGAGTGCCGGTGTCTCAGTACCGCAGCGGCCTCCCGTGGATCAGCATCCCGGTCTCCCACCGGCGCCCTGCGGTGGGTGCCAGATCCTGGAAGAGGTCGATCTGCCCCACGATGTTAAAGCCTGCATCCACGAAGAAATGGAAGGCCTCCACATTCCGGGCCACCGGCCTGGCACTCAGGAAGCGGATCCCCCGCTGCCGCGCGTGCGCGACGGCCTCTTTGACCAGCCTGCCTCCGATCCTGCGCGACCGGCATGCAGAGGTCACGATGACCGGCTCGATCTCGGCCTCCTCGCCACGCAGGACCAGCCCGGCCATACCTACGACGCGCCCGTCGACCTCAGCCACCCAGGTTGCATCGAGCTGGGGGTTGGCCAGGTAGGCGTCAAGTCCATGGCCCGGGTCATCGCCGCCGATGCTCTGATCGTCGTAGGCGTCACGGTGATGCTGCGTCAATTCAGCCCAAAGCGCCTTGCAGGGCGCGTAGTCCCGGGGCTCGTAGAGGCGTGTTGTCTGGTCCATGGGCATGCTCCATCGAGCGCTGCGGCACCGGCGGGGAGCCAGTCACTCGCTCTGGCCCGGTCGGCATCCCCCGTCGTATCGCGTTGGTCGTGCCGGCGTTGCTCGACCCCTGCCGGGAGCCATCCGGTCCCCTTTGCGCGCGAACCGAGCTGGCTCTGCCCGCCTCAGACGAGGCGGACGTGCGAACAGCACCGTGGGTACCAATAGACAGCCCCAGGGGGCGGAGGTCAAGGGCACCCGGGCCCAGGCCAGGGCGGTTCCAAGATCGCGGCGCCCAGGGTGGCGTATCTGTGCCTGCATCTGTAGGTCCCCACTCCGATGGGGACCCCTGGGGCCGGCCGGATTCCGGCCCTACAGCCAGAGCCGGCTGACGGTTTCTCGCAACAGCCCTGGGCCCAGGCCAAAGCGGTTTTGGGGGTGCGGTCCACGGGGGGGTGAACTACCGCAGGTGCGGGACGGTAGGTCCCAACTCCGATTGGGACCTGCGGAGGGTCCGAACGGACTTCGGACCCACACCGGCCGGACCCACACCGGCCGGGCCCGCACACGGGCCAGGTTCGGCTCTCGCCCGGCTCAGCGCCTCTTCCAGTCGTCGAACTCCGGCTCAAAGCGGACGCCAGAGAGGTCCGACACGGCCTGTGCGAGCGACTGCTGTGCGTCCGCGACCGCTTGCACGCATCCCGATCTGGTAGCGAACGTCAACGGTGGGCCGAGCGGGTCACTCGCGGGACAACCGGTCCCTACTGTAGAGCCATAGCTCCGGGACCTGCGTGTTCCGTGCGTCACTTCATACGGCTTCTGCCTCCTGGAGGTCGAGGGAGAAGGTCCCCCACTGTTCGATCACCCGGCCGCGGAGCCGATAGGGTCCGGCATGGCTGAACAGGCTGGCCAGGCGCTGGTGGGTATCAGGGAAGAGAACGGCATCATAGAGGCCGGTGGCGTCCTCGAGGGTGACGAAGCTCATGAGGCGTTCCTCCGGCCCGTCGGAGCCGCCGACGGGGGTATGCTTGACGGCATCGAGCAGTCCGATCATGGCCACCTCCCGCTGGATGTAACGGGGCATGTCAACCGCACGGCACACGCCCGCCGGCGACAGCAGGTCCGTGGGATGGATGCCGAAGGGGATGCCGGTGAGGGCTAACTGGGAAGCGGACAGAGGCGGCAGCCGGTCCAGGTCCCGTCCGATGAACAGGGTCTCCTGGCGGCCATGGCCGTCACAGGCCTTGAGGCCGCCGTAGAGCGCCTCCCGTCGTCCCCAGCCGGAGCAGGCCCCGACCAGGATCAGGGCCTCGGCTTCACCGGCCAGGAAGGAGACCCGGCAGAGCAGGTCCCGCAGGTCGCGGAATGGGCCATGGGCCGTGCGCTCTGCCAGGAGCGCGACCAGGGTTCGGCTCGACAGACCGCGCACGAGGCCCAGTCCGGCCAGCAGGCCATGCGGGGAGGGGACCCAGAGCCGTCCTGAGCGGTTGATGTCCGGCGGCAGCACGGGAATGCCATGGCGCAGGGCATCCCAGGCGAAGACTCGGGGCGGGTACATACTCTTGTGGCGGTTGAGCACGGCGGCATAGAATTCGCGGGGATGATGGGCCTTCAGGCGGGCCGTGAGCCAGGCCAGGCGGGCATAGACGGTGGCATGGGCCTTGCAGTAGGAGTAGGAGGCAAAGCGTGACACCGCCTCCCAGATGGCCTCGGCTTGGGCTGCCGGCATGCCGGCAGCCGAGGATTGGGTGAAGATGAAGCGGTGGCGCTCGTTCTGAAACGTATCGCCGGCCCGGTCCTTGCTGACGGCCCGGCGCAGCCGGTCGGCGTCGGCCATGGTATAGCCGGCCAGGTGGACGGCCACCTTCATGACGTCCTCCTGGTAGAGCATGACGCCCCAGGTATCGGCGAGGAACTCGGCCATGGCCGGGTGCAGGTAGGTCACCGGGTCCAGCCCCAGGCGGCGGCGGATGAAGGCGTCCTTCATGCCAGCCGCAGAGGGGCCAGGCCGGATCAGGGAGATGGCGGCCGCGGTTTCCTTGGGGGTGGTCGGGGCGATGGCCCGGCAGAGCTGACGCATGCCGGGGGATTCGCACTGGTAGACCCCCAGGGTGTCGCCCGCAGCAAAGAGCCTTCTTACCTTATAGTCATAGGCGGGTCCGGGCTCCCGCAGTTCCATTCCCGCCGTTGCCAGCCAGGACTTGGCTTCGTCGATGACGGTCAGGGCGGAGTTCCCCAGCAGGTCCATCTTGACCAGCCCGATGGCCTCGGCCTGATCTTTGTCGAAGTGGCTGATGAGGATGCCTTTGGCGGCGCGGGTCAGGGGGGTGACGTCCGTGATGGGGCAGGGGGTGATGAGGAGCCCGCCGCAGTGTACGCCCAGGTGCCTGGGCTTGCCGGTGAGCAGGGCCGCGGTGCGAAACAGCTCCGGGCAGGCTTCGCCTTCCTCGTCAATGCGGCGGAATCGTTCGGGCGGGATCCCCAGCAGGCGAGCGGCGTCGCGCAGAGCGCCACGGGCCCGGTAGAACTGGACCGTGGCGACCATGGCCACATGGTCCGCGCCCCAGCGCCGGTAGCAGAACTCGACCACCTCGTCGCGGCGGGTGTCGGCCAGGTCCAGGTCAATGTCGGGGCAGTCCCGGCGGCCGGGGTTCATGAAGCGCTCGAAGTAGAGGTTATGCTCCAGCGGGCAACAGCGGGTGAACTCCAGCAGATACGAGAGGATGCAGGAGGCGGCCGAACCGCGCACGCCATAGGGGATCTCGCGCTCCCGGGCGAAGCGCACGATCTCGTTGACGTAGAGGAAGTAATCCGCGAAGCCGTTGGTGACGACGACGTGGAACTCGGTCTCCAGGCGTTCGATGGCCTGCCGGCGGCGGGGCGAGGTGGCCGGGTAGCGTTGTTGGAGGCCCTCCCAGCAGAGGTCCCGCAAGTGCTTTTCGGAGGGGGTCCCCGACGGCAGTTCCAGGCGGGGCAAGAGGGTCCTACCGAAGGTGAACTCGAAGGTGCAGGCCGCCTCGACGGCCTCGGCTCCCCGGCGGTCGGTCCAGGCAGTGGTCCAGGCGCAGGCCGTGGGCAGCACCGTCCCCGGGTGAATCGCCTCCAGGTCCGGGTAGCGACCGCCCGTGCGCCGCAGGCGGGACAGGCTGTCGAAGGCCTCGCGGTCGGTGTCCTCCAGGAACCAGGCGTCGGGGATAAACGCCGTGGGCACCCGGGCCGTCACCGTGCCCCAGAGCAAGGGCTGCCGGCCTCCTGCGCCGTCCTCCCCCGGGCCCAGCGAATAGAGACTCCCTGCCGGCACCACCTCGGCCAGCCCGGCCACGACCTCCGGCCCCCGCGCCAGGAACACCAGTCCGTCCATACCCCCCTGGGCGACCGCGTCGCCGAAGCGGAACTCAGGCCACGTATGCCGGGCGGTCAGCAGCCGGCAGAGCTGGCGGTAGCCCGCCTCGTTGCGGACCAGCGCGGTGTACCATCGTCCAGGGGTCCACTCCAGCAAGACCCCCACCACCGGCCGCAAGCCATGGTCGCGCGCCGCTTTGGCAAACTCCACGGCGCCGTAGAGACCCTCGACGTCGGCCAAGGCCAGGGCCGTATAGCCGCGCTCGGCCGCGGCCCGAACCCAGGCCTTAGGGCTGATGACCCCGGCCTGCAGGGAGTAATGGCTATGACAGATGGCCAACATGGAAAGGCACTATTCAGAACGCATGTCTTTATTCGTATACTAACACAAGACAGCATGCCTGTCAAGACTCTGGGGACAGATTCGGGGTCGCTGCCGGGGGTGGCAGGCAGAGGGCTGGCCACGCCCGCCGGGTGTGCTGCCGTGTTCTGGTGACGCTGCGGTGGGCCACCACCGCAGGCAGAGTCGCCGCGACGGAGCGCGCCTCCCACACTGCCGGGCCGCCGGCCCGCTGGAGATGCGGTGGGCCGCCACCGCGTCCGGCTGCGATCCGATCCCGCGGCCGCGGGACCTGCTCCCTGCCCTCCAGGCGCTGGGCCCATCCCAGAGGCCTCAGGCTCACGTGGTTGACGCCCAGGCGGCAGGGGGGTACTGTCAGCAGCGGCGTGAGCAGCGACGGCGGGCCAGCGCAGTGAGGGCCCGCCGGCAGGAGGCAGCATGGCAACCGGACATCTGACACGGCGTGAGGTCCTGAGCCTGGGGGTCGCGGCGGCAGGACTCGGGGTCGCCGCGCGCGCGGCAGCAGGCACACCCCGGCGGCTTGCCGCCAACGAGAAGCTCAACCTCGCGGGGGTGGGTATCGGCGGCATGGGCGCCGGCAACCTGCGGGCGATGGAAACGGAGAACATCGTTGCCCTGTGCGATGTGGACCCCACCTACGCCGCCGAGACCATCAAGCGCTACCCAAAGGCCAGGGTCTTCACCGACTTCCGCCAACTGCTGGACCAGCAGAAGGACATCGATGCGGTCCTGATTGCTACGCCGGACCATACCCATGCGGTGATCTCGATGGCCGCCATGCGGGCGGGCAAGCACGTCTATACGCAGAAGCCCCTGTGCCACGATGTCTACGAGGCGCGCATGCTGGCCGCCGCCGCCGCGGAGTGCGGCGTCACCACGCAGATGGGTATCCAGGGTCACTCGGGAGAGGGCGCCCGCCTGATCTGCGAGTGGATCTGGGCCGGAGCCATCGGCGAGGTGACGGAGGTGGATGCCTGGTGCAGCCTGTCCTACTACCCCTGGGGCCACGCCGGCTGGAGTTCCCGCTGGGGTACGCGGCCGACGGAGACCCCCGCGGTTCCGCCGGGGCTCGCGTGGGACCTGTGGCTGGGGCCGGCACCGGAGCGCCCGTACCATCCCGCCTACCATCCCGCGGTCTGGCGCTGCTGGTGGGACTTCGGCTGCGGCATGATGGGAGACCGCGGCGCCCACACGCTCGACTCGGTCTTCTGGGCGCTGAAGCTGACCCAGCCCACGAGTGTCGATGCCACCTCCTGCGGCCTGAATCCCGACACCCATCCGCTGTCGGCCATCGTGACCTATCGCTTCCCCGCCCGCGGCGAGCTGCCACCCGTGAAACTGACCTGGTACGAGGGGACGCGGCCACCCCGTCCCGAGGGCCTGGAGGACGGGCGCCGGTTGCCCGAGGAGGGCGGCGTGATCTTCAAGGGGAGCAAAGGACAGCTCGTGTGCGGCGTCTATGGCGACGGCCCGCGCCTGATCCCGGAGAGCCGGATGAAGGACTACCAGCGGCCGGACAAGAGCCTGCCGCGCGTTGAGGGCGGCCACGAACAGGAGTGGATCCGGGCCTGCAAAGCCGGCCAGCCCGCCGGGGCAGGCTTCAGCTACTCCGGCCCCCTCACCGAGATCTGCCTCCTCGGCAACATCGCCAAACGCATGGATGCGCGCATCGAATGGGATGCGGCCAACCTGAAGGTCACCAACCTGTCTGAGGCCAATCGCTACGTCCGGACGGAGTACCGCAGCGGCTGGACGCTGTAAGCACAGCGCGGGCGGCTGCGATCGGCCAGGAGCAGGTGCCGTCGTCCGCCCGCAGGGCGTGGAGCCGGTATTCGGGGGAGATGCGGTGGGCCCCACCGCCGTGAGAGTCGCCGCGACGGAGCGCGCCTCCCACATTGCCGGGCTGCCGGCCCGGTGGAGATGCGGTGGGCCGCCACCGCAGGCAGAGTCGCCGCGACGGAGAGCGCCTCCCACATTGCCGGGCTGCCGGCCCGGTGGAGATGCGGTGGGTCGCCACCGCAGGCAGAGTCGCCGCGACGGAGCGCGCCTCCCACATTGCCGGGTTGCCGGCCCGGTGGAGATGCGGTGGGCCTTCAGCACCGGCACTCGGCGTGAAGACGGAACGGCCCCGCGTCCCGCCGTGATCCCGACGGAACGCAGGGCCTTGGCCGAACGACCCGCTCTCAGCCGGTGGTCACCGGGATACGGCGGGGCTGCGCGGCCTTCGCCTTCGGCAGGGTCAGCCGGAGCACGCCATCCCTGACCACGGCGCGGATGCCCTCGCGGTCGATGCTGTCCGCCAGGGTGAAGGTCCGCTCGTAGTCGCCGCTCTCGTACTCCTGGTAGGTCAGCGAGTAGCCCTCGGGGGCCTTGGGCACGAAGGTGCCGCGCAGCGTCAGCTCGCTGCCCTCGAGGTCGATGCTGACACGGGTTTCGTCGACGCCGGGCATGTCGGCCACCAGGACCACCTCCGACTCGCTCTCCCGCACGTCCACCCGCGGCACGAAGACCGGGGTCTGACGGACGCGTTCGCCGGTGGTCGGCACCTGGGAGTCTCTCTTGGTCATGGCAGTGTCACTCATGGTCGGGCCCCTATGGGTTTCAGGTTTCGGGTTTCGGATTTCAGGTTTCAGGTTTCAGGTTTCGAGTTTCAGGTTTCAGGTTTCGGATTCTCGGTTCCTGGCTCCCTGGCTCTTGGTTTCCAGGTTTCCGCCCGGCCGCCCGGCGGGCGGCCTAGGCGGCATTCACCTTGATGCGGCGGGGCTTGTCCGCTTCGGCCCGCGGCAGGGTCACCTGCAGGATGCCGTAGCGGTACTGGGCGGTCACCGTCGCCGGGTCCACGTGGAAGGGCAGGGCGAACGAGCGCACGAAGGCGCCGGCCCCACGCTCCTGCCGCAGCACAGACTCGCCCTTGGCCGGGCGCTCGGCCTCGCGGCTGCCCCGGAGGGTCACCGTATCGTCCTTCACGCTCACCTCGACGGTGGCCGGGTCGACGCCGGGTATCTCGGCTGTCAGCAGGGCCGTATCGTCGCCCACCCAGACGTTGACCGCCGGGAACTCGCCCTGGGCCCGCTGGACGCCACGGCTGAAAGGCTCGAACAGCCGGTTCAGTTCCCGCTGCAGACGGTCCATGTCATCCCAGGGGCTCGCGGACTGACGGGTTGGCCATGTCCAGATCATTGTCGTACCTCCTGTTTGCTGGGTCCTTGGTTCCTGGCACTCGCTCTGCCGCCGGGGACTTTCTCCCGGTCGGCCTTACGCCTGAGGGAAAAGCAACCCGCGTGCCAACTCTGCGATGGAGCCCGGCCGTGCGTCCCTCGGCCGTGCCGTACCCCCCGAGGGTCCTGCAGAAGCGCCCTGGAGTGCGCCAATATGGCACAGTGCCGGAGGCCCGCCGGGTCAGCCTTTCACGGTGTCGGTCCCGGCGGGTGCCAGCCTTGAAGCCCGTGCGGGCGGTGCCTCTATTGGGCCGTGCGAGGGCACCTGGTATGCGGCCCTCCTGCAGACTCTGCCGCAGCCCTTCAGTTGGCTCAACGATGCCGACACCGCCATGCTCTGCTGCGTCATGCCCATGGTCTGGGCCGGCATGGGCCCGGGCTGCCTCATCTACCTCGCCGCCCTCAAGGGCATTCCCGAGGACTACCGCGAGGCGGCCTCGTTCGAGGTGCTGGGGCCCCCGGCGGAGCCCAACGAGCGGCTGGCAAGCCTGTGGCGGGAGTTCCTGGAGGGGAATGAGTTGCCATTCTACGCCTGGACCCTCGCCTACACCGGCGCCCCAGTCTCCCGGACCATCCCCCGCGAGCTGCGCGAGTACCAGGGCTTCCCGCAGCGGCGCTTCGGCGGCGACCTGGCTCGGCCCAACCGCGAGCTCGGAACCGAGTCCGTCACCTGGAACAGCCTCTACATCAGCGGCCAGGACTGCACCCTCCGACGCGCCCTGCCGATGACGGAGCCGTATGCCCTGGCCTTCCGCGAGTTCCGGCAACACCGCCCGCTCGAAAGCCGCTCGCCAGACACCCTCTTCTGTGAGTGGCTGCAGGCCCGCTACCCGACGGTGGCGGCCGCCACCGCCGCCCTCGGGACCGCCTTCGCCCGCTTCGATGAGGTCGTCCCGCCCCACGAACACTTCCACTGGCTCGAGTTCCAGAAGGCCCGCGGCCACCTGCGCCAGGAGTTCCTGACGCGCAACTACCGTGCCGTGCTGGAGTGTATGCTCTTCCACGGTCGCGGCATCGCCAACACCGTGGTCTACTGCGTCCTGGCCGTGGCCCTGGCTCTGATCGTGAACCCGACCGCGGCCTACGCCATGAGCCGCTACCGCATGCCGACGACCTACAAGGTGCTTCTGTTCCTGCTCCTGACCATGGCCTTTCCCCCGATGGTCACACAGATCCCCGTGTTCCTGATGCTGCGTCAGTTGGGACTGCTGAACACGTTCGCCGCCCTGTTGCTGCCCGGCCTGGCGAACGGCTACTCCATCTTTCTCCTGAAGGGGTCCTTCGGCTCGCTGGGCCAGGAGCTCTACGAGAGCGCCCAGATCGACGGCGCCGGCGAGTGGGTCATGTTCTGGCATATCACCATGGCGCTGTCCAAACCGATCCTGGCGGTCATCGCCCTCAGTGCCTTCACAGGCGCCTACGCGAACTTCATGTTCGCCCTGCTGATCTGCCAGGACCCCCGGATGTGGACGCTCATGGTTTGGCTCTACCGACTCAATGGCGGCAGCGGCGCCGGGGTGATCTACGCCTCGCTCATCATCGCCGCCATCCCGACGCTGCTGGTGTTCGTCTTCTGCCAGAACATCATCATGCGGGGTATCGTCGTGCCGGTGGAGAAGTGAACGGGCAGCCAGTCATCCGAGCGGAGAGCGCCAGAGCCGACAAATGGGTGCTTCCCGCCAGCGAAGCTCCGCCTCAGGCCGCCGAGAGCTCCCGGCGGTCTGGAGGCGCGGGTCCTCCGCCGTCGCCCCACGGGCCATGGCGGGACAGGCCGTAGCCGCTCGGCGGTCTGCGGCGAATCCGCCCTCGAGGCGTTGCCCGGCCCGGCCGGGGACCTGGCTCAGAGGTGCAGAGGCTGCTTCACCAAGGGCAGCCCGTGCGCCCGTGTTCTGGCCGGACCCCCGTTTGAACGCACGCCGCCCAGGCATGAAACCCGGCACCGCGTGCGCAATGGCCTCACCACGTCCGCAGCGAGGCCTCCTTGGCCATGATCTCCTTGGCGTTCATCCAGGCGCAATGGCCGTCGACGTAGCCGATGTTGGTGCCGCCGCTGTGGCGGGTCGCGCCCGTGTTCCGGTTGCCGGTGTTGGAGTTGGCGCCACACTGGACATAGCCATCCCGGGTCGGGTAGGCCACGTTCTCCGGCCAGCAGGCGTCCGTGCGCCAGTGCCGCGCATCGGAGTCCATGATGCGGGTGGAGGGGTCCTGGATGGCCGTGGAAGGCCGGGTGGACAGGTTCGCGTTGTAGGCGTAGCTGCCCTGGCCCTGGACCGACCGCGAGGACCAGTCACGATCCTCGCCGACGGGGCAGTTCAGTATCTTCCAGTCGGCGAAGTAGGGCTGGACCCGGTAACGCCACCAGCATTCGTTGTAGCAAGGCGGCCCGCAGCCGTAGGCGCCACCGTCCCAACTGTCGTCGGGGAAACGGTCCCGGTAGTCGCCGGCGTACATGACCAGGCCCAAGCTGAGCTGCTTGGTGTTGCTGAGGCAGGAAACCGACTGGGCCTTCTCCTTGGCCTTGGCGAGCGCCGGCAGGAGCATGGCCGCCAGGATCGCGATGATGGCAATCACCACCAGCAGCTCGATGAGCGTGAAGGCGCGGGCGACCGGACCGCCGCTGCAGAGGGGGACTCGCGGACGAAAACTGGCCATCTCGGGGTCTCCTCGGTTGCGTTACGACCGTTGTTCCGCCATGGCTGGCGGCAGGAGAACCGTCCCTGCCTGAGCCTGGCCTCGGGACACCCTGGCACACAGCCAGGCACCACGACCATAAAGACATTACGCTGGACTGCCCGCAAAGTCAACTGTACCCGCGGACGCAAACAGCCCGGGCGCGGCTATGTTCGGGGCGTCGCCGGCACGGAGGCCGGTGCCGCAAGGAGCACGCATGAGAACGGCATGGACGACGCTCGGGATGCGCGGTCTGGGGATGGCCCTGCTGGCGACCATGGTCCGCGTCGGCGGCCAACCGGCTCCTGCCGCCCTGGACCCGGCGATGTACGACCGCGTGGGGGCCTTCCTGCGTCGGGGCGACGCCAACGGGGACCAGCAGCTCGGCCCCGAGGAGCGGGTTGCCGTCGAGGCGGTCGTCAGCGGCCAGCACGGTGAGCGGGGCGTGCAGATCCTGCGCCAGTACGTCAGCCGGGCCGACACCAATGCCGACGGCCTCCTCACCCTGGCGGAGTGGGAAGCCCTCGGCAAGACCCTCGGCCGGGCCGGTGGCATCGTCCAGGAGACGGCCATGGTGGCCATGCAGGACGGCGCCAAGCTCGCCACGGAGGTCTGGCGGCCCGATGGGACCGGCGCCTACCCGGTGATTCTGCAGCGCACGCCCTATGGCCGGGTACACAAGGACGAGGTGCCCGGGCCCGTGCGCCAGGGCTATGCGGTCGTGAGCCAGGACATGCGCGGCCGGTTCGGCTCCGAGGGCGACAACCTGCCCTTCATCGGCTGCGGCTGGCAGGGCCACCAGGATGGCCTGGACACCGTGCGCTGGATCCGCCAACAGCCCTGGTGCAATGGCCGGATCGGGACCCAGGGCGGCTCGGCCGGCGGCATCACCCAGAACCTCCTGGCCGGGGCTCTGCCCGAGGGCCTGGTGTCCTGCCAGTACATTCATGTCGCCGCCGCCAGCCTCTACCATGATGCGGCCTACGTCGGCGGGGCCCTGCGCCAATGCCAGATCGACAACTGGCTGGCCACTAACCAGTTCTCGCCCGAGGCCCTGGCCCTCTACCGGAGCCACCCGCGCTACGACGAGTTCTGGCAGGCCTTCGACTCGGTCCGGCGCCACGACCGGATGACGCTGCCGGCCGTGCATGTGGGGGGCTGGTTTGACACCTTCAGCCTGGGCACCGTGACCTCGTTCGCCGGGCGCCAGAACGACGGCGGCCCTGGCGCCAAGGGGACCCAGAAGCTGGTGATGGGACCGTGGGCCCACGGCGGCTTCAAGGACGGCGGCAAGGTCGGCGAACTGACCTTCCCCGACGCCCGGGCGCCGGCTGAGTACGGCTCAGGACGCTGGTTCGAGCACTACCTCAAGGGCGCCGACAACGGCGTGGACCGGCTTCCCGCCGTCATGTACTATGTCATGGGCGACGTCGAGACCCCGGGCGCTCCCGGCAACGAGTGGCGCCGCGGCGACACGTGGCCTCCGGCACACACGGAGACGCGCCTCTTCCTGACGGCCGACCGGCGCCTCACGGCCATGGCCCCCGCGGCGGCCACCGATGCGGCCGACACAGTGAGCTACACGTTCGATCCCAAGGACCCGTGTCCCACCCGCGGCGGCGGAGACCTCAGCATCCCCGCCGGGCCCATGGACCAGCGGCCCATCGAGGGGCGGCCCGACGTGCTCTGCTTCTCGACGGAGCCCCTCCCCGACCCCATCGAGGTCACCGGCCAGATCACGGCCAAGGTGTTCCTCTCCTCGGACGCCGTCGATACGGACCTCTCCGTGCGCTTCTGCGATGTCTACCCGGACGGCCGCAGCTTCCTCATGGCCGAGGGCATGCTACGGGCGCGCTGCCGCGACGGCCTCGACCACGAGGTGCCGCTGGTCCCCGGCGCGGTCCAGCCCATGACCGTGGAGCTGTGGCCCACCAGCGTGGTCATGAACGCGGGCCACCGCCTCCGCGTCACCCTCACCTCCTCCAACCATCCCCGTTTCGACCTCAACCCCGGCACCGGCAAGCCCTGGGCCACGGGGGAGCCCATGCGGGCCCAGCGCAACACGATCCACTGCAGTGCCGAGCACCCATCGCACGTGGTCCTGCCGGTGCCGGTGGCCCCCCGCCGCGGCGGGGGGTGAGCGCGGCTGAGGGCGCGGATCGCCGCGACGGAGCGCGCCTCCCACAGTGCCGGTGCCGGGGGGCCCCGGGCCGGGGGAATCGCCGCGACGGAGCGCGCCTCCCACTCTCTCGGAGGTCTCAGCCCGGCGCGGGGCGCCGGGAAAGGTGGGAGGGGCACTCCGTGCCGCGACGGGGTTGTACTTCGCCCCTGCTTGACCTTCGAGGGCTACCCGTTACCTTCACCATGCCGGACCAGATCGGGCGGCAGTAGCGCCGCAGCAGGGGACACCCACAACCATGTCGCACTTCAACTGGGCTCTCGACGGCAGCCTTGTCGGGTTGTACCTGCTGGTGACCATGGTGGCGGGCATCGCCGTCCGCAAGTACGTGGGCAAGGTGGAGCATTTCCTGGTGGCCGGCCGGGAGATGGATGTCTACCTCGGCATCGCTTCCCTGGCGGCCACCGAGTTCGGCGTCGTCACCTGCATGTACACCGCCCAGAACGGCTACGACAAGGGCTTCGCCGGCGCCGTGCCCGGCATCGAGATGGCCCTGGCCATGTTCCTGGTGGGCTGGACCGGCTTCTGCGTCAAGCCCCTCCGCGATGCCGGGGTGATGACCATCCCCGAGCTCTTCGAGAAGCGCTATGGCCCGCGCATCCGCTGGCTGGCCGGCGTGGTGATCGTCCTGGGCGGGCTGCTGAACATGGGTGTGTTCCTCCGTACCGGCGGCGAGTTCCTCGTCCTGGTCTGCGGCTTCGACCTCAACGCGCCCGCCAGTGGCGCGGGGCCGGTGATGGCATGGGTCAGCACGCACTACCTCGAGATCGCCATGAGCGTGATGCTGCTGATGGTAGCCGTCTACACGGTCCTCGGTGGCATGCTCTCCGTGCTGGTGACCGACTTCCTGCAGTTCGTGGTGATG
>Ga0172371_10008922_pt1 | contig 13899 bp, 10 predicted proteins | sample Lak12m_FD_114543 | JGI IMG/M metagenome (GOLD analysis project Ga0172371, IMG submission 114543) | Freshwater microbial communities from Kabuno Bay, South-Kivu, Congo - kab_022012_12m | ecosystem: Environmental > Aquatic > Freshwater > Lake | place: Democratic Republic of the Congo: South-Kivu... | reverse complement strand
TCAAAGGCAGGAGCAACGCGGATATCGCGCAGGAATTATTCATCTCGCTGGCTACGGTGAAAACCCACCTGCATAACATTTACCGCAAGGTCGGCGTGGACAGCCGTTTTGACCTGCTTGCCAGACTCAGGTCTGATAAATAAACCTCCGATCCATCGAATTTTTCTGAATTTGTTAGCAAAAAAACAAATGGGGCTTCCCGACACTCCTGCCTCGCCGTGCAAATAATGGCCACAACAACTCTATACCGTTTTTTTTCGAGCTCAAAATTAATGTTCGCCCTTTAAAAATGTGTATAATGAAATATATCCCCCATATTTTCATCACGGCCTCATAGATAGTCATATCCAGTCGTTTTTAGACGTACCTGGGAAGGAGATTATCATGGAAAAGGCTGGCTCAAGATTGTTATTTCTAGTTTCAATTTTGCTTTTGGCTCTATTAATTACTTCGTGCAACTTTCCTACGGGTCCTGTTTCAACCGGTGAACCGCCGCCAGGTCCAAACCCCGAACCCGAAAATGGTACCACCCCCACACCTGAATGCCCGTCGGCGGGGTTCCCTGATTACATGCCCACCCTCGGTACAAAACTGATGTGGATGGATAACAGCTACTTCTACTACATCCCTGAAGGCGAATTTATCATGGGCGCCGAAAGCGAGGAACCGGAGGATTTCAACCCACAGCACATCGTTTACCTGGACGATTTTTGGATGCAGGAAGGCGAAGTATCCAACCTGCAGTATGCTGCTTGTGTCGAGGCCGGCGTTTGCACTCCCCCCAACGAAGAAGAAAATGAACCCTATCGTTACAGCGACCCAACCTACGCCGCCTTTCCGGTGGTCGGGGTGGACTGGCAGCAGGCCAAAGACTACTGCGTCTGGATCGAAGGCCGCCTGCCTAGCGAGGCGGAATGGGAAAAAGTTGCCCGCGGGACAGAAGGCTCCCCTTATCCGTGGGGAATCGATGAACCCACTTGTGATCTGTTGAATTTTAACAACTGCCTGGACCCCTCCGAACCAGCCAATATCCTTTCTTACGAGGACGGCCAGAGCCTGTTTGAAGTAAAAGACATGGCCGGCAACGTATTCGAATGGGTCAATGACTGGTATCAGTATAACTACTATTCCGTATCGCCTTCCATCAATCCCACGGGTCCTGCCGAGGGACTGCAGAGGGTTTACCGCGGAGGGAGCTATAAAACCGCGCCGGAGGAAATATTTTCCTGGATGCGTTTCAAGTTGGAACCGGAAAAGCACAGTGAAGAACTCGGTTTCAGGTGTGCGCTGGACGGCCCCGATATTAAATGCTACACCATGAACAACAAGGTCACCGTTCATCCTCCTCCCTGCGAGGTTCCGGCAGTCAACGGCTCCCAACCTCAAGGGCAGCCCACCTTCACTCCCTTGGCACCTTGCCCTCCGGCAAATTTTGCGCCGTTCTGTGTGTGGAGAGGCGGCGGTCAGATCTCCGGAATCAACATATCCATTCAGAACTGCTATGACAATCAATTGACCAACATCATGGGCAATGGCGTGGATCTGGTTTGCAGTGTTTCAGGCTCCAATCCTCCGGTCTATCAATGCAATCCGCCTCCCGGATCTGCTCAAGGAGCCACCATCGAGATCTCCTACTGCCATTCGCTGCCGACCATTCAGATCAATCCCGAATGCCCGGCGGGATATGAATACAATACGACTTCCTCTTTCTGTGAACCGACGGGGGCGTGGATGCCAAATCCGCCCTGTCCGAGTGGATATGTTGAAAACAGCGTTTTCGGCTGTCTGCCTGATCCCAATTATGGTTGTCCGGCGGGATACATGGTCATGGCCAACGGGTGTCTTCCGCTCGAGTCGTGTTTATGGCCGGATTCCGGTCCATGTGAGGAGCCGGTCTGCGCGGAAGGGGAAGTTTACGACGCTGAAAATGATTGCTGCAGCGTTCCTGAAAAACAGAAAATGGTATGCCCCGCCGGGTTTATCTTTAATGAAGTACTCAATCTTTGCACGCTGCCCGATCTGTTTCCACAAAACTGTTACTCCATCCCGATAACGATGGCCTATTGCCCCACGCCCACTCCCACACCCACCCCAACGCCCACCCCGACGCCCATCCCCCCGCCGGACCGCTGCAGCATCTTTACCAACAGGGCCGATTGCATCGCGAACAAGTGCCGGGTCGTCCTTGATGTGACAGGCGCTTTCGACCACTGTGAAACGCCATGAAAGAATCCATTCAAAAGCGACCCTGCAGTTGATCTGTTTGATTTAAAGAATGAATCCGGTTCGCTTATAAATAAACCTCAACCACTATTTTGGCAGCATTGTGGTTGAGGTATTTTTTATTGTGATCCATTCACATTGCCGCAGTTGAGTCGTATTGCATTCACCCCCTTTCTATTTAAAACCTGACATTTTCATTGCGATCAGGGGCTTCTCAACCTTAAGTTGTAGTCCATTTTCATGAAAATACATCCAAAGGTCGATTCTCTTTTGCATCCATTGGACGCATCATTGGGGCACACATGGTTTGCCGATCAACCCAGCCGCCTGGTGATCATTTTTTACTTGAAAGGCATTCGAACGATGAAAACGAAAAAGAAACTGACCCTCAGAAAAATCCTGCCCATTCTGCTGCTGACCGTTTTTTGCGTCTCGGCGGTGGCCGTCCTCATTCCGCGCGTGCCGCGCGCCCCGCAGAGCGTGGACAGCGTCGCGGAACTGGAAGACTATCTGCAGGACCTGACCGCCGCCGGTAACCCGCCCGGGCTGTCGCTGGTGGTGGTCAAAGACGGCCGCACGGTCTACAGCCGCGCTTTCGGCCTGGCGGACGGCCCAGCCGCCATCGCCGCGACCCCCGACACGGTCTATCACTGGTGGTCCACCACCAAGATGTTCACTGCAACGGCAATTTTTCAACTGGCCGAGACCGGCCAGCTCGACCTGGACGACCCGGTGGTGAAGTTCCTGCCCTTCTTCCAGGTGGAATATCCCTCCCCTGACAGCGCGCCGGTCACCATCCGCAGCCTGCTCAATCACAGTTCGGGTCTGCCCGACAACGTGCCCGCCGTGGTGGGCTGGATGCATTTCGAAGGGCAGCCGGGTTTCGACCAGACCGCGCTGGTAAAACAATACCTGCCGGATTATTCAAAACTGCAATTTGAGCCCGGCAGCCAATCTCGTTATACAAACGTGGGCTACATGGTACTGGGCGCTGTCATCGAAGCGGTCTCGGGAGAGACTTACGAGAACTACGTGCGCGTGCACATCCTGCAGCCCCTCAAGATGGAACAAACCGATTTCGTCTACACGGATGCCATGCGCGCCGACGCCGCCGCGGGCATGCACCCCCTGCTGGACATTCAGAGCGCTTTTCTGCCCTTTTTCTACCGCGGACGTCTGCACGACCTCATCCGTGAGGTCAAGGACGGCCAGATGTGGACCAACCGCCTGATGGCCGACAGCAACCCGCCCACCGGCCTGATCGGCCCGGCCGGCGACCTGGTACGCTTCGTGACAATGCATCTCAACGGCGGCGAGCTGGACGGCCAACGCATCCTCACGCAGGATTCAGTGGAGCAAATGATGCTGGATTCCTACGTTGCCGCCAGCGGCGGTCAGGTCGACACCAGCCTGCAGGGCCTGGGCTGGGAGGTCTGCGGCCAGGGCGAAGACCTGTGCCTCGAACACGGCGGCGGCGGACCGGGTTTCGGCAGCGCCATCCGCCTCTACCCCGAACGCTCACTGGGCATCGTGGTCACCGCCAACAGCACCAACATCGACCGCAACGGCCTGCTCGACCTGGTGGCCGGGCTGGATTGGTAAAAAAAGCAACAAACGAACAGGCCGGAATAGATGTCCGGCCTGGTTTCTTTTCTTTGTTTATAAAAAAGTAATTAAAAATCAAGCGGTTTTAAGCCAGAAACAGCAACACTATGCCCTTCTCCCTCTGACAAACATTATATAATTACCCCATATACTTCAAACCCAGGAGCCTCTCATGCCCGAAGCCACCTTCCATTTCCCGCCCGGATTCCTGTGGGGCACGGCCACCGCCGCCCACCAGGTTGAAGGCGGCAACACCAACAACAACTGGCACCAGTGGGAGAACACCCCCGGCAAGATCCTCAACGACGACAAGTCCGGGCTGGCCTGCGACTGGTGGGGCGGACGCTGGAAGGAAGACCTGCAGCGCGCCAAGGCCAGCGGACAGAACGCCCATCGCTTTTCGGTGGAGTGGAGCCGCATCCAGCCCACGCCAGATACATGGGACAAGAAGTCCCTTGAGCGCTACCTCGAAATGCTGCGCTGGATGGAAAAGAACGCCATCACGCCCATGGTCACCCTGCACCACTTCAGTGATCCGCTCTGGCTGGTCGACATGGGCGGCTGGGAGAACCCCGACACACCCGCCCTTTTCGCGCGTTTCACGCGCAAGGTGGTCGAAGCGCTCAAGGATTACGTTAACCTGTGGATCACCATCAACGAGCCCAACGTCTACGTCATGTCCGGCTGGTTGACCGGCGATTTCCCGCCCGGCAAGAACAGCCTGCCCCTGGCTGCCAATGTGCTCGAGAACCTGGTGCGCGGGCACGCCGCCGCCTACCGCGTCATCCACGAACTGCAGCCCACTGCCCAGGTGGGCGTGGCGGTCAACTTCCGCAGCTTCAAACCCGCGCGTTACTGGAACCCGCTCGACAAGCTGCCCGCATCGATGCAGCACCAGATCTTCAACAACGCTTTCCACTCCTGCCTCAAGGATGGGCGTCTCAACCTGGTGCTCAAAAAAGTCAGCATCCCCGAAGCCGCCAACACCCAGGATTTCATCGGGCTTAATTACTACTCGCAAGACCTGGTATCCTTTGACCTGCGTCAGCCGGGCACCATGTTCGGCCGGCTGGAATACCCCAAAGACGCCGACCTCAGCCCGACCGGCTTCATCGCCAACATCCCCGAAGGCATGTGGGACGGCCTGCGCTGGGCGCACAGTTTCAACCTGCCCATCCTCGTCACCGAGAACGGCGTGGAAGACAACCTGGATACCCTGCGTCCGCGCTATACCATCGAGCACCTGCACGAGGTCTGGAAGGCCGCCAACTACAACTGGCGCGTCAAGGGCTACTTCCACTGGTCGCTGATCGACAACTTCGAGTGGGAGCGCGGCTGGACCCAGCGCTTCGGTCTGTGGGGCCTGGAGGTGGACACACAGGAACGCATCCGCCGCACCAGCGTGGACGTCTACGAAGAGATCTGCAAGGAGAATGGCATCTCCAGCCAGATGGTCAGAAAATACGCGCCGGAGATTTTCGATAAACTCTATCCTTCATGAGAAGAGATAACGAGAGGGCTGCGGCCCTCTCGTTTTTTACCAGGCGCCAAGGATAAAAATAAATTGGGTTGAAAATTTCGATCAATCGATCCTTTTTATGGTCAGGAAGATTTTAGAAATTTACTTTAATTCTTTCTCATCTTTCAGAATCCGACAGAGGCTTGCAAAAAATGTGTTTCTGGTATAATTTTTAAACACTTCCCCTTGATGATTCATTTAAATGGTATCGTTTTTTTAGGGGTGAAATATGCCTTTTTCGATTGGCAATTTATGAAACTGTGAGAAGCATATGACAAACATCGTTCGTGAATATCCAAATTCTTTTAACCTCCCCAAGCGGATCGAAGGATTATCCCGCCTGGCCCATAACCTGTGGTGGGCGTGGAACCCCAACGCGCAACGGCTTTTCAGGCAGATCGATTCCCTCTTGTGGGACGCCATCAACCACAATCCCATAGCCTTTTTACACCGGGTGGACCGCACCCGTATCAACGCCGCTTTCAACCGCTCCGTGTTCCTCGAGCAGTATGATGCGGTCATGTCCGAAATGGATGCCTACCTTAATCGTACCGACACCTGGTTTGCAAAAACCTATCCGAAGCTGAACGACAAACACATTGCCTATTTCTCTTTCGAATTTGGTCTGCACGAATCCCTGCCGGTCTACGCGGGAGGCTTGGGGATCCTTTCGGGAGACCATTTAAAAGAAGCCTCCGACCTGGGTCTGCCCCTGACCGCGGTTGGTTTTGTTTATAACCAGGGCTACTTTGTGCAGCACCTGACCGAAGACGGCTGGCAGGAAACCCGCAGCGCCTTGATCAACTATCATGACCTGCCCCTGGTTTCATTGCTGGATGAAGACCATCAGCCTTTGACCATTAACATCAACCTTCCCGGCAGACAGGTGACAGCCCGTGTCTGGGAGCTGCAGGTCGGACGGATCCGTCTTTACCTGCTGGATACCAACCTGGAACAGAACACGCCCATTGACCGTCAATTGACCGAACGGCTTTATAACAGCGATCCCGAGATCCGCATCTCCCAGGAGATCCTGCTCGGCATCGGCGGCGTGCGCGCTCTTGAATCCCTTGAGATCAGCCCCGACGTGTGGCACATGAACGAAGGCCATTCCGCATTTTTGGCCCTTGAACGTCTGCGCCAGTATAAGAAAGCCGGCATGGACCTTCAGGAAGCCACAGAAAAAGTGCGCATCGGCAACGTCTTCACCACCCACACGCCCGTCCCGGCCGGCAACGATCAGTTCCCGCTTTGGCTGATCGACAAGTATTTCTCTCAGATGTGGGCGGATCTTGGCATTACCCGCGATCAGTTCATCGATTTTGGCCGCCAGGCCCAGCCCTGGGGTGAGACCTTCGTGATGCCTGTGCTGGCGTTGAAGCTCTCCGAGCGCGCCAATGCCGTCTCGGAACTCCACGGCACCGTCGCGCGAAAGATGTGGAGTTTCTTGTGGCCCGACCGCAAGGTGGAAAATGTGCCCATCGGCTACGTGACCAATGGCGTGCATACTCGAACCTGGCTGGCCCGCCGCATGGGATTGATCTTCAGCCAATACCTTGGCAACGACTGGCTGGACCGCATTGACGACCCCTCCTTATGGGAAAAAGTCAACGAGATCCCCGAAGACGAATTGTGGGAAATCCGACGTCATCTGAAGAACAAGCTGGTCAATTACGCCAACGAACGCACCCGTACGCAGTGGCACAATGGCACACTGACTCCCTCTCAAGTTGTAGCCGGCGGCATCTTCCTGGAACCGTATTCCCTGACCATCGGTTTTGCCAGAAGGTTTGCCACCTATAAACGCGCCAACCTGATCTTCCGTGATTTTGACCGCCTGCTGCGGCTCATCAATAACCCGCACATGCCCGTTCAGATCATCTTCGCAGGCAAAGCGCATCCCGCCGACGAACCGGGCAAATTGATCATCCAGCAGGTCTACCGCGCCGTGAAGGAATCACGCTCCGGCGGACGCTTGATCTTTTTGGAAGACTACGACATCAATCTGGCGCGCTATCTCGTCCAGGGTGTGGACGTATGGATGAACACTCCCCGCCGCCCGAACGAAGCTTCCGGCACCTCAGGCATGAAAGCCGCCCTCAACGGCGCCCTGAACTTTTCCATTCTTGATGGCTGGTGGCGCGAGGGATATAATGGTAAAAACGGCTGGGCCATCGGGTCCGACGTTGAATACGCCAATCCTGAAGAACAGGATGCAGCCGATGCGCAGAGTATCTACGAGATCCTCGAAAACCAGATCGTTCCGCTTTATTACGAGCGGACCAGTGAAAACATTCCCACCGAATGGCTGAAGATGGTCAAAGAAAACCTGCGCACGCTGACGCCGCAATTCAGTCTGCGTCGTATGTTGAAGGAATATATTACCGATTATTATTTACCTGCCATCGAAGGTAAAAAGTCGGATCAATAAAAAGTTGAGGCATTATGGAATATCTGAATGATCCGCATGCATGGCTTTTCGCATTGCTGATATTCTTTTTACGCGTGGCCGATATGTCCCTGGATACGATCCGGGTGCTATTCGTGGTGCGCGGTAAAAAACTATTGGTATGGGTTTTGGGATTCTTCCAATCCCTGATCTTCGTGATCGCTTTCAGTTCGGTGCTGACCCAACTGCATAACATATTGAACATCGTCGGTTATGCCACCGGTTTTGCCACCGGCAACATCGTGGGCATGATGATCGAGAGCCGCCTGGCGATCGGCCACGTTTTGGTCAATATCATCAGTTCCCACCGGGGCGCCTACATCGCGGAACAACTGCGCGCCGGCGGTTATGCAGTGACCGAGATCGCCGGACGAGGCAAGAACGGAACGGTTTTTGAACTGCACGCCAGTGTGCTCCGTAAAGACGTCAGCAACGTGGAAACCATCGTTCTGGAATCGGATCCGCAGGCTTTCGTCACCGCGGAAGACGTCAGGCCGGTCAGGCGTGGTTTCTGGCGGGCATGACGTTCATAAAAAATAACGATAAAACGACCTCGCCTTATTCTGCGAGGTCGTTTTGGTTTATGAAGCAGCCCGCGTTGTTTTAGAAATACTGATCCTTCATTTCGCGATAGTTCAGCAATTGCATGAAGTTCAGGAACAATTCGTCCAGGATCTCGCGCTTCCTTTCCGCGAGATAATGCTCCACGATCTGGGTGTCCTTTTTGGGGATGGCAATATTCATGCCGATGCGCAGCAGGTTGTCTGAGATCGGATGGACCTGAACGACATTTCCTCTGATCTTCATAATGGATTGGCTGCACGGAAGTTGTGTCAGGACCGTCATTCTCTTGTTCTTCAATCCGGCTTTTGCTTTGATCTTTTTCTTGTCCACCAGCACACACATGCCGGTCAGGGAAAGGTCAAACAAGTTTGCCCGGAACTTTTGGCCGCCCAGCAGGATCGACACGAAGATGGGTTCCTTGGGCTGTACGCGTTCGCATTCGCGATTTATCCAGGCCTGTTCCATCATGTGAAAATCACTCATGACCAGCTTTCCGCTGTATACAACGATGTCACTTAAACGACAGGCCAAAGTTTGGTCCGCGCGCCCAAGTTTCAGGAACATCGGGTAATTATAGGAACCGGTGCAAAAATGACTGATATTGGATGTATGCGCTTCCACTGAGTTTTCCGAGGCGTCGCAGACTACCACGCTTTCTTTCAGCAGCAATCCTTTTATAGGGACTGCAACATCGATCACGCTTTCTTTCGGAAGCATCGTGTTGAGATCAAACGCATTCTGAACCAACCCCGTTGATGAAAAATCATTACCATTAATCATCTTGTCCTCCATTTATCCCCTGGTCAATTGGAAAAGACTGTTTTGAAACGATAACGCTACCAATATTTGGATATTCATTATAGCAACATTTGTTACCCATACATTAAAAAGTCGGAAAATTGTAAGGTCTGTGCAACTCTTTGGTTATTACGCTATTTATCTGGAATTGTTTAGTGATTCTTACAAAGACACCCTGAGTTAAAACGCTCAGAGTGTTTGTTGAATCAGTATTTTTATGAAGTCTAAAATCTTATTCGTCTTCTCGCTCGCGCAGGTGCGGAAAGAGCAGTACTTCACGGATGGTATGCCGGTCGGTCAACAACATGCACAGCCTATCGATGCCCATGCCAAATCCGCCCTGGGGGGGCATGCCGTATGACATGGCGCGCAGATAATCTTCGTCCATGGGATGGCGTTCTTCGTCATCGGCGTTATATTCCCTGCCCATTTCCAAGAAGCGCTGCTCCTGTTCGAGAGGATCGTTCAGTTCGGTAAAGGCGTTGCATAATTCCATGCCGCCCACAAAACCTTCGAACCTTTCCACCGTGGAGGGATCTCCGGGGCGGTTCTTTGCTAGCGGCGAGATATCGCGCGGATAGTCATAAAGGAAAGTCGGCTGGATGAAAGTGGGTTCCAGGTATTCGCCCAGTAAAAAGTCGATCAGCTTGCCGCGTGCGTCATCCGGTTTAAATTTCATCCCTTTGGACTGCATCACTTCGGCCAGCGATTCTGCCGTCGGATATTCGTTGATATCAATACCGGTGGCATCGATCAACCCCTGGCGCAGGTCTATCCTCTTCCAGGGCGGGTTGAAATCGATCTCATGGCCTTCATAGACAACTTTTCGCGTGCCCAGCACATTGTCGCAAACATAAGCAACAAACTGCTCGGTCAGATCCATCACCTTTAAATAATCCGCGTAAGCCCAGTAGAACTCCAGTTGGGTGAACTCGGGATTGTGTTTGTAAGATACGCCTTCGTTCCTGAAATCCCGTCCGATCTCGTAGACGCGGTCCAGCCCGCCGACCACCAGTCTCTTGAGATACAACTCGAAAGAGATGCGCAAGTAGAGGTCCTGTTTTAACTGGTTGTGATGGGTGATAAACGGTCTTGCGGCCGCCCCGCCGTAGATCGGCTGCAGGATCGGTGTTTCCACTTCAATAAAGCCGTGGTCGTCAAAAAAGTTGCGCAAGGCTTTAACCACCTTCGCCCGTGTGCGGAAGACCTGCCGTACTTCTTCGTTCACAGCCAGATCGGCGTAGCGCTGTCGGTAGCGCATTTCGGGGTCGGCCAGCGTGGCGTGTCTCACCAAAACGCCGTCCACGATCTCGTCCTTGGCCGCCGGTAGCGGCGTGATGGACTTGGCCAGCATCTTGAATTCATGCACCTGCAGACTGATCTCTCCGGTACGCGTGCGTACCACGTCCCCGCCGGCCTGGATGTAGTCGCTCAGGTCAAAATATTCTTTGAAGAGGTTCAGGTTTTCTTCGCCCAGCTCGTTGATGCGCAAGAAGAGCTGGATGCGCCCGCTGCTGTCTTCAATGTGCACAAACGCCAGCTTGCCCATAATGCGGGAGGCGCGTATGCGTCCTCCGATGATCACACCGGAGATCGAAGCCTCGCCGGCCGCTTCGGCCTGTTTGAATTTCTCGATCGCTTCGCCAATCGTCTGGTTGACCTCGGTTCGAGTCGGATATGGCTCAATCCCCTTTGCGCGCATCTCGGCGATCTTGTCAAACCTGATTTTTTCGAGATCATTTAATTGCATTTTTTCCGTCCTTCATTAAAAAGCCTGCCCCATTCACCGAGGGAGCAGGCCTGAGATAACTGGTTCAATTTCTGTTACGGACACCAAATTTCAACACAATCTCCGCGTTTCTGTCAGGAGACTTTAATAACCTTAACCATAAAAGCACCTGCCGGCGCTTCAACCTGCACTTTATCGCCTTCTTTGTGACCGAAAATCGCTTTTCCAAGGGGCGACTCATTTGAGACTTTGCCCTTGGCCGGATCAGCTTCAGCCGCTCCCACCACGGTGTATTCTTCTTTGTCCTTGCTGCCTTCTTCCTGGATGATGACCTTGGAACCGACCTGAATGCAATCCGCTTGTGCGGCATGATCTTCTATGACTCTGGCGGTTGCAAGAAGGATTTCCAACTCCTTGATACGCCCTTCCACGAAGGCTTGCTCATTTTTTGCAGCTTCCAGTTCGGCGTTGTCAAGCAGTTCACCACCTTCAATGGCCTCATGCAACCGGACTGCGATTTGTTCTCGCTTGTCTGTACGCAAGAAATCCAGCTCTTCTTGAAGTTTATCGTACCCTTCTCGCGTTAAGAATGAGGTAGGCATCTTTATTTCCTTTTATGAACTTTTGATCGATCAGTGAGTCCCCGACCAATTATAAATAAAAACCACTCCTCGGGGAGCGATTTCCATAGCTTAAAGAGCGAAACTTATTCGCCCACAATTGTTCGAATACTATAACATAAAAAAAAACCGATTGCAAGTAGTTCCAAGCCAAAGAAATCAGTTTTTTCTGAAAGGTCCGGTTCATTTCTTAATGAATTATTCACAAAGTCACCCGCGTTTCGTTCAATTCATTGGTACAATGGTGCTTGTTTTTTCAGTTTAATACCTCTGATTATCATTATTCAAGGATGGCTCATGGAACAGGCGCCGAAATTCCCCTATGATTTCATCGACCAGATCATCGTTTCTGAAGAAGAGATCAAGAACCGGGTTGAAACATTGGGGATGCAAATTGCTGAAGATTATAAAGACTCCAGGAATCTTCTCTTGCTTGGCCTGCTGCGCGGCAGCGTGGTTTTCATCACCGACCTGATGCGCAACATCCATCTGCCCATGACCATGGATTTTATGTCCGTGTCGTCCTACAGCGGGTCAAGGTCGAGCGGATTCGTCCGGATCGACTCGGACCACAAGACCAACATCCAGGGCTGGGATGTGATCCTCGTTGACGATATCATCGATTCGGGATACACAGTTTCCACAGTCAAGAAATTGCTCCTTGATCGAAAACCAAACAGCCTGAAAGTATGCGCCTTATTGGATAAAGAAGAAAGCCACAAGGTTGGCTTAACCATTGATTATTATGGATTCAAGATCCCCGATTATTTTGTGGTCGGATACGGTCTGGATATTGATGAAAAAGGTCGCAACCTCCCCTACATTGCCTCTGTGGACCTGAAAAGATATAACAAGCAGGAGTAAGAGCATGCCTATTCGTATTGTTGCAGGAATGCAGTGGGGAGATGAAGGAAAAGGACGCGCGGTGGACCTCCTCTCGGAGGATGCCGATTTTGTTGCGCGTTTTAATGGCGGCGACAATGCCGGTCACACGGTGACCGTTGAAAAAAAGATCTTTAAACTTCACATCATTCCCTCCGGCATTATTCACCCTCACACGACCGGTGTGCTGGGGAACGGATTGGTACTCTATCCGGGCACCCTGATGCAAGAGATCCAAATGCTCAGCAACGCCGGCATTCAGATCACGCCGGAACGCCTGTGGATCTCGGATGCCATCCATTTCATCACACCCGCCCACAGGCTGCTCGACCAGGCTCAGGAATCCGCGCGAGGCAAGACCTCCATCGGCACGACCGGAAGGGGCATCGGCCCGGCCTATGTGGATAAAGCCGCCAGGCGCGGCATCCGCGCCGGCGATCTGCTGCAACCCGACAGTTTCAAACAAAAGGTCAAACACCATTTCGAAGAGGCCAACAAAATGCTGACCGTGCTTTACGGCCAGCCTTCCATGGATGTCAATGCGCTGAGTGATGAATTCCTCTTCCAGGCCAGTGTATTTGCCCCCTACGTCAAGCCGGTCGGCAAACTCATCCGGCAGGCCATTCGTGACGGCAAGACCATCCTGGCCGAAGCCGCTCAAGGAACCTTGCTCGACCTGGATCAAGGTTCTTATCCTTTTGTGACCAGTTCCTGCACCACCTCCGCCGGCGTTTTCAGCGGATTGGGCATCGGCATCCAGCCTATAGAGCGCGTGGTGGGCATCACCAAAGCCTTTCAAACCCGCGTGGGCGCAGGGCCTTTCCCGACCGAGTTGTTCGATGAGACGGCCGACTTCCTGCGTGGCAGCGGCTCGAATCCGTGGGATGAATTCGGCACAACTACCGGGCGTCCCCGACGGGTGGGCTGGCTTGATCTTGTGCTTTTAAAATACGCCGTGGAAGTTAACGGCGCCACGGAATTATTCCTCACCAAAATGGACATCCTGTCTGGATTGGATGAGATCAAGTATTGCACTGCTTATCAAAAAGATGGAAAGACTATTAATGAACTGGATTTCAGCGGCGGGGCAGCCGATATGGAACGCTGCCTGCCTGTCTACCAAGCCACGCCCGGCTGGAAGGAAGACCTTTGTCCGATGCGCCAGTGGAACGAGCTCCCTCCTGCCGTGGTGAAGTACATTCAAATCATCGAAGACTTTTGCGGGATCCCGGTCACCAGAATATCGGTGGGGTCAGAACGCAGCGCTGTGATCAATCGAAATTAATTACCGGTTAGCGAAATTCCATGGGAACAAAAACAAGCCCTTTTCAGGGCTTGTTGTGTTGACATACTTTTTACATCTTTGCGACTTGAGTCTTCTCCTCCGCAGAAAGCACCTTGGCCAGGTCGAGCAGGATCACCAGGCGTTTATCGATCTTGGCAACGCCTATGATGAACTCCGAGTTCACATTGCTCACCATGGGCGGAGGAGGTTCGATCACGCTGTCGT
>Ga0172371_10008921_pt1 | contig 13900 bp, 12 predicted proteins | sample Lak12m_FD_114543 | JGI IMG/M metagenome (GOLD analysis project Ga0172371, IMG submission 114543) | Freshwater microbial communities from Kabuno Bay, South-Kivu, Congo - kab_022012_12m | ecosystem: Environmental > Aquatic > Freshwater > Lake | place: Democratic Republic of the Congo: South-Kivu... | reverse complement strand
TTGTTGCATGGACGCCTCGATTTTGATCAATAGGGCATAAATTGAGTTGATAGTTCAGGCAACACTTGCTATGAAAATCGCCTATTCCTCAGCAGTTCTCCCTTCTCCCTAACCATGAGGTGACTATGACCAAACTCCCCCCACGACAAGGCCAAATTGACCGTAAGACCAAAGAAACCGAGATTCACCTCAGCCTCTGCCTTGATGGCGCAGGCCAGACGGCGATTGACACAGGGGTTCCCTTTATGGATCACATGCTCACCCTCTTTGCCGTCCATGGTTTCTTCAACCTGACGGTCGAGGCCAAGGGTGATATCGAGGTTGATGGCCATCACACCGTTGAAGATCTCGGTATCTGCCTGGGGCAGGCACTGAAGGAGGCACTGGGCTCGAACCCTTCGGTCACGCGCTATGGACTCGCCGCTGTCCCCATGGATGAGACCTTGGTCCGCCTGGCTCTTGACCTCTCCAACCGGCCATTTCTCTCCTACGAGGTTGCCCTGCCGACCGCCACCGTTGGCACCTTTGACACCGAGCTGGCCAAGGAGTTCATGCGCGCCTTCAGTCTGCACGGGGGGGTCACCCTCCATGTGGATCTGCTGCGTGGGGAAAACAGCCATCATATTATTGAGGCCACCTTCAAGGCCCTAGGCCGTGCCCTTGATCAGGCGACGACTCTTGATCCTCGCCTGAATGGGGCCTTGTCGTCCAAGGGCAGCTTGTAACCTTCAATCGAAAACACTAACGCCATGTCCAAAACTCTTCTTTGTGCCCTTGTTGCCCTTGTCGTTATCAGCGGTTGTGTTCCGCAGTCGGTCCCTCCGGCAGAAGAAACCCTGCCCAAATCTGTGGGGAGTATTGTTGTCCTGCCGGTTGAGTTCGCCGCCGACTCCGCAGTCTCTCCTCAGGCCAAGCAACAACTGCAAGACGGGGTTGAGACCCTGAGTCAGGCTGTTAGCGAGGTCTTGGCCGTCAGTCCCAAAGTGCGAATGCTGAATGAAGACGAGGTGGAGGCCTTGACCTCCGGCTATCAGCACAGCTCTTCGGCCCAAGCCCAGGCTATTGGCCGAGGGCTGCACGCCGAGGCGGTCATGCTCTGGGAGGTGCAGCGTTTTCATCAACGTCTTGGCACGGAGTACGCGGTGCAATCCCCCGCCTCTCTTGCCTTTACCTACCGCTTGCTCCATCTCGAATCGGGCCAGACCCTCTGTGCTGGTTCCTTTGACGAGACCCAGCAGGCCGCCACCGAGAACTTGTTGTCGTTTAAGACCCTCGCCAATCGTGGGTTTAAGTGGATTACTGCCAGCGATCTGGCTCGGGAGGGCGTGGGCAAGAAGATGGCGGACTGTGCCTATTGGCAAGAAGCCCGGCCTTGACGAAACGCCCTCTGCTGGACGATGCCCTTGCACGCCTTGCCTAAGACGATCAACCACCTGTTGGGCACGGCGATGCACGACTATCAGATGCTGGCTGATGGCGAGCGCGTCCTGCTTGGCGTCTCCGGCGGGGTGGATAGCTTGGTGCTTGCCTGGCTGCTGCACCACTGGCGCGACAAGGCACCAATTGACTATGAGCTCATGGCCCTTCATCTGGACATGGGCTTTACCGTCGATCAGCATCGTGGGGTCGAGGCGGAGCTGGCCAAGATCGGCTTGCCCTTCCAGACAGAGCACACGGGCTACGGGGCCATCGCCAACCGGGAGCACCCTGACAAGGCCTGCTATCAATGCGCCAAGGCCAGACGCCGCCATCTCTTCGAGACCGCTCGCACTGGACATTACTCGGCCATCGCTCTCGGTCACCATAAGGACGATTTGATCGAGACCTTCTTCCTCAACATGCTCTATAGTGGGAACCTCAGCACCATGATGCCCAGGCAGGACCTTTTCTCCGGCCGCCTGAAGATCATTCGCCCCTTGGCCTATCTCACCAAGGAGCAGGTCACGGCCGTGGCCGAGCTTGTTGGTGTCACTCCGGTCAAGAATCCCTGTCCCATGGCCAACCATTCCAAACGTGAGGAGGTGCGAACTCTACTCGCTACCCTCTATCAGCGAGACACGAATTTTCGAGGCAACATCTTTGCTGCCCTTGGCAATGTCCGTACGGAGTATCTCCTCCCCCCGCGCCTCGGAGTGAGCAAGGAATCGGCGTAACTGCGCGGGCTAGCCGACTGGCCCAGGCCTCTATCATAAGAGTAACAAGTGAGCCGTGGGAGCCGCTCCTTGACACCCTGGCTAGAGGTACAGGCAATGTAAAATCAATCCCTTGCCATTTTTTGTTTTACTTTAGCAAGGGTGAGGCCAATTGCCCGCAAGCGGCGGAGATGTCGGCCCCTCGGCTGTTGCGGATTAGGGCGGTAAAGCCGGCTTGACGCAGGGTGGTTTGGAAGGCCTTGACCGTCGATTGCTCTGGGCAACGGTAGGGCAGGGTGGCGGACTCGTTGAAGGGCATGAGGTTGATGCGGCAGGGGATGCCTCGCAGATGCCGGGCCAAGAGCTGGGCGGCCTCTGCTGAGTCGTTGATGCCCCGAAAGAGGATGTACTCGATGAGGATGACCTTGCCTGGTGCGAGTGGGTAGTCGCGGCAGGCCTGGAGCAGGGAGGCCAGAGGGTAGGTGCGGTTCACCGGCATCAGTTGCCCTCTGGTCTGGTCGTCGGCGGCGTGCATGGAGATCGCTAGGTTGACCCGCACTGCCTGCCCCAGCTCGTGGATCTTGGGCACCAGACCGCAGGTGGAGACGGTGATCCGGCGTTCGGTGAACTCAAGGCCCCGGGGATCCATCAAGATGTTCAGGGCGGTGAGCAGGTGGTCGAGGTTGGCCAGCGGTTCGCCCATGCCCATGAACACCAGGTTGTTGATCAACTCACGCGGGCTGTTATAGGTCACCCCCTGCGCCACCATAAACTCCATCACCGCTAGCACCTGGCCGATGATCTCCGCCGCATTGAGGTTGCGGATGAAGCCCATGCCGCCGGTCAGGCAGAAGCGACAGCCCATGGCGCAGCCGACTTGAGACGAGAGGCAGAGGGTATGGCGCTTGGGGCCGGGGATGAGCACGCTTTCGATCCGCTGGCCATCGTGCAGGGTGAAACTGAATTTGACGGTGCCGTCTGCGGAGTTTTCTTGCCGATCGGTGGCGAGCTGGCTGATAGTGGTCTTCGCTTCGAGCACTGCCCTGATTTCCCGGTTGACGATGGCGAGTTTGGCGAGCTCTGTGTTGCCGGGGTGGAACAGCCAGCCAAAGACGTGGTCCGCCCGCGTGGGGGGCAGGCCAAGGCGGCTGAAGAGTTCGGCCATCTGTTGGGCGGTGAGGTTACGCAGGTCGGTCTTCATAGGCGATTGCTTTCTCAAAGGGCATCGTGTATCGTTGTTTGGCGTGTGGAGAGGGTAATGCTTCTTGCCTTGGGTGAACCGACGGCTCGCCCCTAGGGCTTTTTTGGGGGGAATATGGTGCAAGGATGAAACAACAAAACGGCAACTTTAAGGATCAATTGGCCGACTCAATGATTGGCATAGGCATCGCCTTGGCCGTTTTTTTCTGGGTCTTCAAGGCCATTCTGCAAATGTTTGTGAGCGGTAATGCCAATTTCCTAGCCCAAATGCTGGGGACGAATCTTTCCGATTACTACGATCGCCTGATCGTCATCGTCCTCTTTATCTTCTTTGGCTCGCACGCCCAGTACAGCATCCGCAAACGCCGTGTCGCCGAGTTGGCCTTGTCCAGCAGCGAGGAGAAATATCGCTCCATCCTTGAGAGTATCGAGGAGGGCTATTATGAAATCGACATGGGGTTTGCCCTGCGGTTCTATAACGACTCCTTTCATCATATCTTTGGCCGGTCACGTCAAGAGCTATTTGCCTTGGACATCAGGCAGACCATGACCCCCGAGGCGGCCATTGCCTTGACTGAGGCCTTGACTGGGGTGCGGACGACCGGGCAGTCGGCGCATACCCTGGAGTGTGAGGTCAATACCCCTTCTGGTGTGCGCCGCATCGTTGAGCTCTCGGCCTCGCTGATTACCGACTCGCAGCAGGAAGGCACGGGGTATCGCGGCATTGTCCGCGATATTACAGAGAAAAAGTTGTTGGAGCGCCAGGTGCTGGAGTCCTTAAAGAATGTCAAGGAGGCGCGGACTGGGGTGATCTTGGGGCTGGCCAAGCTGGCCGAGTATCGGGATGAGGACACCGGCCGTCACCTGGAGAGGATTCGTGAGTACGCCCGCATATTGGCCGAGGAGCTCGCCAGGCAAGATCGCTACCGGGACTCCATCACGGCGGAGTATATCGAAGACCTCTATCACTCCTCGATCCTGCACGATATTGGCAAGGTGGGGATTGCTGATGCCATCCTGCTCAAGCCCGGTCGCCTCACCGCAGATGAGTACGAGATCATGAAGACCCATGCCGTTCTGGGCGGGAAGACGCTTTCTGCCGTTCACGCCCATATGAAGGGGCACTCCTTCCTCACCATCGGCAAGGAAATCGCCTATCACCATCACGAGCGTTGGGACGGCAGCGGTTACCCCGATGGCTTGGCCGGCGAGGCCATCCCCTTGGCGGCCCGCATCGTCAGTGTGGCCGATGTCTACGACGCACTGACCTCCAAGCGTTGCTACAAGGAGGCCTTCAGTCACGAGAAGGCGGTCGAGATCATCGTCAGCGAAAAGGGGCGGGCCTTCGATCCCATGCTGGTTGAGGCCTTCATTGCTCATACTGCTGATTTTAAAGGAATTTATTTGGAAATGCAGGGCTAGCCGTAGCCCTTCCCCCCCCTCTCGCTCTTCCTCCCGCCTCTATTTGACTTGCCTGGAAGTTTAGTCCTCTTTTGCCTGGCGCGCTGTTTGTCGGCTATTTCCCTGAATCATAACGTTTTTTTGTTGTGTTGGCGGGGGCAATCCGTTAACGTGGCATTATTTTTCACCAGGAACGGTTACAACCTGACGGCCCCAGTTCTCCTGTGAGGGGAAGGGGGAGTTCAGAGGCTTGTTGACCGTGGTGCAGCCGTCGTCAAAAGGGTTACCGCACGTTCATGACCACACCGAAAGAAATTACCGCGACTGAAAAGTTGCTGGAACTGATCCGCGCCTCATCGGTCTCGCCCCCCCCGGAAGTGATGGTGGTGCCGACGATGGAGCCTCAGGAAGCCCTCTCGGAGGACCTGCCTGCTGCCCTCTATCTTGAAGAATTGAGCCATGATTCCCATGGGTTAGACGATGGCCTGACCCACGTTATCCCCCAGATTGAGCCCTCGGAGCCTGTTGCTCCGGCACCTCTCCCCCCCCCTCTATCCCTTGCCGTGGAGGATGTCTCTGTCCCTGACCCTGGGCCACGGCTGACGACGGACATGCCTCCCTCCTTGTCCCTTGTCGCAGAGGATGTCCATGATCCTGAGCCAGGGCCACGGATTGAGACGGATGGGGAGGACTCCCCATCCGCGCCCCCTCCCTTTGTCTATCAGCCCAAGCCTCCCTCGTTGGTGCGGTCTGCAGTCAGCGCCCTGCGCCAGGGGTTGCAAAGTCTGCGGCCTTCGTCTGCGGTCGTTATTGCCGTCGATATCCAACCGGGAATCATCCATCTGGTCAAGAGCCAACGCGACAACTCTGGGCATACCCTCCTGGCCTGCCAATCGGTGACCTTTGCCGACGATTCCGACAGCATTCGCGACAATCTCTTTGAGGATCAGGACTTTAAGGCGGTGCTCTTCCCGGCCTTGACCGCCATGTTGGGCACTCATGCCCATGCCCAGATCTGGTGCTCCTACGCCTACTGCAACCCGGTGGGCTTGCACAATATCGCCATCCCTAAGGTCGAGGACAAGGAGATCAGCAACGCCGTCTTCTGGTCGGCCAAGCGGGAGTTGGACTTCGATGAAACGACGAGCCTCTTTGACTATACCGTGCTGCAGGAAACGGTTGAGGCCAATCAGACCAAGATCCAGACCTTGGTCAGTCTGGTGCCGCGTGAGGAGGTGGTGGGTGTTGAAGGGATGTTCCGCAGCGCCGGTTTTCCGCTCACCGGGCTGACCTTCCCTGCCGCCGCCATTCAAAATTTCTTAGAACAGGACACCGAGATCCCGACCGACAAACCGGTGGCCTACTTCACGGTACGTAAGCGCAACTCGTTCATCGATATCTACTATCAGGGCAAGATGTTCTTCAGCCGCGAGATCAAGACCGGCACCGAGAGCTTTGTCGAGTCTCTGCTCGATCAGGCCATCAAGCAGGGTATCCTGCTTGATGAGGAGAACGCCAAGGACTATCTCTTTCGTGTCAATGGGGCGGCAGCGGCCAGTGCCGAAATCATGTCGTCGTTGGATTTTGATCAACTGGCGGTCATTGAACGTCTGGTTCGTCAACTGACCCGCACCTTTGAGTACTGCAACACCAACTTCAAGACCCCGCCGGTGTCTCGGATCTTAACTTCGGGGGAGTGCACGGTCAATGACGCCATCCTGCGGGCGATTGAGGCGCGCATCGGCATCCCCTGCCTTGTCCTCGATCCCTTCACCCCGCAGATCTTTCGGGGTGGCATCGAGGCGCCGGTCAGCGCCAGGGCCAATCTCTTGGTGGCCGCCGGTCTCTCCCTCTCCGACAAGGCGACCACCGCCAATTTCCTCTTCACCCACGCCGAACGTTTTGTTGAGGCGGCCACCAATCGTGTGAATTCGATGATCGCCATCGCCTCCATCGGGCTGACGATTGGCACCGGGGCCTTTTTTGCCTGGCAATACCACGTGGGGCTTGCGAAAAGGGCGACGGTTGCCTCTATGCGGGCCGAGCTTGAGCGCAAGTACCAGGCTGAGCCCCGCTCCCGTTCGTCAGAGTACGCCAGCCAAACCATCGAACGGGTCAGTCAATTTCATCAGGAGAGCAAAAAAAAGGTTGAACGTTTCAAGCTGATTGTGTTGATGAGCGAGTTGACCAAGAAAATAGGTCCGGAGATCCGCCTGACCGATCTGACCGTTGAGTTAGCTATGGCCACCGAGCCGTTGACCAAGACCAAGGAGGCTGCCAAGAAGGAGGCCCCGCGTCAGGGATCGGTGCGGTTGAATGGCTACATTGTTGCCCCCCCGGACAGCCAAGAGTTTATCTTGATGAATTTGTTGAAGATGATGTCGTCGCTTACCCTGCTTGCCGACCCCTTGTTGACCGCCAAGGAGAGCACTGTGGTGCAGGATCAGGCCGTGCTTCGTTTTGAGATCAACCTCAAGACCGCCTTGGAGGCCCCTGCCTCATGAGTCAGCCGGGAGCCTTTGTCTTCAGGAGACGAAATGCCGTCTTTTTGGCGATTTGTCTGGGTGGGCTCGCCCTCCTCCTGCTGGTCGCTATCGTCCCCTTGATGCTGCAGCAGCGTAGGCTTGATCAGGAGTTGGCCGGGTTGCAGGCCGAAGCGGCCAATCAAGCACAGTACCAGACTGGCGTTGGTCTCGTCGATGGCCTTCTGGCCACGATCGATCAGCAACCGACGCCGCAGGTTGTTAAGCCCATCCCGCTGTCGCCGGATGACACGGTGTTGATTATTCGAGACATCCACACCTTGGCTCAGCAGACTTCCCTTGAGGTGACGAGCGTTGAGCCCTTGTTGGACAAGAAGAATAGCTGGCAGAGTCTGACGGTTTCGGCTGAGTTGCAAGGTCTCTTCCCGGATCTTCGTCAATTGTTGTTGAAGTTGTTGGCCTTGCCCTACGTCAAGGGGATCGATCGGCTTGAGATTCACCCTGGGGAGAGCGGGCTGATTTTCCGCTTGACCTACACCATTCTCCTCACCTGATGGTGGTTGGTCATGAAGACGAGTGAAAAAGTGATCCTTAGCCTATGCTTGGTGTCAGCCATCTATGCGGTGGTTGATTTCTCCCTGTCACGGCAGAAGAAAAAGGCGGTGGTCGCTGTCGCTGGGCCCCAGACCCAGGCGCAGGCTCAGACCCAGATTGAGCCCCAGGTTGCCTCCCCGGGCCTGACGGAACTGAATGGCAAGATCTCTGCCCTCTCCTCGCCGCAGGAGGGCAAGGTCGATCGCTTGGCGATACTGATTAACGAATCGTGGCAGACGACCCTCTTTGTGCCGCATCGTGTCGACTTTGGTATCAAAAAAGAGGTGGAGAAGCCGGTGGATGTGATCGATGTCAATCTGCAGGCGGCGGCGGAAAAAATGGTCTACTCGGGTTTCCTGGCGATGGGGGGTGAGCGAATCGCCATCATCAACGGCATGGACTACCGGATTGGCGAGCAGGTGGATGGCTTCACGGTCACCGCCATCACCGCCGACGCCATTCAGGTAAGTCAGCGGGAGTCGACTTTCACCGTGCCTGCCACCTTTGAAAAGAGCGGGGAGTCTGTTTCGCAGCCCTGAGGTTTGCTGAACGTTAGGATTGCTACGTTCTTGCCGAGTGCCTAAGAGGTTGCTCTCTGCGGGCAGGAGCGGCTTCCAAGCCGCGATTGATCCACCGTCCAATCGCGGCTTGGAAGCCGCTTCTACGGCTCACTTGTTACTTTTATCACAAAGGCCGCGCCTGCCCCGGCTAGAACGCTGAGCGGTTACACCTGAATTTACTTGGACGCATTGCTATGGCTTACCTTCATCAACGATTGCTCGCCGCTATCATCCTCTGTGCCCTGAGCCTCATGGCGGCGGCTTGTGCCAAGCAGCCCCCTCCGGCCGATCCCTTCTTCGAGAAGTGGAAGGCCAAGGCCGAGACGGCTCAGCCCTATATCCCGGCGCCAAAGGGGCCGGAGATCCTCTCTCTCGATGGACAACAAGGCTCGCCGCCTGCCGCCGATCCCGCCCTCGCCGATGCCGTCCCCGCCACCCCCATCGACTTGCCGAAGGAGCCCTTGACGGTGCGCTTCATCGATGATGACCTGGCCACCGCCCTGCGCACCCTGGCCCGCATTGCCCACCAAAACATCATGATTAGCCCGAGCGTCCAGGGCAAGCTCAACCTTCAGACCCACGAGACCGCTTGGGATACGGTGTTTATGGGCATCATCAACAGCTATGGTCTGACGGTGGTCAAGGAAGATAACCTTTTGCACGTCATGTCGATGGATGACTTAAAGCAGCAGGTCGAGCGCAAGACCTTGCAACTGCAGAAGCAGCAGGTTTCACCACTGACCACCCGCATTGTGCCGATTGAGTTCTCCGACCCCAAGACCATCGCCGAATCGATCACTCTGTTGCTTTCCAAGGACAAGGACGGTAAGGCGCGGGGTTCGGCTACCATGGATCAGCACTCGCGCTCGTTGATCATCCAGGAGACCGAAGATAATATGGACAAGGTGCTGACGATCGTCCGTACATTGGACAAGCCGACCTCGCAGATCCAGATTGAGGCCCATATCGTCGAGACTACCAAGGAGACCGCCCGTGAGCTGGGCATTCAGTGGGGGGCGATGAGCGCCCACGGGGTCTTGGGGGATTCTCGCGTCAACCTCAACCCCGGTTCGACGGCGGCGACCTTTGTCCCTGGCACCGCCGCCGTGGCTGGCACGGCGGGCACGGTCGGGGGGGCAGTGCTCCCCGGGCTACCCGGTTCGCCGACCATCCCCGCGACCGCTGGGGTTGCCGCCATCCCTGGCACCCCCGCCCAACTGATCTACCCCTCAGCCGATGCCACCGCCCTTGGTCAGAATGTCTCGCTCGGGGCCTCGTCGATCAAGGGCATCCTGCCTGCTTCGCTGGGGCTAATCGCCAATGGCAACGACCTCCTGCTCAACACCCAGCTCTCCGCCCTGCAGCGTGACGGCAAGTTGCATATCCTCTCCAGCCCCTCAATCGCCACCTTGGACAACTCCGAGGCGATCATCAAGTCAGGTAAGTCGGTGCCGGTGCAGACGGTCGATAGCAACGGCAACCCGTCGACCACCTACAAGGAGGCGACTTTGAATCTGACCGTCACCCCTCATGTCATCTCCGAGCGGATGATCAAGCTGAATATCGAGGCCAAGAAGGACGAGGTCGATACCGCCAACGCCGTGCTCGGCAACCCCTTCATCATCACCAAGCTGGCCAAGACCCAGTTGATCGTCGAAAATAACGCCACCGTGGTCTTGGCCGGGTTGTCGAAGGAGACTCATTCGGCCAGCAACAGCGGGGTGCCGGGGGCAAAAGATGTCCCTGGCTTGGGCTGGCTGTTTAAGAAGGACTCAACCAGCCAGGAGTTTGAGGAGTTGCTCATCTTTATCACCCCCAAGATCTTGACTAGGCCTGAGGATGGGACGCCAAGCGGGGAGGGGGCTAAATGAAGCACCGCAAACGCCTAGGTGAGATGTTGATCGACTCCGGTCTGATGACCGAGGAGACCCTGGCCAAGGCCTTGGCCGATCAGAAGGGCTCCGGTCTGCGCTTGGGGGACTTCCTGATCGAAAAGGACATCGTCCCGGAAGAGCAGATCATCGATATGTTGAGTTCTCAGCTCCAGATTAAGAAGCTGAATACCAATGACTTTGAGATCACCCCGGAGTTGGCCCAGGTCGTCTCTAACGACCTGGCGAGCAAGTACCGGCTGGTGCCGTTGCGCAAGACCGATTTTATCTTGAACGTCGCCATGGTCGACCCCATGGACATCCAGGCCTTGGACGCCTTGGAGAAGATCTGCGATATCGAGATTGAGCCCCTCATCTGCTCGAAGTCGCAACTGAGCCTGTTGACCAACGGCATCTACGGCATCCACTCCGAGGTCAAGGACATCTTGGACAAGATCGACGACAAGATGACCATCGAGACCGTCGACGACAACAAGAGGGAAGACTTCAGCGACCTGCGGGACATGGTCGATGCCGCGCCTGTCATCCGCCTGGTCAACTCCATCCTTCGCCAGGCGGTGTCGGAGAAGGCCTCGGACATCCATATCGGCTCGGAAAAGGATCGGGCCCAGGTGCGGCTCAGGATCGACGGCAAGTTGCACGAGGTGCCGCCGCCACCAAAATCGATGTTGAGCGCCATCGTCTCCCGCATCAAGATCTTGGCCAATATGGATATCACCAACACCCGCATCCCCTTGGATGGCCGCTTCAATATCCAGATTGACAATCAGGAGGTTAGCCTCCGTGTCTCCACCTTGCCGACCATCTATGGCGAGAATATGGTCATGCGTTTGCTGTTCATCAGCGCCGGTTCGCTGCCCTTGGAGAAGCTTGGCCTGCTCGACCACGACCTGGAGGCCTTGCTGCGCATGGCTACCCAGCCCTACGGCATGATTTTAAGCGCCGGGCCGACTGGCAGTGGTAAGTCAAGCACCCTCTACGCCCTGCTCAAGAAGGTGATCTCACCGGAGGTCAACATCATCACCCTCGAAGACCCGGTGGAGTACCGCATGGAGGGGGCGCGTCAGGTGCAGTTGAACGTCAAGGCCGGCATGACCTTCGCCTCTGGCCTACGCTCCATCCTCCGCCAAGACCCGGACGTCATTATGGTTGGCGAGATCCGCGATGGCGAGACGGCGATGATCGCCACCCAGGCCGCCTTGACTGGCCACTTGGTTTTGAGCACCCTGCACACCAACGACTCGACCAGCGCCATCACCCGCCTTTACAACATGGGGGTCGAGCCCTTCTTGATCTCGGCCTCCCTGCTCGGTGTCTGTGCCCAGCGTCTGCTGCGCCGCAACTGCCCCCACTGCCTGCAACCGTTCCAGCCATCGGAGGCGGTCATGGAGTATTGGGGCCTGCCGCCGACGATCGAGGCCAAGTTCATGCACGGCAAGGGCTGCTCGTTCTGTATGCACTCTGGCCACAAGGGCCGCATGGGCATCTATGAGATCTTGAAGATCGATCCTGCGGTGCAGGAGATGATTATCCAGAACCGTTCAGCGGCGGAGATCACCAAGGTCTTGAAGGAGGCCAAGAAGCTGACCGTCCTTCGCGACATCGCCCTGGTGCGGGTCTTGGAGGGGGCGACCACCTTCGAGGAGGCCGCCAAGACGGTGTTGGTCTAATGCCAAAATTCAACTTCACGGCCATCACTGCCCAAGGTAAGCAGATCGAAGGGGTGATGGAGGCCAGTTCGGTGGCCGATGCCCAGGGACAGATCGCTCGTCAAGGGCAGATCCCCACCAAGGTGACGCCAGCTAAGGGCGGGGGAGTTGCCTTGCCCGCCAATACGGTACTGTCCCACTTCATGGCCAAGAAGGTCAAGGCGGAGGAGATCATCCTCTTCACCAAGCAGATGCGGACCATGTTACGCACCGGCATCCCGATCATGAAGATCTTGGCCATCTTAAAGGAGCAGTCCAAGAACCCCACCTTGCAGGTGGCCATGACCCAGATGGAGCAGGAGATTCAAGAGGGGGCGACCATGACCTCGGTCTTTAAGCGCCAACCACACATCTTCTCCAAGCTCTACTGCGGCCTGGTCAACGCCGGGGAGATCAGCGGCACCATGCCTGAGGTGCTGGAGCGGGTTTGCTATATTCTTGAACACGAGTACAAGGTCAAGCGTGACATCAAGTCGGCCCTGGCCTACCCCAAGATGGTGGTGATGACCCTGTTTGGGGCATTCTTCTTCCTCTTGAACTTCGTCATCCCCAAGTTTGTCGGCGTTTTTACCAAGGCCAAGATCGCCTTGCCACTGCCCACGAAGGTTTGCCTTGTCATGTACAATGGCATGCAGTCCTATTGGCCGGTGATGCTGGGGACGGTCATTGCCTTGGTAGTTGGGCTCAAGTTATTCATGAAAACTGAGCAGGGGTTGATTGCCAAGGATCTGGTGTTTATTCGTTTGCCGATTGTTGGCCCCCTGTTCATCAAGTCGGCGATGTCGAGGTTTTCGAGCATCCTGGCCATCTTGCTCTCCAGTGGGGTCAATGTGCTCACCTCCTTTGAGATCCTCTCGGTCACCATTGGCAACGCCGCCATTGCCCGTGAGTTCGAAATCTTGGCGACCAAGATGAGCGAGGGACATGGCATCTCCAAGCCCCTCGCTGCCTCCACCTTCTTCCCCCCGATGGTGGTCAATATGATCGCCATTGGCGAGGAGTCCGGTTCCTTGGATGAGATGCTCCGTCAGGTGGCGAGTCACTACGATGAGGAGGTCGAGTACGCGGTGGCGGGGTTGTCTGAGGCCATTGGTCCGATTCTGATTGTGGCCTTGACCGGGGTGGTGGGCTTCTTCGCCCTGGCGATCTTCTTGCCAATGTGGGATTTGACCAAGATGGTAAAGCAGTAGGGGAATTTTTTCATGGCGGTTCGCCCGCCCTACTGTCTGTTTGTCAGTGGTGCTCCCCCAAGCCAAAATCAGCCATACCTTATCTCTTGTCGAGGGCCTTACCGGTCATCATCGTCTCTTTCAGGGCGGCAATCTCCTTTTCCAACAGGGAAAATTTTTGCTGTGCCTCCTCTTGCAGCCCAGCGATCATCATGGTGCTGACCTCTTCCAAGGCCTTCCCCTTTTGCTTGAGCAGTTCCATGATCTGTGCGTCGCGCATAACCCGTACCACTCGGGTCTTGAGCTCGTTCATGGTGAACGGTTTTTTGAGGAAGTCTGAGGCCCCGGCCTCGATGGCCTCGTCGTAGGAATGGTCATCGATATAGCCGGTCATGACGATTATCGGCATGTCGGGGTAGGATCTCTTGGCCAACTTGGTCAACTCAAGGCCATCCATCCCCCCCATCCTCATATCGGTGATCATCAGACTGAAGGGGGCGTTGGCCAACAGCTCCAGGGCATTTTCGGCGCTGGTGGCCGTTGAGGAGAGGTAGCCCATACAGCGCAAGAACTCCCCCACCATGGTCAGGATCAGGTTCTCATCATCGACGATAAGACAGGTCGGGGGGACGATTTCGTATCCGTTCACCAGAAGCGTTGAACGTGCAGATTTCACCAGCCTGTAAACGTTTGCCGGGCGCCACAGATGCGCGAAAGCGGTCTGCGAAGTGTGCTAGTGCACATGAGCAGACCGCTGACA
>Ga0172371_10008920_pt1 | contig 13902 bp, 11 predicted proteins | sample Lak12m_FD_114543 | JGI IMG/M metagenome (GOLD analysis project Ga0172371, IMG submission 114543) | Freshwater microbial communities from Kabuno Bay, South-Kivu, Congo - kab_022012_12m | ecosystem: Environmental > Aquatic > Freshwater > Lake | place: Democratic Republic of the Congo: South-Kivu... | reverse complement strand
TAGTTTGCTTTGCCGCTTGTTAGGCGGTTATTATTGAGAGGTGTTTATCTGGGTATTGGGGAGTTATTGAGAGGCAAATTGCTCTGAGACGGCATTAATAGCCGTCGATAATAAAAAAACTGCACCTAAAACCTAACCCCAGAGGGCTACCCAAAACCAATCGCTATTTTTGGGAATGACAAGGATGGATAAAAATAGATAGCTACACCTTAAAACCATAAACCTTTTGGATTTTGCCGCTCTCTTGGGAAGCAAAATATGCTAAGAGCTTTTTCAAAAAGGAACTGCCTTCAAAACTCGACCTAATTACCGGCATACTCGAGCGCTCTGCCTCTAAAAAAAATATCACACGCTACCATCTGAAAACTCTAATCCAAAAACTGAATCCGGTATTATCCCGATTATCGTCTCTTTCGTCTTGCCGATAGCCTTACTGCCAACACTAACCCCGCTCCTGCTTCTGCTCCTGCTTCTGCTTCTGCTTCTCTCTATTCTCGTATTGCCGACCTGCCGTTTAACAACCACGCTCCAGCCAAACGGTGAATTAGCAAAGCGGAGGGGAATCTGCACTCAACAAGAAGGCGTCTCATCGAGCACTAACGGCAATGACTCCAAATATCGGCAAATACATCGCCAAGAGCATGGCGCCCACGATTAGCCCGATAAAAATGGTCATGATTGGCTCTATTAGCCTGGATATGGAAGCGGAAAGGCTCGCTATCTCTTCATCATAGAAATCGGCTACCACCGCCAAGACATCGGCAAGCGATTTACTCGTTTCCCCCACCGCCACCAGTCCCAGTGCCAGCGGCGAGAAAATCCCCGTCTGACGCAGCGGCTCGGATATGCTCTTACCACCCATCATATCTATCATCGCCATTTGCAGCCTCTCCTTGAGAACGCTGTTCTCGATGGCATTTGCCGCTATTCCTAGCGCATCGACGGCAAGCACACCACTGGCGGTCAGCAAAGACATCGAACGAGCCACCCGCACTGCCGTCCCCTTCTTTATCAATACTCCCCAGAGGGGCACCCGTAGCGCGAGGGCATCGACGATACGCCTGCCTTGCGTAGTCTTGGCACCAACAGACAAAGTAATTAATGAAAACACAAAGACAAGAAAGCTAGGTAGCCAATAATTTTTTGCAAAAGTACTCATTCGCAACAAAATTTGTGTTGGTAGGGGCAGTGGCATCGTTCCGAACATCTTTTCGAAGGACGGGATAACATAGAGAAGCATCACAAAAATAAGCGCAATGGTGATGGTCAAAACCATAAGGGGATAGCTCATTGCCGATTTGATTTGTCTAGATAGCCTTTCCCCCTTTTCCATCTGTATGGCAACTCTCTCCAAAGCCTCGGGGAGCTTGCCGATACTTTCCCCTACGCTCACCAACGAAACGAAAAAGGGGTCGAAGATATGGGGATAGGAAATTATCGCTTGTGAAAAAGAAGCGCCACCTAGCAAATCCACCTTCAGGGAAAACAGGACTCTCGCCAAGCGTCTATCGTCCTCTTGTTCGGCAAGAATGGCAAGGGCATCGGAAATCAGCATCCCCGCGGCGGTCATCGTTTTCAAGGCACGCACAAAAGCAATGATGTTTGTCCTCTTTACCCGCCGCCGCCGCCACAATCCGACAAGGATGAACTCACCCCTGCTAATCACTATCGTATGCAAGCCCTGCCCACGCAAAATGGCACGCGCCCTCTTTTCGCTGAACTCTCGCAAAACGCCGCTTTTTTGAACACCGCTGGGGGCACTAGCCTGCCAATGAAAAGAAAATATCATCCCTTTTCCATCATCCTTTTGCCTCTCTCATAAACAACGATACCCGCTGCAACCGCCACATTGAGAGAACCAATTGCCCCCCGCATGGGGATAGAAAACAAAACATCGCAATTTTGCGCTACCAGCCGCCGTAGCCCCTGCCCCTCGGCACCAAGCACCAGCACCGACTTATCGGCAAAATCTACCTCGCCAATTCCCATCTTGGCATCCACCGCCGCACCATAGATCCAAAAACCACCTTCTTTGAGCCTCATCATCAATGTTGTTAAATTGCCAGCCACCGCCAATTTGGAAAAAAACGCCGCCCCCGCCGATGCCTTGATTACGGCGGGAGTAATGGGACAAGCGTGCCTTTCGGGGACGATGACGCCATCGATTCCCCCGCAGTGGGCAACCCTTAAGAGCGCGCCGAGATTTTGCGGGTCGTTGATCTGATCGAGAAGGAGCAAGGTTGCCCTCTCCAGAGAGGAAACGGAGAGGAGCAAAGAATCGAGGGGGGTATATCGGAAACTACGGATGACACCAGCAACGCCCTGGTGCTTGGCGGCACCCAAAGCCTTTGCAAAAAAATCCCTATCCTTGTGTTCTACGGGAATGTTCTTTGCAAGAGCCGCTTGTTTTAATCCCCGAATGGATAAACCAGCGGCTCCCTCTCGAAGGAACAAGCGCTCTAGTAGTTGCTGGCTAAGCGCCACCTTCACGGGATTTACGCCATAAATGAGTTCCATCACCTTGCTTTGCTCTTCCCGAAATTTTGAATAATACAATATTAATCCGGCAACTAAAGATAACAATTTCTTGTAAAGAGACCTTTGAACAATTAAGTATTTAGTATTCTTGGCTTGCTCATCAGGCTGTCAACTTATTGATTATACTGGATTCCCGCTTGCACGCGGATAAACTCCAGTGGGCACCACATTCATTCGAGAGCGGGAATTCAGCACAATCAGCAAGTTAACTGCTCGGCAGTCAAAACCCCTCTTGCCGAGATACGATTCAGGAACATGGACTACGCGAAGGGGGAAAATCGAGGTGATTAGTGTTTGTTGACCTTGCGCATTTTGGAGCCGTCGGCTGGTCCCACCAGCCCTTCCGCCTCCATCCTTTCCACCATCTTGGCGGCGCGGTTGTAGCCGATGTTCAGCTGCCTTTGCAAAAAGGATATGGATATTTCTCCGCGCTTGAGGGCAATGTTTACCGCTTCCTGGTAGTACTCATCGCTAGCGCCAGCAGTGCTATCGCTTTCATCACTTTTGTTATCGCTGATGATTTCCGTATTGTAAATGGGACTGCGCTGTTTTTTGATGTATTCGACTATTCTTTCGATTTCTTTTTCCGAAACGAACGCCCCGTGAATCCTCATCAGCTCGGGACTGCCCGAGTGCATAAAGAGCATATCCCCTGCGCCTAACAAGTCTTCTGCACCCTGCTGATCGAGCACCGTGCGGGAATCGACCTTGGTGGAAACATGGAAGGAAATGCGGGTCGAAAAGTTCGCCTTGATGATGCCGGTTATGACATCCACGGATGGTCTTTGAGTGGCGAGAATCAAATGAATGCCCGCCGCCCGCGCTTTTTGTGCCAAACGCGCCAGGGATGTTTCCACATTGCGTTGTGCCACCATCATCAAATCGGCAAGTTCATCGATAACGACAACGATATACGGCAATTTCTCCCGAACGGTGCTTCCGCCTTCTGCGATATTGGCGCTTTGCTCGGCATTGCTCGATATCTTGGTGCGCGTCCGATTGTATCCTTCCACATTTCTCGCACCGGCATCACCGATGAGCACATAGCGCCTCTCCATTTCTTCGACCGCCCAGCGCAAAGCTAGTGCCGCTTCTTTGGGATCGAACACGACCGGATGCAGCAGATGAGGAATGCCATCGTATGGGGAAAGCTCGATTCTCTTGGGGTCTATGAGTAGGAATTTGACTTCATCGGGGGCAGCCTTGAAGAGGACGCTGCAAATCATCGCGTTGAGGGCAACGCTTTTGCCCGAACCGGTCGTGCCCGCGATGAGAAGATGGGGCATCTTTTCTAGATGGGTTATCACGGGCATTCCTACCACATTCTCCCCCAGAGCAATGGAGAGTTTAGAAGAGGAATTTCTAAATATCTCGCTTTCCAAAAGGGATTTTAAGCAGACGGCATCGCGGGTGATGTTCGGTATTTCGATGCCGAGGGTACCCTTGCCGGCGATGGGCGCAATCCGAATGCTCTTGGCGCGTAAAGCAAGGGCTAGATCATTGTTGAGGGAGGTAATTTTAGTTATCTTTACCCCCGCTGCGGGCTCGACTTCGTAGGTGGTAACGACGGGACCAGGCCTTACCTCATTAACCTTCGCCTCGACATCGAAATCCGCCAACTTTGCCTCCAAAATCTTAGAATTGGCGATTAGCAAATCCTTCTTGATATTGCTGTCGCGCTTGGGAGAATTATCCAAGAGATCCAGGTGCGGTAAGTTGTAGGAGCCATCCATATAATAGAAATCGAAACGCTCTTGGGAGGAATGTTTTTTGTAAGCACGGGTATCACTGGGTGGTGTCTGGACTTCGATCACTGGTTCGGTCGTTTTTTTCATCTGGCGGATATTTTTTGCTTCCCGTTGCAGTAACTCTATTTTCCTTCTGAGGTAGTAAAAGAAACGCATTACCATTCGGAAAAAGCCAGTTGTGAAAACTACCAAGGAAAAGTTTACCGCCGCAACGGTGGCAAGGAGAAAAACCGTGATAGCAACAAAGAGCGTTCCCCCTTTGTTCAAAAAAGGGGAGCAGGTATTCATGAGAAAAACCCCCAACAGCCCCCCCGCGTTCTTTGCTTCGATGGATATTTGGGAAGAGACTATGTTCAAGATGAGGGGAAAGGAAAGAAGCATCCCTAGTGAGCCGAGGATGAAGCTTTTCCCATGGGGGCTTTTCTTATCCAAGAAGAAGTTCAAGGAAAGAAGGAGTAAAAAGAGGGGAACAAGGTAAGCGGCGTAACCGAGAAGCAGTAGTAGCAAATCGGCGACATGGGAACCAAAGGTGCCAAAGATGTTTTTGATACCCGTAGGAGAAGCGCTGTAATGGGTAAAAGAGGGATCACGGGGGGAATGGGAAACTAGGGAAAGGAAAATAAAAAGAGTGGCGGCTCCGAGCGCTATTCCCTTCAACTCGTTTTTTATCCGCTTTTTTTTTTCGTCTTGTTTGGGGGAATGTTTCTTATTCATAGCAGCATTTGGGAGGCTTTATCGCAGTTGGCGATGATAATTTGCCGCACTCTATCCAACAGTTCATCTTTTCCATCGAGGCAATATTCTTTTGTTTCTATAGGATTGCCAATAATGACAACGGCCTTTTTCCCCTCTCCCAGTCCTGTTGTGAGCCTGTTGAGTATTTGAAAAGCGCCGACGATGGAGATGGGGACTATCGGGGAACCTGTTTGCAAGGCTAGGTGAAACATCCCTTTTTTAAAGCTCCCAATTTCCCCGTTCAGGCTGCGGGTGCCCTCTGGGAAGGTCATGATGCTAGAGCCATTTCTAATTTTCTGGGAGGCTGCCTCCACATCACGAATGGCATTTTCCCGATTATATCGGTCGATTTTTAAATAGCCGGCGTTTTCGAGGGCTTTGCCGAAAAGGGGAATGCTGAAAAGCTCCTTTTTTATTATCCAACGAAATTGAGAGGGGACTGCCCGATAAAGGGCGAGAATGTCGAACATTCCTTGGTGGTTTGCCATAAATATCACGGAACAGGTAGAGGGGATGTTTTCCTGACCCAAAACCGTAATTTCGGCATCCAGTAATTTGATAAGTATATCCGCCCAAATCTGGGCTACCCGATGCACCCTGTTCTCGTTAGGTGAGATTACGCTAAAAAGTATCACACAAGCCGATAAGAACCCCGTTACCGTTGCCGCTACCGAAAGGATAAAAAAAGTGCGCAATATCATTTTTATATTATGCAAAGGAGCGGTAATCATAGAAAATGTGTTTCCAATCTCCAATCTAATCGAGTAATTTACCAAGCCTCCCCCAACGGGGCTGGAACGCCTCGGCATTCCACGACCAATATATTATCAACGCCTTTCCTTCTATTTCTTCTCGTTTCACAAAACCCCAGAAGCGACTGTCGTTGCTGTGGTCACGGTTGTCGCCCATAACAAAGAAGGAATTGGGAGGCACGAGCAATGGTCCCAGGTTATCACGAGGGAGGAAAGAAGCGGCATATATGGTATCATCGTTGAAAACAGCAAAGCCAGCTTCGACGGGCTCGCCATTGATAAAAACAGTTTTGTTTTTTATTAGCAACTCGTCTCCGGGTATAGCGATGACCCTCTTGATGAAATCCAAAGAGTTATCCAAAGGAAACTGAAAAACTATCATATCCCCTCTTTGGGGCTCGCCGAAACGAAGGACAACTTTGTTGATAAAGGGAATTTTAACTCCATAGGCGAGTTTATTGACCAACAAGTAATCGCCTATCTGTAATGTTGGCAGCATGGAGCCGGAGGGGATGGTGAAGGCTTGAATAACGAAGGTCCTCAAAAAAAAGGCAATCAACAATGCGGTTATGATTATCTCCGCGTATTCTTTTATTTTTTTTGCGTACATCCCGGATATTCCCTTTGTCTATGAATAGATGCTTGTCAGAGTTATCAAAACCAGCAGCGCACTGACCGTACCACGAAAAGCCATGCAGGATAGCTCCCTGAAGATTGCCGTCTTTTTTATTCTCAAGAAATGGTTGGAGCTTTTGCGTACCGATAATTCGCCATACAAAACCCCCGCCAACGAGCCGAACAAAACTCCCAACACGGTGCCAAACACATAGATAATGGGGGTGAGGAGGAAGACTAGAACGGTTATCGCCACCATCGCTGTTACGATGCTCTTTTTCCTCAACGAGATCCGATAGTAACTATTACGCACAACGAAGCTGATACCCTCGGCAATCAAAGCCCCCCCAAAGGCAACAATAACGGTGCTAACACCGACGAGATCGAAGCCACTAAAGATCGCCAAAGATGTCGTTACCGTTGCTATTAGGAAAGAACCGGGCAAGCCAAAACAAGAAAGAACGATACCGAACATCATTAACAATATGGCTATCGTGAGGATAATGGTAAAAAGTGGCAAGTTACTTTTTCCCTTTCCTATTCTTGAAACCTTCCCAAACGAGCACCAAGGGACTCGCCACGAATATCGATGAATATGTGCCCACGATAACACCCACTATGAGGGTATAAGCGAAGTTATTGATGATGGTGCCTCCCAAGAAGAACAGGGAGACGAGCACAATGATAACCGTCAAGGAAACGATGATGGTGCGGCTGAGCGTTTCGTTTATGCTCTTATTTACTATATCGACCAGTGGCATTTTTCCGTTTTTAGCCATGTTTTCCCGAATTCTATCGAAAATTATGATGGTGTCATTTATCGAATAACCAATTACCGTCAACAACGCGGCGACGATGGTCAAATCGAATTCCTTGTTGAGAAGGGAAAGTGCACCGATGGTTATGATGGTATCGTGAACGAGCGCCACTATACCCCCTAGGCCAAAACGGAACTCGAAGCGTAGGGCAATGTAAGCGAGAATGCCGAGCCAAGATAATACCACCGCCCACAACGCTTTGTTGATCAAAGTTTTGCCCACTTTGGGACCGACAACCTCCACCCTTCTTATTTCGAAATTATTACCGACGATGCCCGCTTCGAGCGCCCCTGTCAGAATATTGGCTAGGTCCTTCAAAGCATGGGATTCTTCTTTGATACGGATGACGAATTCCTCTTCTTCACCGAGCTTTTGGATGGTGGCATGATCGTATCCTATCGGCTGTAAAGCCGAACGCATTTCGTTGACGCTAACCTCTTTAGCGAATTTTACTTGTACCAAAATACCCCCGGCAAAATCGATGCCAAGATTGAGCCCCCCCCGCCAGAGGACGGCAGAAAGGCTGATGAGTATCGCCAACAATGATATCCCCAGTGAGTACTTCATAAATTTGACGAAATTTATATTGGTATCCTTTATTATTTGAAAGTGCATGGCTGTTTTCATCCCCTTTATAGGCTTAGCGAGGTTACCTTTTTATTCAATACCAGATGATCGAAGATGATCCTCGTTACGAAAATCGCTGTAAACATACTCGCGACAATGCCGATGCTTAGCGTTACTGCAAAGCCCTTGACCGGTCCGGTGCCAAAACCAAAAAGGAAAAGCGCCGCTATTAGGGTTGTTACATTGGCATCGAGGATGGTCAAAAAGGCTCGATTATAGCCCAGTTCCACCGCCATTCTTACCGTCTTGCCCGAGGAGCGCAACTCTTCCCTCATCCTTTCGAAAATGAGAACATTGGCATCGACAGCAATGCCAAGGGTCAGAACAATTCCCGCAATGCCGGGCATGGTCAGGGTTGCTTTGAAAGCGGCAAGCGCGCCCAAGAGGATGATAACATTAAAAATCAACGCCATATTTGCTATCCATCCGGCAAGGCGATAATAGATGCCCATAAAGAGGATCACGAGCAGCCAGCCGATTAGGCAAGCCATAATGCCGCTCTCGATGGAGTCCTGCCCAAGAGAGGGACCAACCGATCTCTCTTCGAGGATGTTGACAGGGGCGGGAAGGGCACCAGCGCGTAGGACTATCGCCAAATCACGGGCATCTTCCATTGTAAAAGTTCCCTCTATTACGGCACGCCCCCCGGGGATTCTTTCTTTGATCTCGGGAGCAGAGTGAACAACACCATCCAGCACTATCGCCAGTCTTTTCATCACATGCTCGCCGGTTATTTGTTCGAACTCGCGTGCCCCTCGCTCGTTGAAGCGTAACTCGATATAGGGATCACCGTAGCGCCCCCCCAATTTCACCGACGCGCTCTCCAGGTTTTCTCCCGTCATCAAAGATGTTTCCTTCAACAAGAGGGGAGTTTCCACTATTCTACCACTGGCACGATCCACCCGACGGGAATAGGATAGATGACTTCCTTGGGGGATCGAGCCACGGAGAGCATCATCGAGGGAATGGGCATCATCGACGAGTTTGAACTCCAGAAGGGCGGTTTTCCCGATGACCGCTTTTGCCCTTGCCGGATCCTTGATGCCCGGTAGCTGCAAAACTATCCGCTCGTTGGATTCTGGGATTATCTCCGGTTCGGTAACACCGAACTGGTCAACACGATTACGGATAGTCTCGAGAGCCTGTTCTACGGTCATTTTCGAGATTTCTTGTTCGCGTTTTTGGGTAAACTTCAAAGACACAACATCTCTGCCCTCTTTTTGTAAGGAAGAAACCGTTTCCAAATCCGGAAAATTTTCTTTGATTACATAATCGAAGGCAATTCTCGATGGGGAGTCGGGTAATTCGAAGACGATGACATTTTCTTGGTTTTTATAGGCGAAGTAGCGGAAGCGAATTCCCTTATCCATTAGGGTGTTTTTTATATCGTTGCCGGTTCTCGAAAGCCAACTTTGCAGCGCCTTTTGAGTATCTACCTCCAGCACCAAATGGGTGCCCCCTTGCAAATCCAATCCGAGATGGATTTTATCCGAAGGGATGAAATTCTTTATCGGAGAATCTTCGGGTAAAAAAGTTGGCAAGAGAAAAAACAACGCTGCCAAACAAACGGTAAGTGTTATTATGACACGCAGCTTGATGCTCTTTAGCATTTTGCTCCTCTTTTGTTCTTAGGATGCTTTGTTGTTAACGGCGGCAATGTGGTTTTTACCAATTTTTATTTTTACCTTCTCGGCAATTTCCAGTGTTACCACCGTCTCGGTTATCGCCACCACTTTCCCATAAATGCCACTGGAAGTTATGACTTCGTCGCCATGCGTCAAAGCGGCGACCATCTCTTTATGCTCCTTCTGCTGTTTTTGTTGAGGACGAATCAGTAGAAAATAGAAGATACCAAAAAGCACCGCCAACATCACAAAGAACTGCCAAGTGCTACCTCCTGCTTCGGAAGTGCCAGCCATTGCATAGGCTTTTTCAATCAATTTTTATTCCCTCCCTGGTGGTTATCTAGAAAGCTTCTTTTGAAGCTTATGAATTCTCCCATCTCGATAGCGGCTCGTATTTTCTCCATCAGCACCATGTAATAGCGGATGTTGTGGATTGTGTTGAGCAGCATTGCCGAAATTTCTCCCGCCATATAGAGATGCCGAAGATAGGCGCGGGAATGAGTTCTACAGGTGTAGCAATCACAACTAGCATCCAGCGGTTTCTCGTCTTGTCGATAATGACTGGCAGTTATAACAATGTTACCAGTGTTTGTAAATAACAAACCATTTCTTGCGCAACGGGTGGGGATGACACAGTCGAACAAATCGATACCACTTTCCACCGCTTGCAGTATATCTTCGGGGAAACCGACACCCATGAGATAGCGTGGCTTCTCCGAAGGGAGTAAGGGGGCGCAGAGGGAAACGATTTCCCGCATCATATCCTTAGGCTCCCCCACGGATAGCCCTCCTAGGGCATAGCCATCGAAGGAGATGGCTGCTAACGCCTCCAACGAAATCTTTCGTAAATCGTGATACATTCCCCCCTGAACAATACCAAAGAGGGCGTTGGGGTTTTCTCCCTTTGCCTGCCAACAACGCTTTGCCCATTGGGTGGTCAACTCTAGGGAGGAGTTAGCCTGTTCTTTGGTTGCTGGATAGGGGGTGCATTCATCCAGACACATCATGATGTCCACACCGAGAGCCATTTGCACTTCCATTGCCATCTCCGGAGAGAGGAAATGTAGGGAACCATCGATGTGGGAGCGGAAAGAAACCCCGTCAGGGCTTATTTTACGCAGTGCCGCCAAGCTATAGACTTGAAAGCCACCGCTATCGGTGAGGAGCGGTTTTTCCCAGGACATGAAGCGATGTAAACCGCCTAGCGCCGCTATCGTCTTGTGCCCAGGCCGCAAGTATAGATGATAGGTGTTGGCAAGGAGCATCTCCACGCCTTGTTCTTCGAGCAAGGCACTATTTAATGCCTTGACACAGGCTTGGGTGCCAACCGGCATGAAACAAGGGGTGTTTATCACCCCATGGGCGGTTTCGAGCCTGCCTCTCCGCGCTTCCGTCGCAGGGTCTTTGTCGAGCAGCACGAACTTCATCCGAATCTCCTAATTAAGGGACATTCCCCGTGTGTGCGCCTCCCTTGCAAAACCTTTCCCTTGCGTCAATAGCGGAATGGCAAGCTTATATTTTGGATTTGTTTTTGGCGATTATCCCTTGACAACATGTAAATAATATGTATAATAGCAACCAACAAAAGGGAGATTGCTATGAAGTTCACAATCAATAATTTTCGCGAGCGTTTTCCTACCGAAGAAAGCTGCCTTGAAGAGCTTATGAAGCTCCGGTATGGTTCGGTAACAAAATGTCCTGACTGTGATAAAAACACTAAGTTCCACCGTGTAAGAAACCGTAAATGCTATGAGTGTCAGTGGTGTGGTTATCAAGTATATCCTATGCAGGGGACTATTTTTGAAAAAACTACAACTCCCCTTTCTGATTGGTTTTATGTCATATACCTAATAACTGCCACTCGTTCTGGCGTATCGGCAAAAGAAGTCCAGCGCCAACTTGGCGTAACCTATAAAACTGCTTGGCGGATGTGTCATCAAATCCGTCTGCTTATGGATAGCCAAAACCCAAATGCCCTTTCTGGTCATGTTGAAATTGACGAAACCTACATCGGTGGTGTTCATAAAGGAAAGCGTGGGCGCGGTGCCGAAGGGAAAACTCCCGTTTTAGGCATGGCGGAGCGAAATGGACATATAAAAGCGTTAGCAATTAAGGATGTTAGAAAAAACACCATAATGCCTCACATCTCCCAAACAGTGAAAAAAGGTTCTAAAATCAGCACCGACGAGCTACGAAGCTACAATGCCCTTAACGATAGTGGCTATCAGCATTCTTGTGTTTGCCATGCGGCAAAGCAATATGTGAATGGCGAAACACATACACAAAGTATTGAAGGTTTTTGGTCTCGGCTAAAGTTAAGCATTCATGGCACTCATGTTTGGGTTTCAAGAAAACACCTCAATAAATATGTAGGCGAATTTGCCTTTAGGTATAACAATCGTAAAAACCCTGATTCTATGTTTGAGGCGGTTCTATCGGGAATGCGGCAAGTTTAAGCACATCGTTAAAATCCTCTAAATGGTTGGGATTACTGTTCTTCATTTGAAGGTTATTTGAAACTACGTTGTTTATGTCTCTGACAATTTCATTTGTATTAGTTAAGTGCTTACTTAGGTTTTCTTCAAGTTTCCGTAACACATCTAATTCTTTCATAGTTGGTTTTGGTATTTTAATTCGTAAAAGTTCCTGAAAAGGCAGGCTGGCACGAGCGGACGATATTGAATAATTCATAATAACCCGCAAATAACGGGGGTGTTTAAGAACAGAAACGATATAAGATGGAGGATATTGTGAGTTTTTTGTCCTAACAACAACGTAAGCAGGACTTGCTAATGCTCCATCTAGATATGGAGGAACAACCCCTATACTACCAATGTTAATCCTGTAAGGGTTGTAGACAATATCTCCAGCTTTTACAGGTTTGTAATTCTGTGTTGTTTCACTACCCTTTAATGTATCACCCAAGAAAATCCCATTTTGTGACACCTCAATAATTTTCCAATCTTCATCGGGAGACTCGCCGGGGTCTATTTTTTCTGCAATCTCCTCTATTATATCAGAACCAAGTTGTATCATATCCCCGCGGATTTCAGGCACGTCTTCCATGTAATAAAATGGTCGCAAATTCCAATTGCTACTTTTCTCTATTTTCTCGCGTTCGACTATATTAGCCTGTCCTTCGAGGACGATAGGTGTGTCAATTTGACTTAACAGTTTTTTTACATCGCTTTCACCATCAATTGGCTTTCGCTTTGTGTTAAGCTCAAAGCCATCGTTATGTACTACGAAAAAATAAACTTTATTAAAGCTCTTTAATCCCTTCTGAAAATACAAGATATTTGTTTTTGTTGGAGTGTAAGGCATGAATACACCACGCGGCAATGAAAAAACGGATAGTTTTTCTGAACCATTGACAATCATTTTTCGTGTTTTCCCGATAACACCGTCTTCGTATAAAAAGCTTTCTGGCACTACTACAGCTGCACGACCTCCAGGCGATAAGGCTTGCCAAATATGTTGCATACAGATTGAATCCGCATTTTTTGTTGGGATTGGATAGTATGAACCATATTCGGTTTCTTGAGAGTAGGGAATATTGGAAAGGACAATCTTATATCTTTGAGACACGGGGTTTTCAAGACTGTCCATCTGCTTTATATTTGCATGACCGTCACCAAACAAAATCATGTTCATTTTGGTAATCCGCGCTGTGGATGTTAATTCTTGTCCATGAAGTGCTTTAGATTTAATCCATTTGAGGATTTCAATATCAGAAGTATCGGCGCGCAAAGATAGATACTTAAACGCTTCTAAAAGAAACCCCCCCGTACCACAAAAAGGGTCATAAATGGTTTCACCATACAGGGGTTTTACTATATTAACCATAGTGCGGACAATATGTCGCGGCGTGAAATACTCCCCTAAATCTTTATTACCATTTGTCACCGTCTTTAAAAAATACTCAAACGCATCTCCTTTTACATCCGTGTCTGTGGCTGTAATGTTTATCGGGTCTATTTGCTCAATAATCGCTCTTAATGTTGCTGCTTTACGAATACTGAATGGAGTATTAAAAATATCAATATATTTTCTACCAAGAGTTTCCCATACGGAACCTGAAATAAAGTCCAAAAGCCCCTGATCATCATTGTGGTATCTATGAATAAAGTTGCTCCATAAGAGACGGTCGTCATATTGGCGTTCTTCGCCTCTATGCTTACGCAACTTTTCAGATTCATCTATCAGTTTTAAAAACAGTATTTCGGCAAAAGCAGAAAAGCGTTCGTAACCATAACGCAAACCTTCTTTGCGCAATAACTGATTTACACGTTTGTAAATGCCAATAAGCTGATCGCGGGTAAAGTTTATTCCTTGTGGGGCAGAAAGAATTTCTGCTCCCTCACGCATAAACCGAAGCGTAGTAAATTGGTCAACAAAGTCCTGCAATTCCTCGCCATCAATCTTTAACGGTCTGTTTTGATAT
>Ga0172371_10008919_pt1 | contig 13903 bp, 10 predicted proteins | sample Lak12m_FD_114543 | JGI IMG/M metagenome (GOLD analysis project Ga0172371, IMG submission 114543) | Freshwater microbial communities from Kabuno Bay, South-Kivu, Congo - kab_022012_12m | ecosystem: Environmental > Aquatic > Freshwater > Lake | place: Democratic Republic of the Congo: South-Kivu... | reverse complement strand
TTTCACGACACCACCAGCGGTGAGACCGAAGTCTGGAGCGAGAGCGTAAAGATGCTGGCAGGCACCATGCGGGCCAAGCGGCGTTTCAACCGTTATAAAAAGACCATCGCTGGGCGCCGCTATTCTGAGGGGGTTACGTAGAAAAGATGAAGATGAGTATCGATAAGGTGCCGATCGGCTCCATGAAGATTCTGTCTTGCTATCAAGAGATAAATCAGATTCTGGCTGGCAAAATGCCGGTTCCCAGAACGATGGAATTCTTCCTTTCCAATGTCTGCAACCATGCTTGTGCCGGGTGCCATTCTCGCTACATGCACAAGGATGAAGTACAGTTCCTTGAATATGACACCATGAAAGAGGTCGTCAGCGATATCGCCGAGCTCGGCGTGGAAGGGGTGGAAATCTCGGGGGGCGGTGAGCCGCTGATGTATCCACAGATCATTCCGGCAATCGCCTTCATGCGAAGCAAGGGTCTGAAGGTAGGGATGTTCTCGAACGGGACTCTGCTTACGCGGGAGATTTCCGAATTCCTCGTGCAGAACCTGCTGTTTCTACGGATCGCCTTCGACGCCGGCACCAGGGAAACCTACAAGAAGATTCATGGCCGGGACGCATTTGACTGCCTGCAGGAGAACCTGCGGACACTGGTCGGCATCCGCACGGAGATGCGGGCCGACAATGGCAGCAAGGCAGCTGGCCGGAAACATCAGAGCCTGGTGACGCTGGGAGCGAAGTACCTGGTTTCTTCGAAGAACTGGCATGAGCTGGCCGTCGCAGCCGAACTGGCGCGGGAGTCCGGCCTCGATTATCTTCAGTTCAAGGCGCTTCGGGGCAGCAAGTTTACGCTCGAGGGTGACGATATGAAGCGGGCGGAAGAAATAGGTGAGAAGGCTCGTGAGCTTAATGGCGATGATTTTCAGGTGTTCGGCAGCCTGGAGAAGACGAAACCGATCGGGCGCTGCTTCCTCAACCCGATACATCCGGTGATCGACGCAGCTGGCGACATGTACCTCTGCGCTTTTTTCCATCACCGCAAGGACACGCACAGAATCGGCAACGTCTATGAGAAGAGTTTTCCCGAGATCTGGTATAGCGAGCGGCACTACGAGGCCTTCAGGTCCACGAAACCGAAAGAGTGTGCCGTGTTCGATTGCCCCTTCCATGAGGCGGCTAGCCTGGCCAAGGCCTGGATCGTCGACAATCAAAAGCATCTCGAATTCATTTAAGGGATGGACGTACCCTACGTTGACCTTGCCGCCGGTTACAGGAGCCTCAAGCCAGAGATCGACGCGGCCGTGGCTGGTGTGCTCGAGAGCGGGTCATATGTGCTTGGCAAGAACGTCCGCGCCTTTGAGGATGAATTTGCCGCCTGGCTGGGAACTACGGCAACCGTTGCCGTCGGCTCGGGAACTGATGCCCTTTATCTGACTTTCAAGGCTCTGGAGATCGGAGCTGGCGATGAGGTCATCACTGTATCTCACACAGCCGTCAATACCGCTTTGGCGATCTCCGAGGTGGGGGCTACTCCGGTGCTTGTAGATATCGATCCCGGGACTTTTTGTATGGATCCGGCGGCTTTGGGGGGAGCTTTCACCGACAGGACCAAAGCAATTGTGCCGGTGCACCTGTACGGGCACCCGGTTGACATGGATCCAGTGATGGAAATTGCCCGCGAGCGGGATGTGCCGGTGATCGAGGACTGCGCCCAGGCCCATGGAGCTCTATACCGGGGCCGGATGGTGGGCACGATGGGATTGGCCGGTTGTTTTTCTTTTTATCCAACCAAGAACCTGGGCGCCTGCGGCGATGGCGGCGCCGTGGCTACCGGCGATGCCAGGCTGGCCGCTCAAATACGTTCCCTGGGAAATTGCGGCCAGGGCGAGGAGCGTTACCAGAATATCGTCCGGGGGGATGTTAGCCGCCTGGATGAACTGCAGGCGGCGATATTGCGCGTAAAACTGCGGGCGCTAGATGGCTGGACAGCAAGACGGCGCGAGGTGGCGGATTTCTACGCAGCTTCGCTGTCGGACGCCGATGTAATCTTGCCCGCCGAACGCGAGTGGGCAAGGCATGTTTACCACCTGTATGTGATCCGCTCAAGAGAACGTGACCGGCTGAAAGAACATCTGACGGCTGCGGGAGTGCAGTCACTGGTACATTATCCCACCCCGGTGCATCTACAGCCGGCCTATGCCGATCTTGGGGCGGCCGGACTCCAGGAAACTGAAAAGGCAGTCAGGGAGATTCTGTCGTTGCCGGTTTTCCCCGAGATAACGGATGGGCAACTCGGGAAAGTAGCCGCTGCGGTAAACAGTTTCATGAAGGGGCGCTGAGCTGGCCATGGCTGAGTCGATCAAGAGCCGGCTGTCGGCTTGGCCGCTGTTGCTTATGTCAGCAATCGCCCTGGGCGTCGCCTGGTTTGGTTGGGCAGTCACTGGAGCCCTGCATGAGGGGTTATTGGTGAGAACAGCGGCGGCGCTGGCCGCAGCTCTCTTCATGGGCGCCTTGTTAATGATCGAGTCCCAATGGTTGTCCCGCCGCCTTGAAGTTCCTGTAATGGATACCGCCGCCAGGATCGTGGTATCCTGGGCGCCGCTGGCGCTGCTGCCACTTTCGGCCCCGTATTTTACCCACCAGGTAGCCAGTTCTTTCCTCCGGGGAGACCCATCGGCCGGAAGGGTGTTGCTGCTTGCGACCGCGATGATATTGCTAGCGGCGGCTGGAAGCGTGGCCCTGAAGGTTCTACTGTTTGGGGACCGCGCAGCCGGACCGTTCGCCTGGCTGGAACGAAACGCGGTGCGGTTGCTGTGGGCCGGGGTCTTGGTATATTTCGTTGTCTTTGTTTCGCTAGCCTTCGCCGCCTATTTTCGCTACAAGGGGTTCCACAGCGACCTGGGCCAGTACAATCAGACGCTCTGGGCATCGCTGCGCGGCCGTATCTTCTGGTCGACCCTCGATGAGACCTCACCGAACACCTATCTAAGCACGCATGTCTCACCGTTCCTGTTACTGCTTTTGCCTGTCTACGCTCTCCGGCAGTCGCCGCTGACCTACCTATTCCTGCGTAGCCTGGGTTTATCGCTGGCTGCCGTGCCGCTCTTCTATTGCGTTCGCCGGCTGACCGGAAGCGCCGCCGCCAGTCTGCTACTGTCTGCCGCTTTCCTGTTCCATCCTGAGATTGTTTCCCAGCATTTCAGTTCTGGATATGAGGTTGTTTTCGTCGCCGCTTTCTTCTTCGCGGCTTTTTATTTTTTCACGGAGCGGCGCTTCGGGCTGTTTATCTTTTTCCTGGTGATGGTGCTGACTGTGCGCGAGGATTTCATGCCCGTGGCTCTGGTCTTCGCTGTCTATGCGTTGATCAAGAGGCGAGGACCGCGGTGGATATTAACACCGCTGGCCCTGTTCGTGGTCTGGGGGACCGCGGTGATCCTGATCTACAACGCTACGATTGTGCATTATGTGTTCAATTTGTATTACGGTCATTTTGGCGGTTCGCCGGGAGAAATGGTGAAGACAGTCATCACTCATCCGGTTTATGCCCTGGAGGAAGTGAAGCGCTATCACACCAGCTACCTCTACAACCTCTTGATGCCCGAGGGACTGTTGCTACCTTTCGCTAGCGCCGCCAGCTTATTCGCGCTGCCCAACCTGGCGGCGACCCTGAGCCGCGGGCAGGACATCACGGCCGCCTCCGGCGGCATATCACATTACTCGGTGCTGGTGGTCTCGTCGCTGTGGCTGGGACTGGCAGGGTTTATTTCCATCGTGCAGAAGAGGGTCGGTGCGAGGGGGCGGTTGGGCGGAGCCGCTGCCGTGACACCGGTGTTCGTGGCGGTTGTGATCGCCGTGTTCGTTGCCGGTTCGGCCCACCTCTGGCTCTACGAATTGCCGGTGTCGAAACCGGCCGACGCTGACGCGTTGACCCGCGCGATTGAGATGGTGCCGGCGGAGGCGTCGCTATCGTCCAACGACGGGCGGGCGCTTGCCCATCTTTCTTCACGGTGGGAGGTTTATGAACCCCTGCTATGGGACGTGCCGGAGGAGCCTGACCGCCTGCCCCAGGGAATGGACCAGCTCCAGGTCGATTATGTCCTGGTGAAGCCTTTTGGTAATCCCTATTTCAATGACGCGGGCGCTTTCAGCTTTTTGACCGAGCCGGGTTCTCCATACCGGCTTCAGTTCGAGGAAAACGGCATCCGTCTGTTCAGGAGGGAGTAATGGCCGATCTGAAGCAGCAGCACTCGGAAATTGCGGCGAAGAAGCCGCTGCTGACTCCCGGCCGCATCCTGGCACTGCTGATGGCGGCGGCCCTGGTGATCCGCGTACTGGCAGCCCTGACCCGGCCGATGATCCAGCTTGACGAGACCGCCTACGTGCGCATGGCGGAGAACCTTGGCGCCGGCAACAGCATGCTCGACATCTCCGGGATGACAACCACTCACTTTTCTCCTTTGCTGCCGCTCTTCATTGCCGGCACCGCCGCCGTCGTGCGCGATTATGTGGTGGCTGCTTTTATCGTCGTGACAGTGTTCGGCAGCCTGATGCTGCTGCCAACCTATCTGCTTGGCAAAGAGCTGGCAAGCACCAAAGTGGGTCTCATGGCGGCGGCGCTTCTGGCAGTCACGCCACTGATGGTTGATTACTCATCACGGGTCTACAGCGAGAGCGTGTACATATTTTTCCTTCTTCTGGGAATAGTCTTCGGCCATCATATGCTCAGGGGCTGCCGCGTTGCCTGCAGCATTCTGGCCGGGGCGGCCCTGGGGATGGCTTATCTGGCCAATCCTTCGGCTGTCTTCTATGTGATGGCGCTGGTGGTGCTGGCGCTGATTGTCGCTTATGTCCGGGGAATCTGGCGGCCGCTAGCCAAGGCCTTCGTATTTTTCCTGATTTTCTTCCTCCTGTACGCGGTGCCGTACGTGCTGTACCTGCATGGAGAGCTGGGCAAGTGGACCTATAGCGGCAAGATACCGGGAAACATTTATGCATCAACCCATGGCCTTCGGGTCAATACGCTGGAGTGGGAGAAGGATGTGATGGGGCTTACGGATAACAACCGGGACCTGAGGGTTAATCATCTCGAAAATGAGGGCGACCCGGCCAGTACTTTTCTCCGTCATCCGTTACAGGGAGCCAAGATTTTTGTCCAGCAGAGTTACGTCTTTTACAACGAAGAACTACAGCGGACACTGCCGCTTTGGCTGCTGCCGCTGCTGGGGCTGGGTCTGTTCGCCCGTGGCTGGAGCCGCCGCCGGGCGGCCGGGGTCGGCTACCTCCTGATCATGATGGCGCCGGCGCTGCTCATTGTCACTATGTATGCCTACAACCGTTTCTTCATGCCCTTCGTGCCGATGGTTCTGGTTTGGGGGGGGGAGGGGTGGTTGCGTCTGGATGAGTGGGGGGATGAAACCATCGGTTTCAGTATCAGCGAGGAGAAGATTCCCCGCTGGCGGCGGCTTGCCCCGTGGGTGATAGGAGCAGCGGTGATCTTGCCTCTGCTGGCTTACTCCGCGGTCACGGTCAAGAAGCAGACTTATCCGATCGGTTACAAGGATGCCGGTCTGATGATCAGGCAGCAGGCGGGCACTGACAAGCGCATCATGAGCCGCGAATACAGCGCTGCCTATTACTCAGGGGGAACAGCCGTGCTTTTGCCGTACGCCGATTACGATAGCACTACCGAATACGCCCGAAACAAAAACGTGGATTATCTGGTCATCGGCAAGGCGGAGCTGTCGGACTGGCGTCCAACGCTCGAGCGCATGTTGGATGACAGCTCCAGCCCTCCGGACTGGCAGTACGTCGGCTCTTCGAGACCGGGCACGGATCAGGAAACGCTTATTTTCCAGCTGGCCAGATAGGCCCAGGCCGAGGGAATTGTACAGCCCCTAAATTCAAACGGAATTATCAGTTAAAATGTATGACGATGACAGCTCGTAAAAAAGTAGTCCTTCTATATCCACGGAACCATTTCGAGAAGGTTTATCACCCTTGGACGTGGGCGCCGCTGCCTATCCTGGCTGCTTCGGCTCCGCTATTCGCCGAAGGATTCGAGGTCGAACTCATCGACGCCAATGTTGACGCCGGATGGCGTCAGCGGCTGGTCGATTCATGTCGTGATTCTCTCTTGCTGGGTATCAGCTGCATGACCGGGCCGCAGATCCATTTCGCTCTTGAAGCGGCAAGCATAGTGCGAACGGCAGGTCTGGAGCTGCCGATCATATGGGGTGGGTACCATCCCTCGATCCTGCCCGAACAAACCAGCAGAAACAAATATGTCGATGCCGTGGTACGGGGGCAGGGAGAAGTGACACTTCTGGAGATTGCCAACCTGCTGAACCAGGGTGAGGATTTCAACGAGGTCGATGGCATCACCCTTACGCGTGAGGGCAATACTGTCACCAATCCATCACGTCCCGTTGAAGACATCAACAAATTTCCCCGCCTTCCATACGAAAAGCTCGATAATCCGCGACAATACCTGAACAACATGCATGTGGGCAGCAGGGCCATCAATTATGTTTCCAGCCAGGGCTGCCCTGCCCGTTGCCAGTTTTGCGCCGAACCACTCGTTTATGGGCGCCGATGGAAGGCGTATACGCCCGAAAGGGTTCTTTCAGACCTTGAATGGCTCGAGAGCTTCCTGGACGTGAATGGCATCATGTACTTCGATTCGACCTATTTTGTCAAAGAGAGCCGCGCCCGCGAGATTTCCCAGGGAATGATCGACCGCGGCATGAAGTTCGGCTGGGCCGCCAATGCCAGGGCGCCTCAGCTGGGACGGTTCTCGGAGGATACCTTCGATATCCTCAAGCAGAGCGGGCTGTGGGCTTTTCTGGTGGGGGCGGAGAGCGGCTCGGAGTCGCAACTGACATCGATGCAAAAGGACATCAAACCCGAAGATATCCTCGAAGCGGCCCGGGTAGCCAGTAATCACGGCATCAAGATCTCATACAGTTTTATAGTGGGATTTCCCGGTGAGACTGATGACGAGATCGAGGAAACATGGGAGGTCATGGAGCAGGTATCAAAAATTGTTGGAGAGTATAATTCCCAGCTCCACTTCTATGCTCCAACCCCGGGTAACGCATTGTATGAAAAGGCCGTGGAGCTTGGCCTCAGGGGCCCCGAATCCCTGGAAGAATGGGCTCAGTTCACCACGGTAAAAGGCCGGCTGCCGTGGATGAACAACAGTTTTCAGAACCGCATGAAACAGCGGGAGTTCTTTCTTGTGTATGGCTACCCATCTGAATGGGTGCGGCGGAGGGCGGCCCGAAGCAAGCTGCGGCGGGTGTATGTAAATGTCGCAACAGGTATTAGCTCAGCCCGCTGTCGTCACCATTATTGGGGTCTACCCCTGGACTGGTGGCTGCTGCGGGGAATACGCGGAGCTGTATCCGAGGGTTGATACTGAGTGGGTGCCCGCGAATGTTGCTTTGAGCCGGGCGGCGTGAATCGACTACGACGGTTTTTCTAAATATCAACTTTCCAGCCAGAACGTTTACCCATGGATGCGTCGATGCCTTCCTGTTGTTTTTGCCGGATCGCAGCCAGCTGGTCGGCTATTACTGTAAGTCGATGCGCTACTTCTTCCGCAGACCATTCCCGGCCATCGTGCGCAATAGCCTCGACTTGTGCCCTGAGTGAATCTTCGAGATGTTTATAATCCATGGCTTCACTTATGAAAGATAAATTTCTGTTTCTGTTGTTCCCGAACGCGCATGATTTCTAACAGTGATCAGGTCGGGAAATTGTCGGTTAAATAAATTATGCTAAGCTGAGTCGGATAGAAAATACACTATCCATTCTCCAAATGGCACAACTGGGAAAAACTAATATCGAGGTGTACAAGCTCGGACTGGGCGGCATTCCACTGCAGAAGCTCAGTTATTCCGAGGCGGCTGCCGTCATCGACGCTTCGATTGAGGGCGGCATCAATTTTGCGGAAACCGCCGAGGGATATGGGGATAGTGAAGAGAAGCTCAGTCATGCTTTAAAAGGGCGCCGCGACCGGTTTGTTATCGCCACCAAGTCACCCCGAAGGTCGCGTCAGGGGATGAGCGCCGCGATAGACCAGAGTCTGGCGCGCTTGCGGACCGATTATATAGATCTCTATCAGATTCACTATCCCGCAACCGAAAAGTCTTTCCAGCAGATATTCGATTCCAGCGGAGCCATGGAAGCGCTTAGAGAGGCAAGGTCCGAGGGCAAGATCCGTTTCATTGGCATAACCGGACATCGCACCTCCCTGCTGGTGCGCGCTCTAAAAACCGGAGAATTTGATACCGTGCAAGTTCCCCTTAACGCCGGCCATTGTGAAGCACGGGATGAGCTGTTGCCTTTGGCCCAAAAACTTGGCATTGGCATCATTGCCATGAAGCCTATCGCTGGTGGCACCCTGGACACTCCCTCACTGGGAATACGCTTTTGCATGGACTCCGAGGCTGATGTAGTTCTGGTGGGTATGAAAAACGCCATGGAAGTCAGAGAGAATCTGGAGACAGCCCGCAATTTCCTGCCGCTCTCGCCGGAAGAGGAGGAGCAGCTTCTTGCCGAAGTCAGCCAGTGGGGCGATAATTTCTGCCGTCGCTGTGAGTACTGTCAGCCTTGCCCTTACGATGTCGAGATACCAAAAATTCTATGGATGTCAAATTTCTATAAACGGGACCGGCACGATCCATGGACTGAGGAAGAATATCGCTCCCTTTCGGTAAAGGCAGCGGATTGTCAGGAGTGCGGCGAGTGTGAGGAGAAATGCCCCTACGAACTTCCGATACGGGAAATGCTCAAGGAAGCCGACCGTGAACTAAGGGTTACCGGCGGCGACCTGGCGAAACGCCGGATTGGGCGGATGGTGAAACGGGTGTTCCCCGGCAATAAAAAAACTCACTAGAGCATGGTGCGCGGTTGCATGTAAGAGCCAGCATCGGGCCGCCAGGCCATTTCTTTATGATACGCTATTGAAAGAGTCAGCATTATCGTCGCAAACATACAACCTGCTTGAATATGGCACGACTTGGAAGAACAAATCTGGATGTCTACCCACTGGGGCTGGGCGGCATTCCCCTGATTAAAATCTCGGCCTCCGAGGCGCATGATGTTATCCGCGCCGCGATCGATGGCGGCATCAATTTTGCTGACACGGCCGAGGGTTACGGCGACAGTGAAGAAAAGCTCAGTAACGCCCTCAAAGGCGAACGCGACAAATTCATTATTGCCAGCAAATCACCCTGCCGCGACGCTGCCGGCATGGAGAAAGCAATTAATCAAAGCCTGACGAGGCTAAAGACCGATTACATCGATCTGTACCAGGTGCACACCTTAAAGACAGAGGATCAGCTACGAAAGATTTTTGCTCCGGGAGGGGCCATGGAGGCCCTCAAGAAAGCTCAGGCCGCGGGCAAGATCCGCCACATAGGCGTCACCGGTCATCGTCCTTCTATTCTCGTGAAGGCAATCAGGACCGGCGAGTTTGACACGGTCATGCCACCAATCAATGTGGTCGATCGTGAAGCCGAAGAAGAACTCATGCCTCTCGCGAAAGAACTCGACATCGGCCTTATTGCCATGAAGCCTGTTTGCGGCGGCACCCTGGACGATCCGGTGCTGGGAATCCGCTTCTGTCTCAATTCTCCCGCCGATTCAGTGCTCGTGGGGATGAAAAATGTCGCCGAGGTAGAAGCAAATCTTCAAACCGCCAGAGAGTTCAGACCACTTACAGAGTTGGAGGAAGATGAGCTTCTGGAGAACGCCAGCCAGTTGGGAAGCACTTTCTGCCGCCGTTGTGAATATTGCCAGCCGTGTCCTGAGGGAATCAACATTCCCAAGATCCTTTGGCTGGCCAATTACCATCGTCGCTATGCTGACCGCGATCCCTGGACCGAGGAGGAATATAGAGCTTTGGGAGCGACGGCAGCCGACTGCCAGGAGTGCGGTGAGTGTGAGGAAAAATGTCCTTATGAACTGCCAATTCGGCAAATGCTCAAAGATGCCGACAGGGAGTTGACACCACCGGCCAAGCTGGTCGCAAAACGCCGGCTGAAAAAGGCCGTGAAAAAAATTATTCCCATCCGGAGAAGCGCTGAAGACTAGGGAAACGACCCGACTGTGACGGCTTTCAAGACAGTCCTGAAAAACTCGAGCTATCTGCTCGGGTCGAGGTTTCTGTCTCGCATTCTTTACATCGTTTTTTTTATTTACGCTGCCTCAAGGCTGGGCCCACAGTATTTTGGCGAACTGGCTTTCGCTTTGGCAACGGTGGAGCTGCTCTCATCCGTTGGTGACCTTGGGCTAACCCGCTACGGGGCTAGAGAACTTGTTCGGGATTGGGACAACCGGCCGGTTTTGGCGGGAGAGATCCTGATTTTGCAGGTTCTGACATCGGCTGTTTTCAGTCTCGGCGGCTTGATTCTGACTCTGGCATGGCAGCCTGCGAACCCCAAGTTCCAGATGCTCCTTTTGGGAATGGTTGCCATTCTTTTATCGGGGTTGGTCAACACTGCAGAAACCATTTTCGTTGCTGGCCAACGTTTCTTTTATTCCGCACTTTTGACTTTTGTCGGCAGAGTAATTTATGTAGGAATCGGTTTTACGGCTCTGGCGCTTGGCGGCTCAGTTGTCATCGTGATGTGGGGTTTTGTCATTGGTGTTATGGTTGAATCACTATTGCGGCTGGTGTTTGTTATCAGCTCGATTACATCGTTTTCTTTTCGGTTTCCCTGGCGCATGCTCTGGAAAATGCTTGTGGATACAATTCCATTCGCAGTCGCGGCTGCGGCTAATATAGCCTTGCTGCGAGTTAGTGTGATGATCCTGGAACTACTCGAGGGTGATGTCGCAGTCGGAGTCTTCAGCGTGGCCTTTACGGTTTTTACGCCGCTGGTCTGGATTCCCCTGATTATCAATCGAACTATCTTCCCGGGTCTGACCAAGGATTTCGTCAGCAACCCCGACCGTGCCCGCATGAACAGCTGGCAGTGGTATCGGCTGATGGCCATGGTTGGTATTCCGGTGGCGATGACCGTAACCCTGCTAGCGCCGACGGCAATGTCCCATTTTCCCGCGGGATATGAAGGCAGCGCGCGGGCTTTGCAGATCCTGATCTGGGCTTTGCCTTTCCTGCTGGTAATTTCGATCGGTTTCAACGTCTCGCAGGTCATCAATCGTGAAAGGGTTGCGGCCCGGGTTCACCTCGTCGGAACAATTGGCTGTATCATCGCTAATTTTATCCTGATTCCGCCGTATGGCATCAATGGCGCGGCGGTGGCAATCGTCGTGGGCGGGGCGCTGATCGAAGGACAGTATTATCTTGATCTGCATAAGCACTTTCTGAAAGACAAGCATGCGATTACCCTTTTCATCAGGCCGGTCATAGGGGGGCTGGTCATGGCTGGGGTAGCTCTGACGCTAATTGGAATAGACCCCTGGCTGGCTGCAGCCGCCGGACTGGCAGCATATGTCGCAACCATTTTCGCAACCGGTGGCATCAAACTCACTGAAATCAAATCCCTAATGAGCGGCTGACCATGTGCGGTATCGCCGGTATAGTCAGAAAAAGCGGCATCCGCGACGGTGAAGCCGGTCAGGTCGAGAAAATGGCGGAAATCATGCGCCACCGTGGACCTGATGACCACGGTGTCAGACAGGAAGGCCATTACGTTTTTGCTCACCGCCGCCTGAGTATCATCGATCTCGAGGGTGGGCACCAACCGATGAGCAATGAAGCCGGTGATGTATGGCTGGTCTACAACGGAGAGATCTACAACTTTGGTGAGCTCCACGAGGAACTCGTGGCGAAGGGGCATACTTTTGTAACTCACAGTGATACTGAGGTCATCATCCACCTCTACGAAGAATACGGGCCCGAATGTGTTTCGCGTCTAAACGGCATGTTTGCCTTCGCTATTTTTGACGAGCGGCAACAGAAATTGTTTCTGGCCCGTGACCGCGCCGGCATTAAACCACTTTATTACAGCTACGAGCGCGGGCACCTTCGATTTGCCTCCGAGGCGAAAGCGCTGGTAATGACATCGGCTCAGCTGATGAGTCCGGATCCAAGATCCGTGGTAGATTATTTTTCTCTTAGCCTGGTGCAGGAAGGCAGAACCGCCTTTAAGGGCATAAATGAACTCAAGCCGGCGCATACGCTTGTTTGGGATCTTCGTGGAGCCGAACCAGAGATACGGTCATACTGGCGCCTGTCATACGCGAACAAGATTTCAGGGGGAACGGCAGAGCTGACGGAATTGGTATCTGAACTGCTCGAAGATGCAGTCCGCATCCATCTCATCAGTGATGTCTCAGTTGGTACGTACCTCAGCGGCGGACTTGATTCCAGCCTCGTTTCAGCTGTTGCTAATCGATACCTTCCAAGCTTAAATACTTTTTCCGCAGGCTTTGTCGGTAACGAGTCGGTGGATGAGCGTGTCTATGCGCGTGAAGCCGCGGCTATGATCGGTACTGACCACCACGAGGTCGAGGTGGGTCCCGGTAACTTCCTTGAAAATTTGAGAAAAATCATCTGGCACATGGATGAGCCGACACTGAGCCCCGGTGTCTACCCATACTTCTTCCTCTGCGGACTGGTCGCTGATTCGGTTAAGGTGGTGCTGGGCGGCCAGGGCAGCGACGAGCTCTTTGGTGGTTACCCGCGTTATCGAATGGCGCTGCTTGAGGACGATATGGCCACCTCGGCGCGCCGTTTGCGCCTCCTGCATTTGGCAGCCGACGCCGTTGAATACAAGCGCCGCTACGGCTCGGGGGGCTTGAAGAATGTGCTGCTTCGTCTGGGCTCGCCGGCCGACCGTCGCATTTATGAGATCGTCAGCGGATTTCATCCGCGCCGAATCCCGAAGCTTTTTAGCAAGGAGTTCCGGAAACAGGTAAATGACTACGATCCGCTGGCAGCGTTCCGTCGCTCACTTGATCTGTGTGACTCGGATGACCTGATCGATCGCATGCTCTTCAACGATTATCACAACATGCTCGCCAGCATCCTGCGTACCGAGGATCGCATGAGCATGGCCCATTCTCTGGAATCGCGAGTGCCCTTTCTGGATTACCGGCTGGTGGAGCTGGCCGCTTCGATTCCCGCGAGCGCCAAGGTTAGCGGAGACGAGCCCAAGATGATCCTGAAGAAAGTGGCGCACGGTCTGGTTCCCGAAAGCATTATCACACGCCGAAAGCAGGGTTTTTCGGCGCCGATTGACAGCTGGTTCATCGGGGCGCTGGGATCGGAGGTGCGTGATATGCTCCTCGGAGACCGGGCCAGCTCGCGCGGGTTTTTTGACAAGGTTTACATTGAGCATTTGTTATCAAGGGCACTCGACCAAAGGAAGGATATCTGGCGGGTCTGGTCGCTGGTAACTTTCGAGATGTGGTGCCGGATATTCGTTGATGGTGAGGCGCCGGCTAATGCCCGGCACCGAACTGTGTGACTGACGCTGCCGGCGATAGACATCCGCTTTTAGTGTAAAATCCATATAGTTGAATGAATCATGCGCAGACTTTCTAAAAAATGGGCAAATTACCGCCGGCGTTGGTACTACCTACGCCGGACTGAAACGACTCCCGCAGGTCCTCTATATATCAATATAGAGCCGACAAATGCCTGTAACCTCAAGTGTTACACCTGCTCGATCGATGGCACCCGCAAACGCGGATTCATGGACCTGGATCTGTTTCGCAAGATCGTCGACCAGGCACCCGATTCAGGAGTCTACGAGGTGGCGTTGTTCATGGGAGGGGAGCCGCTCCTGCACAAGGACCTGCCATACATGATCGAATACGTCGAGAGCAAGGGTCTGGAGTCGCGTGTATATACCAACACCACTCTGCTGACGCGGGCGAAAGCGGAAGCCATCCTCGATTCCGGCCTGACTTTTCTTGGTGTTAGCATCGATGG
>Ga0172371_10008917_pt1 | contig 13908 bp, 14 predicted proteins | sample Lak12m_FD_114543 | JGI IMG/M metagenome (GOLD analysis project Ga0172371, IMG submission 114543) | Freshwater microbial communities from Kabuno Bay, South-Kivu, Congo - kab_022012_12m | ecosystem: Environmental > Aquatic > Freshwater > Lake | place: Democratic Republic of the Congo: South-Kivu... | reverse complement strand
TTCGTATATCTCAATTCGTGATCCCGAACGAGTCTGCCGATTAATACAACTTTGTTTAACATTTCGTCATCTCCTTACTTGTCTTCTCGGGAGATGATGATGTGACGGATGATGTCTTCTTTGATTTTCATGACACGGTCAAGTTCAGCCGTTGCTTCGGGAGTAGCCATTGCCGTCAATACAACATAGTACCCTTTTCTGAAATCATTGATTTCATAAGCAAGTTCTCTTGTGCCCCATTCATTCACTTGTACAGTTTCGGTTCCTCTAGAAGTCAGAATCGCGTTCATTTCTTCAATTAACGCTTTTCTAGCTTCGGAATCAACTGTCGGACGAATGATGTACATTACTTCATACTTTCTCATTGTTATCCTCCTTATGGTCTTTTGGCTGCTTTCGCAGCAAGCAGGTGAGATTTCTCACGCTCGACTATTATAACATAATAAAATATGTTTGTCTATAAAAAATATTCGGTCTAAACGTCCACGTCGTAGATTTTTTTGAACTCTGTATGCATCCTAACAGGAACTAGGAAAATCGCGGAGATAGACACAACCGCAGCCATCAAAATCAGATACTGGTAGGGGATGTTCGTCACTTCACCAAGCACACCGAAAATCAATGTGCCGATGATTGCGCCGATATTCAAAGCAAACCTTGAACACTGTTGACACGGCCGCGTTTATCCGATGGAATGTAGGTTTGGGTAGCGGCCATTCGGATGTTGAAACTGGTCACACTCAAAAGTCCGACGATGAATGTGGAAATCAAAATCATGAAATATGGCGTAAAGAACATGAATGCGTCAAGAATCTCGACGATGAAATACACGGTCAGTGCAATCGCAAACTTCTGTTCTTTCTTAAATTTGTAGATGTAGTGAAAGAACCCTCCGATAATTCTGCCAGCCAAGCCTGCGCTCACGAAATAAGAATATTGAGTCAAGGTGTAGATTGGACTTTCTTGAAAAAACGGCATTCGATACAAGTCGCCAACGGCGTAAACAAACGAAAATGCCATGAAGAGTAGTCCGATTCCAAGAATGCCTCGTTCTTGTTTGTAATAAGCGAATCCCTCTTTCAAGTCTGTCACAAATTGCATGGATTGAACTTCTGAGGTGTTGAGTTTTTCATTCACTCTCATTTGCGTTTCCATCGTTGCAGTGACAAAAAAAGTCAGAGCGTTGAACGCCATCAGAATAGCAACGCCGTAATGAAAAGACTGGATGAAAAACGTTGCGACAGGCGCCATTAAAGCGCCTGATATCGGCCAAATCAGAGACGAAATAGAATAGGCTTTGGAGTGGTTTCCCTTTGGAATGACTTCGGGAAACAAAGACATGAAGGCGGTTTGATATACGGTGTCCGTGATTCCGAAAAAGGCGGAAACAATCACAAAAACCCAAACATTGAAATATCCGGTGAACAATATTACACTGATTACTGCAAAGGCAAATGTATAGAAATAATCGAGCATGTAAATCATCTTAACTCGAGAATGGCGATCGACATATGGACCGACAAAAAATCCAGCAATGGTCCTTGGAACGATATTTCCAACGATAAAAAGCGCAAGGTATAATGGTGATCCCGTCTCAAGATAAATGAGAATCGAAAAAGCAATCCCGGCGACAGAACTTCCGAGCGCCGAGATAAAAGAACCGATTGTCAAAATCGAAAAATTCTTATTCCATAGTCGTTCCATGGAGTCTCCTATTCATCACGGTTTCTTCTAGGGAAACGGAAGAAAACTCGAGATTTCTGTTTAAATTATAGCGTAATGCGGTCGTGAAGATAATAGATATTTATCCATCATTTTGATAGAGAATTATAAGAATGCATTAAAAAAAGAGTTGGATTCCCATCTTTTCAAATGAAAAAGATGATGATACAAAAGCAATAATTCCTACATATACAAACAAAAAAGCGTTGCAGTCACTATTGTTTGGAAGACATGAGTAGAGTCTATGCCAGTTCTTTCACAAGTAAAATCACAGCTTTTGCGGCCGCCTTCTTTCGAATTGTTTCTCGGTCTCCGGTAAACACAAATCGAGAATATGACAAACCTTTTGGCGTTTTCATACCAAAGAATACTTCGCCCACCGGATGCTCTTTACTTTGTCCGGTCGGGCCGGCAATTCCTGTGGTTGATAGGCATATGTTCGCGTTCGTTACTTTGAACAATCCCACAGCCATTTCCATTGCAACTTCTTTGGAGACGACTCCATATTTGCGAATGATATCATCGCTTACACCCAATATCTTACTTTTGGATGTATCGGAATATGTCACATAACTCTCTTCAATTCGTTTACTAGCTCCGGGTTGTGATATAAACAAAGACGCCAACATCCCGCCCGTTAACGACTCCGCAAAAGAAATGGAGTATTCTTCGTTTTCCAATAGTTCGTGGAGCCATTGCAAAAACGATTTGTTGGGTGGTGTATGAAATGAGGTTTCAAATATTTTCTTCATTTTGGCTTGTACGCGAGAAAAGTGTTTTTGATCATCGGAAACGAGATTCACACGAAAAAAACCGTAGCCGAAATCCGTGGTCAATTCAACATTTTTGAACTTTGGCACATGCTGCTCAATTGCCTTTAATCCTTTTTCAAAGGGATATATATCATACTCCATACTTTCAGAAAAAATTATGCTTTCCTCCATGATATTGCCTCCTAGACGCTGAAACGGAAATGGAAGATGTCGCCGTCTTGTGCGACATATTCTTTTCCTTCGAGACGGAACTTACCGTTTTCTTTTGCTTTGGACTCGCTACCAGAAGCCATCAGATCATCAAAATGAATGGTCTCCGCACGAATAAATCCTTTTTCAAAATCGGAGTGGATAATCCCAGCACATTCTGGTGCTTTCGCACCGTTTTTGAATGTCCACGCCCGCACTTCCTTCTCTCCTGCGGTGAAGAAAGTTTTTAGCCCAAGCATTTCATAACTCTTTTGAATCAAGTCCACTAATCCGGATTCCCTTAAGCCCAAGTCTTCTAAGAACATTTGTTTGGATTCATCATCAAGTTCAGACAACTCTTGTTCAATCTTCGCGCTGATTACAGTGACTTTGGAACCTTCTTTCTCAGCAAAAGCCAAAACCTTCTCAACATACGGATTTTGTGAGTAATCTGCGATTTCCGCCTCTGAGATGTTGCATACGTAGAGCATTGGTTTCGCTGTCAAAAAAGAAAAGTTTTTGATAATCTTCCACTCTTCTATCGAGAGCTTTAATTGACGAATTGGAATTTCGTCGAGAAGCGCTTGATTCAGTTTCGCCAAGATTTCATATTCCTCGACGGCTTCTTTATCGGCTTTTGTTTCAGCTCTTTTTTTGATTTTCGGAATTCGTTTTTCAATGACATCCAAGTCCGCCATAATCAATTCAATTAAGATGGTTTCGATGTCTCTCATCGGGTCAATACTACCTTCGACATGAGTAACATTATCATCTTCAAAACAACGAACCACTTGGCATATTGCATCGACTCCTCGAATGTGGCTTAAGAATTGATTTCCAAGTCCTTCGCCTTTCGATGCGCCACGAACAAGCCCGGCTACATCGGTGAATTCGAAAGTCGTATAGATTGTTTTTTTCGGTTGATACATTTCAACCAGTTTATCCACTCGAATATCTGGCACTTCGACGACACCGACATTCGGGTCAATCGTAGCGAACGGGTAGTTCGCCGCTAGTGCCTTTGATTTTGTGATGGCGTTGAACAATGTCGATTTTCCGACATTGGGCAACCCCACGATACCTGCTGTTAGTCCCATATATTAACAACTCCTTCAGTCACATATATTGTATCAAAAAGCGCTTAATTTCACAATAAATTGTGACATTTCACCCGGATAACATTGACACTTTGAAGAATTCGCTTTATAATGGTCTTAGTGCAAATTCAGAAAAGGAGGTTCGTTTCGTTTACAGCGTTTCAAAGCAGCAGTTATATTTTATTTCGGAGTAGCTTTTGAATTATGGATTCATCCAAAGATTTGCTCATGGAGAGAGATCCCAAACCGCTGGAACATGAAAAAAACATCACGAATAACATCTTGGGGATTTTCCTAGAGTGAATCATTTTTTATTATGATTTAAGGAGGAAAAGACGTGTTATTACAGAAGATACTAGAAAAGTATCCACAACAAGAAGATAGTCTCATCGAGATTCTTCTTGAGTTTCAAAATGCTAAACCTTCTCACTTCATTTCTGAAGAAGAAGCTAAAGAAATCGCAGATTATCTGCACCTGTCGGAAGCCAAAGTATGTAGCACGATTTCGTTCTACTCTTTTTTCCGTACAGAAAACAAAGGAAAACACATCATCCAAGTATGCGGAGGCGTTCCATGTCATGTCGCTACTGATGTGAACATCGTCAAAATTTTGGAAAAGGAACTCGGAATCAAAGTCGGTGAAACAACGGAAAACAAACAATTCTCGTTGGAATACACAAGCTGCATCGGGCACTGTGATGAAGCACCGGCAATGAGAATTGACGACAAGATTTATACCAATCTGACCGCCAACAAGATCAAAGCGATTTTGGCCGAGTACAGGGTGTATTTATCATGACAGAAATGAAAGTCATTTCCAAACGTTTTGGAAAAATCAATCCCGTGTCCGTTGAAGAATATTCATCCATGGGCGGATTTGCCGGATTGAAAAAAGCATTGTACATGGAAAGAATCTCCATCATCGAAGAAGTCGAAAAATCTTATTTGCGTGGCAGAGGCGGCGCAGGATTCCCGACGCATATCAAGATGATGGGCTTGGCAAAAGAAACGAATACCCCGAAATACATCATCTGCAACGCCGACGAAGGCGAACCAGGTAATTTTAAAGACCGCAACATCATGGAAAAAGACCCGCTTGCCATTATCGAAGGAATGACCATAACGGCATTCGCTACTGGCGCAACAGAAGGTTATATTTACATCCGCGGCGAGTATCAAGCGGCCATGAGAACCATGTTCGAAGCACTCGAGAATGCGCGTAAGGCAAATTACCTCGGACAAAATATTTTCAAAACGAACTTTAATTTCGACATCCGTATCCGCAGTGGCGCTGGATCGTATGTTTGCGGAGAAGAGTTCGCATTAATCGAATCCATCGAAGGACGTCCTGGAAGAACCAGAGTCAAACCGCCATTTCCAACGCAAAAGGGTGTCTTCAATCAACCAACGATGATTAGCAATGTGGAAACTTATGCGAACATCCCTGTAATCATTACGATGGGCGGAAGCGAATTCCGTAAAGTCGGTACTCCTTCTTCTGCCGGAACCAAGCTCATCTGCTTGTCCGGAAATACAAACAACAAAGGTGTCTTTGAAATTCCGTTCGGCGTTCCGATTCGTCAAGTCATTGATGAATTCGGCGGTGGCATCAAAAACAACCGTAAAATCAAGATGGTCCAACTCGGTGGAGCTTGCGGACCAATCATTCCCGAATACATGCTCGACATGAAGATTGACTACGAACGTTTCGAAGAGTTTGAATCGAAGACCGGTGCCGGTGCCATCATTGTCATGGACGATCGTTTTGACATCTTCGAAATTATATTGAAGACAATCCATTTCTTCGAACACGAATCTTGCGGAAAATGCGTTCCATGCCGCGAAGGTCACAAGCAATTGGAACTCTTAATTCGCAAATTCAGAGACAAACAAGCGACGATGAAAGATTTAGATTCCTTAGAATCACTCGCTAGAGTCATGCATCAAACATCTCTCTGTGGACTTGGTCAAACATCTCCGACCGCAATCATCTCCTCTTTACGTTATTTCCGAGATGATTACATCGACCGTATTGACCATCCAGTGAATCTTTAAGGAGGCATACTATGGTAAACCTGAAGATCAACAACACACCGATGAGCGTTAAGGAAGGAACAACCATCCTCAACGCCGCAAAACAATACAACATCAAAATTCCACACTCTGCAACTATCCCGAACTTCACATCAACAGTGAGTGTCGCGTCTGCGTCGTTGAAATCGAAGGCAGAAAAGGATTGGTTACTTCTTGTTCGACGCAAGTCCAAGAAGGAATGCATATTATCACAAACTCGCCCAGAGTCATCAACGCGAGAAAAACAATTACCGAATTGATTCTTTCGAACCATGATGCAAACTGCAACGCCTGTGCGAAAAACATGTCTTGCGAACTGCAAAATCTTTCGAACATCCTCGGTATCGATCAAGCTAGATTCCCAAGCGTATTGAAACTCCAACCGATTGACGACAACAATCCGTCTCTCGTCAGAAACCCGAATCGTTGCATTAAATGCGGCCGTTGTATCGACGTCTGCAAATCCGTTCAATCCGTCAACGTTCTCGAAATCATGGGACGTGGTCAAAGTATGCAAATTACTCCAGCTTTCGGAAGATATTTGTCGGATGACTTCTGTACATTCTGCGGACAATGCTCTTCTGTCTGCCCAGTTGGCGCAATCTTAGAAAAAGACGAAACTGACAAAGTATGGAAAGCCATGCATGATGAGTCCAAGAGAGTCATGATTCAAGTCGCTCCCGCCGTCAGAGTATCTCTGGGTGAAGAACTTGGAATGGCTCAAGGAAGCATCGTTACTGGTAAAATTGTTCACGCATTGAAATTGCTCGGATTCGACGATGTGTTCGACACGGATTTCACAGCCGACCTCACCATCATCGAAGAAGGCAACGAATTGATTCACAGAGTCACAAATGGCGGAGTATTGCCAATGATGACTTCTTGCTGCCCAGGATGGGTATCCTTCGCAGAAACTTATTATCCCGAAGTGCTTCCGAATATTTCTTCCTGCAAATCTCCTCAACAAATGTTCGGTGCTTTGGCAAAAACGTATTACGCGGAAAAATTAGGCATCAATCCAAATGATTTGTATGTCGTTTCCGTCATGCCATGTACCGCAAAGAAATATGAAGCGCAACGTCCTGAAATGCGCGTCGATGGAAAGAATCAAGATGTCGACGTCGTCTTGACCGTTCGCGAACTTGGAAAGATGATCAAACAAATGGGTATCAACTTCGATTCTCTCGAAGACATGCCATTTGACAATCCGTTTGGCATCACCACCGGTGCCGCCGCAATCTTCGGCGCCACAGGCGGTGTTATGGAAGCCGCACTTCGTACCGTGTATGAAGTTGTGAACAAAAAGCCACTCGAAAACATCAACCTGACGGATGTCCGCGGACTCGAAGGCATCAAGGAAGCCACTGTCAATTTGGGTGGAACCGATGTGAAAGTCGCTGTCGCTCACACGCTAGCGAACGCAAGAATCATCTGCGAACAAATCAAAGCGGGTACTTCTCCTTATGCTTTCATCGAAATCATGACCTGCCCCGGTGGATGCATCGGCGGCGGTGGACAACCTTATGGAACAACGACAGCAGTTCGTCAAAAACGTTTGGAAGCTCTATATACGGTTGATGGCGTCATGAAGATTCGCAAGTCTCATGAGAACCCATCAATCGTGAAAATCTATGAAGACTATTTGGTAAAACCGCTCGGAGAAAAGAGCCACCATCTGCTTCATACTCATTATCACAAGAGACACCATGACAAATCTCCTAAAGAGAAAAACGTCATGGCAACATATTAAATCATATATTCAGTCGACTCTCTTGACTTCCCCTGTATCCTGTCATATAATTCAAGTAAATTGAGGTGATGACATGGAACTAAAACAAGCAATTCTTGAAGCAATGAAAAAAGAAGGGAAGCCTGTCAGTGGCGGAGATTTGGAAAAAATCACCGGAATTGACCGTAAGGAAATCGACAAAGCAATGAACCAACTCAAAAAGGAAGACCTAATTGAGAGTCCAGTTCGTTGCAAGTGGCAAGCAAAATAAAACGACCATTTCGATGGTCGTTTTTTTTATACATGGAAAATTCTTTTCGCATTCACAGTCGTTACTTCTGCGACCGTTTCAACTGAAATTCGTTTGATATTGGAGATTTCTGCGGCCACGAGTCCAACATATTTCGGCTCGTTTTGCTTCCCACGATACGGGTGAGGAGCTAAATAGGGGGCGTCAGTTTCTATAAGCAAGTCCTTCAAATCAATCTCTAGAGCAACCTGCTTTGGAACCTTCGCATTTTTGAATGTGACTGGACCAGCCAAAGAAATCATCATGTTGCAGGCAATGAATTCTTTCGCAGATTCCACGGAACCCGAAAAGCAATGCATGACTCCTTTGTGGTCTTTCTGCTTATACGTTTTTAGTATCGAAAGTGTATCTTCCGTGGCGTCTCGCATATGCACGCTAAATGGTAAGTGATGTTCATATGCAATGTCGAGTTGCTTCTTGAAAAGGGAAATTTGTGTTCCCTTGTTCGAGGCATCCCAGAAATAATCCAACCCGATTTCGCCAATCGCTTTGACGTTGGGATTGGATAATTGCTTGACAAGCCAGTCCAGATCTTCTTCTGTGACAGTAGAGGCATTGGTTGGATGAAATCCGATTGCAGCATAGACGCCATCGTAACGCCCAGCAAGTTCCAAGGCGCGTTCACTAGAAGGCTTGTCATACCCAATCAGTAACATTCCTACAACACCTGCTTGTTTCGCAGCTTGAATTACTTCTTCCGCTCGGTCAAAAAGCAAGGGGTCGTTTACGTGAGTGTGTGAATCAAAGAACATCATTGTAAAAACAACTTCGCAATCTCTTCTGGTGTGAAACCGAAGTGTTCAATCGCTTCTTCGCCTTTGGCGGACACGCCAAAGGATGAAATTCCCTTCACTTTTTTGGCGAAGCGATACCAAAGATGAGGAGCACCCATTTCTATGGCAACTCGGTTTGTCAGTGTTGGCGGAAGAATTTCATCTTGTTTTTCTTGAGGCAAGTTGAGAAATAATTCCATCGAAGGCATCGCCACAACACGGAGTTTCTTGCCCATTTGGTTGAGCAATTGTTTGGCTTTCCAAGCAAGATCCACTTCGGATCCTGTCGCAATCAAGATGCCTTCTTCATGCTCGTCTTTTTCCACGACATATGCGCCTTGAACAAACTCTTCATACGAGCAGTTCGACACAACCGCAACGTCTTGACGAGTCAAAACGAGTGTCGTTGGTGAACCTTGAGAAGTCAGTGCATAGCGCATTGCATGACGAACTTCGTTGCTTGAAGAAGGACGCAGTGTGACCATGTTCGGAATCGTCCGGAACATCGAAAGTTGCTCAATGGGTTCGTGTGTCGGTCCGTCTTCTCCGACAGCGACGCTGTCATGCGTGAAGATGAAGATCGAAGGTAATTTCATGAGTGAAGCCAAACGAATGGCTGGTTTCATGTAATCACTGAAGATGAAGAATCCACCGCTGAATGCCCTCATGTGATGGAGTGCCAATCCATTAACAATGGCAGCCATCGCATGTTCACGAACACCGAAATTGATGTTTCTTCCAAGCGGTGTTTCTTTTGTAAAATTGCCATCGCTTCCTTTCACTTTGGTGGAGCCGCTCAAATCCGCGGATCCGCCAATCATCGCCGGAATCTTCGACGAAAGCAAAGGAATGACTTTGCCAATGGTATTTCTGGTTGCTTCTTTATGTCCAATGGGATCGGATGTGAACAACTGATCAAAGTTCACTTCAACTTTGTTATTCACGATGGCTTGAAGTTGAGCATATTCTTCAGGGAATTTCTTTGAATATTCGTCCATAACGAATTGCCAAGCCAAGAATGCACGCTCTCCGCGAGCGCCGAAACGGTTTTTGAAATCGATGTATGCCTCTTTTTCCACATCGAATGGAAACAAGGAGTAATGGAACTTGTCTTTCATCGTCATTGTTTCTTCTTTTCCAAGAGGGCTTCCGTGTGTGGAAGATGTTCCTTGTTTGCTTGAACCAAATCCGATGACGCTTTTGATTTCGATAAATGAGGGTTTGTCCGATTGTTTCGCTTTTTCAATCGCAACGGATACTTCGAAGACGTCATTGGCGTCATATACGAGTTGATACTCGAATCCGACGGATTCCATCTTTTGTTTCAAATTTTCGCTGACGGCGTTTTTGGTCGGTCCATCCAATTGAATGTCGTTGGAATCGAATAACACAATCAGTCTTTTGAGTCCAAGATGACCCGCTAAAGATAGGGCTTCAAGAGTGACGCCTTCTTGTAAGTCGCCGTCGCCACAAAGTGCGTATGTGAAATGATTGACGACTTCCAAGTCGCCTTTGTTAAACTTGTTTCGTAAATGTTCTTCCGCGATTGCGCTACCAACGGCCATGGCGATGCCCTGTCCCAAAGGTCCGGTAGTCGAATCTACCCCGGGTGTATGATGATATTCAGGGTGTCCGGGAGTCAAAGAACCCAGTTGGCGGAAGCGTTTCAACTCCGACATCGGAATGTCATAGCCTGCCAAATGGAGTGTGGAATACAGTAGAGCACTTCCGTGTCCCGCAGCTAAGAAAAAGCGGTCACGATTGAACCATTCCGGTTCGTTTGGATTCGCCATCAAGTGATATTGAAACAATGAGTATACGACAGGTGCAGCTCCAAGGACGATTCCAGGATGCCCAGAATTCGCTTCATTAATCATATCCATCCCGAGGAAGCGAATGGCATTGATGGTTTTTTGCATGTTATGATTTCTCCTTTAAAATGGAATCTATTTGATCAAGTTGAGCCATGTTGAGCGGCTCTTGTAGTGCTGCTTTGGTCAGTTCTTGTAATTGTTCTAGTCGTGAAACCCCGACAAGTGCAGAGGAAACCGGACGTTGCCCGAGAACATAATGTAAAGCGACTTCCGTCATTGAACGATGAATTGATTCGCAATATTCATTGAGTTTCGTGAGTCTGTTGAGAAGCGATACATTCAACGATTTTTCCGTTAAGAATGGATTGTCTGGACGTGCCATGCGGGAATCCTTCGGGATTTCACGCAAATATTTTCCCGTCAGCAAGCCCTGATTGAAGATTGAATAAGGAATCACACCAAACTTTTCTTCTGCACAAACATCGAAAGCACCTTCGTCTCTAGCCCAAGTGTCTAGCGCTGAGAAATGGGGTTGGAAGAGTAATGGATGGATACCATGTGATTTTAAGATGGCGACTGCTTTCTTTAGTTCCTGAGTCGGATAGTTCGAAAGACCAACATAAAGCGCTTTTCCCATACGCACGGCGTCGACCAATGCGAGAATGGTTTCTTCAAGCGGCGTCTGATCATCAAATCGGTGAGAGTAAAATAGATCCACATAGGGAATGTTTAAACGCTTCAGTGATTGGTCTAGGGAAGAAAGAAGATATTTTCTGCTTCCTCCATCGCCATATGGACCATTCCACATCCGAAAACCCGCTTTTGTGGAGATGAAGAGTTCATCTCGGTAGTCTTTGAGTTCTTCAGAAAGAATCTTTCCAAGATGGGCTTCGGCAGAACCTCCCGGAAGCCCATAGTTGTTTGCCAAATCAAAGTGCGTGATTCCGTGGTCAAATGCCCATAGAACCATTTCCTTGACTTTTTCATAAGTGTTTTCGTTGCCAAAGTTGTGCCAGAAACCAAGCGAGATGATTGGTAATTTGACACCACTTCCGGGCACGGTTCGATAGACCATGGAGTCATATCGATGAGGATTTGGAAGATACATAAAAATCCCTCCTTAATGGCTATATTATAACATATTCTGAGCTCTTTTCATCATTTCTGTTTCTGCGAAACACATTTTCTAGTATAATGGTTAATGAAACGAGGAGAGAAACATGAGCGAAGCCGAAGTCATTTCCATCACGAAAGAGCCTGTCACCAAATCGCGAATCATCCACGATTTGAGAACTGTTGGAATCAAGCCAACCGATACGTTGTTGGTCCATTCTTCTTTGTCCAAAATGGGATTTGCGGTTGGAAAAGAAATCACGGTTGTGAATGCACTGCTGGAAACCGTGAACAAGGGCAATCTTGTCATGCCCTCGCAATCGGGTGACAACAGCGATCCTGATTTGTGGATGCATCCCCCAGTCCCAAAAGAGTGGGTTGAACTGATTCGAGAAGAAACGCCGAGTTACGATCCGAACACATTTTCCACAAGAGGCATGGGAAGAGTCGTCGAATGCTTCCGCCATTTTCCCAAAGTTCGTCGCAGCCCGCATCCGATGGATTCTTTCATCGCTAGAGGTCCAAAGTCACGCTGGATTGTGAAAATGCATGATTTGACCCCTGCGTTTGGAGAAATTTCCCCACTTGCCAGATTATACGATTTGAACGCGAAAGTATTGTTCATCGGAACCGGCTACGATACTTGTACGGCCTTCCATTTGGCGGAACAACGTTCCGGAACATTGAAAACTCAAAGGCAAGGAACCAAGATGAATGGACAATGGGTGTTCTTTGAAGACTTCAATTATGATACGGAAGATTTTATCGCTTGCGGAAAGGCACTTGAGGACGCACAGCTGACAAAACATTTCAAGGTTGGGCAAGCAGACTGCATCATCTTCGAAATGAAGTCTGGTATCGATTTCGCCACAGAATGGTTTAAAACCCATCGAACATAAGAAAAAAAACAGACCGCAAAGGTCTGTTTTGTTTTATTACGTCAACTATTCGAGGATGGTAACAACGCTACCGGCACCAACAGTGTGGCCGCCTTCACGAATGGAGAACTTCGTTCCTTGTTCCAATGCGATTGGGTGGATCAGTTCAACAAACATTTCGATGTTATCTCCAGGCATAACCATTTCAACGCCTTCAGGTAAATTGATGACGCCGGTGATGTCAGTCGTACGGAAATAGAATTGTGGACGATAGTTTGTGAAGAACGGAGTATGTCTTCCGCCTTCTTCTTTGCTCAAGACGTAAACTTGAGCCGTAAACTTGAAGTGGGGAGTAACCGACTTCGGTTTGGCGATGACTTGTCCACGTTGAACTTCTTCACGGGAAATACCACGAAGCAACAATCCGACGTTATCGCCAGCTTGTGCGAAGTCAAGCAACTTACGGAACATTTCAACACCGGTTACGACGGAAGCTTTCGTCGGTTTGATACCGATGATTTCAACAGCGTCACCAACTTTGATGGTTCCACGGTCGACTCTACCAGTAACAACGGTTCCACGACCAGTAATCGTGAAGACGTCTTCTACAGGCATCATGAACGGCTTGTCCGTTGCTCTTTCGGGGAGCGGGATGTAGTCGTCAACTGCTTGCATCAAGTCAAGAATGCCTTGTTGCCATTTTTCGTCGCCTTCCAAAGCTCTCAGAGCGGAACCGACGATAATTGGAGTTTCATCTCCTGGGAAGTTGTATTCATTGAGCAATTCGCGGATTTCCATTTCGACGAGTTCGATTAGTTCTGGATCGTCAACCATGTCGGCTTTGTTCAAGAATACGACCATTTTCGGAACACCAACTTGTCCAGCAAGAAGGATGTGTTCTCTGGTTTGGGGCATCGCGCCATCGGCAGCGGAAACAACGAGGATTGCGCCGTCCATTTGAGCAGCTCCGGTGATCATGTTCTTGACATAGTCAGCATGTCCTGGGCAGTCTACGTGAGCATAGTGGCGAGTCTTTGTTGAATATTCGATGTGAGCGGTGTTGATAGTAATACCTCTCGCTTTTTCTTCGGGAGCAGAGTCGATGGATGCATAGTCTTTGATTTCAGCGAGACCTTGTTTCGCAAGAACGGTAGTGATAGCGGCAGTCAAAGTCGTTTTGCCGTGGTCAACGTGACCAATGGTTCCAATATTGACATGTGGCTTCGTACGTTCAAATTTCTGTTTTGCCATTGTTATATTTTCTCCTTTATAATTTTTTTTGCTTATTTTAGCGGTTGTATATCATAATTATTTTATAACAACTTCGTTGCTTTTGCAATAGTTAAGTTTTTGCGTCAAGCAAATCAGCTGTTACGTTTCTTGATGATTTCTTCGGCAATCGATTTTGGGCATTCCTCATAGTGTGAGAATTGCATT
>Ga0172371_10008916_pt1 | contig 13910 bp, 12 predicted proteins | sample Lak12m_FD_114543 | JGI IMG/M metagenome (GOLD analysis project Ga0172371, IMG submission 114543) | Freshwater microbial communities from Kabuno Bay, South-Kivu, Congo - kab_022012_12m | ecosystem: Environmental > Aquatic > Freshwater > Lake | place: Democratic Republic of the Congo: South-Kivu... | reverse complement strand
TCGATTTTTTAAAAAATTTTATAAGCAATGAAAAGAATTTTACTGGTTGATCAACAAATATCATGTGTCCTGATTTTTCAAACACTTCAACCTGAGCATGAGGATGATTTTTACGCATAACTTCAATTCTGTTTGGATCCCACCACGCAAGCTCAAACTTAGCTTCTGCGATTAAAGTTGGAATTTTAAAGTTATCAAACTTACCTTTTAAAAAATTTGACTGCGGTATTTTTCGGTCACTTTCAATTCTCATAAGCTCTTCAAATCCTGGGTAAGAGGTACATTCATAAAAAGCATGTCTTGCTAACGCATCCATTCCAGTTGGTTTGTAATAAAACCAACGCTTCCAATCACCTGCAATGGCTGTGTTGTAAATGCATTGAACCCAGGTAATTTTACCATCGCGTGCCATTTTTCTGATATTTTCTATAGCATTTAGTTCTGCCTGAGAAATATATTTATCAGCTAGAGCTGAATGATTTGCATTATCAGAAACTCCTGTTGTAGATGCGACTAAAATTAATCCAGCACAATGTTCTGGATACATCAAAGCATAGCATTGAGCCAGCAGCCCACCGTAAGAATGCCCTAGTAAAAACCATTTTTCAATTTTTAAAGTTTGCCTCAAGCTTTCCAAATCTTCGACAGCTTGCTTAACTGTGTAAGTTTTGCCTGTATCATCACTGCTGGACTTGCCAGTGCCACGCTGATCGTAATAAATAATTCTGGCAATATTTTTTAGCTGAGAAAAGTGTGGGTGAAAACAGTGATGGGTTCCGCCAGGCCCTCCATTTATTAAAACAAGCGGAACGCCTCGTCCTTCTTCCTCGTAATAAAGTTTACCGTCAAAGATATCAGCAAAACCTTTTTTTAGGCCAGGCAATTCATCGCACAGCGGTTTTAATTGTGGTATATCAAGGATCAATTTATCAGGTATGTTAACGATTTTATCAAGTATCGTTTCGCGATATGGAGCTTTGGTAAACCAATTACACGCCGAAAGGGTTAAGGCTAAAATAATTGAACCAAAAATTAAAATTTTATTTTTCATATTCCCCTCTTGTTTTATTTGAGCTGTAGCGAATTTTTCGTTGTAAAAATTGAGCTTTAATCCTCAAAACGCGTTTTACCCCTCAATTTTTTTATAGCACTATGTTTGGATTTTTTTTGTAATCTTGTTTCTTTTGCCGATCTTGGAACACGTGTCGCCATTCGTTTTTTAGGGACATAAAGAGCTTTGCGAACGTCATTTGCAAGCTGCATAAACGCCATTTCTTTATTTTGCTGCTGGCTACGAGAAGCACTGTTGTGAACAATCAAATCACCATCAATTGTTAAACGTGATTGAAGATTTTGCATAACAATTTGTTTTTGTTCATCGGTTAAGGCCAATGTATTTTTTACATTCCAACGCAGAGTTATTCGAGTATCGGTTTTATTAACATGTTGTCCACCAGGTCCCCCCGCTCTGCTTGTTGATACTTCTATTTCACTCTCAGGAATAACAATACCATTTTTAACCGCTAAATCATTTTTCATAAAAACCCCATCTTGGTAACCCAATTTTTTTTGACTTATCTAAAAACAAAAAATTATTTTATTAAAATTCATTATTTCAGGTATTGCTTTAAATACCAAATATTTTGTATTTTGAAAATATAAAATAGGAGTTTGATCATGCAAAAGACGTTAAAAAGAGCGTTGATAGCATTGCTTTTGTTGGTAGCAATTGCTGGCGCTGCATACGGTGGGTACAAGCTTTATCAATATGGCGTAAAGTTTATAACAGAAAAAATAACAAGGAGTGTGGCCAAAGGTGTAGTAAAAGGCGTTGGTGACACAATTAATCCTTTTAAATGGCCGGGAAAATTATTTGGTCAATGAAAAAAGGGGCCGGAATCCGGCCCCAAATCTTATCTCATAAATGCTACGAATGCTTCAATTGCTATCAAAATAATAATAACCATAGTCAAAATTTCTTCATGCATCGTGTCTAAGCGATCTTGGTAAACGGTGTACAAATCGCGAATAATATCAAGTTTTCGAGTTATTGAATCACGCCATTCGCGAAGCGACAACTTTTCAACCAAAACCAAATAAAGTTTTATGTAGTACGCATCACCAGTCATTTTTATGCTGTATTCTAATCGCTCTGTAATAACCGAAATATCTACTCGCATTTTTGCAAGTCTTGAAACCGGTAGTTCAACTCGGCCACCAAACAATGGTACGTAAGCAAGCCAAGGAATTTGATGCGTAGGCTGTGCGTAAAAATAGTTAAGCTTTTGATCCAAAAGTTTGTCAAAGTACTGCAACTCAAGCTTTTGAATGTTAGCAGATTCAAAAAATTCCATTGGTTCAAAGTACTCATCATCGTAAATAAAAGCAGCCTCGCTATCTATGATCACCAAATCCTGACCATAGTACCCTGTCGCTGATGTCAAAATCTCATCCTTCTGGTAATCAGAAAGATTTTCAATTTCCAACCTAAGAAGCGACGCAATTCTACCACCATAATTTTCCTGAAACTCTTCAGGATTCATCTTATCCTTAAGTGGATGGACTTGAACGGCAAAATAAGAATTTTTAAGATTATAAAAACGCGGCTGACGAATTGCAGGAAAAACATTCTTAAAAACCTTTTGTGCATCAACCTCGCTTTTATCATCAAAGCTTTTTTTTATATCTAATATTTTTAATTTCAAATCTTCAAACGAATCTTTGAATGGAATTCGGTAACAAAAAGATAGCACACCAAAATTATAAATTTTACTTGTTATACAACTAGAGCCACCGGCAGCCACATCACCATCTGCACCAACATCAGGCATTCTGAAAGACAATGGTAAATGATAATTTTTAAAATATGACGACAGAGGTACAACACACATATCAACAAGAGCATCTTGCTTTATCATGTCCAAATCAATGTCATCACCAATATCAAACGCGTAAAAAAACAAAATATTTCCGGTAAATTGCACCTTTTGTTGCAACCCTTGATCTTCCATTCTTTGACCTCCCAAAATGGATATTGTTAATATTTTATAAAAAACAATTAATCCAAATGTTTTACAATATTCAACAATTCAATATTAGACAAATTTATAAGTTTGTTAATATCGAAACTCTTACATCCTGCCAGGTATCCAGCTTGCAAATCAAGATCCTTGTCACCTATCATAACTGATTTTGATAAATCAATGTCAAAATCTTTGGCAGCCTGTAACAACATTCCTGGGGCAGGTTTGCGACAATTACACTCAAATGAATATTCTTTTATAACACCATTTGGATGATGAGGACAATAATAAAAGGCATCCCACAAAACACCCTCACCCGCAAATATTTTTTTTAACAAGTCATGCGTATCACAAACAAATTTCTCGTCAAAAAACCCTCGCGCTACTCCTGACTGATTTGTAACAACAATCATTTTATATCCAGCCGCTTGAAATGTTTTACACACCTCTATAACTGGTTTTATTAATTCAATTTTATCAAATGAAGCCAGATAATTTGCATCCTTTATAATCGTTCCATCACGATCAAAAAAAGCTGCACGCACATTGTTCATTTCACGCTCCCTTCATCAACAATAACTTCAGTAGAATGCTCAGTAACAGGAGGTTCAGAGCTTTCTTGAATTTGCGTCACCAAACCATTTGTCTCAACTTCGTTGCATGATGAGGCTTGTGCAGGATCTATATTTTCATTTGAAGTAGCAACAACATGATCATCTTTGAAAGACTCATGTTCATGGCATGCTTTACAATCTTCATGCTCTGTAATGACTTTTGTTATATCTTTTAACGAAGCATCTTTTGCCACGATAGATGGTTTATCGCAACCAATTTTTACATCAGCGGCAACAGGTTTACCACGCAAATCCAACATTTGTTTGTAGGCTCGCAAAAACTTGTCTGCAAGAACCAAAGCAAAATGAGAAGAACCTGTATTCTCAACCAAAAATACAAAGGCCAAAGGCTTTCCTCCGTTGTAACGAAAATAACCAGTAACCCAGGCATGCTCCAGTTGTTTTTTGGATGTAACTTCTTTTGAAAGGCTGCAGGTCTGAGCCGTACCAGTCTTGGCATATACCTCAAACCCTTTAATGTAACTCAAAATATGAACAGTACCCGACAAAACTACTTCTCTCATGGCCTCGCGCAAAATATTCAAAGTATGGGTAGAAATATTCAAATTTTCTTTTTCAACTTTTTCTGTTTCAAGTATGCGCGGCTTAACCAAATAACCAGTACAAACGGCGGAAACCATACGACACGTTTGCATTGGAGTTACCATGAGATACCCTTGACCAATGCTTACGGATAAGGTTTCACCCTTCCACCAAGATTCTTTTTTAGCAGCCTTTTTCCAAGCAATCGTTGGTACTAAACCAGCCTTTTCGGGAAGTAAAAAATTAGTTTTGCGCCCCAGGCCAAACTTGTATGCATAAGATGCCAAAGTATCAATCTTAATTCGCTTGGCAATCTGAAAACATGGAATATTGCATGACTTTGCTATTGCATTTTTTAAAGTAAGTTGTCCGTGCCCTTCGTGATGCATGCAATAGTAGCGTCTTCCGCAAAATTCAGAATAACCACAACAGAAAAAATCCGAATGTTGTTCTATAAGCTTTTCTTCCAATCCAGCCGACATTGTAACAAGCTTAAATGTCGACCCAGGTGGACACATGGCGCACGTTACACGATTCAACAACGGACTATTAACAGATAATTTATTTTGCCACTCATCTTCAGTAATAGGTCCTAAAAATAAATTTGGATCAAAGTTAGGAAAAGATACTAAAGCCTTAACTGCACCATTTTCAGGATCCATCAACAAAAACGCGCCTGACTGATCCTCACTGAATAAATTTTCAGCTAACTGTTGTATTTCAAAATCAAGCGTTAATTTTACATCAACACCAGCTTTAGGCTGTCTATAAACTTTTTGTGAGAGTGTTTTTCCTGTCGAGTTTATTATGTTTAAAATGCAACCCGTTTGACCTTGCAATTTATCTTCAAAGGCTTTTTCTACTCCAGCATTACCAATTTTATCAGTTCTACTCAAATAACCGAGTACATGGCTTGCAAGGTTTTTATGCGGATAAATTCGATTAAAACAATTTTCTACAACCAAGTTCGGAGAATCAGCACATTGCTCACTAATTTGACAAAGCTGTTCAAATGAAATGTCTCCTTTAATCAAAGTTCTTCTTGAATATTTTTCCACATATTCAATCGCTTTTAACTTTTCGCATTGGCCAAGATCTAGATTCAAAATAGACTGAATTTTGTTAAGAACATCAACCTGCTTTTCTGTGAATTTACCCAAACCACTTCCATGCCAATAAAGGTTAAACACTGGACGATTTGCAGCAAGAAGAACGCCGTTACAATCAAGTAAATCTCCACGTAATGGATACACAATTTCAGTACGCAAAAAATTACGCTGACCCAAATTTGAGAACACCGATTCTTGGGTCACCTGAAGGTAAAATAATCGTAAAATAATAACAAGAACACAGAACCAAAAAAAATATAAAATCTGCGTGATTTTAAAAATTCTTTTTCTACCTGTTAGCGTTTTTTTAATTTTCAATCCTCAAACAAAAACAAATTAATAATTCAAATCGAAACAAAGCAAAGTAAAAACTAGCAAAAATACACATTTTTTGCATCAAAAAACTTCAAATTGCGGGCGTTTGCGCTCAAATTAAAGTTAAGTTATTCTTGAGTATGGTTATTTAAAAAATCTATAAAAATTCAAAATGTCTTAAAAATCTTTTTTTAACCAAATGCTTTATGAATGGAGGAACTCTTATGAAGCTTTTTAAAAAAGTTTTGGCGTCTTTATTCTGCACGTACATGCTCATTGGCTCACCTGTTAGTGCTATGCAAAAAACAGGCTCCAAATCAACAATGACAAAACCATCTTTTGCATCACGCCTAGGTGGCGCTTTGGTAAACAACGGACTAAAGGCAACCAAGTATGCCGCAATTGCAGCGTTTACTATAGCCGCTATTGACTGCGCAATGTCGGGTGTTTGTCCTGGTATACATTCCAAGGTTGACGCATCGCTATTAACATGGTTAACAAAAAATGCAGTCGTGCCTACTTCAAAATTTATGGCCAGTTTGGCTCTGCGAGGGTTGGGGGGAACATTTAAAACTCTTGCTAATCTTTCTGTTGGCTGGAACAGACTAACACCTTTTGAAAAATCGTGTTACACGGTTCTAGCATCACTTACAACAGCTACAACAGCACACCTTATGACAACAAAAAAATCATAATCCAATTACTTTCCATCAAACACAACCAACAATCAAACACGGTAGATTTCAAAGTCTGCCGTGTTTTTTTATTTCGTTGGCCTAACATTTTGAAAAAATTGTTTTACCAGTATTCAAAATGTTAATTTTTTAATATGTCTTTTATTTAGGGGAAAGGGTTTGATATGTATGCCTATTTTTTATTTTTATTTTTTTCAGCATTTAATTTTACAAATTCCAGTGCAAACGATTATAAGCAAAGCTTTTTGGGCAAAACGCAAGAAGCAGTTTGCTATCTGAATAAAAACACTAAAGCTATAGAAAATCAAACCAATAAAGCCAACCAGAAAGCGTCTAAACTAATTTTGCGCGTACAAAATGCTTTTAATTCGCTAGAGGTTTCAACTGATTTATATGACAATCTTTTTACGTATATCGGGGCAGAAATCCAATCCACGAAATCAGACAAGTTAGAAATTCTTGATGACATAATAAAATGGTGCGGGCTACGCCCAACAACACTTCATAGAGATTTATTTCTCATCGAAATACTAAATCAAGTAGCAGCATTCATGGAGAAAAATCAAAATATAAATGCTTATGATTACTCGACTTTAAAAGACAAAACTCTATCATCATTAAGAAAGCTTGCTGTACATATCACGCCAGTGGATATTCATCAAAAAAAAGAAAAAGAACGCACTTTTAAAAAACGCATGTTAGTTGGACTCTTAATGCTGGCTTCAATATGCATAACAATTCCATTGGCATTTAAACTTTACAGCCTCTCAAAAAAACAAACACAGACTATTCAGGAACAATCACAAAAAAACATCGAAACGACTAGAGCAATCGAACAATTATCATCATTAACAGATCAACAGAGGCAACAACTTCAAGAAAATGAGGAAGCCATTAAACGCCTAGAAGGTTTAACCGAAATACAAAAGGCCGATTTTTTAAGACAATTTTCAGAAATTAACTCAAGAATAGAAACTCAACAATCCGCAATCAGAAGTGAAATACAGATCCTTCAACAGGGAACACAAACTGCAGTAGCAGAAAGAAACACCATCTTGGAGCACCAGGAAGAAATATACAAGCTTCTTGAACAAAACAGGCAAGTGACCCTAAAATTTGCAGAAATGCTTCAAGAAAGCGTAGACAAAATACTTAAGCGCCCACCAGGCTCAGCAAGTAATTTTTTGGGGATTTTGAGAAATCTGACAGGTGGTTTAAGGTCTGTTGAAAACGTTGTCACGGCCGTTAAGACCGTAGATAGGGTTGCAACAATGGCTGGCTTGGGAACGCAAAATCCAGGTTCATCAACACGATCAGCAGACAGTGATTTGCTACAAAGACTAGAAGATTTGCACAAAAATCCACCAAGTGGCGCGTCAAGTGCTTTCCCTGAAGTACCAAGACAGGCTTTGAATTAAGAAATAAAAAAAATAAAAGAAGAAAAATATGGTGCGCCCGACAGGACTCGAACCTGTGACCTACGGATTAGAAATCCGTTGCTCTATCCAACTGAGCTACGGGCGCAGGACAAAAAAATGGTCGGGGCGGCCAGACTCGAACTGGCGACCCCTCGCTCCCAAAGCGAGTGCGCTACCAACTGCGCCACACCCCGACACTAAAAAAATTCGTAGAAATAAGCACGCGTGAGCCATCGTTTAAATGGGGTGAGCGACGGGGATCGAACCCGCGACCCTCAGAACCACAATCTGATGCTCTACCAATTGAGCTACGCCCACCGCGACGCTTATTAAACAGGCATTTCAAAGCAGATGAAGATATTATATGGTGTTTTAATCTAAAAATCAAAAAAAATATTACTTTTTTCTTAAGATACCTTTTCTACTTCAGCAGCCTCATCTGTAACGAAGTTGTTTCTTAAAAACTCTAAAACTTGCACACGCGTTTTTACTAATTCAGGACTGCATTTTTTAGCTATATCTAATAAATTAATCATATTTACACTTGCCTGCACTTGAACATCTGTTGCTAATTCTTCTTTCATCTTTTCTTCCGTTGTTCTCGTATCTTCAGCGTCTTTTTTATCCGAATCATTCGAATTAACAACCTTGTTAACCTTTTTTTTGCTAGCAGCTTTTACAACTTTTCCGCCATTATTTTCAACTTCTTCAACCGTTATAAAGTGCTTAAGAGAGCTTTCTTTGCCATAAAAATCTTGTATCCATTTAAGCTCATCTGCAGGTACAAACTTAGGTTTAATAACGAAATCAGGACTTATGCCAACAGCTTGTATCGATCTATCACCAGGCAAATAATACAACATGGTGGTCAATTTTACAGCACATCCGTTTTTGATAGGAATCAATTCTTGAACAGATCCTTTTCCAAATGTTGATGACCCAACCAAAAACACCTGTAATTCAGCGTTTTTATCTCTCTTTTCAGAACCTTGAACCGAATGATAATGTAAACAACCTGCAAGAATTTCTGCCGCTGATGCGGTAAAATTATCGATTAAAATAAATATTGGCACGGAGCTTCGCAGAATTGGATTGTTTTTTGTGTTATATGAAGCCACAGTTCGCTTATTACGATCTTTAGTTGAAACAACCATGGACCCCTTTTCCAAAAACAATCCGGCCATTTCTATTGAAGACTCTAATGTCCCACCCGGATTTCTGCGCAAATCAAGAACAATACCTTTACACTTACCCTCATTAGCCTTTTTTAACAAAGTTGCCATCTGTTTAGCGGCTGTTTCTGTAAACATTTTAAGAGATAGGTAATAGACGTTTTGATTTTTAAAAAAGTAACATGCAGAGGTTTGGTCTTTTACAATGTCGCGAACAACATTAAAATCTAAGGCCTTTTTACCACGTAAAAGTTTCAAGCTCACAGATGAACCAACAACACCCTTCAATTTTGTTATAACCTCATCTGTTGATAAATTTTTTAATTTTTCGCCAGCTACATCAATAATTTTATCGCCACCTTTTATCCCCGCTTTATCGGCAGGACCACCCTGTATAACATCTACGATTACAAGAGCGTCATCCTCAGGAGCTTTTCCAATAATACTTATTCCAATACCTGAAAACTCCCCTGCTGTAGACTCCAAAGCGGATTTATATGCATCTTGCGGAAAAAAAGCCGAATGTGCATCGACCTGGCTAACCGCGGATTTCAAAGACTCCTGGATAAATGTCTTAAAATCTACAAACCTAAATCCTTTTTTTTCGACTAAACCAACTATTTCTGCGTATGTTTGCAACCATTGATAAATGTCTTTACTGCTGTCGGATTTTTTATTTTTTTTATTCACATTTTTTTTTGATGCATCTTTTTTTGAAACAGCCTTTGATTTTGATTTTTTTTGATCTGAAGATTTTTTAGATCGTCCCCAAAATACCATCTGTTTACTGGAATCCCCGTAAATGCAGGAAACAATAGAACTCAAAAGCAAAAAACTTATAATTTTTTTTAACCGATTCATCAAACATCTCCTTTTGTAATGAAATCAATTTTGCAAAACAATGCCAAAATTACTAAGATCTAGGATATACAAATTTATTTTTCAATACTAGGACAAAGCAATTAAGCAAAGAGGATCTTATTTATGAACGATTTTGACGTAAAACAAACAAGACAAGTCCTCATAGTTACTGGACTATCTGGAGCAGGTAAAGGTAGCTTGATGCGCTGCTTGGAAGATCTTGGTTTTTATTGCGTAGATAATCTACCTGTGCCTCTTATCACAACGTTTTTAAAACTGGCTTTTCAGGCACAAACAAATATTCCAAAAGTAGCCCTCGGAATTGATGCAAGAGGTAATCAGTTTTTAGACACATTCATGTCAGAAATTGAAAAAATTAAACCTGAAACAGATCTTCTGCGAATTGTTTTTTTAAATGCAAGCGAAGAAACTCTTGTAAAAAGATTTCAAGAGACACGAAGGGCTCACCCTTTGGCAAAAGGTGTTTCGTTAGAAAATGCAATAAAGAGAGAGAAAAAACTGCTTGAACCAATAATGAACATGGCCGACATGACTTTGGATACAGACGTATACAATATTCACAACCTTAGAAGTTGGGTTCGTAGTGCATTTGCAACAGGACACACGCCTGAAATACTCGTTAACCTTGTTTCATTTGGATTTAAGTATGGGGTCCCAACTGATAGCAATTTAGTTTTCGATTTGCGCTTCCTCCCTAATCCATATTTTATTCCCGAATTAAAACATCAAACAGGACGCAATCAAGAAATTCATGATTATTTGTTTGCGCAAAAAACGGTAACCGATTATTGGGAAAAATTATTAGATTTTACACAATACTCCCTACAAAAATTTTATAGTGAAGGCAGATACCTTGTCACAATATCTATTGGCTGCACAGGAGGGAAGCATCGTTCCGTAAGTTTCGTAGAAAAGCTTAGCCGCGAAACATGGCCTAACATTAAATTCATTACAACTCATCGCGATATTGGAAAGGAATAAAAAGTGGACAAAAAAAATCTAACAACAAACTTAATTTTTATATCGTTTTGCGCAATCGTAACCTATTACCTGATTTGGGGAACTAATGGAGTAAAAACCTACTTCACATTTAAAAACAAAATCGAAACAAAAAAGGCGCAAGTAAAAGCACTTGAAACGGAAGTCTTAACACTAAACAATCAAATCAAGCAGTGGCAATCAGATGAATTCGAGCTAGAAAAAACCGCACGCCAAGAATTAAACATGTCATGCACTAATGAACTTGTTTATCAAATGCCGCAAAAATTAAAAAAGTAAAATCATCAGCTCCATAGTTATATAAAAAAACTGCACAAAAAAAGGGCTTTCGATTTCTCGAAAGCCCTTTTTAAATTATTTATGTACGAAAAAAATTAAGCTCTTTTTTGTTCAGTTTCTGCAACAATCTTTAAAAGTGCTGCGGCAACATCAGAAGAGCTGTATTCAGTTGTTACAAATTTTTCAACAATTGTAGAATATTTTTGTAATTCTTTTTTGTTGATAATTTGCTTCACTGTTGTAAAAATTTTATCTGTCTTAAGCTCTTCTACTTGATTTGCTGATGGCATTTGGTGCTGAGTCATAGGAGTATTTGTGTAACGTTTAATGTCACGCAATTTATAATACTCACGTCTTGAAACAAAACTGAAAGCCTTACCAGATTTTCCAGCACGCCCTGTTCTACCAATTCTGTGGACATAAAATTCATCATCCATAGGAAGATCAAAGTTAAACACAGCGTCTACGTTAGCAACGTCAATACCACGGGCCGCAACGTCAGTTGCAACCAATACGTCGACCTTATTACTACGAAACTTAGCCATGATAGAATCACGCTTGGCCTGTCTTATGTCGCCATGTATACCCTCTGCAAAATAACCTCTTGCACGAAGTTTAGTAGCGATTTCATCGACTTTGCGCTTAGTGTTGCAAAATATAATTGAAAGCTTTGGAGTATGTAAGTCTAATAAACGGACCAATAAATCAAGCTTACCGATCGATTCAACTTCAAAGTATATTTGCTCAATAGCATCAACGTTAACCTTTTCTGGGATAATTTTGATATGCTTTGGAGTCTTTTGAAAACGCTTTGTAAGATTTAATATTTCTGGAGACATTGTTGCCGAAAACAAAACCGTCTGTCTGTTTTGAGGTGTTGATTTCAAAATGAGTTCGATATCTTCACGAAACCCCATGTTTAGCATTTCGTCGGCTTCGTCCAAGATAACCATTTTGACGTCGTTAAGACGCAAGGTTCCTCGTCTCATGTGATCCATTACTCGACCAGGTGTACCGATAACAAATTGAGGGCCTCTTCTAAGGGCACTAAATTGGCGGTCAATCGGTTGTCCGCCGTAAATTGGCACAACGGATATTTGTTTTTTATATTTCAAAAGCTTAACAATCTCGGTTGAAACCTGGATTGCAAGTTCTCGAGTAGGACACAATATAAGGGTTTGCACTGCTTTATTTTGTGCATCAACCTTTTCAATTGCAGGAAGTGCAAATGCCAAGGTCTTTCCTGTACCGGTCATAGCCTGACCAATAACATCGTGACCTTCTATTATTTGCGGAATCGCTTGCGCTTGAATTGGAAATGCTTCAGAGATACCCATCTCTGCAAGAACCTTTAATAAATCTTGCGATATATTTAATTCTTCAAATTTCATTTTATTTATCATAAGTATGTAATCCTTCGGTTTAGGCCATTTGATGGCCTATTATTAGGTTTTGACTATTCTTCTAAGTGTTTAAATTTGTGAGCTAAAGCCAAGTTTTTCTACAAACATCGAAACTTGCTTTGCTAACAGCTTTGCAAAACACCTAAGAAGAGCAGATATACCTCTTAAGCAAACCGCCGGACACATTTTAGAATTTTGATTCTGATTAGAATTTTATTCTGAAAAACTTTCAAGACTCTGAAAATTTCCGTGTTATTTGGCGCTTTAAATTTTCAATGATTAAAAGAGACCTTATCTCAATAATACTATACACTTACCATCATTATAACAGGTTTTGTCTATTTGTCTATTCGAAGTTTATATAAAAAATGAAATCGAACTAACACGTAGACTGCAGCTATCCCAATAAAAGCTACAATCATAGGATTTAAGCCAATTTTTTTTATAAGCATTATGGCTATGTATGAAATAAAATACATAAATAAACCGCCAATAAACGATCGCACTAAAATCCAAGCAAATGCCTTAAACGTCATTTTTTCACTGAATACAAGCAAAAAAGCATATATTTCTTCTAATAACGAAGCAACAAAAAAAGCCATCGCCAAAGCACCAAACCAGCCAAAATCCATAGCTTGAAAAAATACATTGAAAAACCAGATTAATACTACAAATAAATAGAATCCCAAAAGTGATCCTTTAAGCTTTTTTGGTAATCGTAAAAAGTTGCTCGCTTCTGCAAATTCCATTTTTTCATACATTAATGGCCTCAAAATATCTATGATTATTGGCACCAAAATGACCAAAATAATATTCATCGGAATCGGAACCCAAAAATCAATTAAAGGCCAACATTTTGCAAAATACAAAATACCTGTAGCAATTCCAGCAGTTGCCCCAGCCAATGCGGCCATCATGGGAGAGGAGAGCTCGTCAGCTGAAAGCTCGTAGATAACCATAGATTCGTAAATCAACTTCCAAAAGACCATTATAAAAATCGAAACGGCAAACGTAGCTAACTGATTATCACCTTTTAAAAAATAATTTAACAAAATAGGCAGCAATAAAACGCCACACAAAAATACAATATTGCCTACAGAGTATAGATATACCTTCTTAGCGAGCCAAGAAAAATAATTATCAATCATACAAAACCCTTATCTTTAGGTTTTATTCTACCTTAACAACGAATATTGCTCCACTGTTTTTATTTCATAAATCTTGTTTGATCATTTTGCTTATAATTTGATTTTTGCTAAGCACGCAAAGGTTTTACTGAATTTAAAACCACAGCATAAACATAAAAATCATATGTGAACTTTATTAAATTGATTTATCAATACAATAAAAAAATTAAAAATCTATAAGAACTTAAAACGTACAAACAAAAAAAAGCTCCCAATTTCTTGAGAGCTTTTTTCAATCTACCCGAAGATAGATTTAATCTGGCAGTATCTA
>Ga0172371_10008914_pt1 | contig 13912 bp, 12 predicted proteins | sample Lak12m_FD_114543 | JGI IMG/M metagenome (GOLD analysis project Ga0172371, IMG submission 114543) | Freshwater microbial communities from Kabuno Bay, South-Kivu, Congo - kab_022012_12m | ecosystem: Environmental > Aquatic > Freshwater > Lake | place: Democratic Republic of the Congo: South-Kivu... | reverse complement strand
GGTCACCACCATGATTCTGGCCTGCTCGGGCGGCTCCAACGTCGGGCAGTTGTCCAACCAGGTCGCTATAGAGCTTACCCAGGAGGGGCTCGGGAAACTCTCCTGCCTGGCCGGGGTGGGGGCACACCTCAGCGGTTTCGTCCAGTCAGCCAGGGATATCGATAACTTGGTGGTTATTGACGGCTGCGAGGTCGGCTGTGCCAAGGGGGTGCTAAAGCAGGCGGAGGTCCCCGTGCGCGGCTACCTGGTGATCACCGCTCTGGGCATTGAGAAGAACAAGAATTTGAATCTCAAGCGGGAGGAAATTGATCAGGTCAAAGAGGCGGTGCACCGGCTATAGGGCCGATTCCATGGAATATGCGGTGCTAAAGCGGAAGTTACGGGAACGGCATCCTGTGACTGTCCAGGCCTGATGACGCAGTAAGGAATTTCCACCATTTTCCTGATGCGGACTGCGTTAGAAGAGGCAATGGTGGGGAGGAATTCCATGCTGAAGGAAAACACTGTGATCACCCTCCATCCGGAAGATATTTTCCGGCTCCAAGCCATCCTGCTGGACGAAGACAGGGACGCGGCCCTGGATTTCCTGGCCAACGTGATCAAGAAAAAAGCGGATGCCGCCAGTAAGCCCCATTGCCGCCCGGTCTTTGAGTTGGAACAGGGCAAGACGCCGGAATTTATCACCGACCGGCTTGGCAATAGGAGAGAAAAATGATGAAAAAGATGAAAAAATTGGGCTTATGCTTGTGTATCGGCGGACTTTTCTTCATTTACGGCTGCTGAGGCGGAGCCCAGGGACTGCGGTCGAGCAGCCCCCAGTTACAGGTTCCGGCGGATTCGCAGATGGACCACCGGGTCTCAAGCTCTCCGGTTTGCTCCCAAAAAATTGCCGGCTAAGAGGAGGCCGGAATTTATCACCGATCGGCTCGATGCGGAGAAGGGTAGATGAAATAAACCAGGAGGTTCCACATGATTCGTACAATTCTCTGGCCCACCGATTTATCCAAGAACTCGCTGAAATCCGCCAAACACGTGGTTTCCCTGGCGGAAAAGTACCAGGCGAAAATCATCATGCTGTATGTGGCCACGGACTTAACCTCCCTCTATGGCGGTTATGCCCATGAGCCCGGCGAACATCATCTCCAACATTTTCAGGAATGGGAATTGAAACAGGCCAAGAGCAAGATGCAGCAAATTTGCCAGACCGAGTTGAAAGCCTGCCCGAATCTGGAGATAAGGCTGGTCCAGGGCGATGCCGCCAGCGAAATCCTTAAGGCGGTCCAGGCCGAAAAGGCGGATTTGGTAGTTATTACCACCCATGGCCTCAGCCACGACAAAATGGATCAGAAAAGCCCGCTCTTCGGCAGCGTCGCGGAGAAAGTCATTCGCACTTCCCCGGTGCCAGTGCACCTGGTCAACCCGTTCGAGAAATAACTCTGCGGCCTGACAATGAAGTTCGCCGAACTATTTGGTTACCCAGGTCAAGGGGCGGCAATGGGTTCATTGCCGCCCCCGGTCAGCACCTACGAATAATGCGGCAAATTATTCCTGCGGAGGGATAAATATAAGATGTCATCGGGTAACAAAGGGACTCCGGTGGTTTTGACCATAGCCCCGGATGAATTTCAACAGATGGAGAGCGCTGTGCTGGACGGCGATGGGAGTGAGGCTTTGCGCCTCATCAAGATATTCGTCAAGCGCCTGAAGGAGCAAAAAAACCGGGGCTTGAAGTCGCACCTGGGGTAAATCTAACCCATTCGCCTGCATTAGAGGGACATTATAAATAGGGCTGAATGAGGACAGGCCCCTCCTCCCGGTCCCTGGCTTTGCCTTCCCGCCCATAGAGCCAACCCGCTAAGCCCAAAAGCAGGGCGTCTTCCAGGATGGACGCCAGCCCCACCTGGCGTTGAAAAAACAAACCGCAGCCACAGTCGATTTTCAGGCCCCGGGCCATGGTAATGAGGAGCACGGCGATAAATAAGACCGATTGGACTACAATAAGCAGGAGGGCGCTGCGCCGAAGCAGGGCTCCTAAAGGAAACGGGTTCACGAACCGGCTGCCTCCCAGGAGGCATCCCAGGATCAGGGAAAAGCCGGAGACTATCTCCAACCAGGGCAAGGTTGCGGTCACCACCCCCACCAGACCCGCGGGCAGCAGTTGATACGCCATCACGGCTTCGGCGAACTCATAGGGGGCCAGGTGCTTCTGAACGCCGGCATAGACGAAAAGCCCGGCCAGAGCCAGGCCCACTACAAAGAAAACGAACTCCTTAACCGAAGTTGGCAAACTCTTCCCCCTTCTAACCTTATCGACTGGTGTCCGCCGGGTAACCGGCTTCATCCCAGGCCCGGAAGCCCCCGGTAAAGGCCATCACCCGGCTAAAACCGGCCGCCTGGAATTTCTTGGCCAATTTGAGGGCGTCGTCGCAGCTTTCCTGGCTGCAATAAACCACCATCTCTCGCGTTCTATCCATCTTCATCAATTCCGAAGATAAAAGCTCGGCCCAGGTTTCCGGCGGCACATTGACGGCCCCCTGGACGTGCAGTTCCCGGTATTCTTCAGCCTTGCGGGCATCCACAAAGAGAGCCTGCTTTTTTTGCCAGACCTGGTAAGCCTGCGCCAGATCTAAAGTCTTTATCCCCTGGAATTGCAGCTCCCGTCGTTCCTGGCGCTTCTGATCAAGCAGCGCCGTCAGATTTCCTCTAAAAGATGCCCGCACCAAAGGCCAATGGAACATGAATCCCAGAATCATGGCTATACCTAGAAGGCCGACCGCCAAGCTCAGTTCCCACTGGCACGTTATCCGAGACCTCACCGCAGCCTCTCCTTTCAGCGTTAAATCTTGCAGATATATGGTAATCTTCACGAGCCCGCTGACATTTCAGCAAGCTGCGGTCTTAGACAACAAAACAACGGACAAGAGCAATCTTTGCCCTCAATTTGAACGGTGTTATGCACCAGGCCGAAGTCTTTGCATAACATCTCGTTGATAGCGGCGATCAATTCGTCCCGATCACGATGGTCATCGGCCACCACGTGCACACTGAGGGAATGAATACCAGTGGAAATGGTCCAGATATGCAGATCGTGAACCTGAATGATCCCGGGAATTTTCTCCAGGGCCGCCTGCAATTCAGCATAATCGATATGGCGAGGCGTGGCTTCCATCAAAATCTCCGCGGTTTCCCGAATTATTTGCCAGCTGCCGCCCACGATCAGGAGGCCGATAAAAATGCTCACTGCCGGATCAAACCAGTACCAGCCCTTGAACAGCATGGCCACTGCCGCGCTGATGGCCGCCAGGGACCCCAAGCCGTCAGCTATTACGTGCATAAAGGCCGAACGCAGGTTGATGGATTTGTCATGGGAAGAGAACAGGACAGCGGCGCAGAGAAGGTTCACCAGCAAGCCGATGGCAGCAATGACCAGCATGGCCTGAGACTTAACCGACGGCGGGCTGGCTAGGCGATGGTAAGCCTCATAAATGAGAAACCCGGCGATACCCCACAGGACCAAACCGTTGATCAGGGCTGCCAGGATTTCCAAACGATGATAGCCGAAGGTTTTTTCCGCGCTCGGTGTTTTCAGGGCGAAGGCGACGGCGATCAAACTGAGACCCAAGGCCCCCACGTCGCTTAACATATGCCCTGCATCTCCAACCAAGGCCAAACTATTGGTCCAGAAGCCTCCCACTAACTCAACAATAAAGAAAACCGCAGTTAATCCCAGACTGAGGGCAAGTTGCCGCCGCCCCTGAAGTTTTAGGCAATGATGGTCGGCATGATTGTGATTATGCGTCACCAAGCACCCTCCTCCTACAAGTATTAATTTTCTTACAACGATGCATTCTTTTAGGTAATGGCGGAGCTGTCTGTCCCTGGAGAATCAGCAGCCGGTCGAGTGGTCAGCACATAAAGGCACGGCATCAGGAACAGAGCCACGAAGAGGCCCAGGGCCAGCCCGCCGATGGCCCCGGCGGCCATGGGCTGGAGCATTTCGCCGCCTTCCTCCAGGTTCAGGGCCAGGGGGATAAACCCGAAGATGATGGCCAGGGCGATCATCATGCGGGGACGCAGGCGAATCTTCGCAGCTTCAATCACCGCCTCCAGCGGCGCCAATTTTACTTTTTGCCTTAGCTCTTCTGCAAAGGTCAGGAGTAGAACCCCTTCATTGACGGTGGCGGCCACCACGATGAGGACGCCGATGATCACCGTCGCGCCCACCGGCATTCCGGTCAGGAACAGGGTATAGACCATCCCCGCCAGGCAAAAGGGCACGGACCCGAGAATCAATGCCGGCAGCTTCAGGCTGTTGAATTGCACGGCCAGGACCACGAAGGAAAAGAACAGGGCGAATACCAGGATAAGCAGCACCGCCCGCTGCATCTCCGCCATCATCTGGGCCTGGCCGCCGTAGGAGATTTCATAGCCCACCGGCAGTTTCATTTTGTTTACGGCCCCTTTGAGTTCGGAGAGGGCCTGACCCACGCTCACGCCGCTTGCATCCCCGCGGACGATGACCTCCTTCACCTGATCCTCCCGGGCAATTTCCACCGGCCCCACCGCAGGGATTACCCGAGCTACATCTTTAAGCCGCAAATAGCCACCCTGGGTGCAATTCAAAACCAGGCTCTCCACCTCCTGTTTGGAGGTAAAGTACTGCTCGGGAATCATCACCCTGATGTTGTAAAAATAATCACCTTCCCGGAAGCGAGTGGCCACCGCGCCGCTTATCAAGGAGCGCACCGTGGAGGCCACGTCCATCAGCGAGACTCCCAGGTCGGCCGCCCGGACCCGGTCCACCATCACCTGGTACTCCGGTTTGGTCATATCCATGGACACGTAGACATTGGTGAAATGGGCCAGCTTGTTCATGGACTCCGAGGTTTTGCGGGCCAGATCGAAGAGCTGGTCCAGTTCCTGGCCCTTGATCTTGACTTCGATATCCGCCTCCCCCAGTTTGCGGATACCCTTGACGGGCATCTGCATGACCATGGGTTTGGCCCCGGGAATGGAGATGGGGGCCAGGGTTTTTTTCAGGCGTTCCACGTATGCCTTGGTGCCGATTTTCCGGGCATTACGAGGCACCAATTGAATATCCACCTGGCCCTCGTTGGCGATTTCATAGGTGGCCAGGCCCCAGACCTTACCCCCCGCCATGGTGACATAGCTTTCCACCAGGGGATCGCTTTGCAGTTTTTCTTCCACCCGGCCCAAGATCTTGCTGGTTTCAGTGAGGGCTGCGCCGGTGGGCAACTTGACTTTCACCATGACCCGGCCGTCATCCATGCGGGGCAGAAATTCGCTGCCTAACCAGGGGAATAACAGCACTGCGCCCGCCAGGAGTAACACGAAAGCCCCGATCACCGCCAGGCGGCGTTCCAGGGCCAGGGAGAGCAGGCGCCCGTAGCGGTCAGTCACCCAGGCGAAGAATCGGGCAAAACGGCCCTCATCATGGGATTCCAATTTCTTACCGGTGAGCACCGCGGTGAGCAGCGGGGTCAAGGTGATGGCCACCAGCAGGCTGACACAGACGATGCCGGCAATCACCAGGATCAGTTCCCGGAAGAGGAGGCTGGTAAGCCCCGGCACCAGCAGGAAGGGCACGAACAGGGCCAGAAAAGAGAGAGTGGCGGCCAGGATGGCCGAGCCCACTTCGGTCGTGCCGGTTTCAGCCACTTCTTCCAGCGGCTGCTCGGGGTGGAGATGCCGCAGACGGGTGATATTTTCCAGGACCACGATGGAGTTGTCCAGCACCACGCCGATGGCCACCACCAGGCCGCCCAGGGAAAAGATATTGAGGGAAAACCCTCCCAATTGCATCAGGGCGAAGTTGATAATCAGGGTGATGGGGAGCGCCAACAACATCACCAGGGCATGACGCCAGCTTCCCAGAAACAGGTAGACGATGACGATGACCAGGATGGCGGCTTCGATAGCGGCGTTGCGCACCCCGCTCAGGGCTGCGGAGACGTAGTCGGCCTGGTTTTCCACCATTCCCAGCTTTACGCCGGCCGGCAAGGACGGCATGAGTTGCTCGATTCTCTTATTCACTGCCCGGGCCACTTCCACCGTGTTAGCGTCCGCCTGCTTGAGGACGCTCAATTTGACGGTGGGTTGGCCGCCCAGGCGGGTGATGACCCGGACCTCCTCGTGGGCGTCTTCCACCTGGGCCACGTCCTTGAGGTAGATCTTGCCGGCGTTATTGTTGGCCAGGACCACGTTGCGGATGTCGTCGAGGGTGCGGTATTCGCCCATGGTGCGGGCGATGAATTCCCGGCGGCCCACGGTCACCCGGCCGCCGAATTGTTCAACGTTCTCTTCCTGGAGCCTTTTCGTCACCCCCGGCAAAGTGAGGTTGTATTTCTCCACCGCGTTGGGGTCCAGGTGCACTCTGATTTCCCGCTTGAGGCCGCCGACGATGTCGGTGCCCGCCACGCCGGGAACCGCCTGTAATTGATATTGCAGCCAGTTCTCCGTCCAGGTGCGCAGCTTGGTCAAATCCCAGACGTTGGAGCTGACGGTGAGCTGGACCACCGGCAGTTGGGAAGGGTCCGCTTTCATGACCAGGGGCGGATCGATATCCTTGGGGAGTTGCCGGGCTACCCGGGCCATGGCCGCCAGGGCGTCCTGGTAAGCCACGTCCACGTTGACCCCGTATTTGAAATTGGCCAGGAGGGTGTACATGCCTTCAATGGAGGAGGACTCCAGGTAGTCCAGGTTGTCCACCATGGCCATCTGGCGCTCCAGGGGGTCGGCGATGTTGGTGCTGAGCTCCTCCGGCGTGGCGCCGCGCCACCAGATGTGCACCTTGATCAGGGGATAGGTAACGTCCGGGAGAAAATTCACGGGCAATAAAATAAAGCTATAGATACCCAAGACCACCAGGGCGATGGTGATCACCGCGGCGGCGATGCGCCGCCGGACGGCGTAGGTGGTGACTTTCATTTGCCTCCTCCTCCCTGGACCTTCACTGCCATGCCGTCTTTCAGCTTTTCATTACCGGCGGTGACCACCGTTTCTCCGGGCTGAATACCGGAGACGACCTGGACCAGGCCCCCCGTTTCCAGGCCGGTTTGCACTACCCGGCGCTGAGCCTTGCCTTCTTTGAAGACATACGCCACTTTTTCGCCACCGGGCAGGACCAGCACGGCATCGGTGGGGACGGTCACTGCGTCGGCTTCAGTCTGCAAAGTCAGTTTAAGGCGGGCGAACATACCCGGGATCAGGGCTACGGGGGCGCCCAGTTTCACTTCCGCAGTGCGGGTGCGCATGCGGGTGTCCAGATCCGGGTACACCAGACTGACGTCGCCTTCAAAGGTCTTACCCGGATAGGCGTCCAGTTGGACCGTGGCGGGAGTGCCTTTGAAAACCTCGGTGGCCTGGGCCTCGGGCACGGCCAGGCGGATCACCAGGCTGTGAGGGTCGTACATTTCCGCCAGGGGAGCCCGGGGCGCCACAAAGTCGCCGTCTTTAACCAGGACCTTGGAAACCACCCCATCCCAGGGCGCCTCCACCGAGTAGTCGCCGGCCATCTCCCGGGCCTTGGCCAAAAGCGCCCGGGCGCCTTCGTATTTGGCCCGGGCGGTGTCCAATTGCGAGCCGGGGACCGCGCCGCTCTGCACCAGGATTTTTATCCGGTTCAATTCCGCTTGCTGCTCTTTTAAGGATTCGGCCGCAGCGGTCACCTGGGCCGCGGCCGCCCCGGAGCGCCCGATAGTCACCAGCCGCTCCCCGCGCTTTACCTGGTCGCCCTCCCGGACCCGGCAATTCTGGATAGGGCCTTCACCGGGGGAGGCCAGGCGAGCCTGGCGGGTGGGGGTCGCGGTGCCCGTGAGTTCCAAAGTCCGGGAGAGGGGTGCCACTTGTGCCTTTTGCACGGCCACTACAGGAAGCGGTTTGGCGTTGGGCTGTTCCCCTTTCCCTTTTTCCTGACCGCCTGCAGGCCAGACGCTTAGAAAGGTTATTGCTATGGCGCACATGCTTGCCAGAACCGTGACCGATTTGTTCATGAAAGACTCCCCCCCACCGCCAGTTTGAGCCGGGCCAGGGCGGTGTTAAAGTCCGCCAGGGCGCGGTAATATGTGGTTTCAGTCAGCAACAGGGCAGTTTGGGCATCCAAGACGTCAGTGATGGTGCCGGCCCCAAGGTTGTATTTCAAGGTCTCGATGCGCAGGCTCTCTTGGGCCTGTTCGATAGCCTTTGCCGTGGCCCTGACCCGCTCACTGCTGGAGTCCACGTCCAGGATAGCAGTCTCCACCTCCTGTCTAACCTGCAGGTTGAGCTTGCGCAGCCGCTCCTGGGCTGCAGCCAGGGCGGAAAATTCTTCCCTCACCTTGGCCGAGATGCGGCCGCCTTCGAACAGGGGCATGGTGAGCACTACTCCGATGTTGGCGTCCTCGTCGTAAAACGGACCGCGATTGGTCCCATTTTTGGGAGCCCGGTCATCAAATACCCCGATGACGCCAGTGCCCCGATAGCCATAATCTCCCACCAGGTTGACGTTGGGATAATGCCCGGCCCGCGCCACGTCCACCCGCCGGGCCTGGCTTTCCACCCGTTCCTTGGCCGCCTTAAAATCCGGGCGTTGCTCCAGGGCCCTGGGCACCAGTTGCGATGGCCGGTAGCTGGTCTTCTCAAAGGTGAGTTTCCCGGCAAATTTCAATTGGGCTTTGTCAAAATCCAGGCCCATCAGGTTGGCCAGAAGCCGCTTTTGAATTTCCAAGACGTTGGTTTCCTTTTCCAGGCTTTGCTCCAGGTCGGCCACCCGCACCTCGGTGCGGAGCAGGTCCACCCGGGCCGCCTTGGCCACTTCCACCATCTTTGCCGTCTTCTGGCGCTGTTCCTGCATGGCCTCCAGGGAAAACCGCACCGAGTCAATCACCTTTTCCTGGCTGAGGATGCCGTAGAAGGTGCTGGAGACGTTAAAGACCAGCTCATCCAGGGTCCGGGAGAGCCGGTTTTCTTCCGCCAGGCGGAACAGTTCGCTCGCTTTGATTTCATTAATGATGCGCCCGCCGGTGAACAGGGGAAACTTTAGAAGAACGTCGCCCCGGCTTTGCTGTCTGGAAAAAATCCTTCTTTCACCATTGTAGCGGGCTTCAAACACCGGACGGGGGTTGAAGTATTTAATATAGTTGCCTTCGTAAGATAACCAGGGCCAGCGGGCCGCTTTGGCCTGATCCACCTTGGCCCCCGCCACCGAGACATCCCACAGAGTGGCAGCCACTTCCGGATTGTTCTTCAAGGCAATCTCCAGGGAGCGCTCTAAGGTTAAAGCCTCAGGAACAACCTCTTCCTTGGCCGGGGCGGGTTGCGACGGGGCCGGCGCGGCGATGCCGGTGGCCTCGGTGGTGGGCACCGGCTTAAAGGGTTCGGTGGGCTGCGTCAAAACGCACCCGGGCATGATGAGGCCATATAGAATCACCAAGATTACCGTTTCACGGAAAACCATGTCCCTGCCTCCCCAAAAATCACTTTAAGTCTGTCTCTAATCCCAGCCAATTGATTGAGTCTCTTTAGCGGAAATCCTGGGCCTTCCGCCATAACTCCATCCACAATCAATGTTGGGACCCGGTAATCTTTACCCTGATGCCCCGCTCAGAGTCGGCAATGCCGAAAGAAATGTTCATCCCATCTTTGCTGCAATAATTGCTGTACAAAGGCTTAGCGAAGGCTTCTTTCAAGAGGGCCGAAACCTCTGCCTCAGAGGTGGCACTGAGGACCGGCACCACGTTTTCCGGCGAGCGCTGATTATTCCTGACGATAAGGGCTACAAGGCAGTCACCCGCCTCTTTGTTGTCGAGAACCCGCTTTAGGACAGGATGGTCCCTGCCGGGGAAGATCAGGGATAAATTGGCCATTTCAGGAAGGTTACCTGCCCGTAGGTCAGACGTATGCGAGACTACAGGCTCTTTCAGCGGGTTCGAGGCCATTCTCTGCTTGAGCCTGGCGCCCTTCGCAGTAAATTTTTTAATTGCTTCGCGGTACTTTTCCGGCGCTGCCAGGGGCGGCACCCTTACCAAATTCCGGGCGCTGAGGAGCCGCTCTAAAGTGGGGGGATTCTCCGCCGGGCCCAATTTCCGAAAGACGTCATAGTTTTCATCAATGACCACCTCCTGCGGCGTGGACTCCAGGAGGAAGGTAAAGCGTTCGGTTTTTCGGGTCAGGGCCACCGGAAAACTTTGACTTCCCTGGGGCCCATAGAAGGTCACCGGAACCGTGAGCCAGAAGGGTTGGCCCACCTGCTTGAGGGTTAATGAGACTGCGGTTTTATCTTCCCTTTTCTCCAGGCTGATATCGGCAATTCTAAGTTCAGGTTGGCCAGTGCGGTCCACCCATTGTTTAAAAAACCAGGAAAGATCATGTCCGGAGAGGCGCTCCAAAGAATTTCTCAGGTCCTCCCAGGAGGCGATGGTAAAGGAGTTGGTTTTGATGAAATCCTGGATGGCCGCCAAAAATACCTGGTCTCCCAACATCCGGCCGAGCATATGTATCACCATAGCCCCTTTGCAGTAGCCGATGGCGCTGGATGAACGGTCGGAGCGCTCGGTGAAACTCCGCAGGGGGAATTCCCGGCCCGGTCGCAGGTTGTTCTGAAAACAGGAGATTTCCCGGCGGCGGGATTGCCAATCCTCGCCTTTGGCTCCCTCCAGGAAGTGGTCGGCAAAATGGAGGGTCAGGCCTTCACACCAGTTGCCCCGGTCATAATCCGGGGATACGGTTAAGCCTATCCACTGGTGGACGATCTCGTGGTCCAGGTTGGTCTCTTCCAGGTCCGGCAATTGAAACTCCTTTTGTCCCATGAGGACAAAAGTGGGCGCAGCTTCCGATTCCCCTAAAAACCTTTCCACGAGGGCCAGGCGTCGGTAAGGGTACGGGCCTAGGAGAGACTCGTACGTCTTTAAGGCAAGCTTTAGGCGCGCCAGGTAGCGGGGGGCCAGGTGCGCCTCCTCCGGGAAGAGATAGGTGCAAAGCTCGATATGGTTATGCGAGTCTCGGGAGACTTCAAACCGGCGGGAGGCCACAAAACTAATGCCGCGCTGGTCATGTACGGGGCGGGGGAAATCGAAGGCGAACTCTACGGCGCCATCCTTTTGGATCTGCGTGATCCGATCCGCCTCGGATACGGCTACATAGCCTTTCGGCAACGTGGCGGTGAGCCGAACGCGGTAAAACCCTGCCAATGCGGGATACCAGTTGCCCGAGAGAATGATACCCCGATCGTCTATGATGTTGTCATCGGTGTTCTTCAGGTCCGCTTCATAGGTCAGGTGCACGGGGCCGGTGGCAAGCAACACGATCTCGTCCCCCGCGTAGCGGCGGTTGGCCACCTTTTTGCCGTTATGCGTCAGGCTCCTGATCTTAAGCTCACCTGGATCGATGGTCAGCTTCATCCCGCGAGGCGCCAGAATGGTGGCCCGGCCCAAAATTTTTCTGTGGGGAATATCAAAGGAAATATGCAGTCGATATTCGGGCAGCCGCTGAGGAGGCCGGATGGCCGCGCCCACGGGCCCGGCTAACATCTGCGCCCCTAGGATCAGCGCCAAACCGAGAATCGATATAGGCCTTGATAACGTGTCCATTGAGGTGTCCGCATAAAAAGATTAAAGGAAAACAATTTGCAGCAGTCTTCTTGCCTAAGGCATCCAAACCTTAAGGTTCACAGGGCTTGACGGTCGGCGGGGTTCCAGCCTTCATACCGCTTTTCCAACGGGGAGACCGTCGGCCTTTGCTCCCCTGGATGCTGAACATGCGACGGTCAATAAAAGTGATGAACGCAGTTCTCTGCTCCGGTTTCAGGTGCTTCTGGAAGGCCAGGGAGAAACGCAGCACCTCCTCTTCCAACTTCCCCTGGAGCGCGCTTACCTCCTTGACTTTTCCTTGAATGGCCGGCCAGGCCGCCGCTCCCTCTTTGGTCATCTCAAACAGTTCAAATCTTTTTTGTGCCAATTCGGCGCGCAGGTCCCGCACCCGGCGGCGATGCTCGGGAAGCAGGCTCTCCAAGGCTTGTTTTTGCCCCGGCTCCAAATTTAGGGACCCCCACATTTCCCGGAAGGGTTGTAGCTGCGTCGGCTCCCGCGGGGAAGCCCGGTCCTGGTAGCGCAGGTAGGCAAAGGTGGCCAGTCCCCCGAGATTGAGCGCCAGGGAAAAAACCAAGAGGCAGATCCAGAAATTACGCTTCATCCGCTACTCACTCGAGGAGAAAATCAGAAGATTATCCTTAGTTCCCTCGGAGAAAGTCTCGGGCCCCGGCTACCGCGTCAGCCAGCGCCCGTCCTGCAGGGTAAAAAAGGCATAAGGCTTAACCCAGCGGAGAAAGAGAAAGGCATAAAAGGAATAGAGAACGCCGTAAACGAAGTCCGCATCCCGCTCCTGCCTCAGGTAGTAAAAGCTCAGAAAGAAAGAGACCAGGGCCATGCCGCTCACGAATTTCACCAGCAGGATAGGGCAGCAGAGAAACGACGCCAGCATCAGGGGCAGAAAGATGCTGGTGACGGGAAACTCCAGTTCACGCACCACAAAATCCAGGATAGGCAGCAGCCGATGCCGGGGCCGGTAGCGGGTGAACATATAGGAAAGCTGGACCAGGGATTCCCGGAAGTTGCTCCGGTCCCACCTGAGGAACATCCGGGACAGGCCCCGGTAGTCCTCGGGAACCGTGGTGTAGACCACGGCGCGGCGCTGGTACACCGTGTCATAGCCCTGACGCAATACCAGGTTGGTAAAGGCCCGGTCCTCTCCGATGGTGCAGCGCACTCCCAGGAAGGTCTGGTGGCGCCATTCGTCCAGAATGGGCATAATGGCCTCCCGTCGATAAGCCGAAAGGGCACCGGGGGTGCAAAATACAAAGCCGTACATGGACTGGGAGGCGCGGAGAAAGTCGAAGGACAGGACGAACCTGACCCACACCATGCGAGTCAAGAGGTTGGCGGTGCGGTTGTAAACTTTGACGTTGCCGGCCACCGCGCCGATTTTGGGGTTTTGCCGCAGGGGAGCCAGAATTTGCTGGAGGGTATCGGGTTCGATGACGCTGTCCGAATCCACGGTGACGAAATACTTGCCCCGGCCTTGGAGAAACCCGGCGTACAGGGCTTCCCGCTTGCCCCGGTTCTTGGGGAAGCGAATCGCCTGAATCAGATCCGGGTAGCGATGCCGGGCCCGTTGGATATAGTTCCAGGTGTCGTCCCTGGAGCCGTCGTCGATGCAGATGATTTCCAGCTTATCCATGGGGTAGTCGGAAGCTGCCACCGAGTAGAGGGCCTTTTCCACCATGGCCCCTTCATTGTAAGCAGGAATGAGCACCGTTACCCGGGGCAAAGGGCCTTCGGGTAAGGGGTAAGGCCGGTAACGCCACCAGAGCACGGTGCGAATCGTTTGCATGGTGAGAAAGGCCAGGGCGTACACCGCCCCCAGGGTGGAGAAGAAGGTTGTATAGGTGTTCCGTTGGAAGAGCCGCAGGTAGCCGTGGAAGAACCCTGAGTCCACCGCAATAAACAGGGACGCCAGGAGAAACAGGGGCACCGCAATTTTCAGCCACAGGTCGAGATTGGCCAGCCGTCGGGGCTGGGGAAAATACCGATGTTTTGAGGTTAAAACCAGGTCAGCAGGCATAACCGTATATCTCCTTATCCTTGATAGATGGCGGCAAGCAGATTTTCACCGTCAATGAATGTGCCAATCGTCGCCCACCGCCCAGGCCGGACGGCCGCTGGCTTCCCTGAGCTTCATGGTGCGGTCACCGGTCACCTCCATGGCCAGGAGGAAGGGCTTGTTGAGGACCGAAATCAGAGAGCCGGTGACCGTCACCCGGTCTTTGGGCACTATGACCAACCCCTGGTTTGCCATGTAGCCTTTTGGGGCCAGGATTGCCGTCACCGACCCCTGAGGTGTCTTGAGCAGGGCATGGACG
>Ga0172371_10008911_pt1 | contig 13914 bp, 14 predicted proteins | sample Lak12m_FD_114543 | JGI IMG/M metagenome (GOLD analysis project Ga0172371, IMG submission 114543) | Freshwater microbial communities from Kabuno Bay, South-Kivu, Congo - kab_022012_12m | ecosystem: Environmental > Aquatic > Freshwater > Lake | place: Democratic Republic of the Congo: South-Kivu... | reverse complement strand
CTACGCGGTGGATGAAGAGGATACTCCGCAGCTGGCGGTGAAAGCCCGTCAGGACGTTGAGAGTGACCGGATCAAGGTTGAGAAGAAGATGGAGGCCATCAAGATTCCCGAGATTGACTTCCATCAGGCCAATATCCACGACGTTGTCAGATTCCTCACTGAAAACAGTGTTGAGTTTGACAACGTAAGCAAGGAAGGCGAAGTCAAGGGCGTCAATATCATTCTTAACCTGCAGTCGGGTGCCGCGGGCGCGTCCGCCGCACCGGCAGCCGAGTCCACGGATGAGTTCCCTGCAGGAGGCGAGGATGCCGGTGCTGAAGCCGCGGCCTCGGATGTTCCGTTGATAACGTTCCAGGCACGCTACATCTCGCTGCTGGAAACGATGAAGATTGTCACTGAGGTCGCGAGTCTCAAGTATCGTATCCAGGGCAACGTCGTGATGATTGTTCCGAAAGACGATCCTGGCGGCGAGATAATACACAGGATGTACGATGTTCAGTCTTCATTCGGCCAGCGGGTGCAGGAATTCAGGGATCAACTGCGTGGCGGCATGTCCGGGGGTGAGGGTGGGGGCGGCGGGGACTTTATTGACATGGGCGGCGGTGGTGGTGGCGGCGGCGCCGGGGCTGCCGGTGGTGGCGGTGAAAGTGAAGAATGGAAGGGGTTCTTTAAGGATATGGGCGTTGACTGGCCGAACAGGTCTTCCATCAAGCACATACCTTCTATCGGCAAGCTGGTGGTTGCGAATACGGCAGAGAACCTGACGATTTTTGAAAAAGTCCTCTCGGAGCTGAATGTTGTTCCGACCCAGATCGAGATAGAGGCGCGCTTTGTAGAGGTACGTCAGACGGATCTCGATGCTCTCGGTTTTGAATGGATGCTTACTGATAACTGGGAGATTGCCCAGCAGACAGGTTCCGGACGAATTCCCCTTTCTGCCCGGCCACGGATACGAATGAACGCCAACAACACGCTTGGTGGATTCACTGGCGGCAACCGGTTCACTGAAGACTCCTCGGATGCGGCAGACAGGGTCGTCAGCGAGGTGTTCAGGGTCGGAAGCGTACTCACCAATCCGGAACTGAACATGGTACTCCACATGCTTGCACAAAAGGGCAATTCTGACCTGTTGTCGGCCCCCAAGGTCACAACGCAGTCCGGTTCGGAGGCGACGATCAAGGTCGTCACCGAGTACATTTACCCGACGGATTTCTCTGTCGAGCCGGTGACAGGGACGGATGAAGCGGGCAATTCCATCATCATCGGTGGCCTTGTTGAACCAAGCAGCTTTGAGACCCGTGAGGTAGGCGTCATCCTGACGGTGATACCGGAAGTCAGCCCCGAGGGGCAGATGATAACCTTGCAGATGTCGCCCGAAGTCGTAACCGAACCCATGTGGGAGAACTACGGTTCCACGTTTACTCAGGGGGCCAACACCATCACGTTGAACATGCGCCAGCCGTTCTTCCATACGCGTCGCGTAAACACGACGATATCGATATTCAACGGTGCAACAGTCATGATGGGCGGCATGATTACCGAGGACAGGGAGAGCGTGGATGACAAGGTGCCGATCTTCGGTGATATCCCGCTGATTGGAAGACTTTTCCGCAGCAAGTATGACAAGAGCGACAAACGCAACCTGCTCATCTTTGTAACGGCCAGGCTTGTTGACCCTGCCGGTAGGGGCGTCAAACGGCCTGAGCTGAGCAGTGTTCTTTCCACTCCGCAGGATATACGGTAGTTTTTGCTTCTGCCTCTTCTGACGATTTCGTTGTTCCCATGGCCAGTAACTTCATGTTGGTCGACGGGCTTGCTGTTGCATACCGTGCCTTCTACGGCATGCGAAACCTTTCCACGCGTTCAGGCAAGCCGACCAATGCTGTGTTCGGCTTTGTCAAAATGATGGAGCAGTTCGACCGCCGCTGGTCGCCCACGCACAGCCTGGTCGTGTTTGACGGTGGCCTGCCCAGGGAACGGTTGGAACTTCTGGAATCATACAAGGCACAGAGACCTCCGATGCCGGATGACCTCAAGAGCCAGCTGCCTGACATAGAGCACTACCTTGAGGCATCCAGTGTCAAGTGGGTGCGCGAGGCGGGAATGGAAGCCGATGATGTCATAGCCTCACTTGCTATCACGGCAAGAAACGACGGAGTTGATGAGGTCCTGCTGGTCACTGCCGACAAGGACTTCTACCAGCTTGTCAGCCCCGGCATAAGCATGGTTCCTGTCTCAGGTGCCGAACAGGTGCGCGTGGGAATCGAACAGGTGAGGGAACGCTGCGGTGTTCTTCCCGAGCAGATTGCCGACTGGCTTGCATTGACGGGGGATTCTGCAGACAACATTCCCGGAGTGCCGGGCATCGGGCCGAAAACTGCAGCCGCCCTGCTTGTCGAACATGGTTCCCTGGCTGGCCTTTGGCGAGGACTCGGGGGCGTCAAGAACGCAAGGATCCGGCAGCTGCTCGAAACCAATCGGACGTTGGTGGAGAGAAACAGGCAGATGACCGTCTTGCGCACCGATTGCCCTCCAGGTGTCGGGTGGCGTGATTGTGAACGAAAGGCGCCTTCCGGGGAGAAACTGAAGGAGCTCTTCGAATGCCTGGAATTCCATTCATTGCTTCGCGGTCTCGGCAAACCTGCGGGGGCGGGGGGTGTTCAAGGCGAGTTGTTTTAGGGTTTGACAGGTTGGATGAATGTCAGGTACCTTGACACTTGATGATGTCTTGGAAGTAGGGCGCCTTCCTGACCCAGTTAAAACCCCCTTATTTGTGCCGGTGATTCCAGCTTACTCAATTTCATCATGTTCCGAATCGCAATCACCGGAGGCATAGCCTGTGGCAAGTCGTACGTAGGGCGGCTGTGCGCCACGAAGGGCCTTCCTGTGTGGGAGGCAGATGAAGTCGTTCATGCTCTGCTTGAACGCGGTACAGGGGTATTTGAGAGCGTTTTAGGGGCATTTGGTGGCGGTATTCTGGATAGCCAGGGGGGTATTGACAGAAGAGCACTGGGAAGGCGTGTCTTTGCCAGTTCTGCCGACAGGATGCGCCTGAACGCCATTGTCCATCCGTCCGTTGTAAGCGCTTGCGATGTCTGGGTCTCCACACAACAGGAGAAGGGCGTTCCGGCGGTTGTCGGCGTAATCCCCCTTCTGCATGAGGCCGGCCTTGAGAAGTCGTGGGATCTGGTGGTGTGTGTGACGTGTCGACCGGCAACGCAGTCTCAACGTATGCGTGAACGAGGCTGGGTTGGCGCCGAGGCGGACGCGCGTATCGGCGCGCAATGGCCGCAGGACAAGAAGGCTGAAGCAGCGGATGTAGTGATTGTGAACGAGGGGTCAGGAGCGCTTCTTGATGCCCAGGTTGACCGGATGTTGAGTCGAATAGAGGAGAGATAACATATGCCAGACCGAAGCCATCACCCGCTACGCCGGCAGAGGCCCCCTCGAATGCCGATGCCGGAGGATAACATCCGGCCGACGCCGGTCCAGGCGTCGCAGAATGAAACACCGCCTGCTGCGCAGGTCACTGCAAACCACGAACAGGATACAATGAACGGGCCGCCTGTCGACCGTCCGCCAATGACCGAACAGCCGCGGCTTGCAGTTGCCGGCAAGCCGCTGAGCCTGTATGACCTGCAGGACAAGCCGGTGCCCGACTTGAACCAGATGGCGGACAGCTACGGCCTTGTTGACCTCGGTGCGCTGCGGAAACATGAGCTCATTTTTGAGATCCTCAAGGCTCATGCAAGGAATGCTGGTTCCATGTTCAGCAAGGGAGTGCTTGAGATCCTGCCTGACGGGTTCGGTTTCCTGAGGTCCCCGTACAGTAATTACCTTCCGTGCCCTGAGGATATCTATGTGTCTCCTTCCCAGATCAGGCGGTTTGCCCTCAGGACGGGGGATTTTGTTGAGGGCGAAATACGCCAGCCGAAGGATAAGGAGCGATTCTTCGCGCTCTTGCGAGTCGAGCGTATCAACGGCATGGAGTCTGAGAAGGCCCGGAACAAGGTTCCGTTTGAGAACCTCACTCCGCTTTTCCCCAACAGGCGTTTCAGGCTTGAAAGGGAGCCTGCTGAGATATCGATGCGGGTGCTGGACATATTCACGCCCATCGGCATGGGCCAGCGCGGACTCATCGTTGCGGCTCCGCGTACGGGCAAGACGGTGTTGTTGCAGAAGATTGCGAACAGCATTTCGGAAAATCATCCGGATGTCTACCTCATCATCCTCCTCATAGATGAGCGGCCGGAGGAGGTAACCGACATGCAGCGGAGCACCAAGGCACAGGTGCTGAGTTCCACGTTTGACGAGGCGCCGGAGCGTCATATCCAGGTTGCGGAACTGGTTATTGAAATGGCCAAGCGCATGGTCGAATGCGGGAGGGATGTTGTCATCCTGTTGGACAGCATCACGCGTCTTGCGCGGGCATACAATACTGTCCAGCCGCACAGCGGCAAGATTCTGTCGGGCGGTGTTGATGCCAACGCTCTGCACAAGCCAAAACGCTTCTTCGGTGCTGCGCGGAACATTGAGAACGGCGGAAGCCTCACGATCATTGCCACGGCGCTTGTTGAAACAGGAAGCCGCATGGATGATGTCATCTTTGAGGAATTCAAGGGCACGGGTAACATGGAACTGTGCCTGGATAGAACTCTCGTGGACAAGAGGGTGTTCCCTGCGATAAATGTTGAGAAATCGGGAACACGCAAGGAGGAGCTGCTGATCCATCCCGACGAACTGAGCCGGATATGGATACTTAGAAGGGCGATTAACGGCATACCACCTGTGGAGGCGATGGAAATGATCGTAAACCGCCTCAAGAAGACGAAGAGCAATGCGGAGTTTCTGATCTCGATGAAGGAGTGAACGAAGGATGAAGGTTAAGGTTGAAGACTCAGGACCGTGCAGGAAGACGCTGTCAATAGAAGCCCCGGCGGCGGAAACAGCTGAAGACTACAAGCAGGCGCTGCAGGCAGTGGCGCGCGTTGCGGAAATAGACGGTTTCCGTAAAGGCAAGGCACCTGTCCCGATGGTGGAACGAAGGTTCCGCAAGGCTGTTGAGGATGAAACCAGGGATAACCTTGTCCCCAGGTTGTACAGGGATGCCATCGCGAAGGAAGACATCAAGGCTGTGGCTATTGTCCAGGTTCGCGATGTTGCATACGCGCCCGAAAAGGGAGTCTCTTTCAAAGTCATTGTCGATGTTCCTCCGGAGTTCAAACTGCCCAAGTACGGCAAGATCGAAATCAAGCGAAATGCCGTCGCGGTGACGGACGAACAGGTGAACGGGGCGATCGACCGTCTGCTGGACTCGCAGTCCAGGTTTGAAGACGTTGAGGGGCGCGAGACGAAATCAGGCGACCTTGTTCTGGCGGACTATGTGGGCAAGTGTGACGGTAAGCCTGTGACCACCATGGCTGCGGACTGTGCCGGCCTCGGGGAAGGCAAAGACGCATGGATCCTGCTGGAGGAACGTGAGTTCATCCCGGGTTTTACGCGCGGGCTGACCGGTGCCAAGGCAGGCTCCGTCGTTGAGATCGACGTGGAGTTTCCGCCCGACTACGGGACCAAGGCAGTTGCGGGCAAGAAGGCCAGTTACAGCGTAACGGTGAAGCGGATCCGGCAGCGCGTGAGGCCGACCATGGATGAAGCCTTCTTCAAGCAATTCCAGGCCAGCGACCTGGAAGGGCTCAAGAGTCGAGCCCGCACCGAACTGCAGTCTGAGGGAGACAGGCGCGAGGATGAGCGCGTGAAAGAGCTCCTCGCCCGGGAACTCCTGGGCAAAACACCGTTCGATCTGCCGCAGTCGGTTGTCGAGGAGGAAGTGAGGTTGACGGTGAAGGAACTCGTCAGGCGAAACATGATGCGCGGGCTCACCGAGCAGCAGCTGGAGGAGCAGAAGAACGACATTCTCCAGACGGCGACGCGGACGTCGGAGGAGAGGGTCCGCCTCTCGTACATCCTGGCCCGGATCGCCGATGAGGAAAAGATCGCCGTATCAGAGGAAGAACTGAAAAGCCGGATGGACGAGATGGCCGGTCGCTACCGGATGGAACCGGCGGCGTTCAGGGATGAGATTGAAAAACGGAACGGGGTTGAGAGTATCCGCAGTGATCTCCGCGCCGAGAAGACGTTGGATTTCCTCGCAAAGAAGGTATCAAAGAACTAGGAGGCTGATGTGATGGATCCGAAAAACCAGATGCTTGTGCCCATCGTGGTCGAACAGACGGGGCGTGGTGAGCGCGCGTATGACATCTATTCGCGCCTGTTGAAAGACAGGATCATATTCATGGGTTCTCCCATCAACGACGAAGTGAGCGATCTTATTATCGCCCAGTTGCTGTTCCTGCAGGCGGAAGACGCTGAGAAGGATATCAGCATGTATGTCAACTCCCCCGGCGGATCGGTTACGGCGGGCATGGCCATATATGATACGATGCAGTTCCTCAAGTGCGATGTTGCCACATACTGTGTTGGCCAGGCGGCCAGCATGGGGGCTGTCCTGCTGGCAGCAGGCGCAAAAGGCAAACGATATGCGCTGCCCAATGCGAGGATCATGATCCACCAGCCATGGGGAGGCGTGCAGGGCCAGGCTGCAGACATCAGCATACAGGCGAAGGAGATTCTTCGCCTGCGGGATCGGATCAATGAGATCCTTGCGGAGCATACAGGCAAGGCCATTGACCAGATTGCAAAGGATACCGACAGGGACTTCTTTATGTCGGCCGGTGAAGCCAGGGAATATGGCCTTGTCGACGAGGTGGTGAAGAGCCGCAAAGTTGCCAGGAAGGGCAAGGGTTGAGATGGCGGGTAAGAACGAGACGTGTTCATTCTGCGGCAGACGCCAGGGCCAGGTAGGGCACCTTGTTGCGGGCCCGGGGGTAAATATCTGCAATGAGTGCATCCAGTTGTGCAATTCCGTACTGAGCCAGGAAAAGAAGGATGCCTCGAAAAAGGGGGAGGAGCGACGTCGAACGCTCAAACTGCCCAAGCCCCACGAGATCAAGGCGGCGCTTGATCAGTACGTCGTCGGTCATGAGCAGACCAAGAAGATTTTGTCCGTTGCCGTTCACAACCACTACAAGCGGCTGAAGCAGGATCAGCATTTTACCGCCGACGATCCCTATGTGAACGTTGAGATAGAGAAAAGCAATATCCTGCTTATCGGTCCGACGGGAACGGGGAAGACTCTCCTGGCCCGGACTCTTGCCCGTTTTCTTGATGTACCGTTCACAATCGCCGATGCCACGACGCTCACCGAGGCGGGGTACGTCGGCGAGGATGTTGAGAACATCCTGCTCAGCCTTCTGCAGAACGCCGGGATGGATATCAGGTGGGCGGAAATGGGCATTGTCTACATAGACGAAATCGACAAGATTGCACGCAAGACTGAGAACGTATCCATCACGCGCGATGTTTCAGGTGAAGGGGTTCAGCAAGCGCTCCTCAAGATGCTTGAAGGCACGATGGCCAATATCCCGCCACATGGCGGGCGGAAGCATCCGCAGCAGGATTATATCAAGATGAACACCGAGCATATCCTGTTCATCTGCGGCGGCGCCTTCGTGGGACTTGATGAGATCGTGAAACGGCGCGCGGGTGTGCGTGCCATGGGGTTCCACGAACAGCAGGGCGAAACCGTGCCGGGGACCCTGGCTGGTTCAATGGAATCGCTCTCTGTAGAGCCTGAAGACCTGATCAAGTACGGGATGATACCAGAGTTCGTGGGGCGGCTGCCGGTGATTTCGTCTCTGGCTCATCTCAGCGAGGAGGACCTTGTCAGGATCCTTGTTGAGCCGAAGAACTGCATGGTGAAACAGTACCAGAAACTGCTGGCCATGGACGGCATAGATCTTTCTTTTACCGAGCAGGCTTTGCGGGAGCTGGCGAAGCTGGCCTTGAAAAGAAAGAGCGGAGCCCGTGGCTTGAGGGCAATCGTAGAGCGGATCATGCTTGATGTGATGTTCGAGGCGCCACGGCGCAGCCGACAGTCGAAGATCAGGATCAGCAAGTCGATGATCGACGATCCCCGGACAATACCTTTCCTTGACGAGGACAACCTGAAGATAGCCTGAGTGCCCCGGCTGGCTCACCGCCGGGTACAGAGGCTCCTCAGAAATTCCCGGATAACCTTTGCGGCTCCCGGCATCGCAAGTCGTGACTGGTCGGTAATGGCAGCATGATCCAGGTGTTTCTTTGAGATGCCGGCGGCATAGTTCGTGATGCAGGACAGAGCCGCAACCTTCACCCCGCCAGCGTTGGCTACGATGGCTTCAGGCACTGTTGACATCCCTACGGCGTCCCCGCCAAGCCCTGCAATTGCCCTTGCCTCGGCCGGCGTTTCATAGGTCGGGCCGGAGACGGCAACATATGTGCCGTGTTTCACCGGGACGCGGGCACGTCTTCCGGCCCGCAGCATCATATCGGTTAGCACGGAATCATAGACGGCAGACTGGTCGATAAACCTTATCCCGTTGCCGCGTTGAGACGACTCCACGGGCGGATTTGCACCCATCATGTTGATGTGGTCGGTGATGGCCATGAGGCTTCCCGGCTGGAGATGATGCCGTACCGACCCGGCAGCATTGGTGAGCAGCAACACGGGGATTCTCATTTTCAGGCAGAGGTGTGCGGGGAACACGACTGGTCCCCAACCTACCCCCTCGTACAAGTGGTGGCGTCCCTCGAATATCAGGACGCGTCCATTTTCGAAGTCGGCAATGCTTATCCACCCCCCGTGACCACTGACAGTGGTCTTTCCGAGGGAGGGTATGCGGCTGAAAGGGATGAGCCTGCGGCCGCCAAGCAGGCACGAGATGTCGCCCCAGCCGGAACCAAGGACGAGGCATGCACGGACCGCCGTTCCTGCGGGTATTGCCTTCAGCAGGACGGAAAAGGCCTTGCCGGAGTCGGTCCGGGAAGGCTGTCTACTGGACCGCGGGCTGATCATTTGATTACGGCGCAATTCCCAGGGCTTCCATGCGCCTTCTTAACTTGCTTCGAGAAAGACCTACCAGCCTGGCTGCCGCCGATACGTTCTGCGCGCTGCGCTTCAAGGCTTCTATGTAAAGCTGTTTTTCGACGTCGGTGAGGCGAATGCTTTCGGTTGGCCATGCCATCGCCTTGTCTGTACCGGCTGCAGGAGTTGATGGATCATCCTCAGGTATGGCCGTGTCCTGCCTGGTGAGGAGCCCATTGTGTCGGCATCTGATTACCGCGCTTTCCATCATGTTCCGCAATTCGCGGATATTGCCTGGAAAACTGTAGTGTGAGAGTGCGCCCAGTGCCTCGTCATTGATCCCCTCAATGTCCTTCTTCATTTCCGAGGCAAATAGAAGAGTGAAGTACAGGGCAAGAAGGGGTACGTCTTCGCGCCTGTCCCTCAACGGTGGCACCTCTATCCGGCACACGTTGAGCCTGTAGTACAGGTCCTCCCTGAAGGTCTTGTTCCTTACCCTTTCAAGAAGCGGCTGGTTCGTCGCCGCGACTATCCGGACGTCGGCATTGCGATAGGCGTGTTCGCCTATGGGAGCATAGGCCTTCTGTTCCAGCAGGCGGAGGATCTTGGACTGGGCCCTTAGCGGGAGGTCGCCAATTTCGTCAAGGAAGAGAGTTCCTCCTTCGGCTGCCTCAACGTAGCCGGCGCGTGTTTCCACGGCGCCGGTGAAGGCGCCGCGCCTGTGCCCGAAGAGCTCGGATTCGAAGAGCTCCTCCGGTACAGAGGGGCAGTTAAGTATCAGAAAAGGTTTTGACTTCCTTTCGCTGAGCGAGTGGATGGCCGCGGCAACAAGTTCCTTGCCGGTTCCGCTTTCACCCGTAACGAGGACTGTTGCGCTCGACCCGGCCACATCGACGATTGCGTCGGCCACCCGTTTCATAGCCTCAGAACGACCGAGCATGACTGGATGGGAATCGGAATGTGCCGTATTGCTTCCCTGCAGAATGTTCAGTTTGTCGGTTAGAATCTCGGACTTGCGGTGGAGTTCCCTGTAACGGGTCGTGCGCACCATCGCCGCGTGAAGGGTGGATACGGTCAACGGCTTCTCGAAGAAATCGGTAGCGCCTTCGCGCAGGGCACGTACGGCCGTGTCAATCTGGGCATGGGCAGTGATGAAGATGAGGTCACAACCGGGGTCGATTCTCTTCACGCGGCGAAGCACTTCAAACCCGTCGCAATGAGGCATGCAGATGTCCGCGATTACGATGTCGCAGCCGTTCTCGTTGATCCAATCAAGTCCCTTGCGGGGGTCCTCAAATGAGTTGACGTCGTAGCCCAGGTCCGTGAGGGCATTGTCGAGTGCCTTCAATACCATGGCGTCGTCATCGATGACCACCACGCGTACTCTCGCGGATACTTCTTCCATGGATTGATTGAACCGGCTTCGGTAAAGCAAGTCCAGCACAATGAACCGGCGCTCTTAGAACTTGCGGGGGGCGGGGGTATCACATAGTATATGACCATGAATGAGCTTATGGCAAAACTGCAGGAGAGCGTTGACAAGTTGCACGGCATATTCGAACGCACTGATCTTGAGACCGAGTGGAAGAAGATACGGCAGAAGATGCAGGAGGCCCGGTACAATCCCGGTGACATACGGCCCATCGCCGATTGCATGTTCTCTCTGCTCCTGGCGGCCAAGAACCACGGGTTCAGCGTAGAGGCAGTGTTCAAGGAATTCGGGAAAGTAGCCGACGAAAACCTGCGCCGGCGCTGGAAGAAGATGGAGGACGGTACGTACCAGTCGTTCTAGCATGGCGCTGTTTTGTCTTGTCACCCGTTGGAGCATCGCTATAGTAACACGGTTTTGGATTGAGGAGCTTACAGCTATGCCCAGAAGTTGCGAAATATGCGGCAAAGGACTTATTTTCGGCCGGTCTATCGTTCACCATGGTATGGCGAAGAAGAAGGGCGGCATAGGACTTCATACCACTGGTATTAACCGGCGGGTTTTTGTACCCAACCTCCATCGTATCCGCGTCAAAGAAAATGGCGGAGTGCGACGGCGGGTAGTGTGTGCCGAGTGTATCAAGCATGGAAGGGTTGCCAAGGCTTGAGGCATTCTCTGCCGCCTGTTTCCGCGGAGCCGCAGCCATGGTTGAGAAGCCTGACGATTCAGCGGACATCAAGGAAACAGATATAATCTTTGACTGTCCCCACTGCGGTAAGAGCCTGGCCATTGACTACCGCGGCGCCGGCCTCAGCATCCCCTGCACTGACTGCGGGCGAATTGTCGAAGTCCCCATCCCCGAAGGCATGGAACTTACGGATATTGACAGTACGGACGAAGAGCAGGAAATCAGGATACTCAATCTCCGGCGTTCCCTGACAGCCGCGGAATCTCGAATCGAGCAACTTGAATCGGAAGTCGAAGCCCTTCACGCTCGTCGTGAAAGCCTGGAGCAGAGTCGCACCGTCAGTATGTCCAAGTTCGGCGTGATACTCGAGAAGATTGCCATGATCCAGAAAGCACTCACCGACGTCAGCAGGACGTTGCAGGATATATCCAAGGTAGCCCGCGAGAGCAAAGACGAATAGCGTCCATCCTGCCCGCCTGGCGCCGCAGACGGGCCACCAGTGGTTCATTCCCGGGGTTTACGGCTTTCCGCCATTGCGAGCCTGTCTTCCAGTTCCTTGATCCTGGCGCGATACCGCTCGTCAGTAGCTTCGATCGCGGAGAGCAGCAGCCCGTTAATCTCGTTCTGCTGTGACCACAGGCGGTAGGTGTAGAACTTCAGGCACTTCCAAAGGATTCTTTTCAACGACACAAGCAACGAACCTGCGACACGTCTGCGTTCGGTTATCTCGAAATCGTTGATATCAACGAAAACGGCCTCGCGGAGTGACTGGAGGTAGCATTCCAGAAAAGCTTCGTGATTCTGAAACTGCCTAAGATCAATACGTTCAGGCTTTGCCAGGCGCGGGTCGGAATAGGCGCCTTTTGCCTTTTTCTGTTCGATGGCCGTTCGTATGGATGACAAGAGGGCCTCCGTGTCGACCTCAGTGGTGCCGATGTCAAACAAGCTTCTGTTGTCGCTCATTGTGTCCCTCCTTGCCTCTGCAGGCCTGAATATGGCGCATTGAAGCCTCGATCACAACGGTCTTGTCTACAGTCCTGCGAGATAGGGGTTCTCGATCTTTTCCCTGCCAATCGATGTTACTGGTCCATGGCCGGGATAGACCCTCAGGTTGTTCTCGAGCTTGCAGAGACTGGCAAGGGATTGGCGCATGCGCACGGGGTCGCCGCCCGGCAGGTCTGTTCTTCCTACTGACCCTGCAAAAAGAGTGTCGCCCGAGAAACAGATCATTGAATCAGCTACAACGTAGCAGACGGAACCTCCCGTGTGTCCAGGCGTATGAAGCACGGTAATCTGCATCCCTCCCTTCGAGATTTTGTTACCCGGCGGTATTGGCAGGACGGGTACGGTGGGACGCACGGGTTCAGGGTAGAAGGGCTCCCAGGAGTTCGGGGACGTGAACGTCCACGTGCTGTCTTCTTCGTGTATGAAGCACGGCGCGGGAGCAACACTTGCCATGGATGCAAGTGCCCCGATGTGGTCCATGTGACCATGTGTCAGGAGATAGGCAGCCACCGTTATGTTCCTTTTCTTCAGAAAGGTGAGCATGGACTCCGGTTCTGCGCCGGGGTCCACAACGCATACGGCGTCGGGCACTTTCCAGAAGATAAAGCAGTTTGTGGCGAATTCGCCCGTCACAAACGTACGCACGTGGAGCCTGTCGGATGACCCTGTTGAGTCGCCATGCTGGTCTTCTCTCACGGCTGGTACCTTCGGCTCGCTCATCCCCAGTTCATACAATTTCCGGTTGCCTGAACCAAGCCCAAACCTGTCCCTGGCGAAAGAAGGCAAGGCGCAGACTGTTTTCTTCAGCGTCCGGGGCCGGATCGCTGTGCGAGCGATATTGCGCTCCTGCATCAGGCGGGCTAATCTGATGATAGTGAATATTCTGGTGACAGCCGGTCCCACCAGGGAGCCGCTGGACCCGGTGAGGTACCTGACAAACCGGTCGAGCGGAAAGATGGGTTACGCTCTTGCCCGTGTTGCGCGTGAGCGCGGCCACCGGGTGCGGCTCGTGACCGGTCCCGTGGCGATTGAACCTCCAAGGGGGGTGACAGTCACCAGGGTTCTGTCAGCAAGGGAGATGTTGAGGGCAGTGAGCGGTTCCTTTCCGTGGGCAGACGCCCTGATAATGGCAGCGGCTGTATCGGACTGGCGACCGGCGCACGTGGCCGCCGGGAAGATGAAGAAGAAAGGACGAACGCTGGTCATTCGCCTGGTGAAGAACCCGGATATCCTCGAGGGTGTTTCCAGGATGAAAGGCGGCAGGACGGTTGTAGGGTTCGCTGCTGAAACTGGAGACCCTGTTGCCGAGGCCCTGCACAAACTGCGGCGTAAGAAACTGGACCTTGTTGTGGCTAATGATGTGTCGGTTCCGGGCTCCGGTTTCGATGCGGATTCCAATCTGGCTGCGCTGGTGTTTCGGGACGGGACTGTGGTGCGGTTGAACCGGATGCGCAAGACCACGCTCGCTCGGATCGTGGTGGAGCACGTCGAGAAGATTGCCTCCGTAAGAAAGGGCCGAAGAACCTAGCGGATGTCTCCGCCGCCGGACTGTATCCAGTCGCCGACGGTTTTGAACCATCCTCCGAACAATACCTTGAAGTACTCTGCCCCATCCTGGCCTACCAGAATGAGCACTCCGGCGATAACAGCCCTCATGTAGAAGTCATCCGATACGGCAAACAGGTAGTACAGGGAATAGAAAGGTATGATCGCGCATAGAACCCCCTGGAATACGGAGTCCTTGAATGCCTTCAGGATCACGAGGATGTGGAAGGCCACCATCAGGATCCAGCCGTACGAGGCAAACATCGCAAGCCAGTCAGGCGCCAT
>Ga0172371_10008910_pt1 | contig 13915 bp, 15 predicted proteins | sample Lak12m_FD_114543 | JGI IMG/M metagenome (GOLD analysis project Ga0172371, IMG submission 114543) | Freshwater microbial communities from Kabuno Bay, South-Kivu, Congo - kab_022012_12m | ecosystem: Environmental > Aquatic > Freshwater > Lake | place: Democratic Republic of the Congo: South-Kivu... | reverse complement strand
GTCTTATTTTCGGTTTTTCTTTTCTTGAGCGGTTGTTGCGGGTTCAGCGAGGCAATTAGGGGTTTCGCAGGAGTATCTACTAAGATCCTTGAAGATACGCGTAAGGATGCGGTAACCAAAGATTTTAATATTGATCTTGATTCTACCCGCAGCATAATAAAGGCTGCGTTAAAAGACGGTAAATCTTATATTTACAGAGAAGACCACTCATGCAATCTCATCGCTGTTTATGTATCCCAGACAGATACCACGCCCGTAGGCATATTTTTGACTGTTTTGGATAAAGATAATACCAGAGTTGAAGTGTCCAGCCCTTCTACCTATGGAAAAGAAGTCATTTCTAAAATTATTTTTAATGCCTTGAAAGGATCGCCTGATGTTAAAAAACAGTAGTTGTTCGGTAAAAAACCTTATTAAAAAGTGCCACGCCACTGCTAAGTCTAAGGGCTGGTGGGAGGATAAGCGTAATGAAGGAGAGCTTATAGCGCTCATGCATTCGGAGCTTTCAGAAGCGCTTGAGGCGATGCGTAACCATTTAGGGCAGGAAGCTATAGCCGAAGAACTGGCTGATTGCTGTATACGTATATTTGATTACTGCGGAGCAAGAAAAATAGATTTAGAAAAAGCGCTTTTTAAGAAGATGTCGTATAACAAAACCCGGCCGTTTAGGCACGGAAAGAAATTTTAAAGGTCAGCATTATGGCAAAAATACGCGATAGCTGGGGATCCAGATTAGGGGTTATTATGGCCGTTGCAGGCTCGGCAATAGGGCTGGGTAATTTCTTAAGGTTTCCCGCCAAGGCAGCTGCCAATGGCGGAGGCGCTTTTATGATTCCCTATTTTATTTCATTTTTATTACTGGGGATACCATTAATGTGGGTAGAGTGGACTTTAGGCAGGTATGGCGGAGGGTTTGAGCATGGGACTGCTCCGGGGATATTTCACAGCCTTTGGGAAAAAAACCGTTTTATAAAATATTTCGGTGTAATCGGCATATTCGGTCCCCTGGTAATCTTTATTTATTACATCTATATAGAATCGTGGACTTTGGCGTATAGTTTCTTTTCTTTAGCCGGAAGATATGCCGGGTTAACCGATTTGCCGGGTATGAAAAGTTTTCTCTTAGGATTCCAGGGTTTACAGAGAAACCAGTATTTTAACGGTTTACATACAGCGTACACCTTCTTTTTAATTACCTTCATTTTAAATTTGATGGTTATCTATTACGGTATCAAAGGAGGTATTGAGAGGCTTTGTAGATTAGCAATGCCGCTTTTGCTTATTTTCGGCGTCATATTGATGGCAAGAGTTTTTACTTTGGGTACGCCGGACGCGCTCAAGCCTGACTGGAATGTTTTAAACGGTTTTGGTTTCTTGTGGAATGCCGATTTTTCTGCGCTTAAATCAGCTAAAATCTGGCTTGAGGCGGCAGGCCAGATATTCTTTACCCTAAGTGTCGGGATAGGGGTTATTTTAACTTATGCAAGCTATTTATCTAAAGGCGACGATGTAGTCCTTTCAGGGCTTACCGCAGCAAGCACTAACGGTTTCGCAGAAGTAATCCTTGGCGCAAGCATTATTATTCCGGCGGCATTTGTATTTTTCGGGCCTTTTGATATGAAGTCAATCGCAACTTCCGGTGTTTTTAATTTAGGTTTTGTTACCATGCCTTTGGTTATAAATAAACTTCCGTTACCGGAATTAATGGGGTTCTGCTGGTTCTTCCTGTTATTTCTTGCAGGGATCACTTCTTCAGTGTCATTAGCTCAGCCGGCAGTAGCTTTCCTGGAGGACGAATTTGATATCACGAGGAAAAGGGCTGCAGCTATTTTTGGCCTTATTGCTTTTGTTCTTTGCCAGCCGGTAATATTTTTCTTAGGCAGAGGGGTAGTAGACGAGTTGGATTTTTGGGGAGGTACTTTTTTTCTGGTTGTATTCGCCACTATAGAAGTTATTCTTTTTGCCTGGGTTTTCGGGATGGAGCGGGCCTGGGACGAGATACACCGGGGAGCGGATATGCAGGTTCCCAAGATCTACAAATTTATAATTAAGTATATTACGCCGTTATTCTTATTTTTTATATTGGGAATGTGGCTTAAGCAGGAATGGATCCCTATAATCTTAATGAAGAACGTATCTTCTTCTGAAAGGATTTTTGTACTAGGCACGCGCATGGGATTAATATTTATTTTTGTTGTTTTGGCTGTATTAGTCAAGATAGCGTGGAAGAAGAGGGGCGTTATGGGAAAAAGGGCTTAAAATGCAAATTAGTGGGTGGGTATTCATAATTATATCCTGGGCCTTTATCCTGGGGCTTTTTTTATTCTGCCTCTCTCGTGTTTTCTCAAAAAAGGAATTTAAATGAACCAGTTGGCGAATTTGCTTACTATTTTAAGTCTGTTTTCCGGGTTCCTTTCAATATTTCTTTCTTTTTCCGGGCAGTTTACTTTTGCCGCTTACGCTGTTATTTTATCCGTGTGTTTAGACGGATTTGACGGTTATGTTGCTCGCAGCGCAAAAGTTTCAAGTGAGTTCGGCAGGGAGCTCGACTCTTTGGTAGATGCAGTATCTTTCGGGGTTGCCCCGGTATTGTTAGGCCAGGCTTTTATTTATAAAGGTCTTTATCAATTCGCAATTGCGGTACTTTTTATATATCTTGTTTGTGCGGTTGTTAGGCTTGTAAGATACAATATTTCTACGAAAGGAATGCAGGATAACTATTTTCACGGTCTTCCTACTACAATAAGCGGCGGATTGCTTGCTTCTTTCGTTTTGATTCATAGAAAGGCAAACTTTCCAGCGGGCTCCGCTACCACATTCTTTATTTTCTTAGTTTTATTATTGTCTTTTCTCATGGTTTCACAGGTATGTTATCTTAATCTAAAAGGGCTCAGGCAGGCGCTGGGCGAGGTGTTAAAACCAGTGCTTATTTCTTTGTTTATTATTTTATGCGTAGCGTTGTGCAGGGATAAGTTAGGCGTTGCTTTATTCTCAGTCCTTTTAATCTACTTGATTTTTTCGCCATTTGTGGTAAAAAGATTAAATAATGCTTAAAGGTAAAATTCCGCCGAGGTAGCTCAGTGGTAGAGCGCGGCCCTGAAAAGGCCGGCGTGGGAAGTTCGATTCTTCTCCTCGGCAATTTATTTATATCCACTGCATTATAATAATATAGAAAGTTAGGAGGCAATATGAGAAAAAGTTTATCTCTTAGATTAGTTTTACTCTTAGCTATCTTACTAAATATTAGTTTACATCTTTTTTGTTTTGCCGAACAGCGATCTTTGATGGCAGAAGATGGTTACATAAGCGGGAAGGTTACATATGTGGATTTTGTTGTTTCAACCGTTACAATAAAGTTCATGCAGGCAAATGGCAAGAGTGATGAAATAACCTTTTCTGTTACACAGCATACCAAGATTAACAAGGGCGACCTTAGATTATCGCTTGATAATATTTCTCAGGGGGATGAAGTTAACGTGCAGTATTATGATGATCCGATGTCGTTTACTTCACTTCGCGCGGTCCAGATTAATCTTAAGCCAAATAATTAATTTATTTCAGAAAGAAAGAACCGGATTTAGTTAATTGTAACTTATCCGGTTCTTTCTTTATTGAATTTATATTTTGGTAACGTTAGTTGCCTGGTCGCCTTTAGGGCCCTGGGTTACCTCATATTCAACTGCTTGGCCTTCTTCTAGAGTCTTATAGCCTTCACCAGAAAGAGCGCTAAAATGGACGAATACATCCTTTCCATCTTCTCCGGTAATAAAGCCATAACCTTTCTGGTTTGAGAACCACTTTACTTTACCTTTTGCCATTTTCTACTTCTCACCTCCTCCAATAATAAAAAAGCCGTAAAGCCCATTTCTCATGGTTAGTCGCTTTACGGTTTATCTGTTTCCCTTGAAAAATCTTGACTTCTCCTTGCAACGTTAGTAACATTAATAGTTTAACATTTTTTTCAACTTTGTCAAATATTTTTTCTTGGACTATTAAGGCAAAAATTGGTATAATTATTCCATTATTTTGCCGATGTAGCTCAGTTGGTAGAGCAGGACTTTCGTAAAGTCAAGGTCGGTGGTTCGATCCCACTCATCGGCTCCATAACCAAATGGCTAAATTCCGTAAGGTATTGAAAAACCGTAATTTTCTTCTTTTGTGGTTAGGCCAGATTATCTCTCAGCTCGGGGACAGGCTGGGTCAAATGGCCTTGATCGCCTTCGTCTATTTAAGGAGCCCGGGCTCTACTATGGACATGGCCAAAGTTCTTTCCTTCACCATCATACCGGTATTTTTAATCGGGCCAATAGCCGGCGTATATGTCGATAGGTGGGATAGAAGGAGGACGATGTATGTATGCGACCTGCTGAGGGCGCTTTTGGTTTTCACAATACCATTCTTTCTTTTTTATTATAGGAGTATCGTGCCTATATATATTATTATTTTTCTTGTGTTCTCAATTGGAAGATTTTTTGTCCCGGCTAAACTATCTATTGTCCCTGACCTGGTGGAGAAGAAGGATTTGTTGATAGCCAACTCCCTGGTAAATATTACCGGGATGCTCGCAGCTGTCTTAGGTTTTGGCATAAGCGGGGTGCTGGTTGAGTGGGTAGGGGCAAAAAGCGGATTTTACCTTAATGCCTTAAGTTTTCTTATATCCGGGCTGCTCATATTTTTTATAGTCAGTAAGTTTGATTCTTCAGCGATAGGTTTAAGAGAATTGAGCCGCGAAATAGTGGAATCAATAAGAAAATCCGTATTGCAGGAGATTAAAGACGGCATCTTGTATTTTCTGCGCAAAAAAGATATTCGCCTCACCGCAAGTATTATGTTTATACTCTGGTCAGCCCTGGGGGCAGTTTATACAGTTATGATTGTCTTTGTGCAGGATGTTTTGAACTCCGCGACAAAGGATTTGGGTCTTCTGGTTATGTTCTTGGGGATAGGTTTATTTACCGGGTCGGTTGTTTACGGACGTTTCGGTCAGCGTTTAAGCCACTATAAAATCATATTCTCTTCGCTTGCATTAAGCGGGGTAATGCTTATTATCTTTACCCTTACTATCAACCGCTATCCCTGTTTTCTTACCGCAGCATCTCTGGCATTTATTTTAGGCAACACCGTTTCTCCTATTATGATTGCTTCAAATACCATAATACATAAGGCAAGCGATAACGAGATGATGGGTAAAGTTTTTAGCTCTCTTGAAATAGTAATGCATTTAGGATTTCTCTTGTTTATGTTTATAAGCAGCCTGCTTGCGGAAAAGATCCCGCACACCTCAATACTCATTGTTGTAGGGTGCATATTCAGCATTGTAGGGATAGTTAATATTATTATTAAGCGCAGAATACCATGGTTAGACTAGAGTACAATAAATTTTATACTGAAGATAAAGCCATAGAATCCTTCGCGCCTGCGCGCAGGGTCTATATCCCGTTGTCCCAGCACTTAGGTAAAGCTTGCGACCCGTTAGTTAATCCCGGAGATTCTGTATCCGTAGGCCAGAGGATAGGATCTGTTGAGGCGCATGTTTATGCCCCGGTACACTCATCTATCACTGGCAAGGTTATATCTATATCAACTTGGCCGCATCCGGTCTTAGGAGAATCAAAAACGGTTATAATTGAAGGCGAAGACAGTCTTCCTTCGCAAGGCATAAATCCTAGGCCACAGGATATAGTAGATAAATTATCCTCCGAAGACATAAGAAAGATAGTATTTGATTGCGGTATTGTCGGGATGGGCGGGGCAAGTTTCCCAACGCACATAAAGCTTAACCCGCCTAAAACAGTTGATACTTTGATCATAAACGGAGCAGAGTGCGAGCCTTATTTAACTGCTGATTACCGCCTGATGGTTGAAAAGGCGCCGGAAATTATAAAGGGTATAAGGCTTATCTCCCGCTGTTTAGGCGTAAAGGATATTTTTATCGCAATAGAGGATAATAAGCCTGAAGCCATTAAGGCATTTAGCTTCCATTTGCCAGTTTCCGGTTACCGGCTTAAGGTCTTAAAATCAAATTATCCGCAAGGCGGAGAAAAGCAGCTTATAAAAAGCGTCCTAAGGAAGGAGGTCCCCCGCGGAAAGCTTCCTTTTGACTTAGGCGTAGTCGTGCATAATGTAGCAACAGTATTTGCGGTATATGAGGCCGTTTATCTTAATAAGCCTCTTTATGAGCGCGTAGTTACGGTTGTTGGCTCCATACTTAAGAACCCTAAGAATTTATTAGTGCGTATAGGCACTCCGATAAAAGAAATAATCGAATTCTGCGGCCCGCTAAAGGAAAATCCAGCTAAGATTATCTCCGGCGGCCCGATGATGGGAGTATCCCAGTATACCGATAGAGTTCCGGTAATTAAGTCTACAAACGGTATATTGTTATTAAGCAAGGGTGAGGCCGCATGTTTAGAAGAAGAATATTGCATCAGGTGCGGAGCTTGTGTAAGGGGATGCCCCGTAGGTCTTATGCCTTGCATGATAAATTTAGCTTCTGAAAAATCAATCTGGCATGAAGCGATAAATTATGGGGCGATGGATTGTATAGAATGCGGAGTGTGCAGCTATGTATGCCCTGCTAATCGCAGGTTGGTGCAGTCTATTAAAAGGGCTAAGCTGGAGGCGGTAAAATGAAGGAGATGTTAAGGTTTGGTTTTATTTTAGGTATTATATGTGCTATATCCGCGGGGTTGTTGGCAGGGGTGGATATTCTGACAAAACCAAAGATACTTGCGCAGGAAAGGCTAGAAGAGAAGTTAAGCCTAAAAGAAATTTTTCCTTTAGCTTATCGCTTTGATGAAAAAAAAGAAAACGGGGAAATTATTTATTATAAGGTTTTTGATAGCAATAGCCAGTTTATAGGTGTTGCCTTTAAGGCTAGCCAGAAAGGGTATGCCGGAGAAGTAAAAACACTGGTAGGTATGCTGCAGAACGGAGAAATTACCGGGATAAAGATATTATCTCAGAATGAGACTCCTGGTTTAGGTTCGCGTATTTCGGAACGATTTTTTACAGGGCGGTTTAAGGGAAAAAACGATTTATCAGAAGTTGAGGCGATTACCGGAGCCACCATTTCATCAAGGGCAGTTATTGATTCGGTAAAGAAGAAGACGGAAGAGGTAAAGTTAAAGATAAATAATGAAAAATAAACTTTTGGTTAATATTTCACCTCATCTACATAGGCAAGAGTCTGTAAAAAGGATTATGTGGCTGGTAACTTTAAGCCTTCTGCCTTCAGGCCTTGCCGGAATCTTTATCTTCGGCATGCGGGCTTTCTGGGCGATAGCATTAGGTGTTGTTGCGGCGGTTGCTACTGAATTCATGCTGCAATTAATTACTAAAAGAAAAATTACTATCCTTGATGGCAGTGCCGTGCTTACGGGTTTATTGCTGGCCTATAACCTGCCTCCGGATGTGCCTTTCTGGCTTCCTATAATTGGCTCCGTATTTTCTATCGCGATAGGCAAGCAGGTTTTTGGCGGTTTAGGACAAAATATCTTTAACCCTGCTCTTGTAGGACGCGTTTTCCTCATGGCCTCATGGCCAAAATATATGACGACATTTGTCAACCCTTTAAGCTATGATGCAGTGACTTCTGCAACGCCTTTAGCTGCCCTAACAGAAGGCAAGGCATTAGAGAATATTTCATACCTGGATTTGTTCCTGGGAAACCGTCCGGGGTGTATCGGAGAAGTATGTATTCTGGCGCTATTAATCGGCGCCGCATTTCTTTTAATAAAAGGTTATATTTCTTGGCATATACCATTTGCCTACATATTTACTACTGGTTTATTCGCTTATATTTTTGGCGCAAAACCATTATTTACCGGAGATTGGCTAGCCAATGTTTTATCCGGCGGGTTAATTCTCGGGGCGTTCTTTATGGCTACGGATTATGTTACTTCACCTTTGACGTATAAGGGGCAGTTGATCTTTGGCATCGGCTGCGGCCTTTTTACTTCGGTTATCAGGTTTTGGGGAGGTTATCCTGAAGGTGTCTCTTATGCCATACTTATAATGAATGCGGCGACTCCAATTATCGACAGGCATACGCGGTCAAGAATTTATGGTTCTTGAAAATGCTAATATTATGAAGAGTCTAATTAAGGAATTCAACAAAGGGGTTACCGTACTTAATCCGACATTCGGTTTAATTTTAGGTTTATGCCCCACGCTGGCAGTATCTACATCGCTTTTTAATGCTTTAGGTATGGGGGTAGCAGCGACATTTGTTTTAGTATTTTCTAACCTGATAATTTCTGCGCTTCGCGATTTTATTCCTGCGAGGATACGCCTGCCCGCTTACATAGTGATCATTGCGGCTTTTGTTACTGTGTGTGAACTTACGATTAAGGCTTATCTGCCTGCACTAGGTAAATCTTTAGGGATCTTTATACCTTTAATCGTGGTTAACTGTATTATTATGGCCAGGGCGGAGGCATTTGCCTCCCGCAACCGGATTCTACCTTCAATATTTGATGGCCTAGGCATGGGGACAGGTTTTACCTTAGGGATAAGCATTATTGCTTTTATAAGAGAATTACTTGGTTCGGCAAGCATCGCAGGGTTTGGATTAATAAAAAGCAACGAGTTGATTTTAGTTATGATTCTTGCTCCCGGAGCGCTTCTTACGATGGGGCTTTTAATAGCGTTAAGCAGGCTTCTGGGGATAACCAGAAGATAACGGAGAACAGATGGAAATAAGTAAAATTATATCTATAGCCATAAGTATGGTTTTTATCAATAACTTTATACTCTCAAAATTCTTAGGGCTGTGCCCTTTTTTGGGAGTTTCCCGTCAAACGAAAGCTGCTTTTTCTATGGGGATTGCGGTTGTTTTTGTAATGGTTTTTTCTGCGTTGCTTACATCTTTGGTTTACGCCTATGTATTAATCCCGTTAAATATCGTATATTTAAGGACCATATTCTTCATATTGATTATTGCTGCTTTTGTTCAATTCATTGAGATGGTAATACGCAAGAATTCACCTGCGTTATATAAGGCGTTGGGTATATACCTTCCGCTTATTACTACTAATTGCGCTGTTCTGGGTGTTGCGATATTAAATATCAATGAATTCTTTACCCCGGGAGCTCCGTTTTTGCCCGGCATTATCTATTCGATCTTTCAGGCCTTTTTCGCGGGAATAGGGTTTTGTGTAGCGTTGTTACTTATGTCTGGCATTCGTGAGAGGCTTGAGTTATCCGATACTCCGTTAAGCATGAAAGGTATACCAGTTGCTTTTATCGTTGCTTCGATTATGAGCCTTGCGTTTATGGGGTTTAGCGGGTTTAAGCTTTAACTATGGAAATCTTATATCCGATAATAGCTTTGGGTAGTTTGGGTATTTTATTTGGTATCGGGCTTTCTCTGGCTGCGAGGAAATTTTGCGTTTCTTCTGACCCTAAGATTGACAATATTCAGAATAACCTTCCAGGAGCAAACTGCGGCGCCTGCGGAATGGGTGGTTGTTCGGGCCTAGCTGAGGCGCTCACAGAAGGAAAATGCGATGTTGATAAGTGCACGGTTGCCGGAGAAGATAGTAAGATTAAGATTGCGCAGATTCTCGGGGTTGAATTTAAGAAGAAGGCAAGAATGATTGCAACTTTGCATTGTGCCGGGGGGAAAAAGGTAAAAGAGAGGTTCATATATAACGGTATAAGTGATTGTGTAGCGGCAAATTTACTCTTCGGCGGGGGGAAAGATTGTACATATGGATGCCTAGGTTTTGGAACCTGTGTAAAAATTTGCCCCTTTGGCGCAATTAGTATGTCTAACGACGGCTTGCCTGTTATTGACAAGGATAAATGTAAGGCATGCAATAAATGCGTTGAGGCCTGCCCTAAAAAATTATTCAGCCTTGTCCCTGAAACGCACACTGTTTTTGTTGCCTGTAGTTCTGGCGACCTGGGGAAAGATACAAAGTCAGCTTGTCCTGTAGGCTGCATTGCCTGTAAGCTTTGCGAAAGGGCATGTAAATTTGACGCAATACATGTGATAGACAATTTAGCGGTAATAGATTATAATAAATGTACTTCATGCGGCGAGTGTATTAAGGTATGCCCCATGAAAACAATAAGATCATGAAAATAAATATAGCGGTCTTTGCTTCAGGGAGGGGAAGTAATTTTCTTGCTCTTGCCAAAGCGGCAAAAAGGGGCAGGTTAAAGAATGCTAATCTTGCCCTTTTGGTTTGTGATAACCCGCATGCCCCGGTAGTATTTAAAGCAAAAAAACTCAAAATCAAGGTCGCCCTGATAAATCCTGATTTATTTCCGGCAAAAGAAGAGTTTGAGCGCAGGATAATAAGGCATTTGAAAAAAAATAGAATAGGCTTGATTGTGCTTGCAGGATTTATGCGTATTTTAAGCCCCGGGTTCGTCAAATCCTATAGAAATAAGATTATCAATATCCATCCTTCGCTCTTGCCGGCTTTTAAGGGTGCGCATGCGATAAAAGATGCATTTGATTACGGTGTTAAAGTTACCGGGGTTACCGTGCATTTTGTTGATGAGAAGATGGATCATGGCCCGATTATCTTACAGAGAGAAGTAAAGATTTTAGAGAAAGATACTCTTCAATCGCTTGAAGAGAAGATCCATAGGATAGAGCACAAGCTTTATCCTGAAACAGTAGCCTTATTTATTAAGGGAAAGTTTAAGATAAAAGTCCGGAGGGTTTTAAATCCTTAGTCGCTGGAAACGGCAATGGCGGCAGCCTGGTTGTAGATAATCTTTTTCCCGGTAAATAAGTTGTCAAGCTCTAAAACAGAAAAATCCCTGAATTCATAAGTATTTAAAGTGTGCCGTATAATTTTTAGCACCTCGTTATCTATGTCCGCATTCTTTTCTGCTTCGGCCTTTTGAAATTTAAGCCTTATCCTGTGTTGCATCTGCTTGAGGACAAATTCTTTAAAAGTAATATCCCTGTATTCTATCGCATCTCCGGAAACATCCCCTATTATTTGCGGTAAGACTTCTGTTTCCTGTATAGTGCGATGTTGATATTCCCCCCAGGAGATAAGTCCGTAAGAAACTTTTTTAAAGTCCAGGTAATAAAATATTTCTTTAATAAAAAATCCGTTTTTGGTATCCGCAGTAATCATAGAAAATATTTTTGGGCTGTTTTTTCCCGGTTGGTCCATGCTGAATATTACCCTGCGCAGCGCTTTCCAGACGTTGTTTACTTTCTCAAAGGCCTCTTTTTTATACTTCATCTCCTGTAGTTTTTCTTCTTCCGGCACTGCCTTAATCAGGTATTTGGCAAGGAGTACGTTATGCTCTAGTTCTATACGGCTTTCTTCGATAGCGAAACGTTCGACAGATTTCTGAGGTTTATCTGCTTTTTCAAGGATACCTTCGGGAATAGGCAGATAAACCCAGAGGGTTGAACCAACAAGGCGTACTCTAATATCGAGTTTATATTCTTCTTTGCAGATATCTTCTATCGCGCGGTCAATCGATTCTTTAGGATAGGTAGGGCAGGTTGAGGAGGTGCACCCTGAAATTGTAATAAGGGGGAAAAGTAAGCTAAAGAGAAGGCCGTACTTTGCCAAATTCTTTGAAAATAGCCTCAATTTCGTCATAGTTAAGCTCTTCTTTGGCAAGCAGCTCTTGGGCTAGCCTATCCATAAGCGGCTCCTCTTTTTTTAGCAGTTCGTTAACATCATCAAGGCAGGTCTTTAGGATATGCTGGACATCTTTGTCCAGAGTGGATTTAATCTCTTCAGAAATGTTTCCGCTTATTTCCCAATTACCTAAGAGCCCTGATTTACCCATTCCGCAGGTCCAGACCATCTGGTGGGCATAATACATTGCAGTTGAGAAATCTTGATATACGCCGTTTGTGGTTGCGTTATATTTAATTTTCTCAGCAGCATATGAGCCAAGGCAAACTTTTATCTGGCTGAGCAATTTGTTCGAATCTTTAATAAACGTATCTTCTCTTTCCGGTGTCCAGGTGACTCCTCCGGTTGGGCCGCGCGGTGTAATCGTAACCTTAAAGACATCCTGGGTAGGGGCAAAGAAGTAGGTGGTTATTGCATGGCCTGCTTCGTGATAGGCGGTTTGGAGTTTTTCTTTATCGCTTAATCTTATTCTGCGTTTGATGCCTAATGCGATTCTTTCTCGCGCTTCATCTATCTCCTTCATGGATATAGCATTTTTGTTGTTGCGTACGGTTATTAATGCTGCTTCCCGGACTATATTAGCTATATCAGCAGGGCTCTGACCGACAGTGATTCTTGCAAGCCGTTCAATTTTCAGGTCTTGAGGGTCGTATTTTACTTTTCCTAAATAATACGAGAAAAGCTTTTGGCGGTCTTCAAGGTTGGGCCGGTCCACGTATATTTTTCTATCAAATCTCCCGGGCCTTAAAAGCGCTTCATCCAATACTTTTTCCGGGGCATTGGTTGCTCCGATAAGCACAATGTTGTAATCTTTTTCTTTTAGCCCGTCCATCTCTACTAAAAGCTGGTTTAAAGTTGTATTATGTTCAGTTGTCCCTCCGAATCCTTTGTCCATGGCTCGCTGTGCGCCTACAGCATCGATCTCATCAATGAATATTATGCAGCCACCCTCTAATTCTGCCAATTGTTGAGCCCGTTTAAAGAGAGAACGGATTCTTCCTGCTCCTACTCCGACAAACATTTCCACGAATTCAGATCCTGACATAGAGATAAAAGGCAAACCCGCCTCAGTAGCGATTGCTTTAGCTAAATAAGTTTTACCGCATCCGGGTGGGCCTAACATGAGTATACCCCTGAGTATCTTACCGCCGATACTTTGCAGTTGAGCGCGGTCTTTAATAAGCTTAACTACTTCCAGCGCTTCTTCTTTTGCTTCGTCCATCCCGATTACGTCATTCCATGTAATGCCGATACTTTCTCCGGCTACTGATTTTTTGCTGGTCTGGGTAAAAGATTGAGCGCCGCGCTTCATAAACAGCCAGTACCACATAAAGGTATATACTACGCCGAATATAAGTGCCATTATTACCTGAAGATATAATTGTAGCGGGATCATAGCCATCTGCGACTGCCTGAGGTAAGATTCAGATTCATTCCAGGCGCGGATTCCTTTTATAACCAGTATTATAAGCGACACTGTCAGGGCGAGAAGGATTACAACTACTAGAACCTTTATCCAGTGCAGTTTAAGCTGAAATTTAAACTTTTTCCAAGTCATAAAATCTCCTTAGCTATTGGCGTACAATCTTTATATTTGATATCTGTAAATGTAAGATAACACAAGCTTTAAGGTTAGTCAATCTTTTTTGGGGCAGGAGGCTTTTATTTCCCTTGACGGCATAAGCAAGCTATGTATAATATATTTCCCGTTAAAAATCAATCACAATACTATAAGGAGGAATTCTAATGGCAAAGATTAAGAGAGTATTGGCCCGCGAAATTCTGGATTCGCGCGGAAATCCTACGGTTGAAGTTGACGTCATTCTAGATAACGGTATTTTAGGCAGAGCAGCAGTGCCTTCGGGTGCTTCAACCGGAGATAATGAAGCCTTGGAATTAAGAGACGGAGATAAAAAACGCTACCTTGGGAAAGGCGTATTAAAGGCAGTCAATAACGTTAATAACGTAATTGCTTCAGAAATAAAGGGTTTAGCCCCTGATTTCAATAAAATAGATGCTCTGTTAATAAAATTAGATGGTACTGAGAATAAGGCAACCCTTGGAGCTAACGCTATTTTAGGTGTTTCTATGGCAGTAGCTAAAGCCGGGGCGATATCCAATAATCAGCCTTTATACAGATTTCTAGGCGGAGAAGAAGCGACTCTACTTCCTGTGCCGTTAATGAATATTCTAAATGGGGGATTGCATGCGGATAATAATTTAGATGTTCAGGAATTTATGAATATGCCTGTTGGGGCACCTAATTTTCATGAAGCATTAAGAATGGC
>Ga0172371_10008907_pt1 | contig 13919 bp, 11 predicted proteins | sample Lak12m_FD_114543 | JGI IMG/M metagenome (GOLD analysis project Ga0172371, IMG submission 114543) | Freshwater microbial communities from Kabuno Bay, South-Kivu, Congo - kab_022012_12m | ecosystem: Environmental > Aquatic > Freshwater > Lake | place: Democratic Republic of the Congo: South-Kivu... | reverse complement strand
GCATAGATAACAACATCTGCATTATCAAGGAGTTTCCTTCCCTTGACTGTTATTAATTCAGGATCACCAGGCCCTGCGCCTATAAAATAAACTTTGCTCATTTTTTAATTATCAGTAACGAAAAATAATTGAGGTCTTCTCGCTTTAGATTTTTGATATCTCTGAAAATCTTCTCGTCATCCATGCCTGCCCTTGATATATAGACCGCATTGTCCGCAAGGTTCATATCGTTCAGAATATTGCGCACACTGTTAAATACCCCATGGACTTTCATGAGAACGACCGTATCAAACTTCTCCAGAGTCTCCTTTAAGTCATCCATGTAAGTGGCAGGAAGGACGGCAATCTTTTCGTCCGCAAGTCCGAGGGACAGTCCTGCCCTTGCTGCAGCGGTATTAATGGAAGATACGCCAGGAATGATCTCTATGCTGAGTTCTGGATTTAGTTCGAGGAGCTTACCGTACAAATAAAAAAAAGTGCTGTAGATTGTAGGGTCTCCGATTGTTATAAATGCCATATCAATGCCTTTGTTCAGTTTGTTCAGTACGGTCTCTACGGTTTCGTTCCATTTTGTATCAAGTTCACATAAATCAGAGTCCTGTTTTTTAGTTTTTCTCATGGGGAAATGGGCTTCTATTATCTCTTTGCCGTCAATGTTAACAGCCCTTTTGACAATGGATAATGCAAGGCTGCTTCCTTCCTCCCTTCCTTTGGGGACGCAGATGCATGATATACCGTTAAGGATGCGCACTGCCTTGAGAGTGAGCAATTCAGGGTCTCCGGGTCCGACGCCTATCACATATAGTTTGCCTGTCATGTTTTCTTTTCTCCTGTTATTACAAATACCGGATTCAGGGCTCTCATATGTCTCCTGTTGGATATGATCTTTGACCTCGATATAGAGATTTCAGAGACCTCCACACCAAACCCGTTCCTTTCGAGACCCTGAATAGCGCTGTTTAATGTCTCTATTGTCGCCGCATTGATAACGACTATTTTTACCGGAACTTGGGAGATATAATTTATTATTTCCATCAGCCTGCTGCCACTGCCGCCGATGAAAACTCTGTCAGGAGCTAGAAAGTTTACTAAAACATTAGGCGCTTCTCCCTTTATTATTTCAATGTTAGCTGTATTAAATCTAACCTTGTTTTCTTTGATAAGATTAATTTGTTCTTCGTCCTTCTCAATGGCATAGACCTTTAATTCAGGATACAGTCTTGCTGCCTCTATTGATATTGAGCCTGAACCTGCGCCGATGTCCCAGAATACGCCTCTTTGAGGAAGCCTTAATTTGTGAATGGTTACAGCTCTTACCTCGTCTTTTGTTATAAGTCCCCTTGAGTGTAGGATTTCATTTTCCTCTAACCTGAATCTGACGTCATCTGTCATTGCGGCTTGTCCGCAATCTTTCTTCGGCTCTTCGCGCAGTTCAGAAGGATTCCCGACAAACGGGAATGACATTGATGATGGCGCTTCATTTTTCAGGATTACTACATTCGGCGCTTCAAATGACATTGCAGCAATCTCTTCTGGTGTCCCCTCTGTAATTTTCTCATCAGCATAGCCGAGCCTTTCGCAAACATACAAAATCAGTGATGAGTGACGAGTGACGGGTGATGAGTTGATCGCTTTTGCTATCTCAGACGGGTTATTTTGTTTATCAGTGAGAATGGCGATTTTCTTATGCTTCTGTAAAAGCATCGGAATATCATTTATCCCATAAAGCAATCTCCTTCTCTTTACAGGATCAGGGCCTCCGTGGAGGCTCATCAGAAATGCATCATCCCAGGGCTCTTTTATCCTTGAGAATGCCATTTGAATGCTTGATAAATCAGGAAGTATCTCAACTGCTTCCTTCCCGAATTCTTTGACAGCCCTTCTGCCAATCCCAAAAAACATCGGGTCTCCAGAGGCAAGTAAAACAATCCCCCCTTGCTCCCCTTTAGTAAAGGGGGGTAGGGGGGAATTTGCCTGTATCTCGATTTGAGATTTTATGAAATTGATTGTTTCATCTACATTATTTATTGCTTTGACTTTGTCTTTAACCTCTTTAAACTCTTCGTATCCCTTAAAGACCTCAAAAAGCCTGCCGGATGCAAGGATAATATCAGAATTTAAAACAATCTTACAGGCTCTTTTATCAAGGGGTTTATAGCCTATTCCTACGACATAAATTTTATTCACTGCTTGCAATTATCTCTCCCTCGTACGATATAAGATGAATGATAACAGGTATTCCTGATATTATCCCTTCTGCATATTTTTTAGCAGCATAGCAGACCCCTGATAAGAGTTTTGAGTTTTGAGTTTTGAGTTTTGAGTTAATAAAATCAAAGACCTCTCTTGCAGTATTAAATTCATAGCATATGTCCCATAATCCGTGGCTCTTTATCCCGATATTACATCCCAATTCTTTTAAGAGCTCCGCTGCTTTCTTTATATCGATTGCACCGTGTTTTACATGGGTTTGGGGTGTTGCCATTGCAATCTTTAGCATCTTTGCCCATTGTGCACAGAGATGTATTTTTTTAAAGCCATGTTTTTTAGCCTCAAGTAAAGCAAATTCCAGGTAGTCACCCATCATTACATATGCTTCTTCAGGAAGATTGTTTTTTTCCATATGTGCCTTTTCAGATAGCCTTCCTGCAGAGAGGACAACCTCATCGCATCTCATTGCCTTTGCCACATCCATTGATGATGCAATGGTCGCTGTCCATGCCTCAGAGGATACCGGCTTTACAATGCCTGTTGTGCCGAGGATAGAGATTCCGCCTATTATACCCAGCCTTGAATTTAAGGTCTTTTTTGCAAGATTCTCTCCGTCAGGGACTGAAATAGTCACTTCAAGCGCGGTAGCGCGGTAGCGCAGTAGCTCAGTAGTATCTTCGTCTTTAAACTTCTGTTCTGTTGCTCTGCTGTTCTGCTGCTCTAATATTGCCTCCATAAGTGCTTCTCTTATCATTTGTCTTGGCACAGGATTTATAGCTGCCTTTCCAACAGGCACGGGAAGCCCAGGTTTTGTAACTATGCCGACACCTTTGCCTCCTTTAATTTCAAGAGCAATAGAGCAGTAGCGCAGCAGTCCAGTAGTTGATATGGATTTGTCTTTATTATCCTGTTGCTCTGCTGTTCTGTTGTTCTGCTGCTCTATTAATTTTATTTCTGCCATTATCTCTGCCCCGTTAGTTACATCTGGATCATCCCCTGCATCTTTAATTACCGATGCCCATGCCATTTCATCCTGCATCCTGCATCCTGCATCCTGTATCCTGAATTTATGCCTGCTGCCGTCAGGAAATGGAATATCAACCGAATTTATGATCTTTTGACTCCTGACTCCTGACTCCTGACTCCTGACTAATAATAAAGTTGCTGCTTTTGCCGCTGCCGCAGCGCATGCCCCTGTTGTGTATCCTGAACGGAGATTCTTTTTCAATGCTCTATCCCTTTTCTTGCCTTCACACCTTTTTTATAATAGTGCTTTATCTCCTTCATTTCTGTGACAAGGTCCGCCTTTTCTATTATCCGCTCATCGGCATATCTGCCTGTAAGGACTATCTCCATATACGGGGGTCTGGAGTTCAGCAAATCTATGATGTTATCAACACTGATGAGGTTATAGTGCGCTGCAACGTTAATCTCGTCCAGTATTACCATATCCCAGGTTTTAGATGCAATGATGTTTTTTACTTCTTTCAGCCCTTTTTCAGCAGCATCGATCTGCGACCTTGTTGGCTTCCCGCCCTTCAGGAAGCCGGTTCCATACTGTTTTATGATAATCAGGTCTTTAAATCTTTCCAGCGCCTTATGTTCGCTGCATCGCCTTTTTTTAATAAACTGAGCAATGAATACTTTGAGCCCAGCGCCCGCGGCCCTTAATGCAAGGCCCAGCGCCGCAGTGGTTTTGCCCTTGCTGTTCCCCGTATATACCTGTATGTAGCCTTTACGCATTATTTGTGAACCGTGTCCGTTATCCGTGTCCGTTATGGATAACGAATCACGGACACGGTTCACGGTCTTTAATATCTCCCTTCTTGCATCACCAATGGTGAGGGGGATTTTCTCATTTGAAGTATTCGCTAAAGATTTCCATAAGCTAACCGGTATTTTACATCAGTTATCCCCTCTTTTTCCGCCAGCCATACATTATTAATAGGATGAATAATAGAAATCCCGTAAGGAACAGATACGGTATCGGCGCAGACGATGCCCCGGCTGTCGCATTAACATCCTGCATCTCATAGCCTTCCACTTTTTTATCTTTCCCAGCAGGAGCTAATTGTCTGTTACCCACCTTACTCTTTATCTTTTGACTCCTGACTCCTGACTCCTGACTCTGAACTGTTTTCAGTGTCTTCATAAATCCCTGAACCTGATTTTTCAATCCTGGCACTGACATAAGCACAGATGTGGTAAATTTCGTAAGTTGCAGGTTATTGCATGTGTGGTCACAGCAGGCAAAGCCAACCTCTTTTACGCTCTCAGCATATTCTTTTGCAAGGGTCTCAATGACCTTTTTATCTGGTTTCCAGTAATCCTTTCTCACTGTCTCAAGCATCCTCGCCACAATAGATTGATACGCCCACATATTCTTTGACTGCCTGAACATCTCCTTAATGTTTAATCCGTTTCTGTCAAGGACATATGTCTCATATATCTCGTTCCACTTTGCTGCATCAACTGCCTCCGGCACTGTCACCTGCCATCCCCAGAGATGCTCCACAACCTTATCAACAAACCTCGCACCTGCATAACCTTCCTTCATCATGGCCTTTATCCACTCAGGGTTCAGATACCTCGCTCTCATCTCCCTGCCCATGAATTTTTCGAGGGTCTCCTGCTTCGGCATTTTTGGATTGGATATATTTGTGACATATACTTCAGGCGTCTTTCCGTCAGCAGCACGGATTGCCATTGCAGCGCCGCCAAGGTATTGAAAGAAGTCATCATTATCAAGGGTTGCATATACATTGCCCGACCTGCTGTGAACAGCGATTTTAGAACCTGAAAGGGCATTCTTAAAAAGAATCAGACTTATATCTTCCTGACCGCTGACCGCTGATTGCTGATTGCTGACTTTGTCCCCCCAAAACCCCTGCCCGTATATGTGGCTCATCCTCATAAAATAGACATCCGCAACCTGCTTTTCATTATCCCACGTATTGGAAAGGGGGATAACCTTTTCAAGGTTTGTCCCATATGCCCCTGACGGCACACTAAATAAACGGACAGATGCAAGTCTTTCCGCCTTATCTTCTGCAATTCCTTTTTCCATAAGCATCTTCTTTGTTTTCAGCACATTTGCTTTGAGTATATTGCCGTCTTCATTCTGGTCTTTTGCTAATGTCACCGCCTTATCAAGCAATGCCATGAGATTGGAAAACAGATCCCTGTAAAGCCCTGATGGAACAATGGTTACATCTATCCTAAATCTTCCAAGTTCATTACTCGATATCGCCTCAACCCCTACTACCCTTCCCCTCTCATCCCATTTCGGTTTTATTCCCATGAGGTACATAATCTGGGATTCCATCACACCCTCGTGCCTTATAGTCTCAACTCCCCAGAGATTAAATGTAAGCTTGTCAGGATACGTGCCGTGTCTCTGTTTATAGCCATCTATAAGTTCCTTCGCCAGTTTCATGCCTATTTCGTAGGTTTTTTTTGACGGAATCCTCGTAGAGTCAAAGGAATAAAAGTTTTTCCCTGTGGGCAACGATTCAGGATTCCTTATCGGGTCGTTTCCCTGACCTGCGGGAATATACCTCCCGTCAAGCGCTGCAATAAAAGAATCAAGTTCTCTTTTTGCTGATTGGATTATCTTTTGTTCAATCTCTGCAGTTTTCTTCTTCTTTTCATCATCAGAAATGTCCTTTTCAATGGAAAGAATTGCCTCTGACGTAGTTCTTATGTATTTCTCTTCAGGTAATTTTCCAAAGGTGTGAAGCCCAAAAGGTGTTTGTTTTTCAGAAATGTCTTTTATGTAATGCTCCACCCTTTCTATATCTTCAGCCTTCAGCCCTTCAGCCTTTAGCCCTAAATCAGTAAGCAGTCCTGTCTTCTTTGCGAGTTTAGTGATTTCTTCAAACCTTGATTTAGCAGGGGTTGGGCTTTTCTCTTTTGCCACATTGTATTCATTGATGAGCGCAGCAAGTTCCTTGAGTTGTTTATTCATGCCTGCCTTATCAAAGGGCGGCGTCATGTGGTCGATGATTACGGCCATGCCTCTTCGCTTTGCCTGGAGACCTTCTCCGACATCATCGACAATATATGGATAGATGTTTGGCAAATCCTGTATCAATGCCTCCGGAGGGTCTTCACTGGTAAAGCCGACTTCTTTGCCGGAAAGCCATTCATGAGTGCCATGTGTGCCGATATGCGCTACAGCATCTGCCTGAAATTCATTTTTAAGCCAGAGATAAAAGGCAACATACTGATGAGGAGGCGCAAGGGTTACATCATGATATAATTTTTTAGCATCCTGCTCCCAACCCCTTGAAGGTTGCGGAGTAAAGAGGATATTTCCATATTGAACAGCGGGGATAACTATATATTTTGTTCCACTGGCGCCGCGCCATGTCATGATATTGCTTTGTTCTATTTCTCTCCAGCTTTTGAGAATTGCCTTTTTGAGTCCTTCCGGAAGTTCTTCAAACCATCTCTTGTATGTATCAACGGGGATGAGGACAGGTTTTCCAGTCCGCGCAAGTCTGTCAATTTCACCGGAAGCCCAGTTGCCGATGTTGCGGGCATAGTTGTGGATGTCGTTGAAGAGCCTTTCCTTGCCGATTTCATTTTCTCCTGTTTTATACCCTTCAGCCTTCAGCCTTTTTAATATCTCCCAGAGGCTTTCGGGCAAGACATTGAGATACGATGCCCCTATGTTCTGTTTGCCGGGTAGATAGTTGTAATAGATAATGGCAAGCTTTTTATCCTTATTTGGCCTGCCCTGAAGGTTTATCCACATCTTTACCCTGTTAACGAGCCTCTTAATCCTTTCAGGAATTGGTCTTTCTTCCACATATTCAATGCCTGTCTCTTTATCAATCCTAGTTTCCTTTGACGCGATAACAGTTGGCTGAATTATTCCTGCCATCTCAGGGCCCGCAATCTGCCACGCCCTTTCAAAGATATCGAGACCAACAGGGGAACTTTCCCATTCATCCTTTGATTGGCTGTAGAGGGTAACGGCATTGATTACAGGGACATCGAGTCTGCTTAAAAGGGGTATAGTTTTCTGAGGATTCACACCTATTTTCATGCTTATCGCAATAACTGCCCTGGTGCGGCTTTTGCCATTTTCATCAAAGAAAAATCTCTCAACTGCAGCCTCTGAAGGATAACCATATACAGGCAGGACATTGAAGCCCTCTCTTTCAAGGCTATCAATTAAAAAGTCCAGATGAGCGATGTTGCCTGAGTCAATAATGCTTTTATAGAAGGTTATGCCTATCCACGGGCGGTTGTGCTGCATGGAATAAAGTTTTAAGAATTCATCAAAACTTTCGACGATCCTCTTTTCCTTCTTCAGGTATATGCCGAGGTTGGGGATTGAAACAGGCTCTTTATAGGAGACCTTAAGTCCCAAATCCCTGTTCATAACAACAAGCATCATATTCTTTATGTTCTCAAGACCTTTCTCCTTGTAATATTTTTTAATAGTCACATCGTCTATAAGACCCATATCTTTGTGTTCTTTGGTGTATGCGCCTCCCACTGCATAGACCTTACCTCTGCTTGCTATAACCTGAGCAATATAGGGCTTTACCTTTTCAACGGCCTGTCTGTCCATAATGAGGAGAATAAAGACTATCTTTGAGGTTGTGATTTGTTGCATAGCGGTCTGTTTGTCTCTGAGGGTTTTACTTGTAAGGATTTGAAATTTCAGACGCCCTTTTAATTCGGGATATGACTTCTCTATTTCCTTGACTGCCTCAATAGCTGTCCTCGAATGGGCGTCTCCAAGGAAGAGGTTTATTTTTAAAGACTCGGCATAGGCAGAAGACAGAAAACAGAAAACAGAAAACAGAAGACAGAAGACAGAAGACAGGGAACAGAGGACAGACAATTTTAAATTCTGTTTAGTCTGACTTCTGACTTCTGTCTTCTGGCTATTCAGGCACATAAATCACCCTCCCGTCCTTAAGCTGGTATGCTGTTCCGAGCCTTGTGCCTTCGCCGCTTAATCTTTTATCAGTTACTTTTTGAACCTTTATCTCTTTGCCCTTTTTTGTGATTACTTCTATTTTCCCATCAGCAGTTTTTTTCGTTATGGTCATCTCCGATTTCGGGTTGAGCATATCGAGCATGTTATATGCCATAAAAAGGGCAATCATCATGCTGACTATAAAAACAACGCTCGCATCAAAGAGGTTCGCAACGCCTGCTATCGGGTCTTCAAGCGGCTCATCATATTTTTCAAATTGCCTGTGTCTCTTCAAAAATTTCATCCTCCGCCTCCAATTCCGTCCTGTCATTGCGAGCTGTAGGCGAAGCAATCTTTGAACGACTGAATTGCTTCGTCGCTTCACTCCTCGCAATGACATCCTGATCTGAATTTCTGAGCATAAGCTCTGTCATATACTCCATCTCCCTCATATCAGCACGCACCCATTTCTCTTTGACGAGGGAGACCATGTAGGCGACAACACTGCACGCAAGACCGACAACGACGGTTGTAAAGGCAGTTACCATGCTGCCTGCCATCTTCGGCATGTCACCCTGTGCGAGGGCTGAAAGGGAAATGCCCATCGGGATTAATGTTCCCATTAATCCAAGCGCTGGCCCGACCCTTATCACAAATCTTATCATGTCAAGGGATTTGATGAGGCCAAGCTCGGCATCCTGAAGAAGTCTTTCAAGATAAATGTCAATGTTACCGTTGACTGTTGATATCGATGCCTCGGAATCGAGCATGTTTTTGTATCTCCTGACAAATGAATAATAACCGCGCTTCCTTTCGAGGTATTCCCTCAGAAAACTGCCGAAATAGACAATAACCCATAATGTCACCACAGTTAGTCCGGCAACAACAGGGAACAGAAGGACAGAAGAAATAACATACAGAAAAGTCTCAAGTCCTGCAAGAATATTCATTTTTTGACCTCCAATTCATTTGTGCTATCCTTTGTCATTGTGAGCGTTAGCGAAGCAATCTCATTCTGGATTGCCTCGTCGCTTCGCTCCTCGCAATGACATCGGGGAATGCGTTTTTTATTTACAAAATAGCCGATAACCAAGGCTACAAAAAGTAGAGCAAAGACGCCAATACTGTTATTCAGGTCAATATTACTACCTTCTGTTAGAAATGACCTGTATATTCCCTTTGCCTCCTCAATCTTTGCCGGAAGAATAAGCGAGGAAATGAAATAAAGGCCTATTGCAATCATGCCCAGACCGAGTCCTATCTTTTGAGTCATGAGCGAAGATTTAAGAGTCATGAGTTTTAAGGAAAAATAAAAGGCTAAAGACAACGAAATGAAGACGATTCCTAAACCTAGTCCAATTAATATTGTAGGCTGTTTAATCACACTCAATGCAGCCCATGTTGAGAAGGTCATTGCAGTAAGACACACAGGGCATGGAATCAATAATAACAGTGAAGAGTTAAGGGTTAGGAGTTTGGAGTTTTTAATTTTTGAATTTTGAATTTTAAGTGTCTGCGCTCTACGTTCTATGTTCTGCGTTCTTAAAGTATAGATTCCCCACACAATCATTCCTATTGCCATTAATGCATGGAGATAGGGGCCTTTCCTTAAAACAGGCTCAAGCATTTTTATGAGCTGCTCTGAAAGCATGGCAATGACGACAAAAAGAACGAGATACATAGAAAGGATGAGGAATATGCCCTTCCATTTCATGCCTCCAAAACCAAGTCCAAAACCGACCTTAACGGCAAAAATGCTCAGGGTAAAGAGCATGCCGCCAATCCATAAAATGATGTTTAAATCCATATTCACCTCGCTATTTAGCTGTCATTCTGCACTTGATGCGGAATCCATACCTTTTCACTGTTGTAACTTGCCATACTCAAACCAAAGACTACTGCCATATGCATTAGTGCTGAGACTACCAATGGCAGGGACTTTGTCCTTAGCCCTAAAACCTTAGTGTTATCTCTCCAAACCATGACCTTCCCGGTGCCTTGTAATAAGCAAAATATTCTTTGTCAAAGATGTTGTCCACAGAAAAAGAAACAGCGGCAAATTTTGTGAGCTTATAGGAGATCTTTGCATCTGCTGTAAAATAAGGGTCGTAGGATGTATAGACATTGTTCACCGTGTCTTTGTTTTCATCGTTGGAATATCTCTTACCTGCATATCGTCCTGTCAATGAAGCAGAGAACTGGCCTCTTTCAAACTCTCCTCCGATGTTAAACATCCTTTCAGGCACATCAGTTAATTTTTTGCCTGCCGTTGAGGGTTTTGCTTTATTCTCCTTTATCATTGCATTTGTATAAGTGAAATTGGCAAAGAGCCTGAGCCATTTATCGAATCTCTGCTCTGCCTCAATTTCCACTCCCTTGCTTTCTGCCTTTCCTGCATTTATAAGCTCCTGAAAATCTGATGAATCGGTTTTTCTGTAGATAAGGTCTTCCATATAGTTCTCAAAGTATGCGGTCTTAACCTTTGCGTCTTTCCATAAGCCTTGCTCTATCCCTATATCCCAGGATGTGGTGGTCTCCGACTTTAAATCAGGATTTCCCGCATAGATGACGCCCGATGAAGATGTCCATGTCCTGTAAAGCTCATAAACCGTTGGAGGCCTGAATGCCTTGCCAGCGGATGTCCTCAAGGTAGTTTTTTCAAATGGCTTATAGACAATGGCAGCCTTAGGACTGAAAGACGATGCATCTCTTGAATCGTAATTTTTTGGATAACCTGTGGTGCCAATCTGATTCACATAGCCGTCATATGTCTCCCACCAGTCATGTCTGAAACCGATATATGCGGTGAGGTTGTCAAGGATCATTATTTCGTCCTGAACAAAAAGGGCATATGTCCTGTCCTTACCTTTTGATTGATATGCTAAAGTGGTCTTTGAGTCCTCATCCTTCCAGTTTTTGAGATTGTGCTCCTTTGTATCCGCCTCACCATGCCTGAATGATCCTCCAAAGGTAAGGATATGCCTTTCAAAAAGGGGAAGTGTGAATTGGATATCTACATTGCAGTTTTCAGACGGTGTTTCAGAAACCTTTCCAGCGCCACCGGAACGGGTAGCGGCAATCGGGTCTGACGTTACATACCATGACTTTTCCTGATCAACAAAACCAAAGGATAGCTTTGTTTTTACAAAAGAGAATTCTGTTTCATAACTCAAGTTATACAAATTTTGCACCCTGCCTCCCGAGCCTGAGAAGAACGAAGACTCCTTCATGCTGCCGTATGACCAGACTTCATTGCCGGTTGCATTTCTGAGATATGTATGTGGATCATCGTAATTGTATTCGTAACGGGTTCTAATGAATGAAAGATTAATCTTTGATGTCTTTGAAAAATCATATCCTGCTTTGACAGTGATGTTATCATCCCACCACCTGTTATCTCCTCTGTCACCGATTAAATATCTTGTATTCCCCTGGTTGTCTGTCGTGTAAGACCAGCCTGTGATACCTGCTGTGGGCTTACTGCTCTGGACATTGAAGTCTGCAGGATAACCATTAGTTGCCTTATATCCATAACTTAAGAACAGGCTCAGCTTATCCTTAAGTCTATCTCCATAAGAGAGATAGAACTTCCTAAAGTCATCCAGGGCATCTCCCCTGTCCCAGCTTGAGCCGTATCCGCTTTTAAATGTGAACTCTCTCTCTTCTGGCATCTTTGTGATTATGTTTACAACGCCGCCCATGGCATAGCCGCCGTAGAGGCTTGAGAACGGCCCCTTTACGACCTCGATCCTCTCCACATCCTCCACAGCCATACCGCCGGAACGCAAGCCCCCACTATAAGGGTCATTGAGGGCAATGCCGTCAATTAAAATCAAAGTTCTTTTTTGTTCAGGAATTCCCCTTAATGTAATCGCAGACATTGTATCCATAAGACCTTTGCCACGCCTGTCAAAGACACCTGAGACGGTATTCAGCGCCTCGTCAACTGTTTTGATATTCCTCTTTTCCATGTCATCTTTTGTAATTACAGACACGCTGCCCGGCGCTGTCTCAATTTCCTTTTCTGTCCTTGTGGCGGTAACCACAATCTCTTCTAAAGACGCGATCGTTTCGCTTGCAAATGCAGTAGTGACAAATAGGTTGAAGACCGAAGGCTCAATGCTAAAGGTAGAAATAAACAAACTGATAATTGAAGATAAAAGTTTTTTCATTTTTCTCCCTCGAGAAATTTTTTAGATTCGTTCAGAGCTTTATTTTGAGTCTTTAACTCGTGACTCGTAACTCCGAACTCTTTCTGGTCTAGATAGGTCTTCCGGCTTGGGACGGCCTACTCGCCCGCCTTCCCAGAGAGGCAGTTGTCAGTGACCAGTGTTTAGTGGTCAGGAAAACAACTACTTTCTCCAGTGGCCAGTATCAGCGTTAGTGTTAGTATCAGTGTCAGTTTTACTATTCACTGTTCACTAATCACTATTCACTGTTTTGGGCTTTCGTTCCCTTCACGGCTGCGGGGCAGCGGGAGAATTTCACTCCTCTTCCCTGACTTCCAGCCATATGGATTTCAATAGTTGTTGATTCGTAATTTATAATCCTTTTTAATCATTACCTCCTTTTAATAACGCGTTTACAATCGCTACTGCTACAGGCGTACCGCCTTTTCTGCTTAAGTTTGTTATAAAAGGAAATTTCTGTGCTGCAAGTAATGCCTTTGATTCCAGGGCCCTAACGAATCCCACAGGCACACCGATAACGAGTGGCATAGATTCACGATGCATGATACATGATTTATGATTAAAAATTTCAATTACTTTTAATAACGCTGTAGGTGCATTTCCAATAGCTATAACGCCGATGTTATTATTCTCCTTCAATGCTATTTCAATCCCTATCTCTGCCCTCGTCTTATTTTCTGAGTTTTTGGTGGTATCTGCTGACTGCTGACTACTGACTGCTGACTGCTGTATTCCACAGATTAACTTTCCTCCCCATTTTTCAAGAAGTCTCTTGTTTATTCCTGCCTTTACCATTTCAACATCGGTAAGGATGTCTTTGCCTGACCTTATTGCATCTATTCCTGTCTTTATAGCATCTGGATGAAAAATCAGCGTATTTTTGAATTCAAAATCAGCAGTAGCATGTATCACCCTTTTTATAACAGGCAACTGTTCAGATGGCACATCGCTTAAATCGAGTTCTTCCTCGATTATCCCGAAGCTTCTCTTTTCTATATCTTGAGGAAGCAGACCATTTGCAGCACAGATTCTTTCCATTACCACATGGACTAATTTTTCGTGAATGCCGAGAGGCTCTGTGTAGATAAATTCCCTGTCAGGGTACATTTCCTCTGCCTCTTTTATTATTTCAGGTATATCCTTTGTAACATGCATACCGCTGCTTAAAAAATATGGGTGGATGATTATCCTCTTAGCTCCGCTTTCGACACATTCTTTTATTGCATCTGAAATATCCGGCTCTGCAAATTGCAGGTATGCGACCTTTACGCAGTTTTTATTGCAATTGGGATGGATTGCACTGTGCAAAAGCCTGCCTGTAAGTTCGATGTTATTGGCGCCTTTTTTAGGGCTGCCGTGTCCTATCAGTATTATGCTTTCCATTACTTCTCCCACCAGTTGCAAAATAATTTATACATTTATGATGCAGATGTGCTGGAAAAGCTCTGCCAGCAACACATTATAGGCCTATAGCCTGGCCAGCCAGCCTTTATCCAAAAGGCACTAAAGGTTAAATGTACAGTCATGTGTATCATAATCAAATCTCGTTGCTTTGCAGAGGTTTTTCAGCATGTCTGCAT
>Ga0172371_10008906_pt1 | contig 13920 bp, 13 predicted proteins | sample Lak12m_FD_114543 | JGI IMG/M metagenome (GOLD analysis project Ga0172371, IMG submission 114543) | Freshwater microbial communities from Kabuno Bay, South-Kivu, Congo - kab_022012_12m | ecosystem: Environmental > Aquatic > Freshwater > Lake | place: Democratic Republic of the Congo: South-Kivu... | reverse complement strand
GGCCGACTTTCAGTCGGTCACTCAGGGTCAGCTACTGCTGGTCTTCGACGACACCAAAATCAAGGAAACAGCCATTCAAACAGCGTCCAGCCTCAAAAAGCACGAGGCGACCCTTGAATTCAACAAAACGGAGTGGCAGAAGAACAAGAAACTCCTGGAGACCGGTGCAATCAGCCACACCTATTACGAGCAGAAAGTATCGGAGTACGAGCAAGCTCTTGCCCAGGTGGAAGAGGACAGGTCTGTGTACGCAAAGGCCATGGATGATCTGAAGAAAACCCGGGTCAAGGCACCCATTCCCGGACGACTGTCTAAGAGATACGTGGAGAAAGGCGACTGGGTTACCGGAGGAGCCAATCTGTTTCAGGTGAGCGATTTCAGGAAGATCTATCTGGAAGCGTTTCTTTCCGACGTGGACGTCGCGAAACTAGACATAAATAAGGTTCTGACCGAAGGAGTGGATGCTGAACTCAACGTGGACGCCTACCCTGGCAAGATGTTCAAAGGCAGACTGACCGAACTCGAACCCGTTGCAAATCAGGAGCGGCTTTTCCAGGTTAGAATTTATATGGAGAATCCCGAAATGAAGCTGCTTCAAGGAATGTTCGCAAGGGGACGTGTGGTAGTAAATGACACCAAGGGAGTGCTTCGCATCCCATTAAGTGCACTGCTGGAACAGGTAAGGCAAAACCAGAAAAACGCGCTGTTCGTTGTGGACAAGGAAAAGAAGGCTAGACTCATGCGTGTGAAGATCGGCACAACCAACCGGCGATACGCTGAGGTGCTCGAAGGACTTGCGCCCGGTGACTCAGTCGTAGTTAAAGGGAAGGAGATCCTTGTGGACGGCCAACCGTTGGACCCTTCACAGATACCGCCCCAGGCGAGAAACAATGTGGACCGTGATCTTTAATGATGAGGGAAAAACGTATTAAGACCGGGTTCGGATTCATTGTCAAACGTATGAAACAGGAACACTCCACCATCGATACGGGTGCTCTGTCAGACAAATGACGCGTTCGCCGGGGGCAGGCATCCGAGAGTATCTTATATCGACATTCATGCCTATCTGTTGATTCGGCATAACCCAATTGAAGGTGCTATGTATGCCAGAGCGGGAGCTAAACGCGGCGCAGGTCGTCAAAGATATTCAGTCAGGCCTGGACGACTTCCAATTGATGGAGAAATACAGGCTATCACGGGAAGGACTCCGGCATCTGTACGCTGAGCTCGTTGCAACGGGCCTTCTCGAGGAAGTGGGCGGCAGGCCCGCTATACCCGCATTAAAGATCAGCGCATCGGAGATTTTGGTAGATATTCGATCGGGAGCGACAGGCTCCGGCATCATGAAGAAATACAAATTGACCGCGGCAGCTCTCCAGGACACGTTGAGGCAGCTGATCCAGTCCATGCACCTGAGCTTGTCCGAACTGAGCCGGGAACTGTACTTGAGGCACGAAGCCAACGTCCCGGGCGAGATCCGGGAAATGAAAAGGCATTACCTGGACTTCGAAGTCCAGGTGCACGATTTGAAACAGCCTGCAATACTTGGCATGGTTCGGGACATCACTGAAAAGGGGGTCGGCCTTTCCGGGATCGAGGCTGAGATCGACGAGATAAGGCATCTGGTGGTACTCGGAGACCCGTTGGAGCAAGTACCGCCCTTTGAATTCCAAGCAAAATGCCGCTGGTCGAATCGGGGAACCCAACCGGCCAATTGGGAAGCGGGGTTTGAGATTACGCAGATAACTGAAGAAAACCTGGAAAAACTCCGCAAACTTATCGCACTGGTTACCCTCGAAGGCTGAGTGTAATACCAGTGCGCTGTCCAAGAACTGACAGTAAGTAAGGGCGGCCTTGCCGGGTATCCGAACCTAAGGCAGGACGCCCTGTTCGCAGCGGAGGAGGCCTGGCAGAGCAGGCAATGAACCGGCATCTTAATGGTACGTCAATGAAAGCCCACTCAATGAACAGTGCAATGGCCGGTATTTCCGAAAGCCGATCCGGGGATGCAGCCCTTGCATGGCCTGACCTGATCTCCGGAACTCTCGTCAAACGCTACAAGCGCTTTCTGGCGGATGTGAGACTCCGCAATGGCAGAGTCGTCACTGCGCATTGTCCGAATTCAGGAAGCATGAAAGGCTGTTGCGAACCGGGGCGAACCGTATACCTGTCCCGGAGTGACAAACCCGGAAGGCGCCTTGTTTACACCTGGGAGATGATAAGGATGCCGTCGTCTCTCGTTGGGGTGAATACATCGATCCCCAACCGGCTCGTCGAACGGTCGATCATTTACGGCCGGATCCCGGAGATCGCAGGGTACGATGCAGTTCGACGAGAGGTAAAGTGTGGGTCCAATTCAAGACTGGACCTGTTACTGGAACGATCTGACGGACGCCGGTGTTTTATCGAAATAAAGAACTGCACCCTTGTCGAGGACTCTACAGCCCTCTTCCCGGATGCGGTCACAGCCCGCGGTTTGAAACATCTCGTTGAGCTCCAGGAACTTTCTCTCCAGGGGCACGGAGCGGTAATCTTCTTTTTGATCCAGCGGACGGACGCGCATTTTTTCGGGCCTGCGGATCAGATCGATCCCGTCTACGGAGCCGAGCTTCGCAAGGCCGTGCACAATGGAGTCCAGCTACTGGCCTATGATGTCTTGATCGACCTAAAGACAATCGCTCTTCACGGAAGGGTACCTTCGCTGGTGGGATAACCATCGCGAGTTAGGGGTTCTATACTGCTGGGCATTAAGAATGAGACAATTGGAGGAACTGAGATGTCAGTCAGTCAGGTTGTCCCCGTAGCGCATTCAGGCTTGCCGTCCGAAGCAGAGGGGACACCTGGCAGACTGTTCAACGTGATGTCCATCTTCAATGCGCAGCAGTACGGCGTCGGTGGTTGACGAAGACGGCGATTACGATTTAAAGTACGTTAACAACGTGGTGCTCGGATTTGCCCCAAACAGATCCGCTTGTCTCTTTAATACTTACTGAAAAAGGAGTGGGCAGATGGAAAATGAATTCTCCAGAAGAGAAATGATCGTTGGTACCGGGGCCGCTGCAACATTGGGCTTCTTGTCGAGCCTGTTGGGTTCGGAGGCACTTGCTGCGGAAGATAAGGCCGCAGCTGCGCCTTTCATTCACAAGCTGCCGCCGCTCCCGTACCCTTATGAGGCACTGGAGCCTGTCATTGACAAAGAAACCGTCAAGATTCATCACGACAAGCACTTTGCGGCGTACATAAACGGGCTGAATGCCACACTGGAAAAGCTGGCGAAGGCTCGAAAAGAAGGCAACTTTGCTGACATTGGCTGTCTGAGCAACGACCTGGCATTCAACGGCTCAGGGGTAGTACTTCACTGGATTTATTTTAGTACCATTGGACCCAACGCGGGGGGAACCCCGGCCGGAATATTGGCAGAGATGTTCAGGAGGGACTTCGGGTCGTATGAGGCCTTCTGGAAAGAATTTGCGGCTTCCTCGAAGAAGGTGCAAGGATCAGGGTGGGGAGTACTTGCCTGGGAGCCTTTCGGTAAACGGCTGGTCGTGACTCAGGCTGAAAAACACCAGAACCTCGTGAGCTGGGGGACCATGCCGCTAATGGTATGCGATGTTTGGGAGCACGCCTACTATCTGAAGTATCAAAACCGCCGTGACGAATATGTGGACAACTTCGCCAAAATCATCGATTGGAAAAAGGTTGAAGAAAGATTCAACAAGTACTGTTCCGCGAAATAGCGGAGAAGTTCGGCCGGCAGCGAACTAGCGTCTCAAAGTTAAATGACCCCCGGCAAAGCCGGGGGCCCACCAGTTCTTTGTTAATATCTGTCCAGCCTGATCCAATCCGAGGCCGGTTCATAAATACCCTTCTCCGGATTGGAAGCCCACACTCTGGCCACTGGAAACCTGTTGTTGCGGGTAGTCAGCGGCGCGGATAGGCCTTGAGTGTCAAAATCTTTGATGTCTCGAAACTCCTGCACCAGGCCTTCGCCGTTCAACCTGCCGGCTCGGTCCGCCCTTCTGAGGCATTCCACTGCGATGAGCGTATTGAGAAATCCCTGCATATAGAAATTGTCCCTGTACTTTACTCCCTGGTAGTGCGTCTCGGTGTAGTTTCTAATCTTCTTGATCATGGGCACGTCATCATTCCACCAGTACATGTAGGGATTGACGGCCATATAGCCCTGCGCAAGCGGTCCCAGCTTGTCCAGAATAATCTTGGTTGCACCCCAAAATGTACCCATGAATTTGCATGTCATCCCGAGGTCTCTGCATGCCTTAATTACCTGAGGCACCGGGTCGACAAGAAATCCCTGAAAGATGACATAATCCGGATCTTTCGCCTTCAGGTCGGCGATTTGCGGAGCGAGATCTTTCGCACCCAGAGGCACCATTTCTTCTGTCACAACGTCAAGCCGAAGCTTCCGGCACATGAGTTTTCCATATTTGAGGGGATCTTTACCGAACTCGGTGTCGCTATAGAAAAAAGCTACCTTAGCGTTTGGCTTTTCCTTTGCAATAAACTTCACCAGTATACCGATCATGTCTCCGTACGTAGGACCAGGTACAAAGGCGTAAGGATTCTTCGCGGCGTCGGCAAGCTCGCTGGAAAATGACGTCGAACCCAGCATGATCTTGTAGTCTGACTTGAACTTAGGCGCCAAGGCTTTGGCCATGGCCGTGCTCTCTGCGAAAAAGAACAAGGGCTTTTCCGTGGCCATAATTTTATTGAAAGCGGTCATTGCAACGTCCAAGTTGTACTGTCCGTCCTCAATTACGAACTTGATCTTCTTCCCGTTGATTCCGCCTTCAGCCTCAGCCAAGGCCAGCGCATCACGCATGGCACAAACGCCCTCTACTCCAGCAAAGCCGAAGAACCCAGTCATCGGCATGACACCCGCCAGAGTGACTTCGTCCTCCGCAAGAACCGTGGTGGACTGCGAAAGCAACAGTGAAACACAAATGAGTGCATAGATAAAATGCTTTCCGTTTCTCATCGGCTTGCCCTCCCTGGCACGAGATCTCTTTTTTCCTGGGAATGAACCAACACCTACACCTTATCCGGCACGGCCTCGTTCTCAAAAAGGTAACAAGACCGAGTCGCACATGAGCTCATGTTTCCCGGCACCGTCAGCTGGACATACTGGTGACTGTCGCCGCCTACCTGGACTTTTCCGCGGGTCAGGATTGCCCTCCCTAGTGGAGTAGGTATGCCGCAGACCCCTCAAGAACTACTTGTCGGACCGCATGTCGGTGTGGAAGTATTCCGTCAGATGTGAAGAATACCCCAAGGCCCCGTCTCAATCAAGTCAGGAATCAGAAAATGAATTTTTCCGGCGGACGCCGTTCCGGCACGTAGGCGTGCGGGATTTCGCTATTGTTCCAGTCCCGAGAAACATACAGGTTACAGTAACAGCTTCCAAATTCGGCGACATCCGGAGCCCGGTACACGCAGGGACAGATGATATCCTTGTCGCGTTCCCGGTCGTTGGCGGCCAACCTGCAGGGGCAACACATGTAGCCGTAACGCTCTTTGTTGACAAGTAAGCCGTCCAGGAGTTCGAGTACCTTGTCTCTGTCCCTGTTAAAGAAGTATCCCTTCGGTTCCTGCACTTTTCTTAGCATCTCGTAGAGTTTTTCCACTTCGGTCATCGACTCGCTGCCTCCTTAACCTTGCTGGGGCTCGATACTGGCATGATTCAGTCGAAAAGGCGTGCCATCTCGACAATGCTGTCAAAAACGTGATCCGGGGCATAAGAGTAATTGGAGAGCATCTCTCTGGATGTCGCTCCGGTGAGTACCAGAGCCGAATCAATACCAGCCTTCTTCGCAAAGAGGATGTCCGTCTCCATGCGGTCTCCTACCACGAGGCACGATTCAGCCGGCAAATCCAGGGCTTCCAGCGCCAATTCAGCCATGTCGGGGTTGGGCTTTCCAAAAACCCGGTCAGGGGGCCTTCCGACTGCTGTAGCTACCGAGGCGACAATGCTTCCGGCTCCCGGAAGGAACCCTTCTGACGCGGGAAAGGTAGCGTCAAGGTTGGTCGCCCAGAAGAGCGCGCCATTCTGAATGGCCTTATGGGCCCGTTTCAGTTTCTCATACGTGAACCCGGTGTCCATGGCCACCACCACCACGTTGGCAGCCGTTGGATCTTCTGTAACGACTACGTTAGCCTGTTGAATACCGTAACTCAACCTCGGCTCGCCCACTACCAGGACCCGGGCCCAATTGTAATCCCTCTGCAGTACGCGGATAAGGGCTGCAGCAGAATTGACAACCTGACCGCTTCTCACCGGCAGTCCCAAGCCCGCTATCTTCTCTGCAAGATCCGAAGCCAGCCGCGTCGCTCCGTTTGAAATGAAGACCCATCGCACACCTCTCTGGCTCAGGTTCCTGTAAACAACATCCGCGCCTGGAATCAGACGATGCCCCCGATTGACGGTACCGTCCAGATCGGCAAGAATTCCTCTGTACATGCTATGTTCCCTGGCACTGGCCGTTGCTGCGGATCGCTCATCACGGTCGCGGCGGCAACGTGTTGGCGCGTAGCACCTGTAATACCAACTCCAATGCCCCTTTATGGGCACAACGAATCATGAAAGGCCTCGGCTTCGGGCAACAGTCCGTGGCTTCGCCTCGCAGACGGGTAGCAAGAACGCACGCTGCGCCATGCTGTGGAGGGGAGACGGTGCGAAGGAATCTCCGAGAATGCCCGACACCTTTGTACGTGCCCCCTAGCATTCGGCGCTCCGGGAAGCCACTCGCATTGGTCGGGTTTTGACGGGATTCCGGCTGCTCTGCAGCCGCCCTCCACGCAATCCCATACGTACACCTGAAGTCCGGTACTCGATGTCGGGCTTTTCATAGGAAGTGGCTTTCAAAGAAGTAATCCGGGGGGAAGCTTCTTTGCATGAATAAGTTCCCCCCGATCTTACTCTTTTGAATGCGGGTTGGTAACAGGTGCTCCCGCAGACGGTGCGTCAAGAGTCTCTTCCTTTTTCAAAACAAGACCGAGGTTGTAGCGCGCCTGTTTGTACTGGGGAGACAGTTGAAGAGCCCTGTTCAGAGAATCCATTGCGCCTTTTTGGTTGCCCGTACGATACATAAAAAAGCCGCGGTTGTTCCAGACCTGGGGATCGTCGGGGTTGATTGTGGTAGCCTCCTCGAGATCTTTTCCTGCCTGGTCAGCCTTGCCCAACATATAATTTGCCACCCCATGAAGACTCCAGGCACGCGCCGACCGGGGCGTCACGCGGAGCACTTCATCCAGATCGGCCAGCGCATATACAGCCTCGTCCTTGTGCAGATACGCCACCGCCCTATCAAACAGAATTCTCGGATCGTTGGGAATGCTCGTCAACGCGCGGGTAAAATCGTCTATGGCTGCGTCGCAAAGGCCGCGCTCCACGAAGGTCACCCCCCTGAGGGCAAAGATTTCTCCGTCTGCCGGGTCCAGGTTGCCCGCAGTGGTCAGATCGGCTGCAGCCCTGACCGACTCACCGAGGTCGGCGAATATCCGGGCTCTCTCCTTGTACGCTTCTACGAGGCTAGGTTCGAGCTCGGTGGCCCGGTTCAGGTACGCAAGGGCCTCGTCCAGGAGTTTTCGACTCTTGAAAATCAGTGCACTGTACAGGTACGCTTGGCCGTTCCGCGCATCTTTGGACATCACCTGCTTGAGTATCTTTTCGGCTTCGGCATAGTCTTGCAGAAGTATATGTGCCCTGGCGTGGAGAATCTGCACGTCCAAATCCTCACCCTGGGAAGAGGGATCGCGGGAGAGTGTGTCCAGAGCTTTTCGAGGTTGATACGTTTTGAAATAGACCAGCACCTTTTCTTTGCGGATTCGCCGATCCCGCGGTGCGAGAGATTCCGCATAGTCGTAGTCTCGCAACGCGGCCGCGTAATCCTTCAGTTTTACAAAAAGACGCGCCCGGTTCATGAACACTTCCGGTTGCTTAGGAGTGATAGCAGCGAGGGCGTCAAGATCTTCGACCGCTTGTCGGGGCTTGCCCGATCTCACAAGGACGTTGGCACGTTTATCCAGTGCAGGAGCATAGTTGGCGTCATAATGAAGCGCTCGCGTGTACTCGTCTTCCGCCTTGGAAAAAAACCCCTCTTTTTCATAGATCATCCCCTTGAGCACATAGGCTCGAGCGCTGCCCGGCTTGGTCAGCATATATAGCTCGAGCGCCCGAGTGGCTTCGTCGAGTTGATCCACCGTGATCAGGCATTCTGCCTGATCCAGCAAACACGAAAATGATTTCCTCGAATGGGCGAGCGCGGAATTAAAGTCTTCGATAGCTTTAAAGCATTCGTTAAGTTCCTTGTAAGCCATCCCCCTTTCCAGAAATAGCGACGAAAGAAGCGTGCCTCGGAGGTGTTGATTCTGGAGAGCCTGGTCCAAAAGCACGATTCTTTTTGACGGATCCCTTTCTTGCTTTGCCCGTTGAACGATCGCAGAGGCTTCGTCCGCGGCCCAGCACCTTGGCTCAAGAAACACGGCACTGGCAACGAAAAGGCCAAGAGTACAAACCAAGAAGGAAAGAAGGCTTTTCGCGGAGTCCGATGGAACCGGGCAAAATATAATTGTCTTGACCAAAATTTTTGCCCAAACCCGAATACTTCCAACCCGGTCGGGAGAAGGGAATGAAAGTCCGGCGCCTGTCACTCTTTTGTAAGTAGGAGTAAGGGGAGATGTTAAGGATGTCACGCTCATTGAATCAGGGGCATTTCTCTTTGGCAATTGCCACAGGTGCCCGGGCCTGAACACCGTGGGAAGCCGGATGGCGAGCCGGCCTAGAATCGCGTCCCCGGTCGCCGAGGGGATCTCGGCGGGCCCCAAATGAAGAGAAGGTTCATCCCATTCTCTCCTTCAGTTCCCGGACGAGGGCTTCGAGTATTTCGTTGAATTGCTGTTGCATTCTTATCATGTTTTCTCTCATTTCCAGAATTACCTCGACTCCGGCCAGGTTGACTTCAAGGTCTTGAACCAGGTTGGAGATAATTCGCATCCGCTCAATCTGGTCCGAGGGGAAGACCTTCTCCGGTTCGGCCTCAATCTCCACGGAGCTGATCAATTCCTCTGCCTCGAGTCGGTCCAGAAACGGCTCGTCAAAACCGAAAATCTCGATGATCTGTTTTCTGTAGAAATAATCCCGCTGCATTTCTATTTCCTGCCCCAAACTCGGCTCATCGGGCGCTCAATGGAGTCGTCCGAGGCCCCGAGGGATTCCTTGAAAAGAGTGGACCTCGTTCAGTCCGGATCACCAAGCACCTAAAGTCTGATGTCAGAACGAATGTCTTCGGCGTAAAAGCGATCGAGCGTCCTGGCCGCGGCCAAGGCCTCTGCGTTGTCCGTTGGCGGCGTCTGGACGCGCACAGTTACGAACATATCCCCAGGCACCTTCGTCTTGAGATTCGGTACACCCTTTCCCTTTAGTCTGAGACGTTGTCCCGACCTGGTGCCCCGCGGGATCTTCAAAGCTACCGCTCCACCTGGAGTAGGTACGGAAATCTCCGCTCCGTTCATCGCCTCGCTCACGGTCACGGGGATCTCGACTCCAAGAGAGTCTCCTTCCCTCTTGAATATGGGATGAGGCCTGACCTTGATCACGATGTAGAGATCCCCTGCCGCGGCCCCACCGCGCCCGGGTTCGCCCTTTCCAGCCAGTCTGATGCGCGATCCGTCGTCTACTCCCGCGGGTACGTTAACATCGATGGTTTCGGACCCCGGCAGAATGCCGCTGCCGTGGCAGTCGGGGCAGATTTCCCGCGTACGACCTGTGCCGCCGCAGGTCGCGCAAGTCTGGCTGAAATTGAACGGCCCCTGCGCCACCCTGGTCTGCCCGGTCCCATTGCAGACCTTGCAGACCGAGTCAGACGATGTGCTTACGCGCCCCGTGCCCTCGCATTTCCCGCAGATCCGATCATGGTGAAATGCGATTCGGGTTGTGCCTCCTTTTATGGATGTCAGAAAGTCGACTTCCAGCGACGATTCCACATCCCGGCCTCTTTGAGCCCCCTTCGCAGCCGCTCCTTTGGCCGACCCGAACAGGTCACTGAAGATGTCCTCGAATCCCGCGTACTTGAAGCCGCCTTGATCCGATCCCGGCGCCGCTTGCCAAGAAAATCCTTCCGCCCCCCCTGGAAAGCCGCCTGCCCGCTGCCACTGTCGATATTGCCGGGCCTGCTCGGCGTCGAAACCAGCCCTGAGACCTTCTTCCCCAAATTCGTCATAATTCTTGCGCTTCTCCGGATCAGAGAGCACTTCATGCGCCTCGGAAAGAGCCTTGAATTTCTCCTCCGCGTCTTTGTTCCCGGGATTGACATCAGGATGGTACTTCCGCGCAAGCTTGCGGTATGCTTTCTTAATTTCGTCTGTGGTGGCATTCTTCCCAACGCCAAGAACCGAGTAAAAATCTTTACCGCCCATAGGATGATATCCTCTCCAGCTCAAAACCCGCCGCGAAAGGATCGCCCGATCCAACCTCCCGCTTTCTTACGATGGTGTTCATCGCGGCACGACTCACCTGGCGGCTGTTATGATACGGATTTGCCGCACAGCCATGATTTTGACACGAACTCTGTCAGCGGTTCTCCGGGCCCTGGTCCGACTCACCGGCCGTAACCGAATACCGGTACGGTCCTTCTCTACGCAACGGCGCTCACCATCGGAAAGTGCATTCACACAAGTCCGTGTTGAATAATTAAGTATTTCAAACCGGGTGTCAAGTTCGACGTCCTTTTGATGCCCAGCCGTGGTCGCGGGGCGAAATGCTTCTGGCAGTCGTTTACAGTGATGCACGCGACTGGACACCACAAAGCGCCGATACATGTACCGCGCCGAACAGTCAAATTCACGGCCCGTGGAAAATTGTGCGCCTGTGGCTGATTATCTTGGTGAACGGTTGATTTTTTTCCCGTTTGGCCAGAGAGAGTGTTTTTGTTCTTGACAGAAACCGTAAAGTTGCCCATGCTGCAGGTCCGACCAATTCAAACCCAAACTTGAAACCCCGGTGGATATCCTCACGACGGATGGCGTTGCCACCGGGTTTCGTTTGTTTGGGGCCCGCAGTTTATTGCTTAACAAAGCCCTTGAGAAATCGGCCCCCGCGTCTTAAGATAGCCGCTGTATCTTCAGAAGAAACAGGTGCTTTCCGGCGTGGTGCGGAAGACCTTTCAGGAAGCCGGGGGAGAAATGATTATTGATTCACATGTTCATCTCTTGCCCCGCAAGGTTCAGGTAGACCGGACACCGTTCTGCCATAGCGATCAGGCTTTCGGATCGATCTACTCGTCAGCCAAGGCCAAGCTCGTCTCGGAGAGCGACATAATCCAGTACCTGGATAAATCAGGCATTGACAAGGCCATAGTCTTTGGCTTCCCGTGGGAAGATATCAACCTGATTCGTCAGAACAACGATGAAATATGGTCTTTCCATCAGCGGTACCCGGATCGGATCATACCGTTTGCGGTTTTGTCTTCCGGACGTCGCGAACCTGCCCATCACGAAGCGGCCCGCGCCCTTGAAGCCGGTTTTGCCGGCTTCGGTGAGCTTGCCATGTATCATGGAGGATGGAGTTTCGCAGACTTCGAGGCCTTGAGTCCGAGCCTTAAATTGGCTCAGGTGAAAAGGGTTCCGGTAATTATTCATGTGAATGAGCCGGTCGGCCATCACTATCCCGGCAAGATCCCGGTGGATTTCAGCGGATTGCTCCGAATCATAAGCGCGCACCCGGACGTGGATTTCATTCTGGCCCATTTCGGGGGAGGAGTATTTGTCTGGGCCTTGATGCCCGAGATAGCCTCAATCCTTGCGCGAACCTACCTGGACACGGCCGCGTCTCCTTACCTTTTCGACGCCAAGATCTTCGAGGTAGCATGCCGGATCATGGGAACGGATAAGGTTATATTCGGAAGCGACTACCCCCTGTTGCCGCTCAAACGCTATCTTGCCGACATGGACAAAGCCGGTATTGAAGGGCCAGTGCGCGAGGCGATCCTCGGAGGAAACCTGCTGAAACTGCTCGACAGAAAATTGCCCGCACCGGTTGTAGCGTGAAGTAATACCAGCGCCTCGGCGCGGCATCAGATGTACCGCATCTTGATGGCCTGAATGTACTGTTCGACCCCGCCAGGGGTCTCTGCTTCGATTTGCATTCGAGCAGACTCGAGTCTTGCCCTTACCGAGGGGGTGCGAAAATCGTCCACACCCCTTAGAGCGCCTCCCCTGCGGCCAAGCTGGAACAGAAGGCGATCTTCGTCAGACATGTTCAAGTAGCTGTCGATGGTATCCAACATCTTCTGTTTCTGCTCCGGCAACGTACCTTCCACATCTTCCAGCAAATTCAATACGTGGTCGCTCACTATGGTGGTGGATATGCCCTCAAGCTGCGTTATGATGGCCCGGATCTCCCGGACCATATCATCCTCGCCCGGAGCGACGAACGCCCCTCTTTCAACCATCTCGGCCAGTCGGGTGCCGCGCCTCACGTAAAGAGACCGAAACCGTACGAACCCCGGATTGACGGCGTTTATCACCCGGGCTGTTTCTGCAGTATGATCATGCGAGAGTTCGACGCCGCCCATGCCTGGAATTACGTACAGACAGAGCGATATCCCTGCATCCACTACGTTCTTGCCCCCCTCGATTATGTGCTCGGCCCGGGCCCCTTTGTCGATCAACTTGAGAACCAGATCGGATCCTGATTCCATACCGACGTGAAGCCTGCAAAGGCCTGCTTGCCGGAGTCTCTTGTAGTCTTCCAGCGACTTAGATTTCAGAGTTCCAGCCCTCGCATAAGAGGTCACTCGTTGAACCTGCGGAAATTTAGACCTTATATGGTCCAGGACGGATATCAACCAATCAGTGGACATGATCAGGGAATTCGCGTCCTGAAGAAAGACCGTGTCACCTCCGGATGCGAGCCAAAGTGCCACGGAACGAAAGGAATCGGAAAGAGTGGCATCGTGAAAGACTTGAGACAGGACGCGTCGTGTCAGGATGCCGCCATCACCAATTTTCCGCGACATCTCCGCTATCCGGTTCATAACGGCATGTGCCGCATCCACATCGGCCTTGACTTCCTCGACGCTCCTGCGGGAAAACTTTCTGCCCCTGTAAGTTGAGCAGAATGCGCATCTGTTCCAGGGACAATTCCTGGTGGCTCGTATCAGAAGGCTTCCAGCCTCGCTGGGGGGGCGGATCGGTCCTTGTTCAAAGGTCAACTCTGCTTCCATGGTCTTGTGTCACTCCGTATCGAGATGTTTCGGATCGAGGGCTTGGTATCTTAGAAGTTTGATCGTGAAGCCCATTCATGGTAAGGTGAAACGAGTATTTCATCAACTATTATATAAACACTTGTTACGCACGAGGGAACATCCTTGAAACGCCTCTTCGTGATAAGGACAGCAGCTGCTCTACTGTTCTGCTGTCTTGTGGAGTTGGGGGGCTTGGCTCAAGAAGCCCTCGCGCAGCCTACGTTTCCCGACGCGATCCAGATAGACGCGCCAGATAAGCTGTCCACCAAGATTTACAGCCGGGCTTCGGTCGGGTCTGAACTGGTTGGGATAGCTCTGCAAGGCGACATCTATGAGGTAGCGAAGGATCACGGCGAGTTTGTAGAGATCGTCCTGCCCGAATCAAAAATAACAGGGTACGTTCTCAAAGCCCACACGCACACATGGAAGGCTCCGCCGCCCAAGACCTTTCCAAAAATGCTGTTAATCGTAATAGGCGTTTCAGTGCTGGCAATAGTCGGCGTGGCAGGTGTTCTTTTTTGGCGCCGCTCGGTAAACGCGCGGCAGGCAGCGGAGCGGGCAGCGGCAATTCCGGCGGCCATTAAACGGGCTGAAGAGCTTTTCCGTGCAGGAAACCATGGCGAAGCGGTGAGGGATTTCAGGACTTATCTAAATCTTCAGG